>Ga0102953_1001194_pt1 | contig 16728 bp, 17 predicted proteins | sample SalPon2A_C_D2_MG_FD_78509 | JGI IMG/M metagenome (GOLD analysis project Ga0102953, IMG submission 78509) | Soil microbial communities from South San Francisco under conditions of wetland restoration - Salt Pond MetaG R2A_C_D2_MG | ecosystem: Environmental > Terrestrial > Soil > Wetlands | place... | reverse complement strand
TGATCTCGTTCATCGTCATGCGCGTGATCGGCGTCAACGCGAACATCATGAGTCTCGGTGGGATCGCGATCGCGATCGGCGCCATGGTGGACGCCGCGATCGTGATGATCGAGAACATGCACAAACATCTCGAGCGCGCGGAACCGGGCACGTCGCGATGGGAGATCGTCCTCGCGAGCGCCAAGCAGGTGGGGCCGCCATTGTTCTTCTCGCTCCTCATCATCACGTGCAGCTTCCTGCCCGTGTTCAGTCTCGAGCAGCAGGAAGGCCGGCTCTTCAAGCCGCTCGCCTTCACCAAGACGTTCTCGATGGCGGGCGCCGCCATTCTGTCCATCACGCTCGTGCCGGTCTTGATGGGCTACTTCATCCGCGGCAAGGTGCGGCCGGAGTCGCAGAATCCGATCAACCGTGCCCTGCACCGGGCCTACCGGCCCGTGATCGACTTCGTGCTCAAGCGGCCGTGGTCGGTGATCGCCGCGGCGGCGGTGGTGCTGGCGGCAACGGTGATCCCGTGGCGCGGACTGGGCAGCGAGTTCATGCCACCGCTCCACGAGGGCACGATCCTCTTCATGCCCACGACGGTTCCCGGCGTTTCGATCGCCGAGGCCAAGAAGATCATGCGGTATCAGGACAGCGTGCTCGCCTCCTTTCCCGAGGTGCAAACCGTGCTCGGCAAGGCGGGGCGCGCGAACACCGCGACCGACCCGGCACCACTCGCCATGTTCGAGACCACGGTGACGCTCAAGCCGGAATCCGAGTGGCCCCGCGGGGTGACCTACGACGATCTCGTCGCGGCGATGGACAAGGCGGTGACACTTCCCGGCGTCACCAACGCCTGGACGATGCCCATCAAGGGACGGATCGACATGCTCGCCACCGGGATCCGAACGCCGGTGGGGATCAAGATATTCGGACCCGATCTCGACACGCTGCAAACGCTCGGCGAAGCGGTGGAGAAGGTCATGCAGAGCGTGCCGGGGACGCGAAGCGCCTTCGCCGAGCGCGGCGTGTCGGGCTACTACGTGGACATCACCATCGACCGGTCCGAGGCCGCACGCTACGACCTGAACGTGGGGGACATCCATCACGCCATCATGGCGACCGTTGGCGGGATCACCGCGGCGACCACCGTGGAAGGCCGCGAGCGGTACGCGGTGAACGTGCGATATCCCCGCGAGCTGCGGGACGACGTCGGAAAGATTCGCGAGGTGCTCGTTCCCGCGCGCGGCGGTCGGCAGATTCCGCTCGGCCAGGTGGCGGACGTCGAGATCCGCCAGGGCCCGATGTCGGTCAAAACCGAGAACGCGTTTCCGGTGACCACCGTGTTCGTAGACATCGGGAATCGCGACGTCGGGACGTACGTGAAGGACGCCCAACGGATCGTGGCGGATCGCGTGCATCTCCCGAGCGGGTACACGCTCGTCTGGAGCGGACAGTACGAGTTCATGCAGCGAGTGCTTCGGAAAATGCAAGTCGTGGTGCCGGTGACGCTCGGCATCATCTTCCTGTTGCTCTACCTCAACTTCCGGAGCGTCCCCGAATCCCTGATCGTGATGCTCGCGCTGCCGTTTTCCCTGGTGGGCGGGATCTGGTTCCTCTGGGGACTGCACTACAACACCAGTGTCGCGGTGTGGGTGGGGTTCATCGCCCTCGCCGGCGTCGCGGCTGAGACGGGCGTGGTGATGCTCATCTATCTCGATGAGGCATTTCATCGACGAAGTCTTGAGGGCCGGATCCAGGAGCCGGGCGATGTGCGAGACGCCGTACGCGAGGGGGCGCTCGAGCGGTTGCGGCCGGTGATCATGACCGTCACCGCGATCATCGCCGGGTTAGCGCCCATCCTCTGGAGTACCGGGACGGGTGCCGACGTCATGAAGCGGATCGCCGCGCCGATGGTGGGCGGCATGGTGACGGCGACGCTGCTTACGCTCGCGGTGATTCCGGCGATCTATCTCCTGTGGCGACGGTGGGAGGTGGCACGGCGACCCGACGCGGTGGTGCGTGAAGCCCTCCGTGACGAAGTGGCCATGGACGTGTAGTATCTTAGCGTCCACCGCCCCTTCCGCCTCGATCACTTCGCTCTGCAGGGAACCGGCCATGGTCCTGTCGCCCGACGGCGTCAAGCACTACTACGACCGGTCTGGCACGTTCCAGGACCGTCAGGGATTCTACGAGGACGCGGCCCTCGACGATCTCGTGGCGCACGGCGACTTTGACACGGCGCGGGCGATCGTCGAATTCGGGTGCGGCACCGGCCGCTTCGCTCAGCGTCTCTTGGCACTTGCCTCTGCCGCGCGGTACGAGGGGTTCGACATCAGCACGACGATGCTCGACATCGCGCGCGGCCGCCTGTCGCCGCTGGGCGACCGTGCGCATCTCCACCAGCTCGAGCCCGGGACGGTGCGGGTGCCGCTCCTCGATGGCAGCGCCGATCGGTTCCTCAGCGCGTACGTGCTCGATCTGCTCCCACCCCAGGACATCCGGACGGTGCTCGACGAGGCCCACCGCCTCCTCGGGTCGGGCGGTCGCCTTTGCGTCGTGAGTCTCACCAACGGCAAAGGGCTCATTCCACGGCTCGTGGCGCATGCGTGGCATGCCGTCTTCCGGATGCGACCGCAACTCGTGGGCGGCTGCCGGCCCATCGAACTCCGCGACTACTGCCGTGAGCCCGCGTGGCAGGTTCTTCACCACCGCACCGTAGTGCGCTGGGGAATTTCTTCGGAAGTGCTCGTGGCGACGCCGCAGCACCCCTGACAATCGATCGCGCCCTTTCGGACGCAAGGATGTGATGATCATGCCAACAGCCCGCAAGTGGATCGTGGCCCTCACGTGGATACTCGCCCTTCCCACGGCCGCGTGTCGGAGTGCGCCCCCGCCAAGGGCAGGCAATCAAGCGACGTCCGACACGGCCTTTGCGTCCATGCAGCAACGGGGCCAGATGGTGATGGGTGTCGACCAGTATGCGTCACGCCATGTCTTCGAGGACCTGCCGGATGGTGGCCGGATCGTGCTCGAGGTGGACAGTGGCTCCGACACCGCGGGGATCGCGCGCATTCGCGAGCACATGCACGCCATCGCGGCCGACTTTGCGCAGGGAGATTTCAGCAAGCCGTTCATGGTACATCATGAGCAGGTACCGGGCACCGACGTCATGACCGCGCGGCGCGACCTGATCACCTATGAGGAAACGGATCGCCCGCGCGGCGGAGAGGTCCGCATCCGCACCACCGATTCGGCGGCTGTCGCGGCGGTGCATGCGTTCCTTACGTTTCAGCGGAGTGCGCACCATGCCGCCGCGCACGAGATGCCGTGACCGGGTTTCGCCTCTTCGCCGACCCATGGTGGGTGAACCTGCTCATCCTGGTGCCGTTCATCTCGTTCTACTTCTGGCGCCGGACGGGCCTCGAGATTACGCCGCGCACCCTACTCGCCGCCGCGGCGTTCGGCATCGCGTTCGGGTTCGTGGAAGCCGCCGTGGTGGTCTATCTCCGCGCGGCACTCGGCCTGATCGCCCCGGGCGGCGGTGCCGTGATCTATCCGCCGCCGCTTCAGGCCATTCCGCACCATCTGCTCGCCACCGAGATGACCCGTGAGGCGGCGACGATGGTCATGCTCGTCGCCGTGGCACTGCTCGCGGCGCGGCGCGCGCGCGAGCGGTGGGCGCTCTTTCTGTACGTCTTCGCGCTGTGGGACGTCTTCTACTACGTGGGTCTCCGCGCGCTGATCGGCTGGCCGCCGTCGCTCGTCTCCAACGACATTCTCTTTCTCATCCCGGTGCCGTGGTACGCGAACGTGTGGTACCCCATGTTCGTGAGCGGGCTGAGCATCATCGCGGTGGTATGCGCGAGCGTGTGGCACCGCGAAGGCGGTCCAGCAGCGACCGGGCGCTGAACCTACGCACGCACAGGAGAGGCACGTGATGGCCACCATCATCCCCAAGCGCGTGACGGCCAAAATCGATGGAGACTTCGTCGTCTTCCTGATCGGCATGCGCATCAACAAGTTCTGGAAGCCCCACAAGTGGCTTCCGGTGTTCCTGGCGATGCCGCGCATGCTCCGCGAGCTCACGAGCCGGCCCGAATCGGGATTTCTGGGTCACATGTCGAGTCCCGGTATCATCGTCCAGTACTGGCGGTCGTTCGAGCAGCTCGAGGCGTACGCTCGCACGCACGATCAGGAGCATTCGCCGGCGTGGGTGGACTTCAACAAGCGCGTCGGCCACAGCCGGGGGGACGTGGGGATCTGGCACGAGACCTACAAGGTCCGCGCAGGGGAGTACGAGTGCGTGTACAGCGGCATGCCCCGAATGGGCCTCGCCAAGGCGAGCGACGTGCGCGACGCCGTTGGGGACCTCGAGTCGGCACGGGGGCGGATGGGGGCGCGCTGGGTGCACTGATGATTCAGGAGATTCCGCGGGGACTTCGGCTTGGGGTGCGGCTCAGCCACTCTTGACGCCTCGTTGCTCGACGACCAGTCTTGATCGAAGCGTATGTTTTCGCACCTGCTCAGGTCTCCCGGAGACGCCTTTCACGTGTCCCTCATGGGTTCCGTGCTCGCGGTATGCGGAACCGTGTTCTTTGCGCCCGCGAGCACGGCCCAAGTCGGCGGGAGCACGCCGATCCGTCCCACGGAGATGACCGAGTCGCTGGCGGAGCACACGCCCGTGGGCCGCACATCCGTGCCGGGCATCATGGCCAGGGTCGGAGACGCGCCCGTCAGTCCCGAGATCTTCTTCGTTCAACTCCCGGCCGGCGCATCTGGCCGCATCTGCGTCCAACTGCTCTCCAAGGACGGACGCTACCAGGCCCGTCTGGAGTATCCGGCGCAGCGCAACGGCAACCGAGAGCTCGCGCTGGACCTGCCGTCCAACCACCGGGACGAGCTCAAGAAGTATTCAGAGGTGGAGCTCGCGATCCGCGCGGTCCTGCGCCCCGACTGCCACCAGGCCGGCGGGACGTCGGTCCTGGCGTCCTGGACGGCGGGCCCCCCGGACAGCCAGTTCGTCGTTCTGCTCAATTCGGATTTTGCGACCTGGGTGGTGAGGCTCGCCTCGGACGGCAGGGTCGCCGACCGCGTCACGTGCCAGGAGCTCACAGGCATCATCGTGTCTTACAACAGGATTTGTCGCGTCCCCGTCGACTGGGCCGTGGATCACAGATCGCTGCTCATAAGGTCCCGGCAGCGGTCCGGACAACGATTCTACTTCAAGGATGAACCGCTTCACCTTTCGGTGGCCGCGCGCACCCAGCGCTAAGCACGTCCGCTGGATCGCGCTGGCGCTGCTCGGCACTGTGGCCATCGCGTGCCTGGTTTGGCTCGCGTGGCCGAAGCATCGCATCACGTACAATGTGACCCTTCGGACCGAATGGCTCGAGTTTCTTAACCACGACGCGTCCCCGGCCTCGTGGGAGATCACGGACGCGGAGGTCTTCGACACCCGGTCGGGCCAGACGCGGCCGTTCACGGGCTACTACGAGCCCGCGGACAGTGTGCGGGTCACATTGGAACGGGTCTCCTATGGACCTCTGGTCATCGAGGTTCAGAGCGTGCGGCCCGAATCCTCGAACGCACGATCGTCCGTCGGCACCCTCGTCTCGGAGGACGGCAATCGGCTGGAAGCCGGCGATTACCTGAGCATCCTGATCCCGGACATCCCGGCAAGGGCGGATTCCGGCTCGACGATTCTTCTGCCGTTGGTGGGAGACGTGGCGCGAGGAGGTCGGCCGCTCGGGCGAAGGGCATCCGGAAGTCCGGCCATTCTGCGTTCCGGTACGGTCCGGCTTCTCGGGCGTTCTCTGTTTTCGGGCCGGATCTTCGGGCATCCTCTGTTTTCGGCGCGCACCTTTGAAGCGGGAAGCACGGAACTCGGGCCAGGCGATGTGATCGAGGTCCACGGCACACAGTGGACGGATCCGGCGGTCGGGTTCGTGGCCGTGAACGAGGCGCCCGGGATGCTGGCGACGTACCGGGCCATCGGGACTGAAGCCTGGGTGCAGCGGGCCGGGGGCGGACGCCACGCGATCTCCATCTCCCTGTTCACCCGCCTCGTGCACGATCCCTTCTTCGGGTTCATCAGCTTCTTTTCCGCCGTGGTGGTCCTCGTCTCCGGGGTCGTGACGATTCTTCTCTTTGTCCGTGAACTGGATCGACCGATGTCCTGAAGCAGGAGTAGGAGCCATGAGAAAGAGCGCCGGCCGGCTCATCATCTCGGCCCTGATTTGGGGAACGCTCTGCCCCCTGTCCGCCCACGCACAGCAGGGAGCTTACATCAAGGCGGCGGAGGAGGGACAGGCCATCCTGCGAGGACGCGGTTCGACCTGCTTTGCACTCGCCCCCAATCACGTCGTGCTCGGCGTCGAGGACGCGGCGGACGCGACCATGGGCCCCCCTCCGAGCATCCGCGTTGTCGGCAGCTCCGACTTGGAGTCGCGCGGGGTCTACGAGACCTCCTTCGAGGCGGACCTCGCCGCCGTCAAGCTGGAGGAGGGGGACCTGCATTGCGGGGCGTGGACGCCCCGTCGCAGCATCGACCAGCTTCTCGCGAAGAGGACAGCTTACCTCAGAATCATCGACCCGAGCGGTGTCGAGCGCTCGATCCCCGTTCAGATTCGCAGCAGCGACTTCGATTACCTGTCCATCGATCCCAGCGACCGGTCGAACTCCATCGTCCAGGGCATGAGCGGTGCCTCGGTGATGATCGACGGGGTACCGGTCGGCATGCTCTTGTCGGTCTGTTCCGACGAGAACACCTGTGTGCCCGGCGAGGGACTCGCGCTTCGCATCGACGCCATGGAACGACTGACGAACGGCTTCTTCTCTCCCCCGGACGCATCGCACGCCGCGGCCTCCGCCATCGACGCGGCCGCCCAACGGCAGCAGTACATCGCCCAACAAGATTCGATGATGATGGCGTCGCGTCGCGGCAAGCCGCCTGACCTGCCGAACCTCAAGCGGGACGTCGACGAGCTGCTCCTCGTGCCCAGCATGCGGGCGGACCCTCGGTGCGACGATTCCGCGCCTCTGATTGCAGGGCGGCTGGACCCTTGCACCCTCGAGCTGAATCGGCTGGAGATGGCAGACCAGAGGCATGCCAAGTTGGGGGCCGGATACCAGGCCGAGCGCCTCGACGTGTGGCTGTCGCTTTCCCAGGGCATCCTCTTCGGCGCGCCGGAGCTTCCGGATCCCGTGGCGCGCTGCCAGTTGATCGACGCGTCGGACGATCGGGTGGTCCAGTCGATCGAGCTCCCCAGGAGAATGACCACCCTCGTGTCGGGAAAGCGAGCGAGGGCCTCGCTCCATATCGCCCGACTGTGGGCGGGCCACGACGAGAGTCTCCCCGCGGGCGAGTACACGGCGAAATGTCGGATCGACGGAACGGACTTCGAATCCAATCTCGTCCGCCTCGATACACCGATTCCTCCCGATGGTCAGATCCTGTACCCGTCCGGAAAGACCGCATCCGCCCATGGGGTCCACTTCGTCCTTCGATCCGCGGACGTGACCTGGAGGTCGCCGAGCGACACCGTGACGCTGCCGCGCCCCCGGCCGCTCACCTCCCCGCTGACGATACGATTCGACCTCCAAACGCACGCCGCCCCGAGCGAGAACCCGAAAAATCCTTACGCCGCGAGGTATGTCGGACCGGGGATTGCCTGCGACATCGAGCGCGGCCGAACGAGGGGTTGGCCGAGTCGGTCTCGACCGACGCGCGTGGAATCGGCCGGCGAGGGCCTTCAGCACGTCGTGGCGGAGGTGTCCGCCCCCCCGCAAGGATGGCGCGGAGACGACCCATTCACCGGCAAGTGCAGTGACGGCTCGGTCGTGCTGTTCACGTTCAAGATCCTGATTCGCTGAGGCAGAGGAGGTTCGTGAGCCGTTCTCCCTCCCCCACCAGCCTCTGCCCGGCTCCCCACGCCCGCTCCCGCATCCCCGCCGGGTCCAGCCCCCCGGTATCGAACTCGTACCGGAACACGTACCCCAGGGGTCAGCGGGCTGGAGGGTGCCCCGGCACCGGAGTTGGCCCGGTTCGGCGAGTCGCTTTGCCCCGGATCGCCGTCCACACGTCCCGGAATGCCGCTACGGCACCAACCCCGGGACGGTGGACTGCTGGAGCACCCAGGTATCGGAGCCCGCGACGTTACCGACAAGAAACCCGGTCCGCACATCGTAGAGGTACTGCTGATCTCTGTACTGGGCCTTCCAGACGCTCCATTTCTTCCAATCGACCGGCCCTGAGACCTTCAGCGGCTCGGGGAAACCCTCCAGTGTGATTTCGCCCCCGTCTTTGCGGGCAGCGGTCGGCATCCACATGTGAACGAGCCGCCCTTTGACCTGTGATTCGCCAAGCGAGTTGAACTTCTTGCCCTCCTCGTAGAACCCGATGACGGAGCCCGCCTTGTCGGTGACGTAGTTCGTCATGACCCGCTCATCGCGGTTCGACGGCATCCTCGTGTCGAACGTGACCAGCGTCAGCGTGTAGTGGATGGTCCCGTCGGATAATGGCGACATCGCCATGGTCTCGGTCTGTTTGACCGTGCCGGCATCGGCCTCGCCGAACGTTGATGACGCCTGGGTCAACGGCAAGGCTTCTTCGTGTTTGCGCGAACAGGCGGCGAACAAAACGGTGACACCGATGGCGAAGAGTACGTCTCGACGAATCACAGCTGCCCTCCTTGCAGTGCGAAATGTGCGGCGCCAATCACATAATCGAGTGCGTGGGAGCCGCGTCGTCAAACACCATCACCGTTGACAGATGCTTGCGCTCGCCAAGATTCCTGGAAATCTGCCAGGCGGGATTGACCCGCTGAACTCGTCAAACGCGGAGGGCGTCGGTATGGGGTTGAAGCGCGCGTTGGCCGTGATGGTGTGCGCGGTGCTGGGTCTACCAGGCATCGCGGAGGCACAGGCGAAAGACCCGTTTACGGCGCAGGCCTGGGCGAAGCTCCGCAGCGCCTCCGCGGTGGCGGTCTCCGGCGACAGCACGATCCTGTATGTCGTCTACCATGGCGCCCTGCAGGGACCGACGCAAACGGAGTGGTGGACGGTAAAGGCCGACGGCAGCGACACACGGGAACTGGAGCTGCCCAAGGGATTTCATCCGATGGGCTTCACGCGCGATGGAAGAAGCCTGTACGGCGGATGGCGCGTGAATGACCATGAGCAGTTTGCCATCTTTGCGCTCGCTGACGGGAGGGTCGCCGCAGCTCCCTCGACGGTCGTGATCCTGCCGCGCGGGATCAACGGCGCGCTGCCGTCTCCGGATGGCAAGCGGTTTGCCTTGACGGCCGATCCGCGCGCGCCGGATCCGATGGATGCGTTCCGCCATGTGCATGAGGCGAGCCAGACCAGCCTGTACGTCGTGAACGCGAATGGCACCGACGGCGCGTGGTGGTGCGACAGCCTCAAGCAGGTGAGCGGTATGCTGACGGCGGGCGGAGGCGCGAACGCCGCGGCGTGGAATGGGGGCAGCAACGAGCTGGCAGTGCTATCGCAGACGCCACGCACGGGCTACCACTATGTCGCCGCATCCATCGATGTGTGCAGCGCTTCGGGCTCGCGGCACGTCGCGGACATTCCCAACGCGGTAAACGGCATTACGTGGATGGACCATGGCAACCAGATCGCCGTCCTCTCGACCACGTCGAAGGTCCTGACGCCGGATCACGTATGGACGATGCCCGCGGCAGGCGGAACACCAACAGATCGGACACCGACCCTGGATGGGACTGCCGTGCAGATCGCGGGCGATGTGCAGGGGCGTGTGTGGGTGCTGGTGTATCACGGCGTGCAGGCCGAGGTTGACCGGTTTGACGGCGGGACGCTGAAACGCGCATACCGGTGGCCGGAGGGTACGATCTACGGCGTGCCGGTGACACCGCAGTACACGGGCGAAGGCAACCAGATCGTGGTGACGGCGGGTGACCCGACCCATGCGGGGAACGTGATGGTTCCGGATGGCGACGGCCTGAAGAGAATCACGCACGAAGGCGATCGAGAGCTCGCAGACATCGAGCTGGGACCGGTACGCGTGGTGAACTGGACGAGCAAGCAGAGGGTTGCACTCCAGGCCATCGCGACGTTCCCGGCAGGCTATGTCCACGGGAAGTCGTACCCATTCGTGGTGCTGCCACATGGTGGACCGGAGGCGAACGATCCGCTGCGGCTCGATGCGCTCGCGCGCGTCGTGTCAGGGCTGGGGTACGTCGTGATGCAGCCGGAGTATCGGGGATCGATCGGCTACGGGGCCGATTTCCTGGCGGCGATCTACCAGCACTTCGGCGATCGTGCCTACGACGACGTGAACAGTGCGACCGACTATGCGGTGGCCCAGGGATGGGCCGACCCGAATCGATTGGCGATCTTCGGATGGAGCGCCGGCGGGTTCATGACGTCATGGACGGTAACCCAGACCAATCGCTACAAAGCGGCGATCGAAGGCGCGGGTATCACCGATTGGAATTCGTTCATCTGGACCAGCGACGTGCAACAGATCGACTACGACGCGCGCTGGACGGACGAGGATCCTCAGGCGTTCTGGCGGTTCTCGCCAATGGCCTACGCGTACAAGGTCACGACGCCGCTGCTGATTCTCCAGGGCGAGTCCGACGTTCGCGTGCCGACGTACCAAGGACTCGAATTCTTCCAGATTCTGAAGGCCCGCGGCAAGACCGTGCGGATGGTGACGTATCCCGGCTCGGGGCACTTCCCGAGCGAGTGGGAGCAACGACTGAACGTGATGCAGGAAATCGCGCACTGGCTGCATGAGTACGACTGATCGTCGGCGCCGCCGGCGGCGCTCCGCATCCCGTTCCTTGGAATTCAGAACGCGATACGGACGTTCAGGCCCGCAGCCCGCCGGTCGACGTCCACTCTCGGCATGATGCTGACAGGGCCTGCGGCGTGCGCCTCGTTCCAGTGGCGGGCGGCGTTCCCCGCACCGGCGATGTCGTAGATCGCTGACACGGCCATGAGGCCAAGTCCGGTGAGTGCGATCGTATTTGAGAGGCCGGGATTGTCGCACGACCATATCCAATTGCTTCCACATGCCGCCACCGCGCCGAGGGCCGCTGCCGTGGCGATTCCGAAGCGCAGGACTGCTCCACCAAAGCCTCGTCCGGGATTCCCGGCGTAGAAGTACCCCGTTGAGGGACCGAGGAACACGCCGTAGAACGCCAGGGCCCCTTGGTGGCCGGCGATTCCCACCGCCGTGGGGATGATTGTTCCGAGCAGTGACGCAGCGACGGCCGTGCCTTCGGACTTGGGACCCGGTACGCGAGGCGCCATCTGGGCAGCGCAGAGAGTGGTAGTGGTCGCGAGTGTGATGGCGCCCACGAGCGAACCGAGGGTATGACGGAGAGGACCTATCGCGGTGGACGCCAACGGGGCATGATTGGCAGAGCGGCGGCACGACTGCGAGAGGCCGTGGTCACCATCTAGCGACCTCCCCAGACACATCGTGCCATGAGCTAGACGATCGACAGCCATCCTGAAACGGGGGCAAGCACCATATGCGGGCCAGTCCCGTCGCCACCGGTATCACGCTCGGTGTCCTCGCCGCAACCCTCTCCTGCGCCAAGCGGACCGCCGAATCCCACCTTGCATCCGTTGTGCACGACAGCGCCGGCATTCCCATCGTGGAGAATGCTCGGCCCGCGTGGTCTTCCGACGAAGCTCCACACCTCGCCGCCGCACCATCTCTCGTGATCGGCGATCGCCCGGAGCCGGCGTACGCGTTCAGCCGGGTCGGCGGGGCCGCTCGGCTTGCCGACGGCAGGGTCGTGATCGCGGACGGAGGCAGTCTTCAGCTACGCTTCTTCGACAGCGCTGGCACGTTCATCACGTCCGTCGGCGGCCGTGGCGCCGGACCGGGCGAATTCAAGAGTCTCGACGGCTGCTCGCCGCTGCCGGGTGACACGCTCTCCGTGCGGTCCGGATCATGGACCGTCTCCTTCTTCGACGGACATGGGAAGTTCCTGCGGCGCGTGGAGGCATTCGATCCCGCAAAGGGCATGGCGGGTGGGATCAAGATTGTGTACGCGGTACTGGGAGACCAGTCGATCGTGATCGGCCCACCGCCCAATCCAACGCCGCCAGGTATGGTCACCCAGTGGGTGGCGTCCGTTCCGCTCGCGGTACTCCACCGGGATGCCGCGATGCCCACGCCCCTCGGCATCTATCCCACCATGGCCATGACACGGGACGGCGGGCAGCCGGGGCCGCCCTGGTTCGGTGCGACGGCGGCATTCGCCGGGAGCAGGACGGCCTTCTTCGCGGGCTACGGCAGCGAATACTCGATTCGCGAGCTGACGCCCGACGGAACCGTGCGGCGCATCATTCGCCGCCGGTGGACACCCGTGCGCGTGACACAACGCGACATCGAGGAGTACGCGGCGAATTGGGTGAAGCACTGGGGCCGCGGATCGAGCACGGAGATCGAGAAGCAACGGCGGGACTTACTCGACGATTCCTACGCGGAGGAGCTCCCTGCCTTTTCGCAGCTCATCGCCGATCGGACGGGACGGCTCTGGGTGCGCGAGCCGCACCTCGCCGACGCGCCGGGCTCGGGACAGTTGAACAGTCTTCCGCTCGTGCCGAGCGTCTGGAGCGTCTTCGACGCAAGCGGCCGCTGGTTGGGCGACGTTACGATGCCCGCGCGGTTCCTGCCCAAGGACATCGGCGGGAACTACGTGCTTGGCGTCGCGCTGGATGCGGACGGGGTCGAGACGGTGGTGCGGTACACATTTCACTGATCGGCGGCTGATGAGAAATACCTTCTGGGCACGACGGTGGGGCGCGACCGCGCTGGCCGTGCTGGCACTTGGTACCACTCCCCGTGCCGCGCACGCCGACAGCGACGGCTACTACTGCGCCGGCCCGACATATATCGCCTACGAGCTCTGGTTCAGCGTGCCCGGCAATCGTCACGTGCTCCACGTGGTTCCCCTCAGCGCGGCGGGAGGCATCGGTGCGCCCGACAGCGTGGTGCTCCCGATCTTCCAGGTCCATGGGATGCGGTGTCATGCATCCCGCGTAGAACTGCGCGGCTGGGATTCGCTCTACACGGTCGATCTCGGGCATGCGCCGTTGACGTGGACAGCGAGCGCGCTTCCCTGGAGTGGTCGCCGTGCGACTCGCGAGGACCTCGCCGCCTATCCAAGCGTCAACCTGGCCGAGTGGAGCCGAGCGGTCAGCCTCGGGAGGTCGGACACGACCGCACTCGCGATCCGCGGCGCGCCGCAACGCTTCTTGTTGATCGTGGACGTCGAGGTCGACTCCACGCGGACGTGCATGTACGACGTGCACACGACCGTCGTCGATCGCACCCCCGGTCCACGCGGCGTCCCGAAGCGGACGCTCTTCGACGGCAAAGCCGACATGGAGTGCGGGGAGTGACGGATCACTTCCCGGAGCGCCCCACCTCCCTCGCCGCCGCCGCCCGCACGCACTGGCGGGGATTCGCGGGCATGTGGCTCTTTCCGTTCTACGTGACGCTCGTCCTCCCGCATATCGTGCCGTCGGGAAGTGGCTTCTGGATCCCGTTCGTGTTCCTCGTGATCCCGGTCAGCGCCGCGCTCATCCCCCTGCAAGTGATGTGGATGCGGCATCAGGTGCGGTTCCGGCATCTCGCGCTGCTGGGCGTGGTGTTGCCCTTCGTTCTCATCTGGATCGTATGGCTGCTCCCGCTGCTCGCGCCGGGTCCGTGAACCGTCAGCGCGGCCACCAGCCCGCGCGCATGCCTGCGCCAGCACCTCCTCGCCACGAGTTGTGTCTCGGTGCAGATCGCGTATCGTGTCACATCGGAGGGACGTACCATGGCCACGGTCCAAGTCCGCTACATCGTGCACGACGTCGGCGCGGCGATCCCGTTCTACACCGAGCAATTGGGCTTCACGCTCGTCATGCATCCGGCGCCGCCGTTCGCCATGCTCTCGCGCGGCGATCTCCGGTTGGTCCTGAGTGCGCCGAATCCCATGGGCGGCGGCGGGCAATCGATGCCCGACGGCACGACGCCGGCACCGGGCGGGTGGAATCGGTTCGCCATCGAGGTCGAGGACCTGGAAGCGAAGGTCGCGACGCTGCGAGCGGCAGGCGCCACCTTCCGGAACGACATCGTCACCGGGGTGGGTGGCAAGCAGATTCTCGTCGAGGACCCGTCCGGAAATCCGATCGAGCTGTTTCAGCCGACGATCGATGACGCGCGCCTGGGATAGGCACCGGTGATGGCGGGAAAACCCCGATGAGTCTCGAAATGCGAACCACGTGCGAACGCGGTGGCGCCGCGCTCACCCCGGACGGCGAAGCGTTCCTCTGCACGGCAGCCAGGGATCACCTCTGCCCGAACTGCGGCGGTGAGCTGGTGCGGCGGCCACGGAGCGTCCTCCCATCCCATCGGTCTTCGTAAGGATCTGGCGTTTCCGCGTCCGACCGGACAAGATCGGCGAGTTCCTGGCCGCGTACGGGCCCGACGGCGCTTGGGCCCGGCTCTTCCGGCGCGCGCGCGGGTTTCGGGGTACGGAGCTCTTGCAGTCCGCGGACGACACCACGTACGTCACGATCGATCGCTGGAGCGAGGCGGCGGATTGGGAGACGTTTCTCGATTCCTACCGAGAGGACTATGCCGCGCTCGATCAGGCGTGCGAAGGTCTGACGGAGATCGAGGAAGACCTCGGTAACTTTCAGCTACCGGGCGTGTGAGGATGTCGCAGACGCGTGCCAGAATCCGCGAGGCGCGATGTGCCGACGCTGGGGCGATCGCGGCGCTCAGCACGACGCTGGGCTACCCCGCCGACAGGGACGTGATGCGCGAACGGCTGGATCGCCTGCGCGGGCGGGCGGACGCGATCGTCTTCGTCGCCGAATCGGCCGGAACGGTCGTCGGCTGGCTCCATGCGGCCGCCCAGGAGCTCCTCGAGTCGGGTGCGCGGTGTGAGATCCTCGGTCTCGTCGTGGACGCGAGCCATCGACGTCTTGGCGCGGGGCGCGCGCTCGTGGACGCCGCCGAGCGGTGGGCGATGGACCATGAACTGCCACGCATGACCGTGCGGAGCAACGCGGTGCGCGTCGAAGCCCATCCCTTCTATGCGCAACTGGGGTATGAACGGGTGAAGACACAACATGCGTACCGGAAGGACCTCACCCGAGATGCACCGCGAGGAGGGTGACATGCCCGAACCCATACATGCCGAAGTGACGGTCCCGCTCCGCGCGGACGATGCGTTCACGCGCTTCACGCGCCATCTGGACCGCTGGTGGCCCCGCGACTACACGTGGTCCAAGGACGTGCTCGAGGAGATCGGGATGGAACGGCGGGAAGGCGGCCTCTGCTTCGAGCGGGGCCCCCACGGATTCCGCTGCGACTGGGGACGCATTCTCGAGTGGAAACCGCCCGGCCATCTCGTATTCACCTGGCAGATCGGCCCGCACCGGGAGCCGGTGCCGGATCCGGAGCGCGCGAGCATCGTGCATGTCACGTTCGCCGAGAGCGCGGAGGGCGACTCGACGCATGTGGTGCTCCAACACACGCTCTTCGAGCGACACGGCGAGGGCGCCGAGGCGTATCGCGAGGCGCTGGCGTCCGCGCACGGATGGCCGTTCATCCTGGAGTGCTACGCGAACTCCGTGTGAGGGAGCTGCAACGGGAGATGGGTCGACACGGTTGACAGGCCGGCGAATGGGGCGTAGGAGAAGAGATACCACTCTTCAGTGAAGGAGACCCCGGATGACGTCCCGCACGATTCCCGCTCTTGCAGTGCTCACCCTCGTTGGTGCCGCCTGTGTCGGCGGCGAGACCACACCATCCACCCATGTCGTGAACGTGGTCGCCCGCGGCCGGACCTTCGAGGCACCGGACTCCATCCCCGCGGGCTGGACCACGTTCCGCTTCACGAACGGCTCCGACGTGGTGCATTTCGCGGTCGTCGAGCGCCTCCCGGAGGGCGTGAGCATCGCCGAGCAACAGGCCCAGGCGGCGCCGGTGTTCCAGGCGGGCATGGACCTTCTGGCCGCCGGCAAGACGGACGCCGCGATGCAGAAGTTCGGCGAATTGCCGCCATGGTTCGGGAAGGTGGTGTTCATGGGCGGGCCGGGACTCACGGCACAGGGACACACGTCGGCTTCGACGATCTTCCTGACCCCCGGTACGTATCTGTTCGAGTGCTACGTGAAGACCGACGGCGTCTTCCATTCCTACAACCCCGACACCACCGCGTATGGGATGGTGCACCAGTTCACGGTGATGCCGGACAGCTCACCGTCATCGCCTCCCCCCACCACCGCACGGCTCACCCTGTCGAGCGCGCGCGGCATCGAGACCGCGGGTGACCTCGTGCCGGGGGAAAATACCGTGGCGATTCACTTCGAGGACCAGAAGACCTATTCCAACTTCGCGGGTCACGACGTGCATCTCGTGCGCCTCACGTCGAACACCGACACGGCGGCGCTCGGCGCGTGGATGGACTGGACGCAGCCGGACGGGCTGGAGACGCCCGCCCCCGCGGAGTTTCTCGGCGGGCTGAACGACATGCCGGCCGGCTCGACGGGATACCTCACCGTCACGCTCGAGCCGGGACGGTATGCCTGGATCGCGGAGGTGCCCGATCCCATGGCACACGGCTTCTTCAAGCCCTTCGTGATTCCCCCGGCCGCAGGGAGCTGATGACGTCGCGTGGGGCGGCGGGCCGCTGAAATCGAGCGGATCGGCTGCTACATTGCCCGGATGACCATCGATCG
>Ga0102953_1001193_pt1 | contig 16729 bp, 13 predicted proteins | sample SalPon2A_C_D2_MG_FD_78509 | JGI IMG/M metagenome (GOLD analysis project Ga0102953, IMG submission 78509) | Soil microbial communities from South San Francisco under conditions of wetland restoration - Salt Pond MetaG R2A_C_D2_MG | ecosystem: Environmental > Terrestrial > Soil > Wetlands | place... | reverse complement strand
GGCTGCTGCGCCGCGTCGCCCCGCGCGAAGGCGTAGCACTCGGTCAGCTCCGCGCGCGTCCGCTCCACCAGGGGCGCCGAGGGTTGCTCAGCGGGCTGCTCCAACGGTTCGGCGGCGAGCTGCGCGGCCAGATGCGCCTCCAGCGCCGCGATGTCGCTGTGGCGCAGCAGGTGCCGCGCGAGACGCCCCGCGTCGTCCGTCTGCCGCGCCAGGCAGTCCGCCACTACGCTCTCCACGGCGTCCGCCGCGTGCGACCAGCCGTAGGCCGGGGCCTTGGCCAGCGCGGCGGCGTGCAGGCCCTTGTAGCGCGGCGGGTCGTCCCGCAGCCCCAGGATGGCGCGCGCGAAGTTCTCGCGGTGCACGGCGCCCTCCGGCGTGAGCGGCACCCAGTGCACGCCGCCCTCGCGCAGGGTCTCCGGCAGCGCGGCCACGGGCGTCGTGACGATCGGCGTGCCGGCGGTCTGCGCCTCCATGGCCGTGATGCAGGACGTCTCCTCGAAGGTGGTGGGGTAGACGTGCAGCCAGGCCTGACTCATCAGGCCCGCCAGCGCGGCTTTGGAGAGCGGCCCCAGCCACTCCACGTTGGGCAGGGCCGCACAGCGGGCGCGCAGCCGGGCGTAGTAGCCCGCCAACTCCGGCGCCGTGTTGTCGTAGCCGCACACCTTGAGGCGAATCTCCGGGTCCTCCGCGGCCAACCGTTCCATGATGCCCGGCGCGTCGTCGCTGCCCAGCAGGTGTTCCAGTCCGCGCTCGGGCCGCGAGGAGTACACCAGCACCTTGCCCCGCTGCCGCGCTTCGGCCGCGAGCGACTCCGCCGGCGGCGGAAACAGCGTGGCGTCCACGCCATTGGGCGCCACCGCGACGCGCTCCGGCGGCAGGCCATACACCTCGGCCACCTGCGCCTTGTGCCACGCCGAGACGCACAGCACCGCGTTGAGGTTCCACAGCCCACGGTTGAATGCGGGCAGGTAGCGCCGCAGGGCCAGGTCGTGGCTCCACCACAAATGCACCTTGGCTGCCGTGGGCCGGTGGAACAGCCCCGGGGCGCGCTGGCCGATCAGCACGTCGCAGGGCGTGCCGGCCACGAAAGCCTCGAAAGCTTCGCCGAAGGGCGTGGACTCCGTGGCGGGCCCGATGGGCCGGTAGGCCACGCCCTCCCAGCTTCCCGCCTGCGCGGCCGCGATGGCGGCGAACACCGTCACGCCGTGACCCCGCCGGGCCAGCTCGCGGGCCAGGTAGTAGCCGGCGCTCTCCGAGCCGCCCAGGCTCCGACCGCCGGGAATCGTCTCGCCGTTGAACGGCATGCCGGGTACGTACAGCACGTAATCCATGGTCGCTCCTTGGTGTGCGGAATGGCTGCCAGGACAAGAACCGCGGGGGCGCCGGAGCCCCCGCACGCGGGTCAATTTTGGGGTTGCGTTGCGCTGCGGGGGGCCGTCGTGGTTCGGGCAGCGCCGCTCAGCACTTCCTCGGCGCTGAAGAAGCGCACGCGGCCGGCCTCGACCTTCGGCGCCAGGGCGCAGCTCCAGCAGGGCAGGGGCTGCACCCACCACGACGGCAGGTCGTAGGGCAGCGCCAGCGCCTCGTGGGGCGAGAGCCGGGCGCGGTTGGCGCGGCACTGCTGCACGGAGATCGTGGCGTACAGCGGGTGACAGCGGAAATATGCCCGCGTCTCCGCGGCCAGCGTGGCGGGCAACCGCGAGCGCTCCGGCCCGGACAGCGACGGCGTCGCGTCGTCTCCAGCCTGGGTTGCCGGGGGGTTCAACCCAATCGTGTTGCAGAATGTAAAAGTCATCGCGCACGCATGTTGAAAATTGTTACGAAATGGGTTGCGAAGATTGCGACGTTTGGCTATGTATGGATCTGAAGCCATTGGGGCGATGTCGCCATGGACGGCGATATGGGCGCAGAAATGCCATGTTTACCGCACATTTCCCGCGCAACGTCCCTGTGGGTCGCAACGGAGCTATTTGTAGCAAGATAGTTTACAAATGTCAACTAATATACGTACAAACGTGGATATGTTCGCAGAGATGACCGAGCGCATCGAGCAGGTGCGGGAGGATCTGCAGCTTTCGCGGCTGGCCTTCTGCAAGCACATCGGCTTCCCCTATCCGCGCTACAGCCACATCACCGGGGAGCGGCGCTCCAAGCCCACCGCCGACCTGCTGTCCGCGGTGGTGGCGCACACGGACGCGAACCCCGCCTGGCTGCTGAGCGGCGAAGGGCCGGTCTACCGGGCGCAGGCTCGCACCACCGAGGGCAGTGCCGATGCAGGCAGCGGCGCCGGCAGTCCCGTTGCTCCGGCGGGGCTTCCCGCTGGCGGGGCGCGACTGGACGATGCCTATGTGCTACTGCCGCTCTATGGTGTGCAGGGCGGGGCTGGCGACGGCGCCATGGTGGATTCGGAGGAGGTGGAGGACCTGCTGGCCTTCAAGCGCGAGTGGATCACGCGCGAGTTGCGCTCCAGCCCGGACGACCTGTCGCTGATCTACGTGCGCGGGGAATCCATGGTGCCCACGCTCAATCCGGGCGACGTGATCCTGGTGGAGCGCAACCACCGCGCCACGGTGAGCGACGGCATCTACGTGATCCGCATGGGCGAGGCCCTGCTGGTCAAGCGCCTGCAGTTCCTGCCCGAAGGCGCCCTGATGGTGACCAGCGACAACCCCGCCTACCAGCCCTTCCGCGTGAGCCTGAAGGAGCAGGGCGACGAGTTTTCGATCATCGGCCGCGTGGTCTGGGCCGGGCGGCGGTTCTAGGTTCTGTTTTGAAAAGCATGATGGTGATGGGGGCGTTGCCCCCAAACCCCCACCAGGGAGCTTGGCTCCCTGGATCCTCATTGCGGGCAAGACCCCGCCGGGCGTGGTCAGAGACCGTATCGGGGGTGTGGGGGCCCTTGGCCCCCACACGGGATGTCTTGTAGTTCTTAAGCGGCTGAGCCGCTTAAGAACCCTTTTCCAAACACAGCATGGCCCGCCCGGGCCGGCGCGGACGGCTCAGCATCAGCACCTGGACAAGGAGCGGCAGCGATGGCGACGGATGCGTTTCACGGGGTGTTCCCGTACCTGGTCTCGCCGGTGGATGCGCACGGCGAGGTGGACGCGGACGTGCTGGGGCAGCTGGTGGATCACCTCGTGCGCGCCGGTGTGCACGGCCTGACCCCACTCGGCAGCACGGGCGAGTTCGCGTATCTCTCCTGGGAGCAGCGGCGGCGCGTGGTGGAGGTGGTGCTGGAGGCCAACGCCGGGCGCGTGCCCGTGGTGGCCGGCGTGGCGGCGACCACCACCGCCGAGGCGGTGCGGCAGGCCCAGGCCTTCGCGGCGATGGGGGCGGATGGCATCCTGGCCATCCTGGAGGCGTACTTTCCCCTCACCGAGGATGGCGTGGTGGACTACTTCACGGCGATTGCGCAGGCCTCCGACCGCCCCGTGGTGCTCTACACAAACCCCACGTTTCAGCGCAGCGACCTGACCCTGCCGGCCATCGTGCGGTTGGCGGAGTTGCCCACGGTGCGCTACCTGAAGGATGCCTCGCCCAACACCGGTCGCCTGCTCTCCATCCTCAATGCAGTCGGGGACCGCATGCGCGTGTTCAGCGCGTCGGCGCACATCCCGGCGGCGGTGATGCTGATCGGCGGGGTGGGCTGGATGGCCGGCCCGGCCTGCATCATTCCTCGCCAGAGCGTGCGGCTGTACGATTTGTGCCGCGCAGGGGCATGGGACGAGGCCATGGCGCTGCAGCGCAAGCTGTGGCGCGTGAATCAGGTCTTCGCCAAGTATAATCTGGCCGCCTGCATCAAGGGCGCGCTGGAGTTGCAGGGCTTCCCGGTAGGTCCGCCGCTCCCACCCCAGGCCCCCCTCAGCGAGGCAGGCCGGGACGAGGTGCGCGCCGTGCTGGACGAGTTGGCGGAAGCGTAGAGCCTTCCATCGCCGCCGCGCCTACTTCTTGTCGATGTGGACGCTGGCGAAAGGCCCCCCCATGGGGTCGGGCCGGTGGCCGGCGATGTTGAGCCGGCGGTCGAGATCGTAGGCGGCGGAGATGAGAGCGAGGTGAGTGAAGGCCTGTGGGAAGTTGCCCAGGTGCTCGCCGCACGGCCCCAGTTCCTCGGCATAGAGCCCCAGGTGGTTCGCGTAGCTGAGCATCTTCTCGAAGCTGAGCCGCGCCTGTTCCAGGTCGCCGGAGCGGGCGAGGCACTCCACGTACCAGAACGAGCACATGCAAAACGTGCCTTCCTGGCCTGCCAAGCCGTCCTCCGCCGATTCGCCGTCGCCGACCTTGTAGCGATACACCAGCGTGTCATCCACCAGGTCTTTGCCCACGGCACGCAGCGTGGAGAGCCAGCGCGGATCGCGCGGGCTGATGAACTTCACGAGCGGCATCATCAGACAGGAGGCATCGAGCGCGTTGGCACCCCGGTACTGCATGAAGGCGCCCCGCTGCGGATTCCAGAACTCCCGGAAGATCTCGTGGTAGATGCGGTTGCGCACCTCGAACCAGCGCTGCAGGGGGCCGGGAAAGGAGCGGTTCTGAGCCAGCCGGATCGCGCGATCGATGGCCACCCAGCACATCAGGCGCGAATAAAGGAATGGCCGGGCACCCCCGCGCACCTCCCAGATGCCCTCGTCCGCCTGGTGCCAGTGCTCGCAGACCCAGTTGATGAGGCGCACCAGATTTTCCCACAGGTCGTGCGCGATGGGGTCGCCATACTTGTCGTACAGGTACACCGAGTCCATCAGCTCGCCGTAGATATCCAACTGCACCTGACCGTAGGCGGCATTGCCGATGCGCACGGGCGAGGAGCCCATGTAGCCTTCGAAGTGCGAGAGGATGGCCTCGTCCAGGTTCTTGCGCCCATCAATGCCGTACATAATCTGGAGGGAGCCGTCCGGATTGAGGTTGTTGCAGCGGTCCTCGATCCAGCCCATGTAGGCGGCCGCCTCTTCCGTGTAGCCCAGGCGGATCAGTGCGTAGAGGCTGAACGCGGAGTCGCGGATCCACGAGTAGCGGTAGTCCCAGTTGCGTTCCCCGCCGATGCTTTCCGGCAAGCCGAACGTGGGTGCGGCCACGATGGAGCCGTGGGTCTGTGAGGTGAGCAGCTTGAGCACCAGCGCCGAGCGGTTCACCATCTCCTGCCAGCGCCCTTTGTAGCTGGAACGGCCGATCCAGCGCCGCCAGTAGTTCACCGTGTCGCTGAAGGCTTGGTGAGCGTGCTCCAGATTGCGGTAATGGGAATCGATGCCGTCCAGCACCTCCTCGAACACGAACGTGGCCGTTTCGCCGGCGCGCAGCACGAACTCGGCGTGCGCCGAGCCGTGGACGATCGTGACAGGCACCGAGCTGTACAGGCGTACGGCCGTCTGGTCCGGCCCCTTGGAGACGAACAGTACCTGGTCCTCCCGTGCCTCAACCTGCCGGTCGGCCCGGCCGTAGTCGAAGCGCGGGTCGCATTCCATGTGGAAGTGCACCTCGCCCCGCACGCAGCGCGCCTGCCGCACCAACTCATGCGTGGGCGTCTCCATCTCCACCGGCATGAAGTCCGTCACCTCCGCCAGCCCCTCCGGGGAGAGGAAGCGCGTCACCAGCACGTTGGTGTCCGGCAGGTACATCTGCTTGTGCCGCGCATGCTCCAGCGCCGGGGATATCTTGAAGCGGCCCCCATTGCGGTGGTCCAGCAGTGCGGCGAAGACCGTGGGTGAATCGAAGTACGGGAAGGACAGGAAATCGATGGAGCCGTCCATGCCCACCAGGGCGACCGTATGCAGGTCACCGATGATGCCGTAGTTCTCGATGGGTTGATAGCTCATCCGCAGTGCTCTCGCAGGGTGCTCAGTGCCTGCCTCTGGTATGCAGTGGCCATGCCCGGAAAGCGACGCCGTGGCCGCTGCACAGCGGCCACGGCGCGGACCTTCCGGCGATCGGGCCGGCGGAGCGGCTGTGCGGCAGGTGCAGGGCTCAGGAGAGCCGGCCGCGGTTGAGGCGATATAGCCGCTTGGCTATCAGTTTGGAGACAAACAGGCCGTAGTAGGGTTGGTACTTGATGATGTTGATGAAGTCTTCCTTGGAGATGCGGATCAGCCGGCCGGGCGTGCTGGCGACCACCGTGGCGCTGCGCGTCTCCTCCAGCAGCATGGACATCTCGCCCATCAGCACGTCCGCGGGCGTGAGGTTGGCCACGTGCTTGCCATCCACCAGCACGCGATATTCGCCCTCCGCCACGTAGTACAGGTGGTCGCTGGCATCGCCCTGCCGGATGATCACGTCGTCCGGCTTGCACTCCACGATCTCGTTGTCCCGCAGCACCCCAGGGATATTCGTCCCGCCCGAGCGGTGGCGAAACCGCAGCGTGACCTCGTTGCCCGAGTCGTTATAGGCAATGTGCTCCACGTTCTGCCGGGCCAGCAGGATGCCCCGGCCGTGCTCGGCGAGGTAGTCGATCTCGTCGCTGTCCAGGTGTGCCCGCCAGTCGAAGCCCTCGCCCTCATCGCGGATCACGTGCACGGAATGATCGCGCCGGATGTCGTAACTATAGTGCACCCGGCGTTCGCGGATGGCAGGGTCGCGGCACTTGCCCTTGATCAGCGACTGGATGCTCCCGCGGCGGGCCAGGTGAGCGTGCTTCTCCGCGAAGGTGATGCCGCAGTTGCCGTGCTCGATGGCGTTCATCAGCATCTCGGTGAGCACCAGGGACACGCCGACCTTGGACTCGGCGTCCAGAAAGCCTACGTTGAACAGGTAATTGGCCACCAGGTTCGCGTAGGCCGGTACCAGCAGAACGTCCTGCGTCAGCAGGAACTGGCCGGATACCGACGAGATCAGATCCGTCTGGAGGGCCCGCTGGAAGAGGATCTGCTGGCTTGAACGAATGATGTCCAGCACGGTGCCCAACTGCCGGCCGATATCGTGGTAGTTCAGGTAGATGATGATGTTGCTGTCTTTAAGCTCGTTGATGCGGTTGAAGGTGTTCGCACCGGTATAGAGGGCGATGATGCCGCCATGGTTGAGCCAGGGATCGGCGGTGATCTGACGCATCACCTCGAATGCATCGAAGCTGCCGTCCGAGAAGTTCATCAGGATCAGCGGTGGCATTTGATAGTTGATATACTCGATGGCCCGCTCCTGATCGTCCACGGGTACGAGCTCGTAGGGTGTCAGCGCCAGTTGCGCGTCGTTCGCCGCACCGCGGTTGGCCGCGTTCAGAACGCGCCGCACGGTGCGTCGCAACTGGGCATTGGCGTTGATCAGCGGGATTTTCATCGCGGACTTGATGGGCAGCGCGAGGGCTGGACACCCAACGGGGTGAACGGCGCGGCGGACAATGTGGACGATCGCGGCAGCTGGTCGCGGAGCCGGTTGGCCCGCCTGCGGCCCAGGTTCCCCCTGTGAACGGCATACCACATCCGCAGCGTGAGCATGCAGAAAACAACGTGGAAATGCGACCGGCTGCCAGGGACGACGCGGTGGCCGGCAACCCATCGGAGGGCGCGCCATGCCTGATCCCCACGCCGTGGTTGGATTCTACGATCGATTCGGGGCACGCCAGGACCGCCAGGGCTGGTACGAAGATGCCGCGCTGGAGCAGTTGATCACGCTGGGACGCCTTGCGGACGCCCATGCCGTGTGCGAGTTCGGTTGCGGCACGGGCCGGCTGGCGGCTTGGCTGCTGCGCTCCGTGCTGCCCGCCGATGCCCGCTACCTGGGCGTGGATGCCAGCGCCAGCATGATCGCCCTGGCGACCGAGCGCGTGGAGCCCTGGACCGGCCGTGCCGAAGTGCACCGGACAACCGGCGCCCTGCGTGTGCCGGCAGAAATCGCCACCTGGGATCGGTTTCTAAGCACCTACGTGCTGGACCTGCTGTCCGAGGACGATATCCTGGCGCTGCTGGAGGAGGCGGCGCGGGTGCTGCGGCCCGGCGGTCTGCTCTGCGTGGCCAGCCTCACCCACGGCCGGGGTGCGCTCACGGGGCTGGTCTCGCGCCTGTGGAGCGTGCTGTACGCCCTGCACTGGCGGCTGGTGGGCGGCTGCCGACCGCTCGTGCTGGCCCCGCTGCTGCCGCCGCACCGCTGGCGCGTGCTGCACGACGAGGCGGTGTCCGCGTGGGGCATCACGTCCGAGGTGCTGGTGGCCGAGCGCTTGGGGTAGGTGCGGGTCGCGGTGCGCACCGTGGCGGGGGTGTCCGGTGCGTGGTAGGGTGCGGTCCTGTCACGCCTGGGACGTGCTCCGGGAGCAGCCGTCAGGGGCACGTCCTTCCGTCCATGCACCCATCATCAAGGGGATCCCATCATGATCAAGGTCAGCGTCCTGTATCCGAACAAGTCCGGGGCCAAGTTCAACATGGACTACTACCTCAACAGCCACATGCCCATGGTGGCGTCCAAGCTGGGCAGCGCCCTGAAGGGCTCGGCGGTGGAGGAAGGCATCGCCGGCGGTGCGCCGGGCTCACCCGCCACCTACGTGGCGATGGGGCACCTGCTCTTCGATTCGGTCGAAGCCTTCCAGGCGGCCTTCGGCCCGCACGCGTCGGCCATCATGGCGGACATTCCCAATTATACCGACCTGCAGCCCGTGCTTCAGATCAGCGAGGTCAGGAAGTAGCACTCGCCCCGCAGTCCGGGCCAGTTCCCCGCGCCTAAGGCGCCAGAGGCGCGCGGCCCAGTTCCTCGGCCAGGGCGTCCTCCAACTGCGGCAGACGCCAGGTGAAATCCGCCTCCTGAAGGCGCGTGGGCACCACGCGCTGTCCAGCCAGCAGGGCTTCACGGCCCAGTTGCCCCAGCACCATTCGGATCACCCCGGCCGGCACGCGCAGCACCGCCGGCCTCCGTAGCACGCGAGCCAACGAGCGCGTGAACTCCTGGTTGGTGGGAGCCTCCGGGGCCACGGCGTTGATGGGGCCTTCCCAGGTGGGCTCGTACAGCGCGCTGTGCAGCACGGTGAGCAGGTCTTCCAGCGCGATCCAGCTCATCCGTTGCTCCCCGCTGCCCAGCGGCCCGCCCAGGCCCAGCGCGAACAGCGGCGCCAGCTTGGGCACCACGCCGTCCTCCCCGGCTATGACGAGCCCCGTGCGCAACGGCACGGTACGGATGCCCGCCTGCCGCGCGGGCTCCGCGGAGGCCTCCCAGGCCTCGCACAGTTCCGCCAGGAAGCCCTCGCCGCGCGGCGCGGACTCGTCCACTGGGGTCTCCCCGCTGTCTCCGTAGTAGCCGATGGCCGAGCTGACCACGAACACCCGCGGCTTGCGTTGCAGGTCGGCCAGGGTACGGGCCAGCAGAGAGGTGCTGCCCACGCGGCTGGCCCACAGTTCGTGCTTGCGCTGCTCGCTCCAGCGGCGCTCCGCCAGATTCGCGCCGCCCAGGTGCACGATGGCGTCCACGCCCTCCAGGGCGGCTGGGTCCAGCTCCCCGGCGGCGGGATTCCAGGCGATCTCGCCGGGGTCGCGCGGCGCCCGCCGCACGAGGCGTCGCACCGTGTGCCCGCCCGAGGTGAGGAAGGCGCAGAGGCGGCGGCCGACCAGCCCCGAGGCCCCGCTCACGACGACGGTCAGCGGAGGCTGGGCCGCGTAGCGCGCATGGCGCGCCAGGTCGTGCGCCGTGCGCGCGTGGCGCAGACGGAACACGGCTTCCAGCGAACGCAACACGGCCCCCGTGCCAAGCAGCGGCCCCAGCGGGGAGAGCGGCAGGCGGAAGTCCACCTCGTCTTCCAGCAGGCAGGCGAAGTCCCCGTGCGGGATGAAGCGATGCGTGTGCAACCAGGCTGCGAATGGCCCCCGCACCTGCTCGTCGGTGAAGAAGCGCCCAGGCTCCATCGGTCCGTGTCGCGCCTCCCAGCGTATCCGCAGCGGACCCGCGCGCAAGGAGAGGCGCAGCCGCGCACCAGGCTCCAGGCCCCCATCCCGGCTCAGCATGCGCACGTGTTGCCAGGGCGGCGCGAGGCGCTCGAAGGCGGCGGGGCGGGCATGCCAGGCGAAGGCCTCCGGGGCGGAGACAGGCAGCTCGCTGAGGCGGCGGAACACGGGCATGAAACGAACTCCGGCTGCAGCCAGGGTGGTACCGGCGGGCGTCCCGGCCGCGATTGCCGGTGCCACCCCGCGTGGGCATACTGAGTTTCACGGAACATCGCATTGATCCGTCCTTCCAAGGATGACCGTGCCTCCCGACTGGATGCAACCCCACGCTCCCATCCGCGTCGGCATCAGCAGCTGCCTGCTGGGCCAGGAAGTGCGCTGGGACGGCAACCACAGCCGCGATGCCTACGTCAACGGCACGTTGGCGGCCTGCTTCGAGTTCGTGCCGGTGTGCCCGGAGCTGGCGGTGGGGCTGGGCGTGCCGCGCCCGCCGATCAGGCTCGTCAGCGTCGGCAGTGGTTTACCCCGCGCCCTGGGTGTGCGCGATGCGGCGCTCGACCCCTCGGAGGCGTTGCGCGCGTACGGCCGACGCATGGCCGTGGAGCTAAACGACCTGAGCGGCTATATCCTCAAGCGCGGCTCGCCGAGTTGCGGAATGGAGCGCGTGAAGGTCTATCGGCCGACAGGGGGCACGCCGGCCTTGCGGGGCGTGGGGCTGTATGCCGAGGAGTTGCTGGCCGCGCGACCAGAACTGCCGGTGGAGGAGGAGGGGCGCCTGGGCGACCCCGTGCTGCGGGAGAACTTCATCGAGCGCGTCTACGCCTATCACCGCTGGCGCGCGCTGCTGGCCGCCGGCCTCACCCCGGCGCGGCTTGTGGCGTTTCACAACCGCCACAAGCTGGCCCTGATGGCTCATGGCGCCGAGCCTGCGCGGCGCCTGGGGCGGCTGGTGGCCGAGGCGGGCACGGGGCGCTTGTCGGAGCTGGGGCCGGCCTACGGGCGGGCGTTCATGGAGGTGCTGCGCCGCAAGGCCACCCGGCGCACGCACACCAACGTGCTGCAGCACCTGCAGGGCTACCTCAAGCGCGTTCTGGATGCAGAGGACAAGGCGGAGTTGGGTGAGGTGATCGAGGCCTACCGCACGGGGCAGGTGCCGCTGATCGTCCCCGTGACCCTGCTCAATCACCACTTCCGGCGTCACCCGCACCCCTACGTGGCGGGACAGACCTACCTGCAGCCGCACCCGCGGGAGCTGATGCTGCGCAACGGCATCTGAATCGGCGGATCAGCCGGTTTCGCCGGCCTCGGCGCGCAGGCGCTCCAGTGCCGACACGATCACCGTGCCGTTCTCGTAGCGCAGCAGGCCATCCGATTGCAGGGCTGCGAAGGCGCGCACGATGGTCTCCCGACGAGCCCCGAGCAGCTCGGCCAGTATCTGCTGGGTCATGGGCAACTCCATCACCTGGTGCTCTCCGGGCTCGTGCCGCGCGCAGTAGGGCAACAGGGTGAGCACCAGGTGGGCAAGGCGCTGGCGCACGGTGAGCGCAGTGCGCCGCAGGTAGGCCTCATGTGCCTGCTTCAGGTCGCGCGCCATCCGCTCCAGGAAGGCCAGTCCCAGCGGGGGGTGCCGGGCCACCAAGGTGTCCACCACGCTGCCGTCCACGAAACAGATCACGCTGTCGGTGAGCGTCTCGGCGCTGGCCTCTATCTCCTGCCCGGCGAAGCACTCGGCGGCGCCAAGGGTCTGCGCCGGGTGCGTCAGTTGCACCAGCACGGAATTGCCGTGGGAATCGCTGTGGCGCACGGCGACCACGCCCCGGTGCATGCAGTACAGCCCGCGGGTCGGCTCACCCGCCTCGAACACCGCGGACCCGGCCGCATAGCGGCGTGTCTGCTTGGCGCGGTCCACCCGTGCCTGGGCTTCATCTCCCAGCACGCGCCACTCCGCCCCGTGCCGCGTCGGGCACATGAAGCAGGAAAGGCCGGATGGAGTGCGCGAGTCGGGCATGGCGGCACCGGGCAGGTCAATCCGAGGCGCTGGGCCTCGTGCCGCGAGCCAGGGGGCCTGCCGGCGGGTCGCGCCCTGGCCGGGTAAATCTGGACGTGCGTCCCGCCTGTAGAGTTACCAGTTTACGGCAAGCGTCCTTTTGTGACAACGTGACCCGGCGAGGTGCGTGCGAACACGCTGACGATTTTAGTGGATTTTGCCCGGGGTCGCTGATAGACTTATATTCTCACCAGAGCCATATCCGCGCCCATTACAATTCCGTAAAGAGCAGTGCCCGGAGGTCCTGAGGCACAAAAGGATGGTTCTTGAGACTGAAGGGTACCAATGACTGGAAAAGTGAAGTGGTTTAACGAAGCCAAAGGCTTCGGTTTCATTACGCCGGATGACGGGGGCAAGGATCTGTTCTGCCATCAGTCGGAAATCCAGATGGAAGGCTTCCGCACCCTGGCCGAAGGCCAGGCGGTGGAGTTCTCCGTGGAACAGGGGCCGAAAGGTCCTGCGGCGAAGGGCGTGCGCCCTCTGTAGTAAGCGCGGTAGGCTCGAAAAGCCCCGGCATGGCGCCGCCATGCCGGGGCTTTTTTCGTTCGTGCGCTGGGTGGGGGGCCAGGGCGGGGGTCTCGCGCTCATTCCCAAGCGCCTGGGGCGCACAGACCTGCATGTGCGCCGCCGTGGTGGAGACGCAAGGGAGCCGATGCACCGCAGCGCCGCTCCAGCAGGGTATCTGGTTGCCTATCGGCCTCCATCATCCTGTAGACAATCCGGCGTGACCGCCATACGATAGTGTCCTTCGGCGCAGGTCCTAAATGCGCCGCTCAGGGGGAGACGGACGCAGGTCGCGTGGAGCCTTCCATGCCCGCCGCGGTATTCCGATTTGTGCTGAACCGAGGGATGGGTCCTTAGCGGATCCGGGCGCGACTTCGTCCCGCAGCCAAGTGCCAGCCAAAAAGGAGGCAAGCCATGGCATCGGGAACCCGACTGTACCGCGCGGTGCTGGCCTGCACCGCGGTGTTTCTGCTGGCCGCCTGCGGAGGCGGCGGGGCAGGCAGTGGCGGCGCAGGGGACAATTCGACGGTCTATGCCGGCGACCCGATCGCACCCGGCGCAGAGTGTGCGTTTGGCGGGGTGCGCATCTACTACGGCATCGACGAGAACGGCAACGGCCAACTGGACACGGACGAGCGGGACGGCTACGAGGTCGTCTGCAACGGCGCCGGCTCGAGCGCCAATCCGATTACCCCGCCTGCCGGCCCGGCTGCGCAGTACACGATGAAGCTGGCCGGCGGCAGCGGGTTGGGCGGTGACGGCGTCGAAATTGGGTATGGCTCCGGCGGCGCGGGTGGCGACCTCGGCATCAACCTGAACAGCAGCGGGACGGGCCATATCAAGCTGTTCGCGACCGGCCAGGCCGATGCCTCGTTCGAAGTCCCGGCCACGGTGCCGACCTACCTCGGCCCCCTCACGACGTATCAGCTCACCGTGGCACCGGGCGCAACGCGCCGGGTGGAGTCCTACGCCACAGCGGCGGGCCATCCCACCATCGGTGCGTACGAAATCCACACGCACCAGAATGATTACAGCGGCACGATCTACGTGGCCAACACTGCGGGTAACGGCGACTGGGGTCCGGTGACTGGCATATCGGTGGGCGCCGGCGGAACGCTGACGTTCGCGCTGGGCTACTACGGATATGATATCTACGTTACCGTGGCCAATGACATCCGCAACGAGGGCACGATCACGGTGGATAAGCTGGCGGGTGACCCCTTGTCCAGCGGCAACTTGTACATCCAGTGCGATACCTTCTATGGAGCGCCGGGCTCGCAGATCCTCCTCAACGGCGTGACGGACGACACCGGCGCTGCTGGGTATGGCGGCTATCTCTCCATTGACGCCTACAGCTACTCGCTGGGCATCTCGCCGGGCCAGGGAGCGATCTACAACCGTGGGCTGATCGACACCTCCGGCGCGGACGGTACCAACGACAACAGTGGGGGCAACGGCGGTGCCGTCTGGCTACAGGCCAATCTCGCGCTGCTGAATACAGGGCTGATCGACACTTCCGGGGGCGACAGCGCAACCAGCTATGCCGGCAGCGGTGCGCCGATCGTGATGGATGGCTACTACGACAGCACCTACTACGCTCACGTGTTCAACTCGGGCGTGCTGGATAGCCACGGTGGCAACGGTTTTCAGGGTGGCGGCGATTCCGGCTATGTGGAAATCATCTCCCGAGGCGACCTGCGCAACTCCGGCGACATCCTGGGCTACGGCGGCAACGGCACCTCCAACGGCGGCGCGAGTGGCGGCGATTCCGGCTATGCCGGCGAGGGCTACAGCGACTTCCGGTTCACCGCTTATGGCGGGAGCATCGTCAACTCCGGCGATATCCTCATCCACGGCGGCAGCGGGTCCAGTGAGGGCTGGGGTGGCACTGCACGGTCGCTGTCCTTCCAGACCAACGGCGACAGTGATCTGTGGGACAACCTGCCGGCCGGCAGCATTGTCGTATCGGGCAACATCGACACCTCCGGCGGGGCCAGCCTCCCCAATCCCGAGGATGCCAGCGGCTACACCCTGGACGGCGGAGACGCCGGCTCGGTGTACCTGGAGGTCGATGGCTCGGGTGCGCCCAATGGGCAGGACATCCAGTTGCTCGGCTACAGCAGCATCAGCCTGAACGGCGGAGGAGGTGGGGAGTATGGAGGCACCTCCGGCAGCCTCTACGCGGGAAATCACATTGCGACGGTGAACACCGCCAGCGGGGCGGATACCGTCTACGGCCCGGCCGGGGGCGTCTATAACTACGTTTCCGTGAAGGCCAGGGGCGGCAAGGGCGGCACGTTCGACAACACCTATACCGGAGGTGCCGGGGGAGCGTTCGAGCTGAGCGTGGACGCCGATCACCCATCCCTCGCACCGTGGCAGATCGCCGCCAATTACGCGGCGGTGGATCTCACCGGTGGCGATGCCTACGCCGGTGGGAACAGCGGAGCCGTCGCGATCATCGCGGCCAGCGGTGCGCAGAACCACGGCAGCCTGACGCTGAATCCGGGCCTGAGCCTTTACGACGGCGCGGGGCACGGGAGCGGCACGGTCTTTCGCACGCCAGGGGTCTATATCCTCTCGGCGCTCGGCCCGGCCATCAACACGGCCACCATCACGGCCAAGGGGGGCGCTACCGCGTATCAGGGCAACGGCAGCCCGGGGAACACGGTGCAGATATCCGGCACGCTCGCCGTGCACTCCGGGCCACTCATCTCGGTGCGGGGCGGCGATACAGTTGCGGGAGATGCCAGCGCGGGCAACGGCGGGGTGATCTACCTGTGGAGCCGCTCTGGGCTCTCCGCCGTGAGCGGCACGCTCGACGTGACGGGTGGCAGCTTCATCGGCGACCCGGAGTCCTTCGGCGATCCGGGTGTGATCCTGATCGATGGGATCAACCGCACGGCGGACTATCTGCCGTAGCCCACCCGCATGTCGTATCCTCGCGGGGGAGCAACCGCTCCCCCGCGGCTTCGCCTGCCTCCCAGCCCAGGCTTGCGGAAGCGGCCGCGCCTCAGGGCGCGTTGCCGTTGCGGTAGACCTGAGGCGCTTGGCCCGTCCATCGGCGGAATGCGCGGTAGAACGCCGATGTATCCGCAAAGCCCAGCCGGCCGCTGATCAACTCCATCGGGTCATTGGTGGTGCGCAGCGCCTCCAGGGCAATGTTGCGCCGGTTTGCGTCCAGCACGGCCTGGAAGGTGGTGCCCTCCTGTTGGAGCTGATGCTGCAGTGTGCGCGGGGCAAAGCCCATGTGCCGCGCCACGTCCTTCAGCGTCAGTGGCACCGCGCCCATCCGGAGGCGCAGCACCGCGCCCACCCGCTCGGACAGCGCATCGCGCTGGGGGAATTTCTCAAGCTCCCGCTCCACATAGGGCCGCAGACTGCGCTGCAAGCCCGGGTCCGCATCGGGCACCGGGGCATCCAACCAGGCCGCGTCGAACTCCATCCGCGTTGTGCGCGCCCCAAAGCTGATGGGGCAGCGGAAGATGCGCTCGTGTTCCGAGCTGTCTTCCGGCGCGGGGTGGGCAAAAGCCACGTACCGCGGCTGGAAGTCCGGCGAGACGAACTTCCGCGTGTTGTGCATGAAGATGGCCAGGTGGAACTCGGCCATCTGGTCCAGCAGCGGGGCCTCCGGGTCCGTGGGGTGCAGTGAGAAGCGCACCGGATCGCGGCCCGTCTTCAATTCCACGCGGAATACGTTGGAGAGCCGGCCCAGGATGTCATAGCTGATGGCCAGGATGTCCCGCAGCAGGGGCTGGTTGACCAGGTAGTAGCCGATCAGCCCCACCAGGGGTGGAGGGGGGCCTTCCGCCATGCGCAGGCCGACGTTCCGGTCATCCTGGCCGGCCAGCACCAGTGACAGCATCGTTACCAGGGCCGTATAGGGAATGCTGGTCGCGAACTGCTCTGGGGTGGGTACGGCAATGCCCGCGGCCTCCGTCAGTTCCTCGACGGAGAGCCCGGCCCGGGTCGCGACTTGCCCGAGCGCAAAGGCATGGATGGATGCGTCGTAGAGTGGCGATGGGGCGCCCATGGTGCTCCCGCAATCTGGCTGCGCCCGCAGCGATGTGCGGATATCCGGTTTGACCTCGCACGCAGCGCCGGCATTCAGCATCTCCCTGGCATGCCGGACCCGGTCGCGTCGATCCGAGTATCTCTCGGTTCTTGCGCGATTGGTCAGGCGTTCTTGCGCCATCAGCCATAGCCCACCCCACCCACCCCGCTTATCATCGCCAGAATACGACTGTCAATCTGACGGGGGAGAGCAACCGTTGCGGCTTTAGGTGCGGCCAGGGTCGGCTGCGCGGCTCGCTGGCCGCTTGGCGTACAGGGAGGC
>Ga0102953_1001192_pt1 | contig 16735 bp, 16 predicted proteins | sample SalPon2A_C_D2_MG_FD_78509 | JGI IMG/M metagenome (GOLD analysis project Ga0102953, IMG submission 78509) | Soil microbial communities from South San Francisco under conditions of wetland restoration - Salt Pond MetaG R2A_C_D2_MG | ecosystem: Environmental > Terrestrial > Soil > Wetlands | place... | reverse complement strand
CGCTTCACGGAAGTTGCTGTGATGGTGCGGGCAATCTGGTCAGCGGTGGCCTGCACGGCCAGGAAAAAGAAGTCGGTCATTTCCTGGCCCAGCGCGCGGTTACCGCTCGATTTCGAGCTCTGGCCGAGGTTCATAAAAAAGGCAAGAGCCGTTCTGGATATTTCAATGTTGTGGTGTTCTATAGAATTGAACAGATTGCGCACCTGGCCCTGCACGCCCTGCAGGGTCAATTTCCATCCGGGCGGCAGGGCGATGCCGGTCTTCTCATGCGCGGCAAGTTGCGTCACCCACCGCGCAGCGGCCTGGCGGTCTTCTTTTGAAGCGTTGGGTCCCTGTTCGATGGTGGGAATGCCCAGGCCGTTGCGCTCGCCGGCGATGGCGTCGATGCGATAGAGGTTGTGCTTGATGTACCAGTGCATGTACGCGGGGCGCAGCATCGACCGCCCGAAAAAGTTGGCGCCTTCCTTGTTGAATGTGAATACGCCCAGGCGGTCCACCGGAATTTCCACGCTTTCAAAGTTCGAATTTCGATAGCCGTACTGATTCAGCGCCAGCAGCGTTTCGCCGTCCACGTCGGTAATCCAGCGATAGAAGGTCACAGGCAGCCGCGGAGCCAGCCTGGCCAGGCGAACACGCGCGCCGTCCACGGCATAGATTTCTTCATGTGCCGCGGCGCCGAACGGCAGCATCAGCAGCGCGTTCCTCAGCACGTCGTCCCAGCACTGGGTGGTTTTCACGCCGGCGGGCGAAACGTATTCGAGGCCCCCAAACAGGTTCTCTTTCACAAACTGCGCGATCTCCCGGTCCAGCGCATCTGAGCTTGCCGGCAGCACGTCCCAGTTGGCCGCGCGGATGGGCAGTTCGCACGCCAGCAGCGTGGCCGCCACTTGCGCGTCCGAGCGGCGCATCTTTTCGTAGGTGCGGATGGCCGTCAGCCCCTGGAGCTGCGGATTGTATTCGCCAAAGTCTTCCAGAAATCCGCTGAAGATGGGCGTGCCGGGCAGGCCTGTGGGCAGGGTTTCCGCCGTCGCCGCGGTGCGTTCCATCGGCGCGTTCACCTGCGATTCCGCCAGCCTCGCGTTTCTCCATTTGATATCGATCGGTCCAAGTTTCATCGTTTCTCCTCGATCATCGGTGGCGCAGTGAGGACCAGCGAATCGCGAATAGTGGATTCCTCTTGTCCTACTCGCAATTCGCTATTCGCTATTCACTCCTCCGACTGCGTCAATCCGCATTGCAGCGGTTCTGTAATTCATCATTCATAATTCAGAACTCAAAACGTTTCTCCCCACCCTTCCCCGATTTCCCGGAACGCCGCCGGATTGATGATGCTGCCGCCGCCTGCGAGGTACGCATCCGCAGCCGTCGAAACCGGTTCCGAATCCGCGGCCAGGTCCGCCAGCGCTTTGGCCCAGAATTCGTCGGCGTGGCCCGCGGCAGTTCGCGCGGCGTCAAACCGAAGATTGCCGCTGGGTGTCACCACCCGTTTAACAGCGCTGAAAGCTCGCCGCACTTCGGGCGTATCGGGCAGCAGCGATAGCTGCCTTTCCATTCGCCGTTTGGTTCGGAACGCCAGGTTTTCTTTCACCGCCGCGGTAAACGTCACCGGCTCCACTCGCGGACCGAATTCTTCCGCCAGCGTTTCGGCCAGCATCGCCCCAATGCCCGTGGCGTCAATCGCCGCGCGCCGCACCAGTGGCTGTCCGTCTTGCTTCTCCAGCCGCAGCAGCTCCCGCGCGCCCTCCAGTTGCTCGGCAAACGGAGCGCGGTCGAGCGTGCGAACGATGCGCGCGATGGCCTGCCGTTCTTCCACAGGGGCGGACGTCACGTCCGCCCCCGCGGTTCCCCCTCCTGCGGCAAACACTTCATCCAGCCAGAAAACCGTGCGGTCGTGCTGCCGGCCGATGTCGATGCCGAGAAAAAAATCGGAAGTCGGAAGTGGGAAGTAGGAAGTAGGGAAGGAAGAAGAAGTTTGCCCTGCTTCCCATTTCCTGGTTCCTATTTCCTGCTGATCCGTGCCGCGCGCCGAGGCCAGCTGGTGGGCCGGTGTATCCGTACTGGCCTCGGCACTTAGGCAGGCGGCAAGGAGCTCGGGTGAGAAAAAGTTTTCCGCCATGGAAACAAACTGGCAGCAGAATTCCTGCTGAAAGGTCGATTCGTCGTCGCAGCCCGCGCGCAGCAATTCGATGTCGATCTTCAATCCCTGGCGCACGGCCTCATAAACGTCGCACCAATGCGGAGACCAGCGAGTGGTGAGTAGTGAATTGCGAATAGAGCTATCCTCTTTCCCTACTCTCAGTTCGCCATTCGCTATTCGCCCGTCTCTTGCTATTCGCATGTCCGTCATTCCCGCCACCTTCGCCAGCTCAAAGAACTTCCCCTGCTGGCCGTTGGGCGTGGAGATCACTTCCAGCGCATAGCCGCGCGTGATGCTGGGAAACAGCGCTGAATAAATTTTTGCGGCGTCGGCATGGAAGGCGAACTCGTCGAGCGTCACGTTGCCGGAATAGCCCCGCGCCGTGTCCGGATTCGACGGCAGGCCGTAAATCACCGACCCGTTCGGCAGCCGCACCTCAAGCTGTTTCCGGCTGGCGCCTTCAAAGAAGCTGGACTCAAACGCCTGCGCCACAATGCCGCAGCTCTGGATGTGCTCCTGCACCTTTTCCATCAGCAGTTTTGATTGCCGCTCGCCCTTGGAAAGAAAGATCCAGGTGGTCTTGCGTTCCAGGCAGCGCAGCAGCGCCTGCAACGTGGCGGCAAACGAATAGCCGATCTGCCGCGCCTTCACCACCATCTTCAGCGGAGAGCGGTCTCCAACCCAGCGCCGCTGGTAGGGCAGCAGCCGGATGGGAGCGCTCACCAACTCCGACCGGCTCGATGATTCGTGCTCAAGCCCTCTCCGGGGGGAGAGGGTGGACGCGCCAGCGGCCGGGCGAGGGGTCGTTTCGCCTGTCTCGGGGGTGGCGCATACGTCGCGCTCTTTGCGATGTATGCGTCCCTTTGAATTCCCCCCTTCCGCGGGTGGCGCAGATATCGCGCCTTTTGTGATGTCTGCGTTTGCGTGCATGACTTCCCGGGTGGCGCAGATATCGCGTTCTTCGCGATGTCTGCGGTGCTCTGACGTCGCCGCTGCCTCCAGCTTCTTGCTCTTCCGCCGCGTGCGCTTCTTCGCCTTGTCGGCCTCAGCTTTGGTTTTTCCGGATTGTGTTTTCTTCGCTGGCATCATTTGTCCTGACAACGGGGGCACAGCGGGCTCCCCTGCAAAAGCGTTCCGGCCTCACAATTCATAATTCAGAACTTGCTCTCACTCGTTTCCTGTCGCCCGCGGCGCCTGGTGCGCCACTTCCACATCGCGCGGGATCACGGGAATCTGCAGCAGGCCGTAAATCTCCTGAATTTTTTCCATGGCCACCCGGCCCAGGGTGGAACTGTTCTCGGGCTTTTTCAGTTCCCGCTCCAACTGCACCAGCTTGGCCCGGGTGAGCCGCAGCTTCAGAATCTCGGCGTGCAGCCGCGTTTTGCGGAAGCGTTTTTCTTCCTCTTCGCGCTTGATTCGCATGCGCAGCAGGTCGCGCTTCAGCATGATGTTGCGCCGTTCCATGGTTCCCTTTACGGCGTCCCTCAGGCTGAGCCCGCCTTCCTTGCGCGTCAGGCTCTGCAGCCCGGTCAGCATGGCGGCATAGGCCAGTTGCGCGTCGGATGAATCGGGATCGCCCAGCGCCTCGGTCAGCACCCGGGCGCGCTCGGACTGGAACTCGATCCGCCGCTTCTGCAGTTCCAGGTCGCTGCGGTAACGGTTCTGGACGGCCTGGAGCGTCAGCGGCACACCGCGGTCGTTCACCGCGTCGCACACGTCCTCAAAAGTTGCGCCTTCCACCAGCATGCGTTCCACCAGCTCGCGCATTTCAGCGGGCAGCCCGTCCACGTCGCTGATGGGACGCTCCTGCTTCACGGCTGGCGCAGAAATCATGTTCTTTGCCATCTCTCGGGATCGTGCGCCATCAGGAATCGCGGGTTGTTGTTTTTTGTTCGCCATTATCTGTTTCTTCCAGTTGCGGTGATCACTTCCATCAATTACGAATTACGAGTTGCCGGTTCTCGCACCGTTTTCTGTCTCTCGTGCTGCTTCCTTCGCTTTTCTCTGTGCGCTCCGTGCGTTGAAAAGCTCCAACACAGGGGACTCAGAGCAAACCGGGTAGCGCAGCCGCCGGTTTTCATAACTCAGAACTCATAACTGCCTCTTACAGTTCCGGCTCCAGATAGACGCCTTCGTCCTTGGGCAGCCGGCCGTCAAAGTAGTCGATCCCTTTGGCGCTGATCTTCACCAGAGTGATGTAGCGGCGCGCGTGGGGACCGCGAAGGTTGTCCACCTTCACCAGCCCCTTCTCCGCCAGGTAGGCCACGTGGAAATCCAGATCGTCCAGCGGAACCGGATAGCCGAAGATGTCGAGCTCGCCCTGCAGCAGCGGCAGCGTTGCCGACTGCGGATAGATCAGCTTCAGGTAGTAAAGAATTTTTCCTCGGATGATTTCTTTTTGCCGTACGCTGCTGGTCATACCGTTCACGCTCCTGGTTTGGTTGGTCCTTCCTGCTCGATACTGCTCACACCTTTTGCCCCGCATAAACCCGCCGATCAATTACGAATTACCGTTCTGAGTTCAGAGTTAAGAGTTCTGGGTTCAGGATTGGATTGTGTACCGGAGCATGTGACCCAACTCAGAACTCATCACTCAGAACCCAGAACCGGAATCTCACCATCTCATCATTCAGAACTCACAACTTGTTTCGTTGGCCGTGAGATCAGCCTTTCCACGTCGCCGTGCATGGCCCGCAGCGCAATCAGGATCTGCTGGTGCTCCATGCTGTCGCGCGAATCGCTCTGCTCCACGCTGGAGGCCAGCCTGGAAAGCGCCTCGGCCTGCGACCGCTGCGCGGTGAGGAACTGCTTCACATACTGCTCGGCCATGCCAAACAGGCCCTCCATCTGCCGCCGCCGCGCGTCCATGCTGCGCTCAAGCCACACCTGCGCCAGCCGCAGCAGCCCGTAGCTGAAGGCCAGCAAAAGCAGCACGCCCGGCCCCCACCAGATCGCCATGTGAGCAAAGTCTTCAGGCATCATTTCACTGCCACCCCTATCACCACGCCCATGGCCACTCCAACGGCCACGTGCTCAACCGTGTGTGCCAGGCGTCCCAGAAAAGTCCCCCTCGCGGCGCGCAGCTCGGCCTTGCACTCGTTCTGCTGTTGGGCGAGGATCTTGTCTTTCGCATCGAGGGCATGGTTCAGGCCGGCCACGGAAGACTGCAGGCGGTTCACTTCCGCTTCGTCCGCCTCGGCGCGCGCCTGGCAGGCGCTGACTTGCTTCGCCTGAATTTTGCTCTCCGCGCGGCAGGCGTTGAGCGCTACCAGAGCGCCTTCCACCTTGCGCGCCCCGGAAGCAGTGAGCGCCAGAGCCGCGTTTCTGTCATCCTGAGCGGAGCGAAAGACCCCCGCATTTCTCCCAGCTGGATGGTCGGCTTCCGCAGATGCTGCGACTCTTGCAGCGTCTGCGATCGATGCCTGGCCACGCCCTCTCCGAGGGGAGAGGGTGGACGCACCAGCGGCCGGGTGAGGGGTGTTTTGCGTCATACAAGGCGCAGACCCCGCAGCAGCTTTTTGTAATTCGTCATTCGTAACTTGTAATTTGCTTTGCGCCTTCGCGCCTTTGCGTGATGAGGCTTCTGCATTCCCCGCAACATCCCCGGCGCTGAGTCCAAGCTGGGTGGCCACCCGTGTCACTATTTCCGATATAGGAAGGGTGGCCACCTCGCCAGCCTGGATGTGCGCCTGCTGGCGCAACCGGGCGAGCTGCGCCGCCAGTTGCCGGTTCTGCTTTACGGCCTGCTGCCGGCGCTGCTCAAGTTCTGCAATGGCTTTTGCGTTTGCAATGTTGGCCTGCTTCACGTCCTGCGCGGCCTGCCTGCGAAGCACGGCCACCTGGGCGGAAGTCTGGTTCCGCAACTGCTGGAGCCGCGCCTGCTGGCGGATGCGCGCATCGTGCTGTTGCAACCAGAACGCACCCACCAGCAGCCCTCCCACGGCAAGCCATGCTTTCCCCGGAACCCGACGCATCAAATTCTTCAGTGCTTCAATGATTGATTTGCCCATAGTCCGATTTGCTCTTTGCCTGACTGGCCCATTGACTCATTGACCGAATGGAAGAATCTTTTCAATGAGTCAATGGATCAATGATTCAGTTCTTTTTCCCGATCACCCGCTGCACGGTTTCGCCCGTCTTGCTGAGCCCGTAAAGCGTGGAGATAAAAATCGTCAGCCCCTGCAGGTCCGGCAGGTGGTGCGTGGTCCACACCAGGAAGGAAACCCACCCGCCCCCCAGCACCAGGCCAAAGAAGGAGCCGGTCCTGCCAAAACTCGCTTCACCGGATTCGGAAAAAAGCTGCTTCACGTATTCACGCATCGTTCGTCTTTTTCTGTTGCGGCCGCCCCGCAGGTTGTGCCCGCCTGCCCCAGCCATATGGCAGTGCCGGGCCTTGTGAATTACGAATGACCAATGGCGAGTTACCGGCTGGTGTGCCGCTGCGCAACGGCCGAGCTACAGACTTCGCAAAGGGCGCGATATCTGCACCAGCCACGCGCTTGGTAATTCGTAATTCATCATTCGTAATTGAATTACAGCCTCGTCGTCAGCTTCTGAAGCTCGGCGCGCAGGTACGTCCGAAGACGCAGGATTTCATTGACGGCGCGCTGCTCAAACAGTCCCGCCACCACCAAACCCGCTGTAAATCCCACCAGAAAAACCACCATGTTAGTCATCGTTGCCACCTCCTCTTGGTTTAAACAAATGGTTAACACTGCCCTTGAATGCCATCTGAAGCGCTGGCGCCCTGTCAGCCGGCCGGCTGCATTTGCCGGAGCCCGCGGTAAAGCTGCATGCGCCGCATTCCGTTGTCGACGTAGTCGGGATCAAACGTCCGGCCGTGGGGACGGCCCGTGTTCCAGCAGCAGAACATCTCTGCGAAGTCGCGCGCGGCGTCGAGATGGTATTCCATCGCAAATTCCGCGAGCAGCCAGACCGCCATGCGGAAATGGAATTGCGGGTCCAGCAGCTTGTGAACGTCGCCGGACTGGCCCACCATGTGGTAGCCCATGATCTGCGTGTAGCCCCAGGAAGTGGCCAGCTCGCGCAGCGCCCCGTCGGTTGCTTTGCTGATCTCGGGGGAATGGATTTCGGCAAACCCCTGCGTCATGCAGCGCGCGTGGAGCGTGGCAGCATCAGAGGCCGGCAGAAGCTCTCCAACCTCGTCATCCAGCGCGGTCGCGTTGATGCTTCCGTATGAAGGCCGCCGGCCCTGCGACACCTCCACAAGATGCCGGTAAACTGCCGGCTCAAATCGCGTGGCGTCGCCGTAGCCGCCGCTCTCGTTCGCCGCAAGTGCGCCCATGAATTCCGCCGGCACCGCAGACTTTGCGCAAGCCTCAACAATCACCTCGTTGCAGCGCTCAAAGACCCGCTGCACCAGTCGGCGCTCGGCGGACAGGTTCGGTATGGCTGACGGCGCGGGATTCCTCGTGCCTGGTTGCGGCTGCGTGCGTACGGCGTCCATTTGCGTCTCCAAGACACACCTCCATCGGGGCTCGGCGGGACCCGTTTGGCGCTTGCCACGCTCTGTGGCCTCGCCCGTTTCCCATCCACAATTCAAGCCTAAACTGCCAAAATGGGACGTTTGGGACGTTTGGGACGTTTGGGACGAAAATTTATAAGTTGCGCTATATCAGTCTGTTGCAAATTTTTATGTAGGCTAGTATTAGATAATTATTATAAAAGTGTTCAACTCTGATACACCGTGTAAATATTGCATAGTCGCGATTCAGCAGTTATTGCCTCTCAGGCGGGCATTGCAACGGCGTGCAGGTTCGATAAAATGGCCGGTTGCGGAGGTGAAACGACAGCAATGCGAGCAGTGGTTCAACGGGTGAAGCGGGCGGAAGTTCGAGTGAAGGGCAAGGTGATCGGGCGGATCGGGCCGGGGCTGCTGGTTTTGGTGGGCATCGCGAAGGAGGATACGCCGGAAACCGGGCAGGCCATGGCCGAGAAGATCGTGCAACTCAGGATCTTCGATGACGAGGAAGGCCGCATGAACCTTGGCGTCCGCGAGGCCAGCGGGGCCGTGCTTGCAGTCTCCGAATTCACCCTCTACGGCGATTGCCGCAAAGGCCGCCGGCCAAGTTATGCGGGTGCCGCTTCGCCGGACGACGCCCTGCCGCTTTACCACGCTTTTGTGGAATCACTCAAGACCCTGGGAGTGAAGGTCGAGACCGGCGAGTTCCGCGCCATGATGGACGTGGAGTTCGTCAACGACGGACCCGTTACTCTGCTGCTGGATTCCGAACGGGCTTTTTGAGCGCGGCAGGCACCTTTCGCAGGATGCGGTGCTGCGTGGTTGTACCACGCCTCGCCGAAAGTCTCACACACCCGACCGCAATTCTCTTCTGAACAGGACCTTGATGCCGTGGCGCCACTGGTCGTTGATGCCGATCTGCATCACGGTGATGGACGAATCCAGGTAACGCAACAGACGCGTTGTTGTGGAGTGGAACCGGAAAGCCGGCACCACAAGGTAGAGCAACGGTGGCGCATCTGCGAGGGCCACTCCCGGAAAGTAACCATCGCCCTGGAACTTCCCCGCCTGCCGCAGCTTTTCCACGCGCAGCCAGTAATCAAGCGCTTGGAACGGCAGGTTGATCTGCTCCTCGAGTTTCAGTTCCATCACCGACAGCCTGCCGTCGCGCGTCACTGTCAGGATGTCGATCACGCCGCGGTCAGTCCGCGAGAACGCCGGCACCTGCGGGTAAACAAACTCGGGCGAAAGTACAGGATCGATCCGCGTGATGTCATCCACCAGCATGCTTTCCAGCCAGTGCTCGGATTGCAGGCGGAAGAATTCGTCGGAGGTCTCTTCACTCGCCGCGTTCCGCTTGCGGAGTACACGGCCGACAAAATCCCGAAACTCGCCCCGGTTGCTGTCGTTCAATCTGCGAACGCTACCCTCCAGCCCGAAATAGATCTTCGGCGAAAGGTCGCCTTCGATACGCGCAGTCTCCAGGCCTGCCACACGCACTGAGACAAACTTTCCGGACGTATCCGTTGTCATCGCAAGACGATCCGCACCCTCGCCCAGCAGTTCGCGCAGGAGTTCGCGATGCCGGCCGATGAGCGCTTCGTTCGACCGATGGGGGACAAGCCGCACCTCGACGTCACCGGCAGCCTCAAGGTCGATGCGCGCCGGCCGTTCGCCTCCGCCATTCCATTCGTAGAGTTCCAACTGCACGGCCCGGCTTTTAATAGCGGCCGCCCGGTGCGCGTTCAAGGCAACGGCCTCATGGGGCAGATAAATTCGGAGCCTGGGAACCATCATTCTATCTGAACGGCTACGCAGCCAGTCGAGCCAGATCAGGCTGAAAGCCAGGACCGCGTCGGCTGCAGCAGGCGCCTCGTCTTTGCTGAGGCCAATCAAGGCGCAGCCGGTCCGGCCCTGCCGAGCCAGTCCACGCGTGTACCAGGTAGAGAACGAATGTTCGCGGTCCGAACGGTTGCTGACTTTCTCAAGCCGCCAACCTTGAAGTTCCTGCTTCAGCATGCCAATGAATTCCTGCTTAAAGGCTGAACGTCCCCTTGCGCGTCCCCTGCGCTGCTTCGGATGAAGCTCTCGGAATTCAACGACCGAAGATTCCCGGGCGTGAGGCCTCCGCACAAAGACCCCGAGCCGGTCGCCGTCATGATAGGCCACCTCCTCCACGCGGCGCGCCAGAGTTCGACCCGGGTTCCAGGCTTCAAACAGCAGCTTGTCAAACTGCACGCTCAACTGCCAGCCGGCCGCGGTGAGATCGAACAATTCCACTTCGTCCTCAACCACCACGGGGTGCGCGAGCGACTGGATGAACATTTCCACTTCATGCTGGAGCGCCCGAAGAGATTCGGGACCTGTTTCACGTACCATGGCAACCTGGGCGTCCATTATAACCGCGCGCGTCATACCGGCAACATCCAAGCCACCGGTTGACGGATTCCACCCGAGCGTGATATCAAACCACTCGATCATCACGGCGCACTTTGAAGGAGACTATGAAGCCAAAAGTGTTTGTCACGCGTCCGCTGCCCGCACCCGCACTGGATCTGCTGTCGAGCGCATGCGAGGTACGAGGCTACCCCGAAGATGCGGCCATTCCCGCCACTCAACTTGCGGAAGAGTGCCGCGAGGTGGAAGGACTCCTGGTCAACTCCGCTCGGATCAACAAAGAAGTTCTAGATGCAGCACCCAAACTCCGGGCCGTATCCAACTGCGGTGTTGGCTATGACAACATTGATGTCGCGGCCTGCAACCAGCGCCGAATCCCTATCACCAACCCTGCAGGATCATTGGAGGAAACAACGGCCGACCTTGCGTTCACGCTGCTGCTGGCCACGGCGCGCCGGGCCATTGAGGCTGACCGCTACGTTCGCGAGGGGCGGTGGGACCGCTGGCAATTTGGCCTGCTGCACGGGCTGGATGTTCATCACAAGACGCTCGGCCTTGTGGGCTTCGGCGGAATCGGACAGCCCATGGCGCGCCGCGGTCTCGGGTTCTCGATGCGAATTCTCTACTACGCGCGGCACCGGGTCACCGAGGGCGTCGAGCGCGAACTGCACGCTGAATATACCGACCTGGAGAGGCTGCTTCGCGAGTCCGATTACGTCAGCCTTCACGTTCCGCTCACTTCTGAAACGCGCCACATCATCGACAGCAAGGCCTTCAGCCTGATGAAGAGCACCGCCATTCTGGTGAACACGGCGCGCGGACCCGTGGTGGACGAAGAAGCCCTCCTGCAGGCGCTCAGCGGCGGAAAAATCGCCGGCGCGGGTCTGGATGTGTTTGATGGGGAGCCGAAAGTCAATCCGAATTTCGCCAGCCTGGACAATGTTGTTCTGGCGCCCCACATTGGCAGCGCCACCGGCGAAACGCGCCTCAGGATGGCCACACTGGCTGTCAGGAACCTGATCGAAATGCTGGAAGACAAGCGTCCTGCGAATGTCGTGAATCCCGAGGTGTATTCCTGATTGTCCCCGCGTGCGGCCCAAAGGGACGGCGGCGGCTTTGAATCTGAAGAGCTTTCGTCTGGCGGGGGCTTCGCGGCCGCTGCACTTTGTTAGTGCGCCCGCCGCAGTCGCAATCGCAAGGTTTCTACCATGAAACCCAGCAGCGCATAGGTTGCGGTGTTGGCAAGTAGAACCCAGTAAAGATGAAGGGGGTAAAAACTAACAAGGGTGATAGGACAGGTTAAGTGGACAAGAAGCAGAATGGGATCGGCGGAAGTCAGTGCCAGAGGATTGCTCACGATGGCGTAGATTGCCCAGCAGCCGGCAACCAGGAGTCCCGCCCCAGCCCACACAGCAATTCGATGCTTCATACTGCACCCCCTGCTTTTGTGGTTTGATTATCTCACGAACCCTTACTATTTCCGAATCCAAAGTTTCCGGCCCGGCCTTCCATGCGGGGACCCTGGCCGCTGGCGAATGCCCTAAAGCCCGAAAGGACCCCACTTCCCGAACCAGCCTCCACTTGCCATCCGCGTCCTGCTCTTCAATAATGAGAAGTTTGCAGCAATAGTTGGCATCCAGCAAAAGCAAGGCATGGTAATCGCATAATGAGCATTCATGAGGAATCCTCGGGGTCGAAGGTACCTACGTACGAACGTGGCAAGGCCATAGCCCGGCATGTTTTTCATGAGGTCATCGCCGCCATCGATCTCCGCAAAGCGATGCTGAAGAAGCTGAAGCGCGTTGATGACGCACTTCATGCCAGAGAGACGAGCGTGTCTCTCACCTGGCCTCCGCACGTCGTCGCCATCGGCAAGGCGGCCGGGCGTATGGCCGCAACGCTGGATGAAATTCTGGACGGACGGATCGCCTCAGGCATTGTGGTAGCACCCGCCATTCCCGCGGCGAGGCTGAAGGACTTCCGGTACTTTGAGGCTGGCCATCCCTACCCCAACCCGGACAGCATTGCCGGCGCCGAGGCGGCGCTGGAGCTAGTCTCCAGACTAGGCCCCAGCGAACTGGTGATCTTCCTGATCTCCGGCGGAGGCTCGGCGCTGTTTGAAAAACCTCTGGACCCCAAAGTTTCACTGAAAGATCTGGTCGAGTTCAACCGGGTGCTGGTGACCTGCGGCCTGCCCATCGAACAGATCAACGTCCTGCGCAAGCATGTTTCCGCGGTGAAGGGCGGACGTCTGGCTGAAGCCGCGCATCCTGCCCACCAGTTGACCTTGTATGTCTCCGACGTGCCCGACGATCTCCCCTCAATGGTAGCCTCGGGTCCCACCATGCCGGACGACTCCACACTCGACGACTGTTACCGTCTGGCCGAGGACAACAAGCTGATTCCACGCCTGCCTCTGACGATTCGAAAACGGTTTAAGGACCATACGCTGAAGGAAACACCCAAACCCGGCGATGCGTGCTTCAGAAACTCAGAATATGTTTGCCTGTTGTCAAATAGCGAGGCCGTCGAGGCAGCACAAAATGCGCTGGAATTGCAGGGCTTCATCTGTGAGATCGACTCCGGCGATTGGGACGCGGATTACCGCGAAGTCGCAGACAGTAATCTGGAAGCCCTCGACACGCTTGTCGAAAAGCATCCGCGAAAGCCGGTTGCGCTGGTGGTGGGTGGCGAAGTCACCTGCAAAGTGACGGGTTCCGGGATGGGCGGACGCAACCAGGCTTTTGTACTTTACGCCGCGGAAAAAATCGAACATCAGAACCGGGTGGTGCTCAGCGCCGGGACCGATGGCCGCGACGGCAACAGCCCCTCGAGCGGAGCAGTGGCAGGCGGCCAGACTATCTCACGCGCGCGCGCACTGGGGCTCGACCCGGCACGTTACATTGCCGAAAGCGACTCCTATTCTTTCTTCCGCACGCTTGGTGATACACTCGACACTGGGTACACCGGCAACAACGTACGGGACGTCCGGCTCTGGCTCGATTTCGGAGAATCATAGCAGGTTTTGGAAGAACGCTGACATGTCATGCTGAGCGAAGCGAAGCATCCCCGCATTTAGGTGAAAATAAATACAGAGATCCTTCGCTACGCTCAGGATGACGTAGCACAAGGAGCTTTTTTAGCAAGCTGCTAGGTCTGCGACGCTGGCAAATGTTCCGGAAATTCAAATGAAGGAGGCATTCGATGGCAGAATCTGTTGGCTTTATTGGACTGGGAATCATGGGCGAGCCCATGGCACTGAATCTGGTGAAAGCCGGTTACAAAGTGACGGCGTACAACCGCACTCCCGAAAAAACCAAGCCCCTGAAGGAGGCAGGAGCGAAGGTTGCTTCAACGCCGGCTGAGGCGGCACACAACGCCGATTACGTCATCAGCATCGTCAGTGATTCCGCGGCCTCCGAGCAGGTCTTCATGGGCAAGGACGGAGCTCTCCAGACGGTCAAGCCCGGCGCCATCGTCATCGATTCCGCTACCATCAGCCCGGTCGTAAGCCGCAAACTGGCCTGCGCAACGGCCGGCAAAAAAGCCAGCTTCCTGGATGCCCCGGTGACGGGCAGCAAACACGGAGCCGAGAAGGGCGAACTCACTTTCATGATCGGAGGCGAGCGCGAAACGTTTGACCGCGCCATGCCGCTGCTGAAAATCCTGGGCAAAAAACACATCTACTGCGGCAGCTTCGGAGCAGGGCTTTCCGCCAAGCTGGCGCAGAACGCCATCCAGTCCACCATGGTTGAAATTTTCTGTGAAGGGTTTGTGCTGGCCGTCAAGTCCGGCGTGCGGCCGGAAGTGATGATGGAAATTGTGCAGAACAGCATGGCGCGGGCGGCGCTGACCGATTTTAAAGCACCCTTCATTTTCAAAGGCGATTTTACGCCCTACTTCCCGCTGAAGTGGATGCACAAGGACGTGACGCTGGCCATGGAGGCAGCTTTCGCGCAGGACGTCCCCATGCCGGTTTCGGCTGCCGTCAAGGAAGTGTATGCCGCCGCGCGCGCGCAGGGCAAAGGCGATCTCGACTACGCCGCTGTCATCACTTTTCTGGAAGAACTCGCGGGCGTCAAAGTGCGGTCGACGAAAGACAAGTAATAATGAGTTATGAATAACGGAGTGTGGAGCATCAAGTAGCACACCAAGACACGAATCGGAGCCTTGTCGTCTCACGCAGATGGAATATCACGGAAGAAATGGCACTCCGCCTTGGCGCGTGGTGGTGAAGTAAAAAGTGTTTCTGCCGGTCCGCAGGTCTTTCCCATAGGTGAACACCAGGGACACGCCTCCCAACACTCGCAGTTTGACTGACGCGCCCGTATCCCACAGCCATTGTCGGGAGCCGAAGCCGTCCTGTTGGTCGTAGATTCTTCCGGTATCCACGAATGGCGCCAGCCGCAGCTTGAACCACGCGTTCGCGTAGAGGTTTTTGTTGACCTCCCAGTTTGAAAGCAGATAGTCGCGGCCCAGCGGAGCGTTCCCTTTCTGGCCATTGCGGGTTCCGATGTGAGCGCGCAGTGGCAGATTGTTGTCGCGCTCAAGCCCCAGCATGAAAAGATCATCAAAGGGAACGAGGCCGAAGGTCTTGCCGGCGTAGAATTTTTCTTTCAGTTCGTAGTCGTCGCCTCGGACCTGCGGAAACCAGTGCGCGCCCAGCGTGCCCTGCAACATGCCGAAACGGCCAAAGCCCGTCGCGTAAAAATCTCCCAAGGTTCCCTTCACATCAGAGCCGAGCGTGAATCGCTTCTCCGGCATTCTGAGTAACGCGTAATGGCTGCCCGCGCGAACTTCCATGGAGGCGCCGTTGGTGAACACGGGATCGGCGGTGGAAGCTCCGGCAGGCAGATTGCGAAAGCGCCGGTCAGAGACGCTGAGTCCGGCATTCCATTTCCACCGGCTGCTGGCGATGGCCTCGATGCCGCCACCCAGTTCCAGCTTTTCCAGGTTGAAGGCTTCAACCGGCACAGCGGCCTGATGGAAAGTCCGGGAAATATTCCAGTTTTCGTTGCGGCCGTCGGCGAAGAGTCGAAAACGGTATTTGGGATTGCGCGCAAGAGGCGCAGAGACAGAAACAAAAGCGCGGCGCTTCTGATCGTCCCATCGGAAAAGCGAATTAACGTTGAGGGCGGACTCGCCAAGGTTATAAACCTCGGGATAAACCGTCTCGTAGGGCGTCCCGCGCAGCAGTGAAATTAGAGCGCCGGCTTTGCTTGGGCCCAAACCGTTCCTTTCCACAGCGCTCAGCTTGAGATCCAGAGAATCCGAACCGTTGACGGCGGTGGGCACAAGGTCCAGCCGGTAGCTTGAAAAGATTCCAAGCTGCCGGAGCCGCTGCATGGTTATCCGGTATTGATCGAGCGTCAGGACGCTGGCCGGCGAGCAGGTAAAGGCGCGGTCGAGCAGGGCCGGATCGACGTGAAGCTGCGGGTCCGTCCTGATCTGGTTGATCCGTGGTTTGCCAATCCGGTTCCAGTATTTGAGAGCGGCCACCAGGTTGCCGTCGAGAAAATATATTGTCGCAAGAAAGTTGATGGCGTAACTGTCGTGCGGGTCGAGCCGCAGGGCCCGGTGAAGGTAACGCTTGGCCGCCTGGAAGCGTTTCTGTTTGAAGGCCACGCCGGCAAGCTCCACCGGGAAGCGCTTGTCACGCGGATAATTCTTTTCGCCTGATTCGAAGGAGGCTTTCGCATTGGCCCATCGATCGAGCCCGGCAAAGGCCAGGCCGCGATAGTAATCTACGTCTGCCGATTCTGCAGGGCATTGGCTGGTTCCCTGGAGAATGAGGCTCCAGCGGCCCTGGTTGGCAAGTTTTTCAAGCTCGGCAGGTTTGCGGCAGGCGTTCTGGGCACGGGCGGCAAAAGGAATCGCCAGAAGGAAGAAGAGAACGGCGGCGCTGATGGCTAATGCTCCTGCGCGGGGACCGCAAGCAGAGTCCAGTTGTGCATGGGCCGCCATCGCGATTCAAAATTCCCAAGGTCCATTTTCAAAAGTTTCCGCTGCGCCGGATCATTCACCAGGATGACTCCGTCCTGACTTTCGAGCCCCACCACAACGACATAATGGAGCGGCCCGAAGCGGCCGGAATCTCTCAGGCAGACGATGAGCGGTCGGCCCTTGGCGAGGTGGTGCTGAAGGTCCTGCCGCGTGCCGCGAAAGGCAAACACCCGAAAACCATTCCGGCGGAAGTACTGCTCCATGTCGGAGGCGTAGATGCCTTTGGCTTTCGGGCGGTAAAGCAGGCGCTGAATACGGCGTGCCTGGGCAGCGGGCGGGATGGCTGCGCTTTTGTCCTTCAGCCAGTATTGCATCACCATCGAAATGCAGGCCGCGCCGCATCCATTGGCCTGCTGCCGGACAAAGGGAACGTCCAGCCAGAGTCCCGCACCCGCTGCCACAACGCCGGAAAGCACCACCGCCAGCAACGCCGGCATCATCCAAATGCCCGGCCTCCGAACCCATCCCATGGCAATCAGTGGACCGCGATCAACACAATGACAGCAGCACCAAGCGCGATCAGAATGTAAGTAATCTGTTGGTTGGTTAGGGCGCCGGCGGCAAAATCCTTCTGCGCCTTGTCGGCGCGTGAGGCGAGCCGCGCCAGTTCCTGGTCGCTGAGCGACGGGACAGCTTTTTTGATCTGGACGGGATCAAGATGAGCAGCCTTGAGAGATTTCTGAGCCTGCTCGGATGAGAAAAACTTTTCCACCTTG
>Ga0102953_1001190_pt1 | contig 16745 bp, 9 predicted proteins | sample SalPon2A_C_D2_MG_FD_78509 | JGI IMG/M metagenome (GOLD analysis project Ga0102953, IMG submission 78509) | Soil microbial communities from South San Francisco under conditions of wetland restoration - Salt Pond MetaG R2A_C_D2_MG | ecosystem: Environmental > Terrestrial > Soil > Wetlands | place... | reverse complement strand
CATCCATAGTATCAGGGCTCACACTAACCGTACCGTCCTCCTGGATGGTCAGGGGTCCTGCAGGCGTAGAAGTCAGGACAACATCAGCCGGGTTTACCGGGGAACCGTTCAGGAGGTCATTGTCGAGCACGTTGGCCCCCGCGACTATCCCGCCGGCATCCCCAAAGACCGGAATTGCACTGAAATCATCATCCACGGCGTCTATGGCCGGTGCCATCCCCTCTTCCACAGAGACGGTAACGGTGGCTGTATCGCAATTACCTGCCACCGCATTCTCACAGATGGTGTAGTCGACGGTATAGGTCCCCGGTTCGGTGCCGGGAGCCACGCTTACCGTACCGTCTTCATTTACGGTCAGGGGCCCCGAAGGGGTAGAACTCAGCGTAATGTCGGCCGGGTCGACCGGCGAACTGTTCAGCAGGTCATTATCGAGTACGTTGCTATCGGCAACGGTCCCCCCGTTTAGCCCGTCCACAGGGTTTCCGCTAAAGTCATCATCCACGGCGTCAATGGTACCTTCCACAACCGAAATGGTCACTGTGGCGGACGCACAGACGTCGGGGTCGGGATCTATATTGCATACCTCATATACTATTGTGACCGTAGAATTCGCCTCATCGGCGGGCGGGGTATAGGACAGCTCGCCAGTTTCCGGATCAAAGGCAACCGTGCCTGAAGCCGTGCCACCTATCCGGGTGATACTGGTCGTACCCAGGTTATTCGGGTCACTATTGGGCAGGAAGTCGTCATTAGCCAGGACATTGATGAGCAATTCGATCAGTGGAGGGGTGCTTCCCGAATCGTCCAGGGCCGTGGCTTCAAGGGGATGCGGATCGGTTCCGTTGGGGTTGCCGTCGTTATCGCAGTCGGTTTGGTTCCAGGTTTCTGTCGGACTTGCCGTCTGGCTGGCCAGTAGCAAATCACAGGCGTCCAGGGGGTCCGTGCCATCCTCCACTTCATTTTCATTGGGAACACCGTCCCCGTCACAGTCAAGAGCATCCCATTCGCCGGAAGTCGTAACGGTCTGATGAGCGAGGATAAAATCACAGCCATCCAGGGGATCGGTGCCGTCTTCTCCTTCATCTTCATTGGTAACCCCGTCCCCGTCGCAATCGGCAACGAGGTAATCCCCTCCCTGGGCCAGGGTGATGCTGGCCGGTTCAAAATCACAGGGGTCAAGCGGATCAGTTCCGTCTGTTACCTCATCTTCATTGGTAACCCCGTCGCCATCGCAATCCAGGGCATCCCATGTGTCGGAAGTGTCCACAGTCTGATGGGCCAGCACAAAGTCGCAGGAATCGGAAGGGTCCGTACCGTCGTCTATTTCATCTCCGTTGGTTACCCCGTCCCCGTCGCAATCAGCAACCAGGTAATCCCCGCCTTTTTCAAGGGTGATGCTGGCCGGCACAAAGTCACAGGGGTCAAGGGGGTCAGTTCCGTCCTCTACTTCATCCTCATTTGTTACCCCATCGCCATCACAATCCAGGGCATCCCATTCATCGGAAGTGTCCACGGTCTGGTGTGCCAATATAAAGTCACAGGAATCGGAAGGATCGGTACCGTCTGTTTCCTCATCCTCATCGGTCACCCCATCCCCGTCTGTATCTCCCCCATTGGGATCGAGGTAGTCCGGGGTTCCATCCCCGTCGGTGTCGTCGTTTGTGGGGTCTCCATCGGTATTGGCATCTTCGTCGGGGGTGTTGATCCCATCCCCGTCGTCGTCGAAATCCCTGTAGTTCACATCCTCGGTTCCGTCCGTATCGGGCAGGTCATTCGCCGGGTCGTCAATTTCATCATTTACGTCGAACCCGTCGTTTATATCGCTTCCTTCGTACCCGTCGTCCAGGCCATCCCCGTCTGCATCGTGTCCCGTGTAGGTCTGGTCCGGGATCCCGTCAAAATTAAAGTCGTTCCCTTCATTGTTGTCCGGTACCAGGTCGTTATCCGAATCGGGATCCAGGTAGTCCGTTTCATCGGTCCCGTCCGTATTGACCGGGTCCAGACCCTCATCGCCGCTCCCCTCATAGGCATTGTCCAGGCCGTCGCCGTCGGAATCTTCCCCTGAGGGAGGGATATAGCCCGAAGTAGTCTGGGCTTCCACATTGTCCGGGATGCCGTCATTATCCGAATCGATGTCCCGAAAATCCGGGTTCCTGCAATTATCTGAATTTACCGGAGTGATCCCCTCCCCTGAGCCCGGAGTGGTTTCATAATGGTCATCCAGGCCGTTGCCGTCGCTGTCCACCCCACAGGGTGCCTGGAAATGACCGGCGTCCTGCGCCTCAACATTATCCAGGATGCCGTCATTATCGGAATCGATATCCAGGTAATCCGGGATACCGTCCCCGTCTGTATCCACGGGAGTGAGCCCGCCACAGGATCCGGGGTGTTCCTCATAGTGGTCGTCCAGGCCATTCCCATCGGAATCCATACCGCAGGGGGGCTGGAAGGAAGCTGTTAACTGGGCTTCCACATTGTCCAGGATGCCATCGTTATCAGAATCGATATCCAGATAGTTGGGGATCCCGTCTCCATCCATGTCCGAGGGGTTGGTCTTGAAATTGTGATCGCCGTCCTCATCCTGATCCTCCACGGAATCAATAATGCCATCATTGTCGTCGTCTATATCGTCTTTATCGGGAACTCCATCCCCATCGGTATCGGTATACATCGGGGCTGAAGGCAGGACATGCGGGCTGTCTTTAAAAGATGTGGTCAGGGCCAGCAAACAGATGCACGGCAGCAGTAAAATGCCATGAAAAATCCGTCGTTTAAGCTTTACCAGGGTAGAGTTGTCCATACATGATAGTTTTCGTAATCAACGTATCACCATGGCACGTGGTTGGTCATTAAAGTAAGAGAGATGGGGTCTCCAGGTACGATGCAAGATATAGTTTAAAAGGGATTCGGCAAATTGTTTTGGAAACAATAGCTATCTATTATCCGCTAACATCCATATTCTTCGATAAAACGTTAATTAACAAAAATATGCGTACGGTTTACCACCACCTTCGACTCTTGCCGGAACGGCTGCCCGGAACATTCGTCGATATATTTTGCGGTTGATCGATTCCTGCCGGATGCCTTCATCCGAAGGGGAATTATCAGCCGTCATTCAACGGGCCATCCTTCTAAAGAAAAGTCGGGGGTATCATAACAATCAACCTAAAACCTGTACTTTTGCCAAAATTTTCCCGGATGAACTTTAAAAATGAGATTGAGAAACGCCGCACTTTCGGGATCATCTCCCACCCCGATGCCGGCAAAACCACCCTTACGGAAAAATTGCTTTTGTTCGGTGGCGCCATTCAGGAAGCCGGGGCGGTAAAGAGCAACAAGATCAAAAAATCCGCCACCAGCGATTTTATGGAGATCGAAAGGCAAAGGGGGATTTCGGTGGCCACTTCGGTACTGGCCTTTCTTTACCGCGGGAAAAAAATCAATATCCTGGATACCCCGGGCCACAAGGATTTCGCGGAAGATACCTTCCGTACCCTCACAGCCGTGGACAGCGTGATCGTAGTGATAGACGTGGCGAAAGGCGTGGAGGAACAAACCGAAAAACTGGTGGAGGTATGCCGTATGCGGAATATCCCCATCATCGTCTATATCAACAAACTAGACCGGGAAGGGAAGGATGCCTTTGACCTGCTCGATGAAATTGAGCTGAAACTGGGGTTAAGGGTATGCCCGCTGAGCTTTCCCATTGGGATGGGATACGATTTTAAAGGCATCTACAACCTGTATGAGAAGAATATCAACCTTTTTCGGGGAGACAGCCGGAAAAGTTTCAAGGATACCATAGCCTTTGACGACCTGCAGAGTGCCGAACTGGAGAAGATCATAGGGGAAAAGGAAGCCAGCACACTCCGGGAAAACCTGGAATTGGTAGCCGGGGTATACCCGGAATTTGACAAGCAGGCTTATCTTGAAGGGAAGCTGCATCCGGTATTTTTCGGGTCGGCACTCAACAATTTCGGAGTACGTGAAATGCTGGATTGTTTTATAGAAATCGCCCCTCCGCCCAGGTCCAAAAAGGCTGAAGAACGCGTGGTGGAAGCCAGGGAAGAGGCCATGACGGGCTTTGTGTTCAAAATACACGCCAATATGGACCCCAAACACCGGGACCGCCTCGCTTTTGTAAAGATCGTCTCCGGCACCTTTGAAAGAAACAAGCCCTACCTCCATGTCCGGCACGACAAAAAGTTGAAATTTTCGAGCCCCAATGCCTTTTTTGCTGAAAAAAAGGAGGTGGTGGATATTTCCTATCCGGGCGATATCGTTGGCTTGCACGATACCGGGAATTTTAAGATAGGCGATACCCTGACGGAAGGCGAAGTGCTGCACTACAAGGGAATCCCAAACTTTTCCCCGGAACATTTCCGGTATATCAATAACGCAGACCCCATGAAGGCCAAGCAGTTAAACAAGGGGATCGACCAGTTGATGGATGAGGGCGTGGCCCAATTATTCACCCTGAACCTAAATGGCAGGAAGGTTATCGGTACGGTGGGGGCCCTGCAGTACGAAGTGATACAATACCGCCTGGAACACGAATACGGGGCAAAATGCACCTATGAGAATTTCCCCGCATACAAGGCCTGCTGGGTAAAGGCCGAAGACCCTCGTAATGCTGAATATGAAGACTTTCTGAGGGTAAAACAAAAATTCCTGGCAACGGATAAGCGGGGACAGCTCGTTTTCCTGGCCGATTCACAGTTCTCCATGCAGATGACGCAGCAAAAATATCCTTCGGTGAAGCTCTATTTTACTTCGGAATTTGATTGAGAAGGGAAACCCGCCGGTTTCTGTACACCCCGGATCAATATAACCCGCACTTTAGCGCAAATCAAGTAGCCCTAGGCCTCGCCGGTAGGCCCGAAATTCATAGGGATGCTCGGCTGTTCATAATCCTTAATCGGCCCGTGTGCTTTTTCGAAGCGGTTGACATTGTCTGTCAGCGCTTTCAGGAATTTTTTGGCGTGCTGAGGGGTGAGCACGATCCGGCTCTTTACTTTGGCCTTTGGGGCACCCGGCATCATGCTGATAAAGTCTATGACGAATTCCGACGCGGAATGGTTGATGATGGCCAGGTTGGAGTACACCCCTTCTGCCGTCTTCTCGTCCAGCTCAATATTGATTTGCTTCTGGTTTTTTTCTGATTCTGCCATATTCGCTGTTTTTGATCCACGAACGGCCTGCCCAGGGCAGGGAATTAAAGAAAATCCCCGATACTTCCGTACCGGGGATCTATTTTCAGAATTTCAATTCTTCCTTGCGGGCCATGATCTCATCGTACTCTTCTTTGGAACCTACGATGATATTCTCATAATCGCGCATGCCGGTACCGGCAGGGATCCTGTGACCTACGATCACATTTTCCTTCAAGCCCTCCAGGTCGTCGATCTTGCCACTTACGGCAGCCTCGTTCAATACTTTGGTGGTTTCCTGGAAGGAAGCCGCCGAAATAAAGGACTTGGTTTGCAGCGAAGCCCGTGTAATCCCCTGGAGGATTGGGGTTGCGGTGGCAGCCACGGCATCCCGGGCGGTCACCAGTGCCTTGTCGGCACGGGTCAGGATGGAATTTTCGTCCCTGAGTTCCCGGGCGGTAATGATCTGCCCCGGTTTCAGGTTTTCAGATTCCCCTGAATCTACCACCACCTTGTTGCCGAAGATCTCATCATTTTCCCTGATGAAGTCGTCCTTGTGCACCAGCTGGTTCTCCAGGAAGGTCGTATCCCCAGAATCCTGGATACGTACTTTGCGCATCATTTGGCGTACAACCACTTCAAAGTGTTTATCGTTGATCTTCACGCCCTGCAGGCGGTAAACTTCCTGTACCTCATTCACCAGGTACTGCTGTACGGCAGAAGGCCCTTTGATAGCGAGGATGTCTTCCGGGGTAATAGACCCGTCGGACAGTGGCATCCCTGCACGTACATAGTCATTTTCCTGAACCAAAATCTGGTTCGACAGTTTCACCAGGTATTTCTTAACCTCTCCCAACTTGGATTCGATGATGATCTCACGGTTTCCACGTTTGATCTTGCCGAAAGAAACCACTCCGTCAATCTCGGATACCACAGCCGGATTGGATGGGTTCCTGGCTTCGAACAACTCGGTGACCCGTGGCAGACCTCCTGTGATATCCCCTGCCTTGGCAGACTTCCTTGGGATTTTAACCAGGATTTTCCCTTCCTTGATCGTTTCGCCATTATCTACCATTAGGTGGGAACCAACCGGCAGGTTGTACGATCTCAGCACTTCATCCTTGTTGTTCATGATCAGCAGGGTCGGGATCAGCCGCTTGTTCCGGGATTCGGAAATCACTTTTTCCTGGAATCCGGTTTGCTCATCGATTTCTACCTGGTAGGTTACACCCTGTTCGATATTTTCATAGGCGATCTTACCGGGGAATTCGGAAACGATCACCCCGTTGTACGGATCCCACTGGCAGATGATATCGCCCTTGCTTACCTTGCCGCCATTCTTGACGAACAGCTGCGACCCGTAAGGGATGTTATTGGTGCTCAGGGCAATGCCTGTCTTGGCATCGACAATCTTGATTTCCGAGGTACGGGAAATTACCACTTCCACAGACTTGCCTTCGCTGTCTTTCCCGCTTACGGTCCTCAGGTCTTCGATCTCCGCAATTCCGTTGAATTTGGCTTCGAGCTTGTTATCTTCGGAAATGTTTCCTGCAATCCCCCCTACGTGGAAGGTTCGCAGCGTCAGCTGGGTGCCGGGTTCACCAATGGATTGGGCGGCTACCACCCCAACGGCTTCCCCGCGTTGTACCATCTTGTTGGTAGAGAGGTTACGCCCATAACATTTGGCGCAGATCCCCTGTGGCGCTTCGCAGGTAAGCGCAGAACGCACCTCGATCTTCTCGATGGGTGATCCCTCTATTTTCCGGACATCCGATTCCAGGATCTCCTGCCCTGCTTTCAGCAATTGTTCTTCCGTTAACGGGTCAAAGACGTCGTGGAGGGAAACCCTGCCGAGGATACGCTCCCCGAGGGATTCCACAATTTCTTCGTTTTTCTTGAGGGCTTCCACCTCGATTCCCCTCAGGGTTTCACAATCCTCAATATTGACGATCACATCCTGTGACACATCTACCAGACGCCGTGTCAGGTAACCCGCGTCTGCAGTCTTCAGGGCAGTATCCGCCAATCCTTTACGCGCACCGTGGGTGGAGATAAAATATTCCAGGATGGACAGCCCTTCCTTAAAGTTGGAGAGGATGGGGTTTTCGATGATCTCACCCCCGGTGGCAGTGGATTTTTTCGGCTTCGCCATCAGTCCCCTCATGCCGGTAAGCTGACGGATCTGTTCCTTAGAACCCCGGGCACCGGAATCGAGCATCATATAAACCGAGTTAAAGCCCTGCTGGTCTTCCCGGATCCGCTTCATAGCGAGCTCCGTAAGCATGGCATTGGTGGATGTCCATACGTCGATCACCTGGTTATAGCGTTCGTTGTTTGTGATCAGCCCCATGTTATAGTTCATCATAATCCCGTCTACCTGTTCATTGGCTTCCGCGATCATTTCGGGCTTTTCCTCCGGGATAATGATATCACCCAGGCTGAAGGACAAGCCTCCTTTAAATGCGAATTCATAGCCCATGGTCTTGATCCTGTCGAGGAATTCGGCAGTGGTGGGCACATCCGTGACGGCGAGGATTTTTCCAATAATATCCCGCAGGGATTTCTTGTTAAGTACCTCGTTCACATAGCCGGCTTCTTCCGGGACCACCATATTAAACAATACCCTTCCAACCGTGGTTTCAATGATCTTGTTGACGAGCTCGCCCGATTCATTGAAATCCTTGGCACGTACCTTGATGCCGGCATTCAACTCTACCTTGCCTTCATTGAAAGCGATGACCACCTCTTCAAAATCGTAGAAGGTGAGTCCTTCGCCTTTTACTTTCCGGTCTTTAATAGACTTCCGCTCCTTGGTCATATAATACAACCCGAGAACCATATCCTGGGAAGGCACCGTAATGGGCGACCCGTTCGCTGGGTTCAGGATGTTATGGGATGCGAGCATCAGCAGCTGAGCCTCCAGGATCGCTTCCGGGCCCAAAGGCAGGTGAACCGCCATCTGGTCTCCATCGAAATCCGCGTTGAAAGCTGTACAAACCAGGGGGTGCAGCCGGATGGCTTTCCCCTCGATCAGCCTGGGTTGAAATGCCTGTATCCCCAGGCGGTGCAGGGTGGGGGCCCTGTTGAGCAATACCGGGTGCCCCTTCAGGACGTTCTCCAGGATGTCCCAGACCACCGGTTCTTTCTTATCGATAATCTTCTTGGCTGACTTTACCGTTTTCACGATCCCCCGCTCTATGAGTTTACGGATCACGAATGGTTTGTATAATTCGGCTGCCATATCCTTGGGAAGGCCGCATTCAAAAAGCTTCATTTCCGGGCCCACCACAATTACCGAACGCGCGGAATAATCCACCCTTTTCCCAAGCAGGTTCTGCCGGAAACGGCCTTGTTTTCCCTTCAGGGAATCCGAAAGGGATTTCAATGGCCGGTTTGATTCGGTTTTCACTGCGGAGGCTTTTCGAGTATTGTCGAAAAGGGAGTCCACGGCCTCCTGTAACATCCGTTTTTCGTTCCTAAGGATGACTTCCGGGGCCTTGATCTCCATAAGCCGCTTCAAGCGGTTATTCCGGATGATGACCCTTCGGTAAAGGTCGTTCAGGTCTGAGGTTGCGAAACGCCCTCCATCCAGGGGAACCAGCGGTCGCAGTTCCGGTGGGATCACGGGGATCACTTTCATGATCATCCATTCGGGTTTGTTTTCGCGGTTCAACTGTGATTCCCGCAGCGCTTCCACTACCTGCAGCCTTTTCAGGGCTTCGGTCTTACGCTGTTTGGAAGTTTCTGTGTTGGCTTTGTGCCGCAGGTCATAGGATAACTCCTTAAGATCTATACGGGCCAGAAGGTCAATAAGGCATTCGGCTCCCATTTTGGCAATAAACTTATTGGGATCCGAATCTTCCAGGTATTGGTTTTCTGGCGGAATGGATTCAAGGATATTCAGGTATTCCTCTTCCGTCAGGAAGTCCATCTTCTGGATCTCCTCGCCTTCCGGGCCTTTGGCAATTCCAGGCTGGATTACCACATACCGCTCATAGTAAATGATCATATCCAGCTTCTTGGAAGGGAGCCCCAGGAGGTAACCGATTTTATTGGGCAGGGACCTGAAATACCAGATATGGGCAACCGGAACCACCAGGTTGATGTGGCCCACGCGGTCGCGCCGTACTTTCTTCTCGGTGACCTCCACCCCGCAGCGGTCGCAAACAATCCCCCTGTACCGGATGCGCTTGTACTTACCACAGGCGCATTCGGAGTCCTTTACCGGCCCGAAGATTCGTTCGCAGAACAAACCATCCCGTTCCGGTTTATGGGTTCGGTAATTGATCGTTTCCGGTTTCAAAACTTCCCCCCTCGATTCGGCCAGGATGGCTTCAGGAGAAGCCAGCCCAATGGAAATTTTGTTGAACCGCTTAACAGTATTCATATCTTTTAGTCTAGCCATAATTGCTACTGATGATAGTAAATTAATTTGTGTTGCACTGCCGTGCTTATTCCTCCAACCGGATATCCAGACCCAGTCCTTTCAGTTCGTGCATGAGAACGTTGAAGGATTCGGGCAGGCCTGGTTCCGGCATGCTCTCCCCCTTCACGATGGATTCGTAGGTCTTGGCCCTACCGATCACATCATCCGACTTCACGGTCAGGATCTCCCTCAGGGTGGCTGAGGCCCCGTAGGCCTCGAGCGCCCAGACTTCCATTTCCCCGAATCGCTGGCCTCCGAACTGTGCCTTTCCACCCAACGGTTGTTGTGTGATCAGGGAATACGGTCCGATAGACCTTGCGTGCATTTTATCGTCCACCATGTGGCCCAGTTTCAGCATGTAGATCACACCCACGGTAGCCGGCTGGTCAAACCGCTGTCCGGTTCCCCCGTCGTACAGGAAGGTATGGCCGAACCGCGGCACGCTGGCCTCATCGGTGAGTTTGTTGATCTCATCCAGGGTAGCCCCGTCAAAAATCGGCGTGGCAAACTTTCGATCCAGTTTCTGTCCGGCCCATCCGAGGACCGTTTCGTAAATCTGCCCGATGTTCATCCTCGAGGGAACCCCGAGTGGGTTCAGGACGATGTCTACAGGGGTTCCGTCTTCCAGGAAGGGCATATCCTCCTGGCGGACGATCCTGGCGACAATCCCCTTGTTCCCGTGCCGGCCGGCCATCTTGTCTCCCACCTTCAGCTTGCGCTTTTTGGCGATATAGACCTTGGCCAGTTTCATGATCCCTGCGGGAAGTTCGTCCCCCACGGAGATGGTGAATTTATCCCGCCTCAGGTTACCCTGCAGATCGTTCAGCTTGATCTTGTAATTATGCAAGAGATCGGCCACCTGGGCATTTGTAGCCTTATCGGTGGTCCAACTACCCCCAACAAGGTGGGCAAAATCATCCACGGCATTCAGCATCTTCATGGTGTATTTCTTGCCTTTCGGAAGTACTTCTTCCCCCAGGTCATTCAATACCCCCTGAGAGGTCTTGCCATTGATCAGCTTGAAAAGCTTGTCAATGAGGATATCCTTCAATTCCTGGAATTTTGTTTCGTATTCCAGTTCCAGCTTGTTGATGGCTTCCTTGTCTTCAGATCGTTTCCGTTTATCCTTGATGGAGCGGGAGAACAGCTTCTTGTCTATAACCACCCCGCGCAGGGAGGGCGATGCTTTCAGGGAGGCGTCTTTCACATCCCCGGCTTTATCGCCAAAAATGGCCCTCAGGAGTTTTTCCTCCGGGGTGGGATCCGATTCCCCCTTGGGGGTAATTTTACCAATCAGGATATCGCCGGGTTTCACTTCGGCCCCTATCCGGATCATCCCGTATTCGTCCAGGTCTTTGGTGGCCTCTTCGGAAACGTTAGGAATATCATTGGTAAGCTCTTCGGCTCCCAGTTTGGTATCCCTTACCTCGAGGGCATATTCATCGATATGGATGGAGGTGAAAATATCCTCCCGAACCACTTTTTCGGAGATCACGATGGCATCCTCGAAGTTGTATCCCTTCCACGGCATAAACGCCACTTTGAGGTTCCTTCCCAGGGCGAGTTCCCCACTTTCGGTGGCATATCCCTCGCATAGCACCTGCCCCTTTTTCACCTTGTCTCCTTTTCGGACGATCGGTTTCAGGTTGATGCTGGTGCCCTGGTTGGTTTTCCTGAATTTCACCAGTTCATAGGTTTTCGAATCCTCTTCAAAACTCACCAGGCGCTCCTCATCGGAGCGGTTGTACCTGATGATGATCTTCTGGGCATCCACGTATTCGATAACCCCGTCTCCTTCGGCATTGATCAATACCCTGGAATCCGAAGCCACCTGCCTTTCCAGGCCGGTACCCACTATGGGGGATTCGGGCTTCAGCAGGGGTACGGCCTGCCGCATCATGTTCGATCCCATCAACGCCCGGTTGGCGTCGTCATGCTCCAGGAACGGGATGAGCGAGGCCGATATGGAAGCGATCTGGTTGGGTGCCACATCGGTGTAATTCACTTCTTTCGGGTCCACCACTGGGAAATCGCCTTCCTCCCGGGCGATCACTTTTTCCCGGTCTATGGTACCGTCGTCTTTTAAAGGAATATTCGCCTGGGCGATCTTCATGCCTTCTTCTTCCTCGGCGCTTAGGAAAAGGTAGTTTTTGGTGTCTACTTTCCCGTCGGCCACCTTGCGGTAAGGGGTTTCCAGGAATCCCATATTGTTCACCTTGGCGAAAACCGAGAGAGACGAGATCAGGCCGATGTTCGGGCCTTCCGGCGTTTCTATGGGGCACAGCCTTCCGTAGTGGGTGTAGTGCACGTCCCGAACCTCAAACCCGGCTCGTTCCCTGGAGAGGCCTCCCGGCCCCAGGGCAGACAGCCTCCGTTTATGGGTGATTTCAGCCAGGGGGTTGGTCTGGTCCATAAACTGGGACAACTGGTTGGTCCCGAAAAAGGAATTGATCACGGAAGACAGCGTCTTCGCATTGATCAGGTCTATTGGGGTGAATACCTCGTTGTCGCGAACGTTCATCCGTTCCCGGATGGTTCTCGCCATACGGGCGAGGCCCACACCGAATTGGGAAGACAATTGTTCCCCTACCGTCCGAACCCTTCGGTTGGAGAGGTGGTCAATGTCGTCGATCTCCGCCTTGGAATTGATCAGTTCGATCAAATACTTGATGATGGTGATGATGTCTTCCTTGGTAAGCACCTGCTTATCCATCCCGATATCAAGGCCGAGTTTTTTATTCATCCGGTACCGTCCCACTTCGCCCAGGTTGTAGCGCTGGTCGGAAAAGAAAAGCTTATCGATAATGCCCCTGGCCGTTTCTTCATCCGGCGGTTCGGCATTCCTCAGCTGACGGTAGATGTGCTCCACGGCTTCCTTCTCGGAATTCGTGGGGTCTTTCTGCAGGGTGTTGTGGATAATGGCATAGTCAGACTGGGCGTTGTTCTCCTTGTGCAGGAGGATGGTCTTGACGTCAGTCTCTACGATCTGATCTATATGTTCTTTTTCCAGGACGGTATCCCGGTCGAGCACAATCTCGTTCCGCTCGATGGAAACCACTTCTCCCGTGTCTTCATCCACAAAGTCTTCGTGCCAGGTATTGAGTACCCGGGCCGCGAGTTTACGTCCCAGGACCTTTTTCAGTCCGGCCTTGGTCACCTTCACTTCCTCAGACAGGTCAAAGATTTCCAGGATATCCTTATCCCGTTCAAAGCCAATGGCCCGGAAGAGGGTGGTCACCGGCAACTTCTTTTTCCGGTCGATATAGGCGTACATCACACTATTGATATCCGTGGCAAATTCGATCCAGGAACCTTTGAATGGGATTACCCGGGCCGAATAAAGCTTAGTGCCGTTGGCGTGGAAAGATTGCCCGAAGAATACCCCCGGGGAGCGGTGTAACTGGGAAACCACCACCCGTTCCGCACCGTTGATCACAAAAGTGCCGCTGGGGGTCATGTAAGGGATGGTGCCCAGGTATACATCCTGTACGATGGTCTCAAAATCTTCGTGCTCAGGATCCGTACAGTACAGCTTCAGCCTGGCTTTCAGCGGTACACTATAGGTTAGTCCGCGTTCGATACATTCCTGTATGGAATACCGTGGCGGGTCTATGAAGTAGTCGAGGAATTCCAGGACAAATTGGTTCCTGGTATCCGTGATGGGAAAATTCTCCATGAAGGTATTGTAAAGACCTTCATTGCCTCTTTCGTCAGATTTAGTCTCAAGTTGAAAAAAATCTTGAAATGATTTAATCTGAATGTCCAAGAAATCCGGGTATTCCGGTATGTTCTTAGCGGATGCAAAACTTATTCTTTCAGTCTGTGTGGTGAACATCTATGGACAAAATTTTTAGAACGTGATTACTAGATCGGGTCGTATACTCCTTAATATACAATAAATATAAAAGGGTTTAGGCCTAGCCGCCGGCGGGCGGGAAGACCTAAACCAAAACCTTATGGTTTTTCGCTTTTATTTAAGCTCAACTTCTGCTCCTGCTTCTTCCAGTGATTTTTTGATTCCTTCAGCCTCATCTTTGGATACACCTTCCTTAACAGCTTTAGGAGCGCTGTCTACAATATCCTTGGCATCTTTCAGGCCAAGACCGGTAAGTTCCTTCACCAGCTTAACCACAGCCAGTTTAGACCCTCCGGCGGCTTTGAGGATGACATCGAATTCTGTCTTTTCCTCTGCGGCTTCCCCGGCATCGCCACCGGCAACTGCACCGCCGGCAACGGCTACTGCAGCGGCAGCTGGTTCAATGCCGTACTCGTTTTTCAAAATATCGGCCAATTCATTCACCTCCTTTACGGTAAGGTTGACCAACTGTTCTGCGAAATCTTTTAAATCTGCCATTTTTCTATCGTTTGTTAAAAATTCTAAATTATTGTGATTATAGTGCGTACAAATTATTTTTCGGACAGGGTTTTCAGGATCCCCGCCAGCTTACCGCCTCCTGCTTTCAGGCCGGAAATAACATTCTTGGCCGGTGATTGCAGCAGGGCGATGACATCGGCAACCATTTCTTCCCTGGATTTGATACTAACCAGGGCATCCAGTTTATCGTCGCCGATATAAACCGCAGTTTCGATAAAGGCTCCCTTGAGGAGTGGTTTATCGGATTTCCTGCGAAAGTTCTGTATCAGTTTTGCGGGGGCATTGCCAATTTCAGAGAACATCAGGGAGGTATTTCCCTTCAGCACATCGGGCAATTCCCCGAATTCCTTGTCCGACGCTTCCATAGCCTTGGCCAGGAGGGTGTTCTTCACCACAGACAATTTGATATTGGCTTTAAAGCAAGCCCTTCTCAAATCAGAGGTGGTCAGCGCATCCAAGCCGGATATATCCGCCAGGTAGATGGTTGAATTCTCCGCCAGTTGCCCGGTCAGATCCTCAATTACAGCTGCTTTTTCTTCTCTTGTCATACTACTGCGTTTTTAACACCAACTGCTTTAGGGTCTAGCGGAACACTCGGGCTCATGGTGCTGGACATATAAATACTTTTCATGTACACGCCTTTGGCCGCCGTGGGTTTTAATTTGACCAGGGTATCGATAAGTTCCTTGGCATTCCCGGCGATCTTATCGGCTGTAAATGAAACTTTCCCGATGGCGGCATGCACGATGCCTGCCTTATCTACCTTGAAATCAATTTTCCCGGCTTTTACATCGGAAACCGCCTTGGCGATATCCATGGTCACCGTTCCCGTTTTGGGGTTGGGCATCAGCCCCCTCGGGCCTAAGACCCGACCCAGCGGACCCAGTTTCCCCATGACGCTTGGCATGGTGATGATGACATCTACATCGGTCCACCCGCCTTTGATCTTTTCCAGATACTCATCGAGGCCCACGTAGTCGGCGCCGGCCTCCTCGGCTTCCGCCGCCTTGTCTGGCGTTACCAGGGCCAGGACTTTTACATCCTTCCCGGTGCCGTGCGGCAGGGTCACCACGCCGCGTACCATCTGGTTCGCCTTGCGGGGATCCACCCCCAAACGGACCGCCAGGTCTACGGATGCGTCAAATTTAACGTTGGTGATATCCTTGATGAGCTTGGAAGCTTCCTGCAGAGAATAGAGCTTATCCTTCTCTATCCTGGAGCGGGCTTCCTTTTGTTTTTTCGTTAATTTTCCCATGTTTAAAATTGCTTTTGAGATTTAAAAAGGGCGCGCGCCGGCTACTTTGATCCCCATGGACCTTGCGGTGCCTGCGACCATTTTCATCGCAGATTCCACAGTAAAGGCGTTGAGGTCGACCATTTTGTCTTCAGCGATGCGTTTTACCTGATCCCAGGTTACGCTGCCGGGTTTCAACCTGTTGGGTTCGCCCGAACCTTTTTTAATCTTTGCCGCTTCCAAAAGTTGTACTGCCGCTGGCGGTGTCTTCACGACAAAGTCAAAGGACTTGTCCTTGTAGACAGTTATAACCACCGGCAAAACTTTGCCCTGCCGGTCCTGGGTCCTTGCATTGAATTGTTTGCAGAACTCCATGATGTTAACGCCGGCAGCACCTAAAGCGGGTCCGACCGGTGGCGATGGATTCGCAACACCTCCCCTTACTTGTAGTTTCACTACTTTACCTACTTCTTTTGCCATTGTTTAAAATTAAAATTCAAAGTGTGTTTATTTGGAAGCAACACAACTTTATTCATGTACGTAACACTTTCTAAACTTTCTCAACCTGCATATAGCTCAGCTCAAGCGGCGTTTTCCTTCCGAAGATCTTTACCATCACCTCCAGTTTTCGCTTTTCTTCATTGATCTTCTCCACGGTGCCGTTAAAGCCGTTAAAGGGACCATCGATCACCTTCACCGTTTCCCCCATCACAAAGGGGATCGCCACGCTGTCTGTATTCACCGCCAGTTCATCTACCTTCCCAAGCATGCGGTTTACTTCGGATTTTCTTAGCGGGATGGGGTCGCCCCCTTTGGTTTCGCCCAAAAAACCGATAACATTGGTAATGGAGCGGATAATATGGATCATCTCCCCGCCCAAATTGGCCTTTATCATGATGTAACCCGGAAAATAAACCCGTTCCTTGTTGATTTTTTTCCCGTTCCGGATCTGAACCACCTTTTCGGTCGGCACCAGTACCTCCTCCAGGTAATCGGAAAAGCCATGGCGGTCCACTTCGCTTTCTATGTAGCCCTTGATCTTATTCTCCTGGCCACTGACAGCTCGTACCACGTACCATTTCTTCTCCAACACTTCAGACATACTTCCCACCTTAATTGTTTAATATATTGAAATACAAACCCACCAGCTTGCCAAATAATGTATCCACCCCCCATGTAGCCAGTGCGAAGAGCACTGAAAATACTGCAACGATGACCATGAGGTTGGAGGATTCCGCCCTGGACGGAAGCGTGACATGCTTCCTCAGCTCGTTATATGAATCCTTAAAATATGTAAGCATAGTGCCTTGTTTACTCGTTCTATATCAGGGCCTATAAACCTTCGTCCCCCCGGACCCTTCCTTCTATCCTACGGGAAGAGAGACTTTCCCGGCGCTGTGGCCGGGACAGGCCCGACGCTACGGCCGGGATAAACTTCTCGTCTCACAGGCCTTTTCCTTCCATTCAGCACGGGAGGAGAGACTTTCCCGGCGCTACGGCCGGGATAAACTTCTCGTCTCACAGGCCTTTTCCTTCCATTCAGCACGGGAGGAGAGACTT
>Ga0102953_1001189_pt1 | contig 16753 bp, 18 predicted proteins | sample SalPon2A_C_D2_MG_FD_78509 | JGI IMG/M metagenome (GOLD analysis project Ga0102953, IMG submission 78509) | Soil microbial communities from South San Francisco under conditions of wetland restoration - Salt Pond MetaG R2A_C_D2_MG | ecosystem: Environmental > Terrestrial > Soil > Wetlands | place... | reverse complement strand
CCCCTGCTGCTGGCGGTCTCGCTGCTGTTCATCGCCGCCAACCTCGGCGTCGGCCTGACCTTCTCGACCCTGGCCCGCAACCAGCTGCAGGCGATGCAGATGGCATTCTTCTTCTTTTTGCCGTCGATTCTGCTGTCGGGGTTCATGTTCCCGTTCCGGGGCATGCCGGTCTGGGCGCAGCGGATCGGCGAGCTCCTGCCGCTGACCCACTACCTGCGCATCGTCCGTGGGATTCTGCTCAAGGGGAACGGTTTTGCCGAGATCTACCCGAACCTCTGGCCGATCGCCGCCTTTCTGGTGGTGGCGCTGTTTATCGGCCTGAAACGCTTCCGGCAGACGCTGGATTGAGAGCTGGCTATGGCCATGGCGACAACCGGGAGGAGAGAAGAGGAGAACGACAATGGACAGAAAATCTGCGGCCAGACCCGTCTGTCAGATCTGCGGCAGCAACAAGCGTAGCGAGCTGCACCGCGGCATGTTCGTCCGTCCCGTCGTGGCCGACCTGATTCGCAAGGAACGGGGAGCCTGGGCCGAGGACGGCTGGATCTGCGACCGGGACCGGCAGGAGTACCGCAACAAGTATATCCAGCAGCTGCTGCAGGAAGAAAAGGGCGAAATCAGCTCGCTGGAGCAGGAAGTCATCGAGAGCCTGCGGCAGCAGGAAATCCTCTCGACCAACCCGGTTCTCGAACTTGACGCAACCCTGACCTTCGGCCAGCGCATGTCGGACCGGTTTGCCGATCTGGCCGGCAGCTGGCGATTCATCCTCAGCTTTTCGGCGGTGCTGGTGCTCTGGATTCTGCTGAATGTCATCGGGCTGCTCCGGCAGCCGTTCGATCCCTATCCCTTCATCCTGCTCAACCTGGTGCTCTCCTGCCTCGCCGCGCTGCAGGCGCCGATCATCATGATGAGCCAGGGGCGCCAGGAAGCGCGCGACCGGCTGCACGCCCAGCGCGACTACCAGGTCAACCTCAAGGCCGAACTGGAGATCCGTCATCTGCACCAGAAGCTCGACCACCTGCTGTCGCATCAGTGGGAGCGGCTGGTCGAGATCCAGGAAATCCAGATGGAGCTGATCGAGGAGGTCAAAAAGAGCCGCTGAATTTCCCGAAAACACGCCGTGAGTACGTGTCGTCTCTCAGATCTAGGTGAAACCAGATTACCCCTGGGGTTTCTCTGTTGGCGGTTGGTCGCTTCCGGCGAGAAATACCGCCTCGACCTTGGCCGCGAGCAGTTCGGGTCGTTCCTGGTAGCAGGGGGAGTGGTGAAAGGTTAGCGGCCTGGCAACGTCGGCACGCCGGGTGATCACGCCGGCTAGATGGGCGGACAACTCGGCCAGCAATTCCCGGTCTGTTGGCGTTGACAGTTGGAAAAATCGTGAGAAACTTCTAAATATCCATTACGCCGAAACCTTGATTTTCTGGGATCAATTATTATGCGCGGAGGATGGCCTAAGATGACGAAGAGATGTCAGGTGATAACAAGCGGTTTGCGGCTGGGGAGAGACTCCCCAGGCGTCTGCTGCTGGTGGCGTTGTTTGTCGGGAATAATTACTTCCCAGCTATTAGCAATAACTGCAAGTGGCCTAGTGAGAGTATAAGGAAATTGTGTGCTTTTCAATAATCCTAAATTATTAATAAGTAAGTATAATTGTTAAAATTACAGATAGTTAAACAAGCTTAGATTTTTTATCTGAATTGAATTCTGTAGTGAGTTGAGGAAGGTTCCTGTCAAAGAACTCTGTTTTCATTTTTGGCACACAAAATGATTGTAATTTAATTGAATTTTATACTGCTTTGTCTGGAACGAGATTTTTTCGTAGTGGTTTTCAAGTTGTAGGGGGGTTTTTGAGAACAGAGAATGACCGTCGTAGCTATCGGCGGGAAAGCATACACATTCCACTGCACATCAGATGGGATGAAACGCAAAATTCCCCTTGTCCTGGCTGGGTGCTTGATGCCAGTCCATCGGGTCTCTTGCTTGAATTGTCTGAGGCAAAGACTCTAAAGGCAGATACACAGGTCAATCTGAGTTTTGGGCTCCAGGAATATGGTCACATCGACCTTGGCACCGGCATCGTTCGTCATACGGCTTTGCGCAATGGACAACAGGTTTTAGGTGTCAAGCTGAAAGAAGAGTCCCCGCTGCTCTTTTGTCCGTCCATAATGGGGACCAGTCCCAGTCTCCTTGAAATCAAATCTCTGCTCTCGCAAATCCGTTCGACCGAACTTAATATTCTGATCAGGGGTGAAACCGGGACCGGAAAAAATGTTCTGGCGAAGGCAATCCATAACATCTGTAAGGGAGAGAGCAAGCCCTTTATCCGGGTCAACTGTCCCAGTATTCCCGAAGATCTGTTCGAAAGTGAACTGTTCGGCCATGAAAAAGGGGCCTATACCGATGCCAAATCTTCCGCTCCGGGATATTTCCGCCTGGCCGCCGAAGGCACCATCCTGCTCGATGAAATTTCCGAGATCCACCCTCATCTTCAAGCCAAGTTGCTGCGTGTTGTGGAAGACAAACAGTTCAAGGCGGTCGGTGGCGACAAACTCATCCCGGTCAGGGCGAACATCATCGCCACAACGAATATCGATCTGGAACAGGCCGTTGATCAGGGCACTTTCAGGCGCGACCTTTTTTATCGTCTCTGTGAAATGCCCTTCTATCTTCCATCCTTGCGGGAACGCAAAGGTGACATTGTCCTGCTCGCCCATCATTTTCTCTACTGCTATTGCAAACAGTTCTGTCGCCCATTCAGAACCCTGAACAACAGCGAGATCGACATTCTGTCAAACCATTCCTGGCCGGGGAATATTCGTGAACTGGAAAATTACATGAAACAGACAGCCCTGCTGAAGAAATTCGCCGGGCCGTCGGAAGACGCTTCGCATAGCCCGTCCGAAAGTGAAAATTTTCTAAAAGCGATTGGAGTCAACGATACATTGCTCAGCAGCAACGGCAGTCTCACCGAGATCACTAAAAAACTGACGTCCGAGATCGAATATAAGATTATTGCCCAGACACTGCATGCCTGCGGTCAGAACCGGACCAAGGCGGCTAGTCGGCTCGGGATCAGTTATCGAACCCTGCTCAGAAAACTGGAACTACATCAATCTTTCTAGCGGTCCAAGGCCTGACCGCTCTCCAGTCGGCTTTCCAGGCCGCCCTTCCCTCGATCTATCAGCATTTTTTTTGCAGCTGGCCCGGACCCGCCCGGAGTCAATGTGACAAGGCTGTCATGACAGCCTTGTCACATTGACATGTAGCATTCAATGCGCCGCCCGCCTGATGACATTGTCTCAGACTAAAAAATTCGAATGATATTAGCTACTTGGTGTTTATTGCTGGGTCAAGATTTATTTTGGCACATTGAATGCTCTTAGCCAGATTGTCCGAATCAAAACCGTCAGACAAACCTGAATATTCTAAAGGATGATCCGATGCGCATGGGCCGACGCAGGTTTGAGAACAAGTTGCAGAAGATTTTGTTTTTTGATTATTGGGCATTGGTCTGCGGAGAAAAAGAACGGAGTGAACGGCACAATCGTTTTTTCATTCTTTTTGGTTTGACGGTTGACGGGTTTGCAGGGAAGGGGCTGGTCGAACTGCTGCAAAACGAGTTGAGATCTTCGGATTACGTTTTTGTGGTGAAAGACAGTTGCGACCCGTTTCACAACGTATCCTTGAAATTGGGGATCCTGCTTCCCGAAACCGACCTACAGGGGGCGGAGATCGTGAAAGAACGTCTGGCCACTCTTTTCAGGGTCAACAGCATACCGATCCAAATGAAGCAGGCGGTTTATCCGGACGACGCGACGGAACCGGAACAGTTATTGAAAATGGCCTTCGGAAATGCTTTGTCGATCGGGACTGTCTAAGAGCAGGACGATCCCTGCAGGCATCCCCGATTCCTGGAAACCGGGATCCCGAAAGAAAAAGCTTTCGGGAACAAATTCAACCCTGGACGGTCAATACCAGTCCAAGAAACAAAAGGAGGAAAGCCATGGAAAAACTGCTCAAGAAAATGAAGATGTTGGTCAAGGACGAGGAGGGTGCCTCCGCCGTTGAATACGGTGTGCTGGTGGCGGGGATTATCCTGGTTTCGATTCTGCTGATTTACTCCATTGGGAACAAGGTTGGGCAAAGTTTCAACGCGGTCGACGCCAACATGCAGACCCCCCCGGCCCCCCTGCCCGCCAATTAAATGGGTATTGCTGGGGTTAATGTCGATTGTTTTTGCAAAACATGAGGAGCAGGGAAATGAGAGCAGTGTTTCTGGCAAATATTCCGAAGTTATTCGTCGGGTTCTCTGCGATGGGCATTTCCCTGCTCCTGTTTTTTCAAAAGGCCCCATCGGTAATGGTGATGATCGCGGCCATTTACCTTTTGGTCATCTGTGCTATCGATACCCTTTATTCAAAGATCCCCAATCTCTGCAATCTTGCTCTGCTGCTGGCAGGCTTGACATACAACGTTTATCAGGCTGGGCTGCACGGCCTGTGGCACACCCTCCTCGGGATTGCTGTGGGATTCTCGCTGCTGCTGGTCCCCTACCTGTTGGGGGGCTTCGGCGGGGGCGATGTGAAGGCTCTGGCCGCCCTGGGCGCCCTGCTCGGCCCGGTTAAAATTTTCCAGGTTTTTCTCTACGTGGGGCTGGCAGGCGGCCTGCTGGCGATTCTTCACTACCTGTGTCAAAAGAACCTGCTCAAGAGAATTGCCGCCGCCGGGAGGGCGCTGTTTGCTTTCGCCGGCACCAGTGACGTTCGTTGCATCCGGCCCGAAACCGCAGAAAAACTGCGCTTTCCCTATGCGGCGGCCATCGCGTTCGGGTTTTTCTGCTATGTGAATTACGGGGAGATTTTCTCCCTGCTATAGCACTTGTTGGCCGAAAGCGCCTGAAAAGGCGAGGCCTGATAACAGCCTTTTCTTTAACAAAGGAGACGCGCCATGAAGAAATACGGTGCCATTCTTGCCCTGATCGTTGCAGTTTTGTCCGGCCTGATCGCCGTTTTCCTGGCCAACCGGTGGTTATCAAGCCGGCCGGAAAACGAGCCACTGGTCATTCGGGAAACCGTTCCTTCGACCGAAATCGTCGTTGCCGCGCGTGACTGCGAGGTAGGCATGCTGCTGAGCAGCGACAACCTGACCCTGACCGAGTGGCCGAAGGCGAGTGTCCCCAAGGGGGCCTTTGATAATGTCGCCGCGGTTCAGGGGCGGGTCGCAGTCACCCGGCTCAAGGCCGGCCAGCCGATCCTTTCCGCGGAACTCGCCGCGCCCGGCTCCGGTGCAGGCCTGGTGGCGACGATTGCAAAAGGAAAGCGGGCCATGGCCATCCGGGTCGACGAGGTTATCGGAGTCGGCGGTTTTATCCTGCCCAACAGCTTTGTCGATGTCATCGCGATCGACGAAAAATCGGGCGACAAACCGACGGCCCACACCCTGCTCGAGCGCATCGAAGTCCTCGCCATCGCCCAGGAAACCTACAACGAGGAAGGGAAACCGAAGGTCGTCAAGACGGTGACCTTGCAGGTCGACCCGGAACAGGCGAAGAAGCTGGCGCTGCAGACCCATCGTGGTGGCGTGCAGTTGACCCTGCGTAACCCACTCGAAGAACCCCAACCCGAGCCCAAACCGCAGGTCGTGCAGGCGGCCAAGAAGGGGGTTCCCGTCCTCGGGGCGCGTATCCGCATTCCCAAGGCGAAACCTCATTCGGTCGAGGTCATTCGACGCTCTAAAGCCTCGGAAATAGAATTTGAGAATGTCGAATCGGATAAGAAAATATGACAGGCATCCAACCAAGGCAACTGCGTTGGCATTTCCCACAGGAGGGTATCGCATGAAAATCCACATCCGCATCCGCATCCGCCACCGCCTCATCGGCTTGCTGCTTGCGTTTGTCGCTGTCGCCGGTGTCGCGTGGGCCGTCGACCCACCCCGCGAAACGGTGAATATCAAGGTCGGCGGCACCCAGATCATCGAAAGTCCGGACGCCGTCAAACGGGCTTCGGTGATCAACCCGGATATCGCCGACATCGTGATCATCTCGCCGAAGGAGCTCTATGCCTACGGCAAGCAGCCGGGCTACACGACCGTCATCCTCTGGCAGGAGAACAAGGGCAAAACCCTGCTGGATGTGATCGTCTCGCTCGACCTGACCGCCTTGAAAGAGAAGCTCCATCAACTCTTCCCTGACGAACAGATTGAGGTCCACGGTTCGGAAACCGGTGTGGTTCTTTCGGGAACCGTCTCGGGGCCGGAAGTCGTCGAGTCGGTGTTGCGTCTGACCCGCACATTTTTGCCGAAGCTCGCAGAAGGCAAGGGGGCGGGTGCGGGAACCGGCGTCTCCGGGTCCGGAATCACCAACCTGCTCCGCGTCGGCGGTATCCAGCAGGTCCTGCTCGAAGTCAAGTTCGCCGAGGTAACCCGTAACTCGAACAAGGACTGGCAGGCGGCTTTCGGACTCGAAGACCTGGGGGATGACTTCCTCGGCACCGTGGGCCTTGCTAATATCTTCACACCGGTCGAGAATACCTTTATCAATGCGACTATCCCCCAGGCACCCTCCCAATCCGGGATTTTCGAGGGGGCCCTCGATACAGTCATCCAGAACCCGGGGTCCTTGCTGGTCAATTTTGCCGAAAACCCTGCCAATATTTTCGTGCAGATCGACAACTTCAAGGCCGCGCTGCACATGCTCGAAACCGAGGGGCTGGCGCGCATTCTCGCCGAACCGCGTCTGGTGACCCAGAGCGGCAAGGAGGCGAGTTTTCTGGCCGGGGGGGAATTCCCGGTTCCGGTCGCCCAGGACCTGGGAGAGATTTCCATCGAATTTAAGGAATTCGGTGTCGCACTGCGCTTCACCCCGATTGTCATGAGTGACGGCAAGATCAACTTGCGGGTCACCCCGAGCGTCAGTCAGATTTCCTCGGTCGGTTCCATACCGGCAGGGATCGTGGGAGCCAATTTTGTCGTCCCGACCTTCTCCACCCGCAAGCTTGACACAACGGTCGAACTCTACGACGGCCAAACCCTGGCCCTGGCCGGTTTGCTGCAGGATGATCTGCGAGAGCAGGCTAACAAGGTCCCTGGCTTGGGCGATATCCCGATCATCGGACAATTATTTCGCAGTACCTCGTACCAGCAGGAAAAAACCGATCTGCTGATTGCCGTTACCCCCCATCTTGTCAAGCCGGTGAAAGAAGGAGAACTGAAATTTCCCGGGGACAAGATGAAGGTGCCGAACGGTTATGAATTTTACCTCGAGGGACGACTCGAGAGCTGGCGGGATGAAGTGCAGGGATCATCGCTGAGTGAGCACAAGTTTTTCAGCCCGTCGTCCGCCTCGCGGCAGGGTGGCCTTGAAGGGTCCTTCGGCCATCAGCCGATAATGGCATTGCAAAAGGAGGTGCAGCAATGAATCTGTGGATATTGGTACTGGTCGCTGTCTTTGTCTGCTCCGGTTGCGCCAAATTCGAAGAAGCCAATTTTGTTGATCAGGAGTTTGGCCAGGCGCAGATGGAGAGCTGGGACAAGATGATTGCAAATCCGGATGGCAGGTATGCCGACAAGGATCCAGAAGGGCTTGACGGCATTCACGCCGAACCGGCAATGAGCGTTTACAACAAGTCATTTTCCAAGGAGCCGACAGCAGCCAAAATCATCAAGTTCGGTATTGTCGGCGATTGATGAAGGCATAGGGGTTGTCGAGTCATGAGACTCAGGGATGAAAAAGGGAGTGCAGCAGTCGAATTCGCGGTAGTTCTGCCGCTGTTGCTGATGGTGCTCTTCGGCATCATCGAGTTCGGACTGTTGATTTACAACAAGGCGATGATCACCAACGCCAGCCGTGAAGCAGCGCGGGCCGGCGTCGTCTTTGACTCAGATCCAGCAACGGGCAGCCTCGACAGGCTCAATGCAACGGAATTGGCGAATATTGTCAATGGCTACTGTCAGTCGTATCTGATTACCTTCAGCAGCACGCCGCAGGCCCCGCAGACGACTACCACGCCGGGGAACCCGGAGACGATGGCCTCCGGGCAAATGCTGACCGTGTCCGTCAGCTACCATTACGACTACCTGCTGATGCCGGCATTTCTCTCCAATTTGGTGGGAGGGCTCGACCTGGTGGCCAATACAACGATGCGGGCGGAGTGAGAGCATGCAATGGCGTAAGCTAACATTGAGAATCTGCCGGAATGAGCGCGGAGCCGTCCTGGTGCTGGTCGGCGTCCTGATGATCGTGCTGGTCGGGTTCGCTGCTCTTGCCATTGACCTCGGGCACCTTTATGTCGTGCGCAACGAACTGCAGAACGCCGCTGATTCAGGGGCACTGGCCGGGGCCCAGAACCTCTACAGCGACGACCCCGTCTCCGGCCTGCAGATCCTCGCCAGTACCAACCAGGTTGCCTACGATGCCGCCCTGACGAACAATAGCGAGAACCTGCCCGTCGAAGTGAACTGGAGCGGCGGCAACGCCGGCGATGTTCAGCGCGGGCACTGGAGCTTCAGCGAGCACAAGTTCACTCCCCTCGACACCCTGACCCCAATTTCACTGGCCGGCCTGTCAACGGCCCAACTCGATGTCATGGACGGCACGACAGCCGCACGTTCGCCGGCTTTCGTCAACGCCGTCAAGGTGACGACGCGCCGCGAGATCAATCCAGCCACCTCATTTTTCGCCGGGATTTTTGGCTATGACTCCTTTGTCCGCTCGGCAGAGGCGGTAGGTTACATCGGTTTTGCCGGCAAACTGGAGCCCGGAGAGGCGGATCAGCCGATCGCCATCTGCGAGGAGAGTGTGCTGCAGACCGATCCCAGTGGTGACCCCTACTATTCGTGCAACATCGGCCGCATGATCAACAGCGGCAGCAATATTCAAAACAACGAAACCGGTGGCTGGACGGACTTCAATCAGGAAAGCCCCTGTTCGGGTGGCACCAACTCCCGAGATGTCCGGGACCAGATTTGCGGATCAGGCAATTCCACCGCGGTCCAATACGGAAATCCGGTTGCCACCAATGGCGGGGAGATCAATTCAGCGTTTCATGACCTCTTTGATTGCTGGCAAAATCACCTGGTCCAATCCGAGCAAGAGACCGGACACCCTCAGCCGTGGGAAATGACGCTGCCGGTCGTGAGCTGCCCTGGCAACAACGTTTCGACCTGCGAGACGGTGGTCGGAGCAGTGACGGTTTCCATTGTCTGGATCAATGATACCGTCGATCCCATGTTCAACAATGCTCCGACAGAGATGGGTGACTGGAGCAGTTCCGATCCCAGCGGAGCGAATCGCTGGCAGGATTTCGCGAATGCATTCAACCTCCAGAATGTGGATGGAACGTCGGCTCCCTACAACCAGAAATCGATCTATTTCCTGCCGAGTTGCGAAGTTCAGGCACCGGTCGGTCATACCGGAGGAGAAAATTTTGGCGTTCTGGCCAAATACCCGGTACTCGTGAAGTAGGCCGCCAAACCAGGAGATGTATCAGGATGAGTGAAATTTTTAAAGTTGTTCTGGATATGGTCGACTCTCCGCTCAAGCGTGATGTGCTGGACTTCCTTGCCGAAATGGACGGGGTTGCCATGAGCGACGGGTTTCGGGTTGAAGAGGCCCAGAACGGTTTGGCGCCGCAGCTGATGGTCTTTAACGCTGAGGCGCGGTCCGACGAACTGATTGCAAAAATCCAGCAGCTGCGCCAGCAACTGCCAGAGGCCGCCATGTTCGTCATTTCCCCGGACAAGAGCCCTGAGCATATCGTCGAGGTGATGAAGGCCGGGGCCGACGAGTTTTTCTCAAATCCGCTGAACGCCGGCCGCTTCAAAGATGCGGTTGACAAGGTGCGACAGCGATTAGCCAGTATGATTTCGGCAGCCCGCGGGCAATTGTTCAGTTTTGTGAGTGCCAAGGGGGGATTGGGGGCGACCGTCGTTTCGGTCAATGTTGCAGCTGCTCTCGCCCTGAAAAGCAAGGGGAGCGTCGCCCTGCTTGACATGAGCCTGCAGTCGGGTGACAGCTCGGTGTACCTCGACTCCATGCCGCATACTACGCTGACCGACATCTGCAGGAATTTTCATCGGCTCGATTTCTCTTTCCTCAAGACATCCATGATGCGGCATTCCACCGGCCTGCATTATCTTGCCGCGCCGAAAGAGCCTGAAGACTGTGGGGAGGTGCAAGGATCACAGATTCAGAAGATATTGCAGCTGGCCAAGAATCTCTATGACCATGTCGTGGTGGATTGCACCTCGATGTTGGTCGACGAATGTTCGCTCGAAGCGTTCCGGGCGTCAGACCGGATCTTCCTGCTTACCGATCTGTCCGTGCCGGCACTGCGCAACGCTGCCAGACTCAGTCAACTCATGCAGAAGTTGAGCATTCCCCCGCAACGGGTGGAGGTGATTATCAACCGCTTCATCAAGGGTGGCGCATCGTTACATGACGTCGAAAAAGGTCTGCATAAAAAGATCTTCTGGCTGTTTCCAAATGACTTTGACGATGTCATCGCCTCGATCAATGCCGGCATCCCCCTGGTCAAAAGCAAGCCGGGTGCGCCTTTCGCCAAGAACATGTTTGAGTTTGTTGAAAAACTAAAAAATCCAGAAAGTTTTATGAGCTACCGAGGCGCCAAAGGCATTCTCGGCAAGGCAATCTGAGCAAGGAGGTTTCCGTGGCCCTGAAAGAGCTGTTTGCCAAAAACAAAAGATCCTCTCTGGTCGAGGATGGCTTGCCCGTGATGACTATCCCTACGCCACAGCCGCTACCCATGCCCACGCGGGATGATGCTTTCTACGAAATCAAGCATAAGGTTCACAGCCGCCTGGTTGATGAGATCAATCTCACCGCGCTGGAGTCGTTGAGCAAAGAAGAGGTCGCCCCGGAGATTGCCGGCATTGTCGAACAGTTGCTGATCCAAGAAAACATTGTCTTTAATGAAAAAGAAAGGAGCGACCTCACCACCGAAATCCTCGATGAACTCAAGGGCCTCGGTCCTCTCGAACCGTTGCTCAAGGACCCAACCGTTTCGGATATCCTGTGTAACACCTACCAGGACATTTTCGTTGAACGATTCGGTTTGCTGGAAAAGACCCACCTGCGCTTTCGTGATGACAGTCACCTGATGAACATTATCGACCGTATCGTTTCACGGGTCGGGCGGCGTATCGACGAGTCGACCCCCATGGTCGACGCGCGGCTGCCGGACGGCTCGCGCGTCAATGCGATCATTCCGCCCCTGGCACTTGACGGGCCGATGCTCTCGATTCGCCGGTTCGCGGTCAGGCCCCTCAAAGCTGAAGACCTGATCCAGAACGCAACCCTGACCACGGATATCGTCAGCCTGCTCGAAGGGTGCGTCAAGGCGAAGCTCAATGTCCTTATCTCAGGAGGGACCGGGGCCGGTAAAACCACCCTGCTCAATGTCCTCTCCGGGTTTATCCCGGGCGACGAGCGGATCATCACCATCGAGGATTCAGCCGAACTGCAACTGCAGCAGCCGCACGTGGTGCGGCTTGAAACCCGACCTGCCAGCATCGAGGGGACCGGCATAGTCACCCCCCGCGACCTGGTGCGCAACAGCCTGCGCATGCGGCCTGATCGTATCGTAGTCGGCGAAGTGCGCGGCGGCGAGGCCTTCGATATGTTGCAGGCCATGAATACCGGCCATGAAGGATCGCTTAGCACCATCCACGCCAACACGCCCCGAGATTCGCTGACCCGCTTGGAGTCGATGATCCTGACCACCGGCTTCAACCTCCCCGAACAGGCGATGCGCTTCATGATCTCTTCGGCGCTGGATGTCATCATTCAGATTTCTCGTTTGACCGACGGGACCCGCAAGATCAATTCGATCACCGAAGTTGTCGGCATGGAGGGGCAGATCATTACCCTGCAGGATATCTTTATCTTCGACAAGAAGGGGATCGACAAGGACGGTCGGGTTATCGGGCAGTTCCAGGCGACCGGTATTCGCCCGAAATTTGCCGAAAAGCTCGAACTGGCCGGTATCGATATGCCGGAAGATCTTTTCAATCCCCATAAGCCCATCTGAAGAGGAGGAACAGGTGAATTATCTGGCCGTATTATTTTCAGTGTCCGCCTTTCTTTTCGCTGCGGCTCTTGTCGGCCATCTATATCTGTTATGGGTCGATAGCCGGTTCGCCCAGCGGCAGCTGATCAGACGCCGGCTCCTGAATATCTCAGCCGGCGGGATGCATGGGCAGGAGAAGCTTTCCCTTTTCAAGGAGAGCGCCCTGCGCGAAGTGAGCCCGGTTGCGCGCTTAATTTATCAGATACCGCGCATCTCGAGCCTGGACCGGTTGCTGGTGCGCTCCAACACCTCTCTCAATGCCGGCACCTTTGTCCTTGCGAGCTTATCGCTCGGAATCCTCGGCAGCATTCTTGGTGTGCAATTTCTGCCCCAGACGTTGGCCGGCGGTCTGCTCGGATTCGGTCTTTCCTGCATCCCTTACCTGTATCTGAAACGTGCTGAAAGAAGGTCACAGCAGAATTTTTATGAGCAGCTTCCCGATGCCCTCGACTTAATGGCCAGAGCCATCCGCACAGGTCATGCATTAACCGCGGCCATGGAGATTGTTGCTACGGAAATGCCCGATCCAATCAAGAGCGAATTCGATGAGGCGGTCGACGAGGTCAAATTCGGCCTGTCGCTCGAGGATGCCTTGAACAATATGTGCCAGCGCATGCCCCTCACCGATCTGCGCTATTTTTCAATTACGGTGATCATTCACAAGGAGACTGGTGGCAATATCGCGCAGATATTCGATGGTTTGGCAGCGTTGATTCGTGAACGACTTCAGTTCAAGCGGCAAATCTGGGCCCTGACAGGCGAAGGACGCATATCCGCTGTTGTCCTGCTAATGCTCCCTGTCGCCATGTTCTGCTATCTCTATTTCGTCAATCATGCTTACGTGGCGATTCTCTGGACCGACCCGGTCGGCAGGTTGCTGCTCGGAGGGGCGTTGGCCGCGCAATTTATCGGGTATTTTGTTATGAAACGAATGATCGATGTGGAGATGTAGGAGCGCCATATGAATATCCTGATCAATTCATTTTATCGGATTATTGAAAACCCGGAATATCTGATCCTGCTGGTAACAGTGTTTCTTGCCGTTTCGCTGGCCATCGGTGCGGGCTTTTTTCTCATCATGCAAAAGAGTTTCTTCAAGGGCCGCCTGGCAAGGTTTGTTCCGGGTGAGCAAGCCCCTCGTGCAGTCAATGATTCGGTTCTGGTCGCCCGGGGTGAGGGTGGCGTTATGCAAAAGGTCAGCGAACCTATTTACAAGGCCGTGCTGCCGGGCCGGGAGGAAAAACGAAAAAAAGGGCGACTGAAGCTCATCCAGGCCGGTTTCCGTTCTCGCAACGCCTACCGGGACTACCTGCTGCTAAAGGTCCTCTGCGCCTGCATTTTCTCGCTCGGGCTTCTTTTTACGGTCTTTTTTTACAGATTGTCTCCCGAAGCCCTCAGTGGGGCAGCGGCGCTCGCACTGGCGGGATTTTTCACTCCCTCTCTTGCTCTAAAATTTATCACCATGCAGCGTCAGCTCGAAATCACCAGGGCATTGCCCGACGCACTGGACCTCATGGTGGTCTGTGCCGAGGCTGGGCTCGGACTGGATATGACCTTCAAGCGCGTTGGCGAGGAAATCAGACCCTTGAGCAAGGCGTTAAGCGACGAATATCGCTTGACCATGATGGAGATCCGGGCCGGGAGGCCCCGCAGCGACAGTTTCCGCTACTTGGCCGAACGCACCGGGGTGCAGGAGGTGAACAACCTGATGACGATCCTGGTCCAGGCAAGTCGCTTTGGAACCAGCGTGGGCAAGGCATTGCGTGTCCACGCCGATGCCATGCGGGTCAAACGGCGCCAGATTGCTGAGGAAAAGGCCGCCAAGGTGGCGGTCAAATTGATCTTTCCGCTGATGCTATTTATTTTCCCGGCCCTCATGATCGTCATCGGGGGACCTGCGTTCATCTCGATCTGGCGTGTGCTTTTTCCTGCGCTTGAAGGAGTCGGATAATGTTTGTTCCGAACTATGCACACATCGGCGTGACTTTGCGGTCGTTATTGCTTTGCCTCCTTTGTTTCTGGCTGGCCGGATGCTCGGCTGTCATGAACAAGGAATTGCATGTCCCGGTTATTTCGGATACCGAAACGCTGCGGACAATTGAGCAGCAGAAGGCTGGCCTGGAGCCGGTCGATAACGGCGAGAGGATGAAGAACTTATCGGCCTCGGATCACCTGGGACGAGGTCAGGATGCACTGAGCCGAGGCGATGTGTCTCTAGCCAGGCTTCATTTCACGCTGGCCCTGGCAAAAGACGACAACTTGCTGGCGGCCTATCTCGGGCTGGGCGAGACCCTGCTCCAAAAGGGGAAAAGACACGAGGCCAAGACAGTCCTGAAAAAGGCGCTCCTCAAAGATGGGAATGATGTTCGCATCCTGGCCCGCCTAGGGGTTCTTTGCCGTACTCTGGAGGAGTATGAAGAAGCGCTTGCCTTCCTGGAAAAAGCCAACGACTTGGAACCCGACAATGTCTGGCTGATGACCGAACTCGCGATTAGCTATGAAAAATCGGGCGAAGTCAAAAAGGCCGAGGGCTATTTCACGAGAGCCTCAGAGTTGCTGCAGAGTTCAGCTGTGGCGTTAAACAATCTTGGCTTCAATTATTTGTTGCAGGGAAGATGCGGGGAGGCCATCCCGGTCCTGGAAAAGGCCTTGAAACGAGCGCCTGACAATATTATCACCATGAACAATCTTGCTCTCGCCTATGCCTTTAATCACGATGAGCGTAAAGCCTTGCAGCTTTTCGAGTCTTCAGTCGGCAAAGCCGAAGCCTATAACAATCTCGGCTATCTGCTGATGCTGCAGGAACAATACGAGGAAGCTCGGCTGGCTCTATCACGGGCGCTTGAACTGAACCCGCACTTTTACGTCCGGGCAAGTGAGAACCTCGAACTTCTTAAAAACAACGGCAGCGGAAAGCACAAGCTCTTTGATTGAAAGCTATTCAAGTAGGAGGTTGCCATGAAAAGTTTCAAACTGTTGATCCCGGTTGTTTTGTCGCTCCTATTGGCCGGCCAGGCATTTGGCCAGGTTTTGAGCATCACTGAAAGAACGGTTAACCTGCACAGTTCCCCTTCATTGACTGGTTCACTCGTTGTGCTCCAGGTTCCGCTTTACTACCCACTGCAGGTTGAAGATGAAAGAGGAAATTTTTTTCTGGTGCGCGATTACCGCGGGCGAGATGCCTGGGTTGAGAAATCGGTGGTTGGCCCGGAGAGCGGTATTATTGTCAAGGCCGACGCAGCCAATGTGCGCAGTGGCCCTGGCAAGGACCACGAGGTTATTTTTAAGGCGCGGCAGGGAGTCACTTTCTTGGTTCTCAAGAACCAGCAGGACTGGCTTTATGTCGAACACGAAAGTGGCAGGAAAGGATGGATTCATAAAAGTCTCACCTGGGGACTATGATGGGTGACATCACAATAATAGTATCTCGTCGCGCGGTTTATCGGGCTGAAACGCTTTCGGCAGATGCTGGATTGATGGGGAAAAGGCTGGAGCAGGTGTGGTGCCGTCCTGCTTTGCGGATTAGATGTGGTCGTTGGCGAGAATGACGTTAGAGCCGGACGCGTAATCATGGATGGCCCTGCGCTTCTCGGAAAAAATAATCGCAAACAACGAAGCAAATCCTAAAGCAATCTTCAAAAAATATCTGACGAAGGCCAAGGGAATTGGAATCTTTCCGAGGGTGCCAACCCGGCGGACCCTGATGCCGGTGATTTTCTGCCCCAGGGTGCAGAAGCAGCTCACGCAGATCGGCTCATAACAGAGAAACACGCCGAAGAAGATGACCAGGCGGATCGAATCGGCCATTTGGGAGTCTTGTTGAAAGAGGTATGACAGGCCGATAAACAGGGCAAGGATCAGCAGGCCGTCAATGAAGCTGGACAAATATCTTTGCAGAATCGAAGGAAACTTTTGCTTCATGGATTTATTTTCCTAGCCCGACGGTAAAGATAATCGGCTGCGACGGGCCGGAACAATTCAGTAGAGACCTTTTCGAGAATCGCCCCTGTATTACCAGCCCGGTTGATTATGTGGTTGGAAGGCCTTAAAATAGCTCCCACCCATCGGGTAACTTAGATCCACGACAAACGAATAAAATAATGCCTTCGTCTTTGCTAGTTTTTTTGATGGTTTCTAAAAGTTCAGTTTCTTCTTTGGAGTAAGCATCAGGGTGAGTCGTGACGATCCAGACGCCATTGGTCTGCACTTCTGAAGTTTGCTTTTTTACATAAGAAACGAACTCTTCAAAGCTCTGCAGAACCGGTTGCCTTTCTTCGGGTTGCAAATAATTCGCATACGTCACCCAAAAACCCCAAGGACGGCCATCAATTTTAGCGACACGCTGAGGCAGCATGTGCATTGAAATGCCTTTTTCTCTGATTGGCTGAGCGACACCATTGGAAGGCAATACAAGGATAAGAAGGATGAGGATGATTTTTTTCATTGTGCCTTCCAACGGTAGAGATAAGCGGCGGATCGATGACCTTCGAGTACCACCGAGTTATTCAAATTAAGTCACCCGCGTTTTCCGTCCGCTTGATTGTATTGATACTAGTGCAGGCCCCCTCCTGAATACTGGGCCACCCAGTATTCTTTGAGTAACGCCAATCACTCGAAGAAAGGAGCCTGCACCATGAAATTCTACACCAAACAGCACCGTTTCTATT
>Ga0102953_1001188_pt1 | contig 16754 bp, 25 predicted proteins | sample SalPon2A_C_D2_MG_FD_78509 | JGI IMG/M metagenome (GOLD analysis project Ga0102953, IMG submission 78509) | Soil microbial communities from South San Francisco under conditions of wetland restoration - Salt Pond MetaG R2A_C_D2_MG | ecosystem: Environmental > Terrestrial > Soil > Wetlands | place... | reverse complement strand
TCCTGCGTGAATTGCCCCGGTTGTGCATACTTGAATTTCGCCCCTTTACCGAGGATGAGCATATCTATCGAGTTCAGATCGATGATGGATTGCGTGACGGTGTTGCCCAGGCTATCCACATACTCCTCGTCACCCACCTTCAACCGCTGGATTTCGTCATCCGGGTTCTCGGCATCTTCCACTACCGGCTTCGGATTGCCCATCATCTTCACACCATCCAGCGCCGTCCGCGCCGTGTCGTCATACTCTCCGAACAGCGTCAGCAGGGCCTCATAGACCGGATGGCCGTACACTTCATTACTCTGGCGGTCATTGGGCAGATGGACCACCGGGATTTCTCCGATCAGGTTGGCATACACGGCCTTCTGCTCAGCCTCGCTACTCACCACCCCCTGTAACGTCGCCCGTCGATACCCTCGTCGGACGGTCAGCTCGCGCTTATCCTCCCGATAAATATCCGTCACGCTGAAGATTTCGCCATCCGCCTTGCCGCTCACCATGCTCTTGATCGTCACGGCGGCCACCTTCCGAAACACGAACGGATCCCACTCGACCTCGGCCTGATCGGGTGAAATAGGGGTGAGGTTGCCGTCGGGGTTCACCACAATATACGCATCCCCCAGCGTCAGGCTGTCGTAATACCAGCTCTGCAGGATATCCTGCTGATCGACCCGGAAGGCATTCAGCAGGTCATCGGCCCGGCTATTGCCCGTATTGAATCGGAAGCCGTCCCCCAGTACGAAGGCCATCATCGCTCGTGCAATTGGCTTGGCAAATAGTCCCCCGATTTCATATTTCTTCGCCTTGCCCCTCCGGAGGCGATCCCAGAACCGATAATCGACCCGTGTCCAGTCCACCGTATGGCGCACCGGCTGGAATTGTGCCTGATACGGCGTGGCCGTCCGCCCGATCATCTCTGCTACAGGTTCTTTCACTCGCCCGTTTGTCCCGCTCATGCTCACCGCCGTTTCGGATAGACACCCTTAGCCCGTGCCCGCGTAATGGATTTCGGTTGTTCGCCCAGCATCAAGAACCACAGCACCCACACCAGCGCATCGATGCGATCGGGAGATTTCTCCCCCGGTACCCAGGTACACATCTGGTCTTCCAGCTCCGCCAGATGCCCGATGTGATGCACCCGCCCCTGCTCGTATAGAGCGGCAATCGGTTCCGCCCTGGTATATTTCCCTCGCGAGGCATGCACGGCCCGGTAATTCACCTCACGCCCGATGGGTTTATCGTCCTCATCGCGCACCGTGCGGATAACCTCCTCAACCAGATCGCCGCCGTTGTTCGTTTCCCCGACGATGGCATCCACCTCGTCCAGAAAGTACCCGCGCACGACCCGCTTCGCCCATGTCCCCGGACTCTCCCGCATCGACCAGTCATCAAATACATAGGCATGCCCATCTTCGCCCAGTCCGGCCAGAATAATTCCGGTTTCGTTGCTGTCCTCAGTGGCCGTCACTGCCGGGTCGATGCCGATGGCGATCCTCTGCATATCCGGGATGGGTTCCGGCAACCCCAGCTTATCCACGCGCTTGCGGCAGGCTTCCAACAGATCGCGTGTCCACAGCGCCCCCGGCACATCCGTCAGGATTTTGGCGTGTAGCTCCTGTTGACCCAGCCGTGTCCCTTCGTATTTTTGCCGTAGATAATCCAGCGCACTCCCCGCCAGATTCGCCACATTTTCATAGGTCGATCCGGTGGTCAGGTAGACATTGGGATCGTCGGCCAGCGCCACAATCAGCGGCGTGGGCCGTGGGGTCGTCAGGAAGATGGTCAACGGCGGATAGCCCATCGTGCTATTGATGCGTAATCCCATCTGGGCCATGTCATAGGCTTCGGGATAACGCCACGCCGCCAGTTCATCACACAATATCAGGTCATGCTCTGGCCCACGCAATTGATCGGGCTTGTCGGCGCTATAGGTCGTCGCATAGCCCCCACCGGGAAAATTGAAGCGCCGCTTGGACGGTTCATACAGCCCGTCGCGCTCCCACGGCGGATAGTCGTTTTCCAGTCCCGCATTCCCCTGGACAATGACATCTCGCACATCTGCCGCCGTGCGTCCGATCAACCCTACCCGTCGATACCCGGCCTGTTCCACCAACCACCGGATGGTCTCGCCGCCTGTCTTCGTCTTGCCCCAGCCGCGCCCGGCCAGTACCCCCCACACCCGTTTCTCTCCGGTCAGAAGTTCGTCGGGTAATATCTGCTTGTCGCGTGCCCAGAACGGCCAGTTATACCGGAGCGCCGCCTTCTGCTGGACGCTCAGGCTGGCCAACCATTTGAGCCGCTTCTCCGGCGGCAACGAGGTCACCGAAGAGGCGGTCAAACTCATCCGCTGTGCGCTCATAGATATCGTAGAGGTTGATTGAGACACTAACGCCATCGCCTGCCTTTGTTGTCCAGTTCTCCGCATCACGCCGCGCCAGATACTTCAATGCCAGGTCGCCGTCGGGAGGATGATTCACCGTCCGCCGACTCACCCGTTTGCGGATGAGAGTAATCGGCTGGCCGTCTTTGCCAAACACGACGTTTCCGGCTTTGTCGCGGGCCGTCTCCTCGATCAGCTCCTCGCTGGTCTCCACCGTCTTTGCGCCGAGGATGTTGCTGTGGATGGCCTCTGCCGCCGACACGCGTCCTATCGCCTCCGCGCGTGTAGTAGCCTGCAAAAACTGAACAAACGGTGCCTCATCCTTGCGAATTTTGACCCGTCTATCGGCGCTGGAGTCAACGCGCTCCACTTCGGCCTCGCCCCGCTTGCGCCAGTTATTGAACGTCTCATAACTGATGCCTGCCGCCAGTGCTGCATCCTTATAGGTACAGCACGCCCCCAGTTTTGCGCAGATCGCGGCCTGTACGTCGTTATCCAGTTTGGTTGGCCGTGCCATCACCTGATCCTCATTCTGCGCCGGATAGCAATCGATAGTGTCGGTTACACCACTGCCCGGAACGGCCCGGCAATACTCGTCCGCCCACATACAACATCACCGATGCAAGCACAGCACTACACAGTAAAATGGCCATGTAGAGCATCCAGCACGCCGTCATTGTCCAGGCAATCATCGTGTCGCTAGTCCTGATATTCAATGAAGTGCCACGTGCCGGGTTCGTGATCGTCGTCGTGGAGGACGGATGCACAATGCAGTATACCGTCGAGGTTGTCCGGGAAATCATTCGGACCATCGGTGAATACCCGCAGATTGCAGGTTCCGTTTTCCCGATCCCAGACCTTCACCACGATGGCCGGGCGATGCTCTCCCGGAAAATTGCCGTCCTCAAGCACATAATGCACGATACGTCCTTCAGTCAGCCCCTTAATTGCCATGATCGCATCCTTTCACTCGCGTTTCGTGTGGCCCATCGACACTTGCTTCAGATTACACTCTATCCCCGCCCCTGTCCCCTAACGGCACAAAACAAAAACCCCTCACGGTGAGGGGTCTCTACATTTTGCGAGCGCTGTACTACATATCGTTACGGAGTTTTAATTCCGATTTTGCCAGCAACCAGTCACGGCCACCGGGTTTCACCGCGCTGAAGAATCGGCCATCACCGATCCATGTACGCAGCGTGGATGTGGACTTGTGACCGAGGATTTCGGCGGCCTCATTCAGGCCAATCAGATCATCGGTTGGTTGCGCCGTGGTCATAAAAATGACCAGCGACAGCGTGTAGGCATCCTGCGCCGTGATGACCTGTACCAACCAGGCCAGATCGTCCGATGTCACGGCAAGGTGACCGCTACGGCTGATGCTATCCAGTAACGCGGCAAACAATTTGATGAAGTCCTGCACCGTGCCTTTACGGATGGCAATCGGCTTGGCAAATAGCAATTTTTTGATGGAGTACCAGGCTGTATAGTCGATCTCGATTGTCGGACAACGCGGATTTTCAACCGTGTGGCGTAGAGCGGCGGCAATGTTTTGAGCATGCTCATTTTTGAATGGTGTTTCCATGATACTCTCCTTGATATTATTGGCCCGATGGCCATTCCACCGGGCGTTTGAGTTGTCCGATTAACCAAATATGTCGTCAAGCCGTGAATAATCCCATTCATCGGCTGTTTTCGGCGCTGGTGTCAGCGGCGATAACTCTGCCTTGATAGGATCAGTGCACCAGTATTCCCAAATGCCATCATCATCGTAGCCAGTGCCACGAACGACCCGCCATGTATCAATGCCGTTGATTTGGGTTTTCTGGATTTCGTCGCGGCTCCGAAAATCGCTTTTGCCACGTGTAACCTTGATTATGATCTCCGCGTCGCGGGGGAAGTGGAAATCTTTTACTTTGGTAGCAGTTGCCTTGATTCTCGCGTACACAGTAGCGAATTGTGTAATACTGGCCTCGTGTTCCTTTTCCTTCCGAATATCAGCTTGTTGCTTGACTTCGGCCTCAACAATTTTGGCCTGTTGGCTAGCGCGCAAATCAACCAATGTCGTTTTGCCCTGAAAAATCGACCAGCAATCCATACTACTGATTGTCTGGCCATCCGGGGCCGTGATGGTGGTTGTGTATTCAGTACGATAGAGATACTCATCAATGAAATCGGTGGCATTGGGGTTATCGTAGGCAACCTGCTCGCTGGTGGTGACTTCGGTGTAGCCATTGGTCACTTTCCATGCCGCGAATTGCTTTTTTTCTTCTTCGCGGCGGGCTTTTTCTTCATTGGCGCGAATTTCACGGTTCTTGATTGCTTCGTTTTTGCTGGCAATGGCTTCGCGTACCATTTGGATATATTGCTCAACGGTTTCATAACCGCCGCTTTTGCGAACCTGAGCCATTGCGCCAGTCACTTCGCTGTAGTTACCGTTTTTGTAGGCGCGATTTTTCATGTCGGCAACGTCGGGGTGTTGCTTGGTGCGCGATGTTTTGGCTTCAAATTCGATTCCTGATTCACTGCAAATTACCTTGACCATTTGATTGCTCCTTTTTTGTTTACTGTGTCTATAGTATAGACGCATACGTCTATACTGTCAAGAAAATAATACCCCTAAAAATCAGGGGTTCACCATTCTAATCTGGTGTTCTAATTTTGTTCTGAAATCATCACCTCAATGGGTCACTCCATCACATCGCCCTTTCTGGCAAGCCGTACCCGGATCGCTCCCCAAATCGAACGAGTTTGCCTTCCTGCGCCAGCTCTGTCATATATTTGCGTACCTGCCGCACCCCCCGCCCCGGCTCCACATACGGCTGGACATCCACTGGCAATACCCGCTCAAACGCAAAGGGGTATGTCGTCAACTCCTGTATAGCCTGCAAAATGCACGTCTTGGCCCGCTCAATTTCCCTCTGTCGCCAGCCGCGCTTCTGCCCGCACTTGCATCCATATCGATGATGCCGCTGGCAATATTTTTCGCCTCCGGAGGCCATCCGCTCCAGATACTCAAACAGCGTCATCTGCCGGTACATATCGCACCTCCCCGTCTCGATACGAACGAGAAATCATCCGGGCCACCTGCCAGCCAAACAGGCCCACAGGAAAGAGCATCAATAACAAAAATGCCGGGCGTCCCACGGCAACATAGGCGGGCAGGATAAGCCATGTCGCCACCGGTGCCCACCACGGCAGGAACGCATACACCACCACTGTGTCATAAACAGGCATGTAGGGCATGGCGATGGCGCTGCATCCCAGGGCGGCCTGCAAGCGCTCGATCGGTACGTACTCCGGCAAGCACAAAAACCATAGCATCACCACACCCGGACCAAGCACCTGCCAGACGGAGGCATTGGCGTGTGGTGGATCGACCAGCAGTGTGTGCGCCAGCGCAAGCGGCCAGAAGCCATACAGCGCCAACGACAGCAAGTTAAGGAGAAGATACGGCGCGAGCAGGCGAAACCACACGGCAAACGTGTTTGGTCGAAAGTGGAAAAGAGTGACCAGAAGCAGAGGAACACCGAATTGGGGTTTAATAAGCAGGAGTGGCACACCTATACTTGCCACTCCCCACCGGCTATCCCGGCATCCCATCCAGCACAGGCCCGCCCCCGCAAACATCAGCCCGCTAATCTGGCCAGAGATAAGCAAAAACACAAAAGGAAAGGAGAGCATGGCCGGAGCTACCGGGCGCTGAACAGCCCGCCCCCATAACCACAGACCACCAATAATACTTATCTGGATCAACACCAGACTGGCCTCAAATGGGAGCCAGCCCAGGGCCGTCATCAGGGGCAGGATATGGTAAGGGTAATAGAAATCTCCTCGCAAGCGCCCGGCGTTCAAGTAAAACTCAAGGTCACCAGCATGTGTGACGGTATGCGTAATGACCAACCAGACCACGAGCCACAGGGTTATGAACATGTTTGAAATGGAGGAATGGCGTTGCATGGCTCACCTATCTCTATTAAAATAGTTGATAGATGAGTGCTAGACTATAAAAAAGACTTATACAACAGAGGCGATAATCAAACCCCGGGCCAGCGGGGTTTTTGTTTGCATACTCAACAGGGCAAAAAGACGGCAGGCGCTTTGTCCTCGCCGTCTTTTTGCCGAATATTGGCATTGCCTGAACTATTCCGCGCAGTTCAGGCCAATTACCACCCCGGCGCGGTGCGGGCCAGAAAAACTGGAAAGGAGAACAACAATGCACAAGAGAGGGAGTGCAAGTTGTGACTCACTGGCCGGGATTCGAACCCGTGAAAAGGCCGCCCCGTGTATATTCCACAGGTTTTTCTCCAGTGAGTAAGTTGCAGATTATTTATCCTTGTCTCTGCAAACAAGTTCAGGCGATGCCTGCACCGCATAATGCGGATGGGCCGCCACAGGGAATCGAACCCCGTCCACCTCCGACCACTGATCGGAAGCGCCCGCCTCGGCACGGCATAACCTCCTCCAGTCACCAGTATGGTATCCGCCACGAGTAAGCCCGATGACCGGAAGAAGAAGGTTTATATAAAACTATAGCACGTCCGTTCTGATTTGCAACCCGTCACTTTGACGGGGTATCAATCTGACCCATCAGCGCCTCAACAACGGCATTAACGGCATTTATGCCCAAAATATAGGGATAGGCTATTGCCACGACAATGATCTTTATTCCAAGTACAGTGCCCTCAAGGGCTTCACTGAAGGCCTGCTGTACAATTATCCTGATCCTCGTCCTCATCGCTTCCTATTTCCTAATCCCCTAATACTCAATAATGATATATAAAATAGTACCGACAATTGACCAGAATATGACATTTAAAATAAGGCCAGCGCCATCATATCTGGACTCGTAGTTAATCCGCCTTACATTGGGTTCTGTACCCGTTGGCGGTGGCGGTGGCGGCGGTGTCAACTTATTGCTCATCTGCCTAACCTTTCCCCGCACAGCGGGCTAATCTTCGTCTTTTGGCGTGTATAGACAATCAATATCACTAAGAAATCTTCCACCGATTATTGCCCCTGACGGTGCCCATCCCGTTACCAAAAATTTATGGACAGCCTGTGGATGATAGCCCTGCTCAATCAGATAATCTGAGAACTCTGTTTCCGTTTTGAACACGGGTGAAATTGGACTTCCTTCGCTGACGGTTTCCCATAGTTGCCATCCATCGCCTGCTGGTGGCTCTATTTCTGGTTCGTTTTGGTATCCTGACCAAATCTTTTCCAATGGCCAGTTAAAATCGAGTGCTACTCTCTTGATTTCGCGTCCCATCTCATTTCAACCTTTCCCCGCACGGCGGCGGGCTATAACCCAAACTTATCAATATAAGAGTTGGCAATAAACTCGCCCAGTCCGTCGATTGTCGTCTCTCTGATTATTATAAGTTGCTCACGGGTTAAGCCTAAGTCCAGTAGGACGCGCTGGGTGAATAACAGTTCCTTAGCGCATGCTTCTTTCTCTTGTTCGCCCTGCGCTGTGGCATATTTCCCAATGGCCAGTATAAATGCTTTCACTTCTAGTTCTTTTCCATCTAGTGGATTGCTCATGATCTAACCTTTCCCCGCACGCGGCGGGCTATGCCCACACGATTTTATTATCGCGTATCCAGTAATGTGATTTGCACTCTATCTGCCAGTTACCAATCGACGGCGCAAGCGACACTACACCGTTATTTTCCGTGAGGTGCCAGCCTTCAGGCTTGCCAATCGGTGTCACCACCTGTTTGCCACAGCCACTAGCACACAAGTGAATGGCTACGGAAAACTCGTGCGAGATATAGAGTATGCCGGGTTTCATATCTTCCGCGGGTGGCATGTACAGAACATATTCTGGCCGGATGTCGTTGCTCATCTCTCGTTACCTTTCCCCGCACGGCGGGCTACTTGTCGCTTTCCTTATCGTTAGTATTCTGGCCAGCCGCCGTACAATTCTTTTAATGCTACAATATTGAGAATTAGGGAATCTTTAGTACCTTCGCTGGCCTTCTTGTCGATGATGTCCCGTGCATTATCCATATATGATGCACGGTAGGTTTCTTCACACCACATCATCATCAGGTTTATAATAGCCGCGCCGATAGCGGCCTGTTCATTGGTAGTTAAGCGATTGTTTTTCATTTCATCCTCTTTCTGGTTATGGGTGTCCGATCATTTCGGACACCCTACAATTGATAATTCGTATTATCGACTAACATTCCTTTCCCGGCCTTGGCTCCACAAGCGGCCCCCGCGCCATGTGTTAATTCACGCCGCGATTATCACCCGTGAATCCATGCTATCTTCACGCCGCGTTCTACGAATTGGCCGTTTTTCTCAACACTTTTGCCACTCTGAACGAAGCGAATTATGTCAGGCGGGCTACTAAAACATCGTCGTTTGCTTCGGTTTTGATAGAGCCGTGGTGACCTTTTCAAGATAGCGCGGCAAAGCGATCTGGTACATATACTGGCGTTGGGACAATCCAAGTTCCTGTCGATGGGCTTTCGCTTCGATTCCGGTGCGGTGAAGACCGCCCGGCATCCACGCGGCACTATCCACGCTTACCACGTTTCTGAGCAGTACCTTTGATTGCAGTGCGCCTAGCTTAACGCCCCATAAATGAATCGGCATATCGCCAATTTCACGGCGTACCGCACCCAACACAGCCACAATATCCGAGACGCTGGCCCGATTGCACAGCGTACCGATGCCCACGCGCCACACGTCGTTATGATAGTGCGCCTGCATTTCTTCCAGCAACGGTTTCATCTGTCGGGCATGGCGTACATAGTCGGCAACATGCCAGCCTTGAATGGTTGGCACCCATGTTCCGTCCTCATCTCGATAGTTATTCCAGAAAAGGTGGGCCATATCCGTTGTGGCTTCCTGCCGTTGGCATACGATGCCAGTATTGCCTGATGTGATTTCATCCTCACAGCAATAATCCATCGTGGCCGCCCATTGTGGCGTGAACGAGTGCAACCAGTTCACATACTCATCAGGGGTGTAGCGATAATCACCCCAGATTTTCGTGGCGACAAATCCACCACAGTCGGCGGCTCTATGTTTTCGGCTCACAATATCGGATACATAACGCGGTACAGGCTTAAGCGTGCCAGATCGTGCCCAGCTTGAGGCCGGGAACAGGTAAGGCACATCAGGCATAAACTGGCGTATATGGTCGATGGTGTTGGTGGCGTAAAATTCAAGCGTCATAGGCCAATCCAGTCCACTTCTTCAGCTTCTTTGTAATGTTTCCATGGCCCGTTACGGGCGGCTATTTCATAACCTGATTCCTGTATCCTGAACCACAGCGCCGACCACGCCTCGAAAACGTCTCCCTCGATGGGCTGAACCAGCACCGGAACCTCCCGACTATTGCGTGCCTCCCAATGTGTCGAAAACTGTACAGTGTGTACTCGTTGCATTGTCTCTCCTAAATTGCTCACGGGCGGCGGGCTACTTGTCGCCTTCGTTAGTGCCAAACCAATTAATGCCGCGTTCACAATTGATGCAAGGCAGAATATACTCGCCATCTGGCGTGAATTTATGACCTTTTCCGCCGCAGGTTGTACACACGCCGCCGATGCACAACTCACATTCGGAACACATGACAAAATACATATCATCGTAATCTTCCCAATATACGGAATCGTTTCCACAAATTGGGCATACAGTTAATTCGGGTAGTGTCATCTCGATTCAACCTTCCTTAGTCGCGATAATCGTTATTAGCTCGAAAGCAGGGACGGCATTACACCGCCCCGGCCTGTGTCGTCTCGTCCAGCGCCGCCTGCACGGCATTGAGTAAATCCCAGAACTTGCCCCGATCCGCCCCATGCAAGGCGGGTGCCAACTGTACAACCATTGTCAGCCCCAGCTCGCAGGTAAGTTGAATATCATCCAGAAACCCCACAATATCCTTCATGGGCAGTTCCTGCATAATTTCCACGTTTGGACTATCCAGCAACTTGCCTAATTGTTCGGAGATGGTGCGCATCGGTACTCTGACCGCCGCTTCACGGAATCGCATGGCGCTCACATCATCCAGCACCAGCGGATCACCACCTGTATCAATTGAGGCGATAGAGTACCCCGGCGGCAATGCATTCTCTGTCTTGCCGGTGCCGATCACGGGCTGGCCGTTTTCGTAGCGCACCGGGGTATCGCGCTTCTGGACTTCCACGCCGTTAACCAGCATCGTGTCGCTATCTGCTTCCGTTTTTGCGGAGGTGCTCCGGTTTCGCGGAACCATTCCGATTTCATCCGTATTCCGCACCCTGCCATCAGCTCCAATCGTGACGGAACGATCAACTCTAACATTTGTTATAGTTGCGAAGTCGTCAATCCAGCGTTTGATTGTCATCGATGACACGCCCAGCACACGCGCCAGCGCCCCATTCGACCACTGCGCCCACTCGTGCTCACGGCTCAATCGACGATGGAGGATGTTCTTCTTATCCTCGTTGGAGAGCGCCAGACCATGTTCCAGATTGGCACTCTCGGCATAATCCAGTGCCTCCTCACGGCTCCCGTTCATCACGAACGCCATGATGTTGACCTTGCCCGCGTTGATATGTGCCTGGTAGCGATGAAACCCATCCGCCAGCCAGTAACCGTCATCATGTGGCTCCTGATAGACCGTGACAGGCGGCAGGTCGCCGTCGTTCTCCAGAATGGCCGTATATGCCTGCACCGCCTCCTGATTCAGCCCGCCAACCCTCACCTGGATCTCCTGATCGACGCGAATCAGATCCATTCTCAGTTCGTATGGGCGCTGGGCATTGGCCGCCCCGGTGGCGACCTTGAGGGCCTCCAGCGGCGAGGCCCCCTGATTCACGAATGGACGATGGAACTTATCCTTGCGTGCATTAGCCGACATGCGCCACCCCCTGCGTCATTTCGATGAAGTGATCCACCAGTGCCACCATCTCGCGGTGAGACTTATGGCTGGCCGGGGCATAATCCAGAATCGGTTTAGCCACATCAGTGGCCTCCTTCCAGTATGTGCTATAGGTTAACTGGAAATCATCCCACACATAGCCCGGATACGTTTGCTTCAGGCGGTCCAACTGCTCCCGGTATTCGTTGGTATTGGGCTGTGTCTTGGTGGGCAGGATGCCCACCAGATCAGCATCGTGATTTCCGGCAAATTGTGCCATCGTTTTGACGACGGCATTCACGCCATTGATGTCCAGCGAGGCCATGTCAGTGGGGATCAGGACGTAGTTGGCCATCGCCAGCAGAGACGGTGTGAGCATGCTCACTGCCGGACTGGTATCTACGAGGATGTAATCACATCGCTCGATCATTGGGGCCACCAGCTCGCCCATGTAGCTAAATGGCACGTTCTGCATCTGCATCTGGATACCAGCCAGCGCCGTGTAGGGTCCGCCTGGCAGAAGTTCAATCCGACCCTTGCCGCGCTCGATGGGGATCACCACATCCCCCAGATCGACATTCATCACCCGGCTGTTCACCAGCAGGTTGAAGATGCCCTCGTATGGTTCGCCACGCTGATTGAGAATTCCCAGGACATAGCTGATGTGCCCCTGTGGATCCGAGTCGATAACCCCCACCTGGTAACCGCGATCTGCCAGCGCCATCGCCAGATTCGAGGAGATGGTGGTTTTGCCCACCCCTCCCTTTTGATTACTCACCAGAATTGTTGTTCCCATGTTTCAACCTCCTTCTTGCGTTGTTCTCAGTCAAATAACCCTAATTGCGTGGGTTCTGTCTTCGCTGGATACGCAATCTTCGCCAGATCACGCGGCATTCCATGCCACACCTGTCCCTCAATGACGGCCTTCTGTCCGCCGCCCTTATCGGGATGCCCGCCCAGTTGCTTGAAGAAAAACGGTACCCCTGCCGCCTGACATTCGCCCTTAATGGATTTCGCCCAGCTTATCGACATCGGACGAAACCCCGGCCCGCTCTCCCCGCCCACGATGACCCACTTCACGGCGTTGATATACATACCCAGTGTCACCCGTTCCAGCAGGGGTTCTGCACTCAGGAACGTGGTTGGATAGCCTGTCTCAATCAAGGCCTGCAACCGTCGCCCCACCCACTTCTGCTGTTCCACACTGGTTCCTAACCACACCTGATGCAGTGGTCGTTCGCCACGTTGTCGCGCATACTCTGCCATGCGTTCCGGGCGCTTGGTCAGAATCAGATAGCGGTGTTGTGGAGCCTGCTTCATCACACTCCACACCCGGTCAATATAGGCGAATGGCACCAGCTCATGAAACAAATCTGACACGCTATTCACGAAGATGATGGCGGGCTTCTTCCACTTGAGTGGCTCGTCCAGTTTGCTCTCGATCAGCTTAACGTTGATCGCGGCATTCTGGGACGTCCACGGCGCACTGCTCCAGCCAAATCGCAACGCCATTTTTTCAGCATAGCAATGGCGGCATCCTTCGCTGGCGTGCGAGCATCCCCGCACCGGGTTCCAGCTTTTATCTGCCCATTCGATGTGTGTATCAGCCATCAGATTCACTCTCCTCATCAAATAACCGCAATTGCCTCACTTTGATTTCCGGCACGGCTTCATAAACGGTTTCATTGAGCCATTCCATCAAATCCTTCTCGTATTCCACAACGGCTATCCCCAGCTCCGTGGCTTCGTAATAGGCCAGCCGTGGCATTCGGATCGAATCAGGCGGGGCCACTCGGACAATCAGGCCGCGCTCCATCAAAAAGTGATAGGTTTCGGCACTCGGCAGGGCAGAAGAACCATATTTGACCGTGCCCGCCAGATCAGCCCACTGCATAGGTTCAAGTTCTTCGTAGATTCGAGTGATTTCATCGTTCGCCATCAGATTCACTCTCCTCCGCCGGATTCACCAGCTTCCAGCCCATGGCACGCCGCACCTGCTCCAGCCGCACTTCCATCGCCAGTCGGATTTCGGTATTTGGGATTTTCCCAATTTCAACCTCCACCGCCTCATTCATCTGGGCCGCCCTCGGAAGCATCACCGAGAATTCATCCAACGAATGGAGCATGGCATCTATCCGGTGCTCCTGATCGGTCAACCGTATGACGTGGTTTGTTCTCTGTAGCCAGTTTTGTTGTTGCATCACGGCCTCCTAGACCATAGTTCCGAAATCATCGGTTTCACGCAGAGCCTTGCCACCCATCGTCAACCACATTGGACAACGCTCGGTGATTTGCTCGGTGATTTCACGACCCCATACCGCCTGGAACTCGCTCTTGTTGGCATGGCAGACCCCAAGAATGATTGGATAATCTGGTTTGCGGTCTTCGAGGAACCAGCGCAGTGCACCCCGCTCAATATGGCGCGTGCGAAAGCGGTCATCGTGCCAGATGTCATCAACCACCAGCAGGCGATAACTGGCCGCTTCCTTATACATGTTCGCCCAGCCTTTTTCGCCATTGCGCGCTATCGAGAACGGGTCCATCCATGATGTCCACGCGGCCTCGTGCGGGCGCTTCTTCCAGATCGCATTGAGCATGGCCGCCAGGAGGGTTGTTTTCCCGGTGCCAAACTCACCACAGAGAACAAATCCCTGTTCGTTCCACGGGAATCTCGCCATCCAGTTGCGTACATCGATCACGGCTTCTTTTTTGCCGCGCAGCCTATCGCCATCCAGCGCTTCAAAGTCGGTCCATGAGGCTGATTTGAAAAGTTCGGGCATAGACCCTACTGCAAAAATATCGTTTCTCATCACATCCCCCCTAAACGGCGATTCCGAATGTATGTTTCTGGCGAAGTGGTTCCCCGATCATGCCGACAATCAGGCATTTCTCGGCGATGATGTCCCAGGCCTGACCGCCCCACACCCGCACGAACTCCTCACCCGTCTGGAGGTTGGTCGTGATGATGTAAGGTCGCCGTTTGGCGGAGCGTTCACGTACCATGATTTCCAGCTTCTCCGAGTCAAAATTGCTGGCTCCCGGCACGTTGCAATCATCCAGAATCAGCAGGTCGCAGTTGAGCATCATCTGGTTGAAGTCCGTCATCGACGGCCCGCCGCCAAAGCTGTCTTTGATTGCTTCCAGCCAGCGCGGCACATACACAAACATGGAGGAGCGATAGTGCGCCATGGCGACATTGGCCACCGTACAGGCCAGTGCCGTTTTGCCCGCGCCCAGACCGCCATACAGCACCAGACCCACGCCCTGCATGGTTTCATTCGGGAAGAGTCTGGCATCCACATCGTGCAGTGAGAACAGCGTGCCAATGTGTGCCGCCAGATATTGCGCGGTGAGGATGGCTCCCAGTTTGCCGTCCAGCAGGAGCTTGCCGTTACGTGTTTTTCCTTCCAGCGCTTCCCACATCTGGAAACTGGTGTACTGCTGGAAGTCTTCCGGGATGGACGAGATGGCCGCCGTTTTGGCCACGCGGGCTTTGCGGTAGTCCTGACTCGCCCGACAATCCTCCGGGCACGCTTCCGTGGCCCCGTCGCTATAGTGGATCACGCCCTGGTCGTGACACCGTTCGCACTCGTAGCTGAACAGCGGGCGCAGATCCTGTTCGGTGTAGTTCCAGTTGAATTGACTGGCTGTTTTCTTGGCCACATAACTGCTGGTGGCTTCAGCAATTGGTTTCGGTTGTGTACTCATGAACCTGTCTCCTTTTTGGGCCCAAAGGCACGTGCCAGGGCCGCCTGTCGCTCTTCGTCAGTGAGGATTCGGCTCGGCTCCATCTGGCGATCCTGCTTCCATGGATGCCGATCCACGACAGATCCCTTCGTTTTCTTCGGATAAAGTGCGTCTTGCACCGTTTTCCGAAAGGCGACATAATCGGAGTCTCTAGCGAAGAGATCCTGTCGCCACGACGGGAACTGTTGTTTGATGCGCTGAAGCGTTTGTTTGTTGGTCTGGCTCTCATACCAGGCGAGAAATTCATAACTGAATTCGCGAGCAAACGCTTCAGCCGTTGGAAACCCCTGCCAGCCTTTCTTATCGACCAGCATGCGCCACACGGCATAATCCTCCATCAACTCCACATCCACCAGAACCTGCATCCCGCGCCGACGGGTGTTGTTTATTTTGGCCAGCGCTGTGCCGATCTCTTTGCGGATGTCTTTGTCGATGGCGAATCCGTGGTAAGCGATTTGAGCCACCGCCAAAAATGTATTGGCTGGCTTCTCGAAGGTCTCAGCTGGTGAAATTTCGGAAGGGGCCGCGCCCTCCTCTTCGTCAGAAGAGGCAGAGCTTTTACTTTCTTCTTTACTATTCTCTTTACTACTATCAAATACTATATATAGAGGAGCTTCCGTTTTCGCGGAACCTGCTTCCGTTTTTACGGACGTGTTCCGTTTTTCATCCTCTTCGGTATCGTCCTCCGTCATGGAAAACGTGGCCGCTATCTCCTCGCCATAACGGCTGGCAATGGCGGCTGTGTCGATGGCGATCAGGCGCGTGTTGCCATGGAACACCGTACTGCGAAGCAGGCCCTCTTTAATCAGCTTGCCGATCACCCCCTCCAGCTTCTTCGGCTTGCCCGACGGTGACAGGTCGAACAGTTCGGCCCGACGGTTGAGGTCGGGTGTGCTGTTGGTGATCCACGTCTCGCCGTTCATCTCGATCAGAGTCAAGAAACGCGCCTTTTTGGCCACGCAGAAGCGCAACCATTCCAGGAAGAGCGCACCGTCCCAGCCGATGTCCTTGCCGATTTCTACATGTGCACAGCGTTTCTTGTTGCTCATAATCAATGTTTCCTCTATGCTTGTGATTGAATGAACTTGTCCGGGATGATCCAAACACCCCGGACGGCTATGGCGTTTATTTACTTGCTGTAGTTTTCCTCAATGAACGGTGGAAGATCTTCGTCTTCTGCCGTTTCGTTTTTCCAGCCATCGGAGATACCGATCACGGCACTGTTGTCCAGCAGGGCATCCACCACCTCTTTCACCCGTGACAAATACCAGGCGCTACCATCGAACACGTCGCCAATCTCTGGCGCATCCTCCAGATGGATCACATCCTTTGCCACACTCACATCACCCCGAAACGCATTGATAAACAGCGTGCCGGGATGGTAGTGCAGGATCAGGTGTGTCGTGTCGCTGGTCGGGCATTGCACCGACAACCAGCGCAGTCGCTCATTATGGTCGCCGTAGAGTGCGCCGTGCGGGCCACTCTCCAGTTGGAACAGCTTACGGCGCTGGGTGGCCACCATATCCCGGAGCATCCTGTTTTCCTGCTCCAGCTTCTTGATATTTATGTCCTGAAGGATAATCAGGGTTTCCTGGTCGGTTGCCTTGCGGACCAGTGGCTTACGTTGTGTATCAGTCATATTTTTAAAAACCTCCTTCTAATTTCGAGAGCGGACTATTCCGCCTCGTCACCTTCAAACTTTTGCGATGCCATCCACGCCGCGACGTGGACGTTGAACATGTGGCCTTCGCCCGGCAACCACGGCTC
>Ga0102953_1001187_pt1 | contig 16755 bp, 10 predicted proteins | sample SalPon2A_C_D2_MG_FD_78509 | JGI IMG/M metagenome (GOLD analysis project Ga0102953, IMG submission 78509) | Soil microbial communities from South San Francisco under conditions of wetland restoration - Salt Pond MetaG R2A_C_D2_MG | ecosystem: Environmental > Terrestrial > Soil > Wetlands | place... | reverse complement strand
GCAGCAGCTCGGCGGGATCCTGCACCGAGAGCGTCGGCACGCCGTTGATCTGCGTGATCACGTCGCCGTCATGAATCCCGAGGCCGGGTTTCCCGAGCGGTGAGAGTTGATCCGGCAGATCGGGATCGTTCTCGTAGATGTGCGCGATGCGATAGCCGCCCGCGGCGGAATCCCGCGTCAGCTCGGCGCCGAGTGACGCCGGTGCGATCTGCTCATTGCCTTCGCGGAAATCGCCGCCGTAGACAAACATGTGGAGCGCGCTCAGCTCGGAGATCATCTGGCCGAGGATGTCGCTCAGCTCGCCACGTTCGGTGACGCGATCCACGAGCGGTTCGTACTTCTTACGCATCGCCGACCAATCGATGCCGTTCATTCCGCGGTCGTAGAAATAGTCGCGCTCCAGGCGCCACGCCTCGACGAACATCTGATGCCACTCTTCGCGCGGATCGATTGGGAACTTCCAGCCGGAGAGATCGAGGCCCGCCTTTTCGAGACTCACGCCCGGGGCGGCATCGGCGCCGATCACGTAGAACCGGTCGTGTTTCCGGACGAGGACGTGCCGGCCGTCGGCGGAAAGCTCGTACGATCGCACGTCATGGACGAGCGCTTTCGGTGTGGTGTCGGTGCTGCTGAGCGCCACCATCTCGAGCGTCGTGGTGTGCGGCGCCGATGTTTCGGACGAGAGATAGAAGAGACGTTTCCCGTTCACGTCGAGCGCACGGTAGTTCCCGGACGGCACGGGAAGCTCCATGATCCGGTCGGCGATTCCCGAGAGGTCGATCGTCGTCGCCGGTGGCGCCGCCCGCGCTCCACGCTCGGCGTGCCCGTCGCGCTGCGACGCCGTGTCGGGCGCCTCGAGCTCGTCCTTCGGCTGGAAGGGCGAACGCAGTCCCGGGACGAGCGGGAGGGCGTAGAGCTTGGTCTGCTTGTCGAAGAACGGCTCGGGCTCGCGCGAACCCCACGGGCCCGACACGAGTGACTGGAAGACGCGGTCGGACAGGAAGTAGATCCACTTGCCGTCGCGACTCCATGCCGGGCTGTAACTGTCGAAGCGGTCGCTGGTGATCGCGGTGATCGCGCCGTCGTCCACGTGGTAGAGCTTGATCTGCTCGAAGCTGCTGGTGGCCGTCTCGTCATAGGCGAGCCAGTGCGAGTCGGGCGACCAGGCGAGATCGCCGAACTCCCCCTCGAGCGATGCCGCGACCTTCGTCGTCTTCTTCTTTTCCGTGTCGAAGAGCCAGAGCGTCCAGTTCTTGTCGTAGTAGGCGATGTACCGCCCGTCGGGCGACGCGACACCGTCGAAGCGCAGCACGTGCGCGTCGTCGGTGAGTTGCGTGGGCGCGCCGACGCCGTTGGCCGGAAGACGCCACCATTCCGTTTCCCCGGATTCGTCGGAGAGGACCAGCAGTGACTTGCCGTCCGGAGCGAAGCGCGCCTGCCGGTAGCGGACGCCCTGATGCCGCGTCGCCTCGACGAACCGCCCCTGGCCGACGGGCGCCACGAAGACCTGTCCACGTGCGGTCAGCACCACGCGCCCGCCGTCGGGCGCAATGTGGGCGGCCGTCAGATAGTCCATCGGCTTCTGAACCCACTTCTCGCGCATCTGGTCGAAGTCCGACGCGAGCCGGATGTCGAGCTTCCGGTCGGTCCTGGACGCGATGTCGTAGACCCAGAGGTCGGCGCCGAGCTGATAGACGATGCGGCCGCCCGCGAGCGACGGGGTTTCGACGTCCCAGCCGACGTGATGCGTCTCCTCGGTGAGCGCCCCGCCGTCCGCATCCATCGACCAGATGTTCATCGTCCCGTCGCGATCCGACGCGAAGTAGACGCGGCCCTTCCAGTACATCGGCGTCCGGCTGGTGCCGTCATAGTCCCCGGTGAGCTCGACCGCCTCGGCGGCGCCGGGCGCGTACTTCCAAACGTGTTGGGCCGTCCCGCCCTTGTACCGCTTGGTGTGGCTCGACTGCGCGGCGGGGCGCGTGAAGTACAGCGTCCCGTCGGGGCCGTACGAGCCATCGTGCGCCTGCGCGAGCGGAATGAGATCCGAGGCGTGGGTCGTGGGGTCCAGCGTCGCGAGCTCGGCGTCCGGCAGCGTCGAGTAGCTCGTGGTGGTGTAGAGAACCTTCCCCTGCGGCGTCCATCCCACCACCGTCGCCGTTCCACCGAGATACGTCTGCCGCACCGGGAGCCCGCCATCGATGGGCATCGTGTAGACCTCGGTCGGCCCCTCGTACGCCGCGGAGAAGGCGATCGTCTTCCCATCGGGCGAGATCGCCGCGTGCGTCTCCTCTTCCGCGTGCGTGGTGAGGCGCTCGGCGAGTCCGCCGCTCAGTCCGATCTTCCAGAGATCGCCTTCCGCGGTGAAGACGATCGTCGTGTCGTGGAGCGTGGGGAAGCGATAGTAGCCCTCGGTGGACGAGGGCGCGGGCCGCGTGAGCGGCGAGAGCGCGAGGAGAGCGGCGAAGGCCGCGACGCGTCGCATGCGGAGCTCCTTGTCGATGCCGGGGATCAGTCGCCGGTCAAGATGCCGCGCGGGCCCGGCATCCGCGAGGGGTCACTGAATGGAATCGAGCCGCGCGTTCTGCGCGTTCAGCGAATCGGCCGCGCGCTGGGCGGCGCCGATGCCCTTGGCACCGGGGAGTTTGGAGGCGCCGATCGCGCTGTCGCGCTGACGCTGCGTGAGCGTGTCCTTCCTGGCGGCGGATTGCTGCGGGGCGGCATTCCCGCCGCATGCCACGAGGAGGGCCACGGCGAGCACGGGGACGAAGCGGGGCATGAGGCCTCCGAGTCGAGTGGGCGTGGTGATGGCGACCCGTGAAACGTACGCGGGCCGCTCCCGTTCGGAAGCGGCCCGCATGCTCTGCTTGCGTGTCGGGCGGGTCAGCTCGTGGTGACGCCGGCCTTCCCGTCCGCGGAGACGTCGAAGTGAACCCACATGCCCGCGAGCGCATGCCCGGGGATGTAGCAGTTCAGCGCGTAGTTGCCGGCCTTCGACGCCGTGAAGTGAATGGTTTCGGTGGTTCCCGGCTGGGTCGCCTTCGTCATGTCCGTCGGGTTCGAGGTCATGGCACCCGGGAAGATCGGCGTCGGGTTCGTGAACGCCGGCGGGAAGGACGTGTAGAGGCTGTCCACGCCGAGGCTGTGCGCCATCGCGGGATCGTCGTTCTTGAAGTTGATCGTGATTTTGTAGCCCTCGGGCACCGTGATCGTCGCTTCTTTGCCCGCGTAGTAGCCGTTGTAGTTCCAGTGGTTGTTGTCGGCCGTCTTGCCGGCCTCGATGTCGAGCGTCACGGTCTTGGCCGCGCTGTCGACCTTCATCCAGTCGGGCATCGTCATCGCGCCCTGGGTCGCTGCGGCGGGCGCGGCGGTGGCCGCCGCCGTGTCCGTGCTGGCCATGGCCGTGTTTCCACCGTTCTGCGCGGGCTTCCCACCGCCGCACGCGACGAGCGCGGCCGCCGTCATGGCGAGCACGCCGTGAGCGAATTTCATCATGGTACTCCTTTCAGTCGTCTCAAACGGCCGACGGCGCCCCATGCGCCGTCAGGCCTCGATCAGTGCTTCATACTCCGGGTGGTCCCTGACCACACGTTGCACGAACGAGCAGGTCGGGATCACGCGGCAGCCCTGGCTGCGGGCGAACGCGAAGCCCGCCATGACGAGACGGGCTCCGACGCCGTGGCCACGCGCCATCGGCGGCACGAACGTGCTTTCGAAGTCGAGCCGCCCCGTACCGGCAGGCTCGTAGCTGAGGTAGGCTTCCCCGCCGTCGACGTCCGCGACGAAGCGGCGTCGTCCCTCATCGTGGCGTATCTCCATGTTCCACATCGTCGTGCACCGCCACAAACATACACGGACGCGCCCGGAAACGGGCGCCCCGCGGCCTAGAGACCGTCGGACCGGGGCCGGAAGTAACGTGCGCCTTCACGAATGCGCGCGCAGCGAGTCCTGGGTCACGATGCTGACCGGTACCGCCACCCGGTTGGGCACGCTGTCGCCCTTGAGCGCGGCGACCACGACGTCGATGGTCCGACGCCCGATCTCCACGGGATCCTGGACGGCGTCGGCCACGAGGGCAGTGCCGCTCTCGATGGCCGTCCGGGCCTCGGGCGTCGCGTCGTACCCCACGATCACGATATCCTTCCGGCCAGCTGCCTGGACCGCGGCCAGGGCGCCCAGGGCGCAGTCGTCGTTCGTCCCGAAGATCGCGTCGATCTTCCTGGACCCGGCGAGCAGGTTGTCGGTCTTCTGTTTCGCGACGTCGCGGAGACCGCGGTCGATGGCCGGTTCCGCCACGATGTGAATCCCGGGGTGGTTGGCGAGCGCCTCCTTGAACCCCGCTACCCGGTCCTGCACGCTGGTCACCGTGGGCTGGTCGAGAATCGCCACGCTGCCGGTATCGTGGAGCCGGGCCGCGACGAACTCGCCGAGGAGGCGGCCGCCCTGTTTGTTGTCGCTCGCGACGTGCGAGACGATCGTGCCGCCGTCCGCCGCGATGTCGGCGGTGAAGACAGGAATCCCCGCCTGATTGGCCTCCTCGACCGCGCTCACGATCCCACTCGAGTTCACCGGCGCGATCACGATCGCGTCCATCTTCTGCGTGATGAAGTTCTCGACCTGCGAGGTCTGGCGCGCGAGATCCCACTCACCGGCGACGACGTGCAGGTCCACGCCGAGCGACTCCGCCTCGGCCTGCATGCCCTTCTGGAGGTTCTGATAGAAGACGTGCGCCTGGGTGAGGAGGGTCACGCCGATCTGCGGGCGCGTGGACTTCTTGGCACCGGCGCACGCGAGCGTGAGCGAAACGAGCGCGAGTGGGGCGAGGTGTCGTCGGAGACTCATCGGGCGCACTCCACGAGGACGGTGGCGATTTCGTAGGGACGAAGCGGCAGGTTGAAGCCGCGTCCGTCGGGGATGATCAGCGCGCCGGGGTCCTCGAGGAGGTTGGCGTGCCGGATGGACGTCGGCGTGCACGCGAGCGTGACCCGGGCGGTGGTGGCGACGCCATGCCACTCGACGAGCCGGAGCACCCAGGTGCGGGTATGGTCTTCGTCGCGCTTGATCCACGCGAGCTGCACGTCGCCGGGCGACGCCGCGGCGAAGGACACGGAGCGGCCGAGAGAGCCGCCGTGCGAGGGCGCACGCGCCGCGAGAAGCGGCACGTTGTACTCGGCGCCGCGCCGGTCGGAGGCGACGCTCCGCCAGTCCCCCGTGTGCGGCAGGACGGCAAACCGGAAATGCTGCATCCCGCGGTCGGCCGTCGAGTCGGGCCAGATCGGCGCCTTGAGGAGCGAGAGTCGAAGCACGTCGCCGTGGTAATCCCAGCCGTACTTGCTGTCGTCGAGGATGGTGACGCCGAAGTCGGGCTCCGAGACGTCGGCCCAGCGCTGCCCCGGGACCTCGAACTTCGCCCGCTCGCGCTTGGTCTGGGGATTCCCGGACCGCCCGATGGTCCCATAGGGGATCTCGTACGTCGCGGAGTCGGCGGTGACCCCGAGCGTGAAGGCGACCTTGAGCAGCTTCTGGCGCTCGTGCCAGTCCACGTCATTGGCCACGTCGAGGTAGCGCTCGGCGCGCCGCAACGCGAGCACCTGGTGGAAGGTCGATGCGCCCCAATGCCGCGTGAGCTCGATGGAGGCCGCACGGGAATCCGCGTGCGTCGCGACGTGCCGGACGTCGGTCACCTCGTACACCGGTCCGGTCGTGCCGATGTTCCACGCGTCCCACTCCTGCGGCTCGTCGGTATGGATCTGGAGCACGTTGCCGCGTCCGTCGGGCGCGAGCGCCTCCCGGCCCGCCGTCTTGTCGTAGAGGCGCGTGATCTCGCCGGTCGTCGTGTCGATCTCGACCCGGAGGAACGCGTTCTCGATCCAGTTCGGCCCCGCGGTGGGCGCGGGAAGCGCGCGCTCGTCGGCCGACATGGAATCGTGCGGCAGATGGACGACCATGGCACCGAGCGCGGGAACGCTGTCCACGGTGATCCAGGTGGTGTCGCCGCCGTCGGGAACGGCCACCCGGCCGCTCCGCGTCCAGCCGAGGGCGTTGAAGACCACGACCGCATGCTTGCCCTTGGTGTCCATGCGTGCCCGCAGGTCGGCGAACGCCGTGTGTGTCACGGTGTCGATCATCGCCCACGCGGTGTCGTACGTCTTGGCCGCGTCCATGTAGATGCTGTCGATCCCCGATCCCGGCAGGAGATCGTGGAACTGATTGAACAACACGCGCCGCCACGCGCCTTCGAGGCGATCGCGCGGATAGGCGGCCGTGTCGACCGTCGCGAGCGCTTCCGCGGTCTGGAGCATCGCCTCACTCCGGCGATTCCGGCGCTTCATCATGGCATGCGAGGTGTAGGTGCCGCGATGGTACTCGAGGTAGAGCTCGTCGTTCCAGACGGGGAAGGGCTGCGTCGTCGCCTCGTGCTCGATGTGCCTGAGCGCGTGAAGCGGCGTCGCGTCCTGCATGACCGGGAAGGTCGGCACGCGCCGCAAGTTCTCGGCGCGGTGCAGCATGCCGATCGTCGGGCCGCCGCCGTGATCCCCCACGCCGTACAGGACGAGCTGGTCGTGCCCACCATACGTCTTGGAGCGGTCTTCGATACGCTGCGGCACGAGCTTGCCGGGCGAGAGATCGTGATCGTAGCCGTAGGGGATGTACGTGAAGATGGTCGTCCCGTCGCGTCCCTCCCAGTAGAACGCGTCGTATGGGAATTTCGTGGAGTCGTTCCAGCGCACCTTCTGGGTGACGAAGTAGTCGAACCCCTCGAGCTTGAGGATCTGCGGAATCGTCCACATGTAGCCGAAGGTGTCGGGCGTCCAGGCAACCTTCGAGCGGTGTCCGAACTGCCGCTGGAAGTAGCGCTGGCCATAAAGCCCCTGCCGCACGAGCGACTCGCCGGACGGAATGTTCTGATCGGCCTCGACCCACCAGCCGCCCACGGGCGCCCAGCGTCCGTCGGCGGTGGCCTGACGGAGCGAGTCCTCGAACGCCGGATAGAGCCGCTGCATCGCGTCGAAGTAGGCGGCCGAGCTCGCGGCGAAGACGTACCCGGGGAAAATGTACGAGAGCTTGAGCGCGGATCCCCACGTGTGACGGATGACGTCGATCGTCTCCCGCCAGCGCCAGAGCCAGGCCGCGTCGATGTGCGAGTTCCCGGTGAGGAAGAGCGTGTCTTGCTTGATCGCCGTGGCGAGCGGCGCGTACGCCGCCCGGTACCGGCCCAGCAGCGCACCGTACGCCGGCGTGCCGAGCGCGCGGAGCCATGCCGTCGCATCGGGTGGCGCGATCGGCGGCACGGTGTCGGCGAGCGCGCGGGCGTAGCGGTACCCGTCCGCGAACTCGGCATACCCTGGGTCACGCACGCGCGCCTGGGGCATGAGCCAGAGCGGGCGCGTGGGGTCGAGCGCGACGGCGAGATCGAGCGTCGCACCCGCCGTGCAGGGCGCGCAGAGCGGGACACGTCCGTCGCGCCACGGTACCTCGTGGCCGTTCACCGTGTAGTGCGCGTTTGGACCGGTCCCGTTGCCGAGGAGGTCCAACGTGAGCCCCGCGAAGGCGGCGGGGACGACGAGCCGCGCATGGAGACGCGTGGGACGGCCGCTCGCCGAGTCCACGCGGAGATTGCCGAGGGCGACGCGCCCACCGGCGAGCCGGAGCAGGCGGTCCGCTTCGACGACGAGCGCGGTACCGTGCCTGCCGCCGCGCCAGCGCGCGGTGGCCGTGACGCGTGCCGTGCCGAGGCTCGCCCCGCGGAGGCGGGCGAACGTGGTGTGCAGCGCGAGCAGCAGTGGCTCGCCCGGCGCGAGCGCCGCGAGCGTGTCCGCCGCCCAGGGCGCGCGCGCGGGACCCACGACGACGCGCACGCCGTGGAGCGTGTCGCGTCCCCAGGCGGTGACGGGCGCCGTCGCCCCCGCGTCCAGCCGGCCATCTGCCCAGACGAGCATGCTGTCCAGCGCGATCGCTCCGACCGCCACCCGCGGCGCAGGATACAAATGCGCGCGCATGCCGGCGGGCCGATCCGCGGAGAGCGCGAGATCGCCGACGCCACCACCCGCGGCGTAGGGCGCGAGGGCGCCGAAGAAGCCGAACCCGCCGGTCCGGTTTCGGATCTCGAGCAGAATGGTATTCCACCCCTTGGCGAGCCGCACGGGAACGGTATCTCGTGCGGTGGCGACGCCGCGCGCCACGACGTGGAGCCAGACGCGTTGGCCGTTCACGAACGCCGCGATATCGTCGTCACTCGCGAGTGTGAGCAGAACCGTGCGCTCGGTGGGGGCATGCACGTACACGTGTGCGTACGCCGCCTGCCAGTTGGTGGACCGCCCCGCGTACACCGCGTTCAAGTCCACCGCGCCGTCGGAATCCGCGGCCACGGGGACGAACGGTCCGCCCGCGACGGTCTCGTCGCTGTCGGGTAGCACGCGCGCCTGGCCGCCCAGGTAATCGGCGCTCACGCCGGCAGGACTCGTATCCGCCTTGAAGGGGCCGCGGACCAGCCAGTGCCGCACCACGAGATCCTGCGCCCGCGCCGCCGGCGCGATGCCGAGGGTGAACAGAACGACGAACGAGAGTGCTCTACGCATCAGCGGAAGCTCCGCGTTTGGTCCAGACGTCGAAGAGAACGGCCAGGAGAATGATCGCGCCTTTGGTGATCTCCTGCCAAAAGGCCTGCACACCCAGGAGATCGAGGGCGTTGTTGAGGACACCGATGATCAGTGCGCCGACGAGCGCGCCCCACGCGGTGCCCACGCCGCCGAAGAGCGAGGCGCCGCCGATCACCGCCGCCGCGATCGCGTTCAACTCATACAGCATCCCCGCGTCGGGGCCCGCGGAGCGGAGCTGGCCGGTGAGCATGATCCCCGAGAGGCCGGCGCACGCCCCGGCGATCGCATAGACCGCGAGCTTCACCTTGCGCACGGGAACGCCGGCGAGGCGCGCGGCTTCTTCGTTCCCCCCCACGGCGTAGACGTAGCGGCCGAACCGGGTGCGCGTGAGCACGAAGCCGCCGAGCACCACGAGCACGATCATGATCAGCGCGGGCCCGGGGAACCCGCGCGGCAGACCGGGAACGGGGATCCGGCCGCCGCCGATGGTGTGGAGGGCATTGAGCGCCGCGACCTTCGCCTGAAAGGCCGGATCGTTCGTGGCGGGGAACCCGATCGGCACGCCGCCCGTGACGAGCCGCGCCGCGCCGCGCGCCATGGTCATCGTCGCGAGCGTCACCATGAACGGGTTGACGCCGGCGTACGCGGTCACGGCGCCGTTCCCCCATCCCACCGCGGTGCCGACGGCGATCCCGACCGCGGCCGCGAGGGCCGTTGCCCCCACGACGCCGACCGTCTGCAGGACCGGAGCGCTCGTCAGCGCCGCGGCGGCGATGACGCCCGCGAGCGCGAGGACCGATCCCACGGAGAGGTCGATCCCCGCGGTGACGATGACGAACGTCATGCCGAGCGCGAGGATGGCGTTGATCGAGACGTGCAGGAGGATCGTGGAAAGGTTCTCGCGCGAGAAGAACCCGGGCACGGCGATGGCGCCGATCACCACGAGCAGCCCGAGCGCCAGGGCCACGCCGTAGCGGCTCGCCCAGCCTCTCATGCCGCCGCCACCGCGAGCCGGAGAATCGACTCGGCGCTCGCGCCCTCACGCGCGAGCTCACCCGCCACGCGCCCTTCGCGCATCACGACGATCCGGTCGGCGAGCGCCAGGATCTCGGGGAGCTCCGACGAGATGACGAGCACCGCCTTTCCCCGATCGGCGAGCGCCCGGATCTGCCGGTGCAGCTCCACCTTGGCTCCCACGTCCACGCCGCGCGTCGGTTCGTCGAAAATCAGCACGTCGGCATCGGCGAGGAGCCACTTGGCCACCACGACCTTCTGCTGGTTTCCGCCCGACAGCGTGCGCGTCACGCGCTCGATGTCGGGTGGCCGGAGGGCGAGCGCCCGCACGGCGCCGTCCGCCGCCGCGCGCTCGGGGGCCGCATCCACGCGACCCCAGTGCGTGAAGCGTCGCAACACGGGGAGCGTCACGTTCTCGCGGATGCGCATCATGAGAATCAGCCCATGCCGCTTGCGATCTTCGGGGAGGTACACCACGCGCTTGGCGATTGCCTCGCGCGGCGTGCGCGGCCGGTACGGGGCGCCCGCGAGGGTCATCGCGCCTTCCTCGGCCCGGTCGATGCCCGCGATGCAGCGCCCCACTTCGGTCCGGCCCGCGCCGACGAGCCCCGCGAGCCCCACGATTTCGCCGCGGCGGAGCGTGAGCGAGACGTGGTGAAAGGCCGGGGTGCGCGTCAGGTCACGCACCGTGAGCGCGGGATCGGGATCGGGCGCGCGGCCGGGCGGTACACGCTCGTATTCGACGTCGCGTCCCACCATCAGGCGAATCACCTCGGCATCGCTCACGTCGCGTGCGGCCCCGCTCCACACCCGGTGGCCGTCGCGGAGCACGGTGATCGTCCGTGCGAGACGCCGCACCTCGTCCAGGCGATGCGAGACGTAGATCACGGCGACACCCTGCGCCGTGAGGCGGGCGATGTGCTCGAAGAGGTGATCGGCTTCGCGCGCGGTGAGTGCCGCCGTGGGCTCATCGAGCGCGATCACGCCGGCCTTCCGGCGCAGCGCGCGTGCGAGCTCGACGAGCTGCTGCTGTGCGACGGAGAGCGTGCCGACGGGTGTGGACGGGTCGATGTTGAGACCGAGGGTGGCGAGCGACTCGGCGGTACGGGAGCGCATCGCCGCACGATCGAGTGTCATCCCACGCATCGGCTCCATACCGAGGAAGATGTTGGCGTCGGCGCCGAGCTGCGGCACCAGGGCGAGCTCCTGGTAGATGACCGTGATCCCGCGGTCGAGCGCCGCCCGCGGCGCGGGGAAGCTGGTCGCGTCGCCGTCCAGGCGGATGGTCCCCTCATCGGGGCGGGTGGCGCCGGCCAGGATCTTGAGGAGGGTGGACTTTCCGGCGCCGTTCTCGCCGACCAGCGCGTGGACCTCCCCTGGCTCGACCGCGAAATCCACGCGGTCGAGCGCAACGACGCCCGGATAGCGTTTGGTGATCGCGTCGAACGAGAGCAGTGGCACGGGCCGCAATGTACCGCGTGGCCGGGCGGTTACAATCCCCGCTTGCGTGCGTCGAGCGCACGGACGATGTCGCCGCCGATCTCGACATAGGCCCCGCCCAGATGATGTCCGCCCGCGAGGGCAATGACGCGGCCGGCGCCTGGCGGCAGGGCGGGACACGCCGTATCCGTCTCATCGCTCCCGTAGAAGCAGAGCGTGGGCGCGAAGTCGAGGGCGCGAAGCTCCGGAATCACCGGGCGATCGCTCGCGCGATGGGTGTCGAGCACGAGATCGGTCGGGTGGATCTCGAACCCGGCGTGGGTGGATGGCGAGATGAGCGCGATCAGCGCAACCCGCGCCTTGAGATCGTCGGGGAGGCGCGCGGCGGCGAAGGGCAGGACGTCGGCGCCTCGCGAGTAGCCCGCGAGGATCACCGCGCCCGCATGCCAGGTGTCGAGGAAGTGGCGCATCACGCGCGCCAGGTCGCTCGCGAGCGAATCGGGTGTCTTCGCCTTCCAGAGGTACTGCAACGAATTCCAGCCGACGACCCGGATGCTCGAGTCCGCCAGCGTCTCGGCCACCTGGCGGTCCAGGCTCGCCCACCCGCCGTCGCCGGAGAGGACGATCGCGAAGGTGTCGCGGGGCGTGCCGCGTACCGGGACCTCGACGAGCGGGAGATCGGCCACGGCGGGCGCCACGATCCGTCTGTCGACGGGTGGCGCCGCGACGAGCGCCGCGAAGGCGGCCTTGAATTGCGGCAGCCAGTTCCGCTCGACCCCGAACCCGTGCCCGACGTGCGGGAGCCGGATGAGGGTCCCGCCGTCCACCGAGTCGGCGTACCCGGCGACGACGGCGGGCGAGCAGACCTGATCGATCTCCCCCTGAAAGGCGGTCCACCGGAGCGCGCGATCGGTGACGGGCGCGAACCGGTACCCGCCCTCCACGCCTTTGCGGCGCGGCACGAGTGTCGAGACGAGTCCCGCACCGCGGCAGAGCGGTTTGTGGAGCGGGAGCATCGGGCAGAAGCCCATGCTGATCGCACCGGCGAACGTCGTGGGCGGAGCCTGTGCGAGGAGCGTGTACACGAGTGTCGCGCCCGACGAATACCCGACGAGCATCGGTGGGACATACCGGGCGTACCCCAGGGTATGCTGAATCGACTGGCTCAACGCTTCGAAGTCGGCCGCGGGGTAGCTGCACCCGCCGGGTTCCTTCTCCAGGGCGGGGAGGTAGCGCCGGATGTCGATGCCGACCACGAGCGCGTCCATCCGCGCGAGCTCGCGCGCCATGTTCACGACGCCGAGGTTCCAGCCGCCGTCGCCCGACACGAAAAGGACCACGTGCGCGGGAGTCGGCGTCGTGTGGTAGAGCACCACCGTCCCGAACGGCCGGGCGGTGAGGGAATCCACGTGCATCGGCGGCAGGGCCTGCGCGTGGGCGAGCGCCGGCATCCACACGAGGGCGGCGAGCGCCACCACCCCTCGGCGACTCACCGGGCGATCACGCCTCGCATACCGCCGGAGATGAGGGTCGTCGTGTCGGTGAGGACGCGCGGCAAGGCGAGGCCGCCGGGTGCGGCCAGGTACTTCGGTAGCCATTCGGGATCGAACTTCTCCTTGTACTTCCGGAGGCCCTGGAAGTTGTAGAAGTGCTCACCATGCCGGTACACCACGGCGTTCACGCGGCTCCAGAGGGGAGCGAGCGAGCGATCCTCGAATCCCGAGAGCGGCGCCATCCCCAGATTGAACGCACCGTACCCCTGGGCCTGCGCCCACACGATCGCCTCGATGAACAGGAAATCCATCACCTGCTTCGGCGCGTCGGGGCGGTAACGCATCATGTCCGGCGAGACTTCGGTGCCGGGTGCCGCGCACCAGAGGTTGGTGAACGCCACGATCTCGCCTTCCCGCTTCACGACGCCGATCGGGAACCGCACCACGTAGGCCGGATCGAACCGGCCGAGGGAGAACTGCTTTTCGCGCGTTCCCTTCTCGGCGAGCCAGCTGTCCGACACGTCGCGGAGCTCGTGCAGGATCCGCGGCGTCTCGTGGCGGGGGATCACCTCGAACGTGCAGGCCTGCTTCTCGAGCTGGCGGCGGACCTGGCGCATCCAGCTCCGTGCCCCGCCCGCGAGCGAGAACGTGGTGAGCGGGACGCGCGCCTCCTCGCCGAGCTTGAGCGGCCGCAGGCCGAGATCGAGGTACAGCGGCAGCCGCTCGGGCGCGATCTGGTAGAACACCGTGAGCCCGCCATGTTCGGCCACCGTTTCCCGGAAGCTCCAGACCAGATCCTCCATGTCGTCCGCCGGACTCACGGGATCGCCCATGGCGATCCAGCTATGGCCCGAGACCGCGTACATCACGAATCCCGTCTCGGACTCGTTGAAGAGGAAGAACTTGTCGCCGAGGAGCGCCACGTTGGCGTTTGCGCGTGGGGAGGTGGTGACGATCTTCGCCGCGAGCTCGATGTCCTCCGCCGTCGGGAAGACCGGGGTCCGCCGCGCCGGTCGCAGCAATCGCGCGAGGCCGAACGCCGAGGCCGCGACGAAGATTCCCACCGTCGCGCGCAGGAACCGCGGCGCGTCGCCCCGGAGGGCGAAGTGCCACCACAGTTCGGTCGAGTACGCGACGTGCCGATAGAGAAAGAAGCCGAGCCACGTAGAGGAGAGGAGCACGACGCCCACGGCGAGCACCCACGAGGTCGAGAATGGCTCCTGCGTGAGCGACGCCTTGCGATGGAAGTGGCTCCGCGTGGGGAGCAGGAGCGCGAGCACGAAGGTGAGGAGCAGCGCTTCGTGCCAGTTGAACGATGTGAGCAGCGAGGTCACGGCGCCCGCGGCCAGAAACAGCACCGTCAGGTGGTACGCCGCATCGAGACGGCGTCGCAAGCCCCAGGCGAGGATCAGCAATCCCACGCCCACGAGGCTCCCCACGAAGTGGGACGCCTCGATCACGGCGAGCGGGAGGATACGCCCGAGCCAGACCAGGCGGCTCCCTTCGGTGGGAATCGCGCCGGAAAAGACGAGCACCGTGCCCGCCACGAAGGTCACGCCGCTCAGCACCCACGGGGCGGCGGCCGGCAGCCAGCGCCCGATCTCGCGCGCCACCTTGGCGACCGTGCCCTCCTGCGCGAGCACCTCGTAGGCACCGAACAGGATCAGCGCCACGACGAACGGGAGAATGAAGAAGAAGATGCGGAAGACCACGAGCGAGCCGAGGATCGCGGCGGTCGGCACGTTGTCCTTGAGGAGGAGCAGGATCGTGGTCTCGAAGACGCCGAGGCCGCCCGGCACGTGGCTCACCACGCCGGCGAGGTGTGCCAGCAGGAAGACGGCGACGAACGTCGAGAACTGGACGTGCGCGTCGGGTGGGATCAGCACGTAAAGCACGCTCGCGGCCACCGTCCAATCCATGGCCGCGATGATCACCTGCGTGAACGCGAGCTTCGGCTTGGGAACGGTGACTTCCCACCCGCCGATGCGCAGCGGTCCGAGCTTGAGCATGGAGGCGATGAAGTATGCCGCGATGACCGTGAGGAATGCCGCGCCGAGGAGCGGGCCCGGGACGCTCGACGCGCTGAGCGGGACCGGCCCGGTGACGAGCCCGAGACCGGCCAGGAAGAGTCCACCCGACCACGAGGTCAACGCCGAGACGGCGATGATCTGCGTGATTTCGGAGCCGGAGAGTCCCCAGGCGGAGTAGAGCCGGAACCGGATCCCGCCGCCGGTGAGGAGACCGAAGCCCAGGGTCTGGCTGAACGAATTGGCGACGTAGCCGATGAAGACCGTGCGCTTGAGACTGAGCTTCCGGCGAACGTAGGCGAGGCCGATGGCGTCGTAGGCCGGAAGAAAGGAATAGCCGATCGCCGTCAGACCGAGCGCCGCCCAGAGGATGTGCTGGGGAATCGCCCGGATGGTCGCCGCGATCTCGCGCGGCGGGTGCGCCGCGAGCTCGCGGTGCAGGACCCAGAGCGCGGCCGCGAAGAGCGCGAGGCTGATGAGCGGCGCGAGGCGCTTGGTGACGGATTTCACGAGTCCGAAGGTAATCTGGGGGCGGGGCGGGCTCTAGGAGGGCTGGTCCCGTCGGCTAGTGCGCGTGGTGACCGTGCGCCATGGTGCTCATCGCGGCCCGGTGCGCCCGCCGACCGCGCCAGTACAGGAACGCGGCGAGCGGCAGGAAGACGACGTTGAGCCAGGTGGTGTAGTCCCAGGAGAAGTACCGCATGGACCGAAGCGCGGGGCTCGCGGCCGGTGACGGCACGAGCCCAGTCACGCGGAAGACCCCGTCCACGATCAGCCCCGCCACGACCATCGTGACGAAGAGATAGGCCGCGTAGGTGAGCGCCGGCTTCCATCCGTAGTACCGGCGGTAGACCAGCACCATCGGGATCGTCACCAGGTCGGCAAAGATGAATGCGATGACCCCGCCGAACGCGCTGCCGCCATGCCAGAGGACGGCGGCGAGCGGGATGTTCCCCACCGAGCAGACGAACGACAGGACGGCGATCAGCGGCCCGACGACCGCGTTTTCGATCGTCACGAAGAGACCGGGCGCACCGGATGCCGGTGCGAGGAAGAGCGTGTGCCACCAACTCTGCGGTACGAGCGCCGCGAGGGCGCCGGCGATCACGAGCCCCAAGACGATGTCCTTCGCGATCATGGAGACGTCCATCGCGAAGTAGTGCGCGATCGCGGGGAGCCCGCGTCCGCCCCCGCCGTGATCGTGGTCGTGCGCGGCCGTGGCATGCGCGAGGTGCTCGCGTGCCGCCTCGAAGATCCGTTTCGGCGCGAACCACTTGAGCAGGATCGCGGCGATCGCGATCAGCAGGAATCCGCCGACCAGCTCGGCCAGCACGAACTGCCAGCCGAGCATCACCCAGATGACGAGCCCGATCTCGATGACGAGGTTGGTCGACGCGATGAGAAAGGCGGTTGCCGTGACGAAATCGGCGCCCTTCTGGAAGAGGGTCTTGCTCATGGCGGCGGCCGCATACGAGCACGACGACGACGCGAAGCCGAAGAAGCTCGCGAGCCCCAGCGACTTGAAGGTCACGGTGCCGAGCGCCTCGGCGATCCGCTCCTTCGAGACGTAGGTCTGGACGACGGCCGAGATGAGAAATCCGAGGCTCAAGCCCCAGGCGATCTTCCACCCCATCCCGACGATGGTACGTAGCACCTCGAGCAATTCCATGCCGATGTCCATGTTGTCTCCCTCGTCCGGTACCACTTGGGTAACGTAATAGAAGGAGGAAGTGGGCCATGGCAACACAGACCTGGAACCTGCGGATGGGCGGGTTGACGATCGTGCTTCTCGTTGCCGCCTGCGTGGGCGGTGGCGGGAATGCCGGCGAGCAGGGAACCGTCACGGATACGGGGCAGCAGGCGCAGGCACGTCCGAGCGCCATGGGCGGCATGATGGGAGGCCGCGCCGGAGGGATGATGGGTGGCATGATGGGGAACGCGCCGCGGGATACGGCGGCTGCTCCCACCGCGACGGCCGCCGCCGCGACCGCGGCGGGATGTCCCGCAACGTCGCAGGCGTTGGTGGATCAGGGCCGCACGATCTTCACCGGGCCGGGCAACTGCTACGCCTGCCACGCCAGCAATGCGCAGGGGACGGCCGCCGCCCCGAACCTCGCCGACTCGGCGTGGTTGAACATCGACGGCTCGTACGGGGCCATCGCGCAGCTCGTGCGCGAGGGCGTG
>Ga0102953_1001186_pt1 | contig 16781 bp, 11 predicted proteins | sample SalPon2A_C_D2_MG_FD_78509 | JGI IMG/M metagenome (GOLD analysis project Ga0102953, IMG submission 78509) | Soil microbial communities from South San Francisco under conditions of wetland restoration - Salt Pond MetaG R2A_C_D2_MG | ecosystem: Environmental > Terrestrial > Soil > Wetlands | place... | reverse complement strand
TCCTGCGGCTCGATGCCGCCTCGCGGCTCGTCCGGATCGCGGTCGAGGGGGAGAATCTCGCCGCGGGCCATCGCCTGCGGGTCGGCGTGCCGCTCGCCGAGCCTGCGCGGTCGGCCGTCGCGGACATGCTCTACGGGCCGACCACACGTGAGCTCCGGCGCTACGATCCCACGCAGTACCCCAAGGAGTGGCCGGTCGCGACGGCGCCGATGCACCGCTATGTCTCTACCGGCGGCGTCACGCTGTTCGCGCGCGATCGCTTCGAGTATGAGGTGAGCCCGCGCGGGGTCCTCTTCGTGACGCTCTTCCGGTCGGTGAGCGCCCTGTCGCGCGACGATCTGGGCGCGCGGCCGGGCCATGCCGCCTGGCCGATGCCGACGCCCGGAGCGGAGGAGCGCGGTCCGTTTCGCGCCGAGCTCGCCATCGCGCCGCTCGCGCTCGACGAAGCGATGTCACCGGAACGCTGGGCGGATGCGGAGCAGCTCGCGGAGGAATTCCACGCACCGCTCGGCGGCTGGATGCTCCGGTACGGGATCCGCGTGCCCGACCGCGTTTCGGGGCCCGCGCTCGACGGGGCGGGCCTCGCCTTCAAGGCGGCGAAGCCGCGGGAAGATGGGTCGGGAATTGTCGTGCGCGCGGTGAACGTGACGGGCGAGACGGTGCAGGGGACGTGGACCTGGCCCGTCCCGCTCAAGCGCGCCTATCGCACGCGGCTCGATGAGACGGTGCTGGAAGAGATTGCCCTCGATCCGCCCCGGCGCGTGGTGCGGTTCAGCGCCGCACCGCGCGAGGTCGTGACGATCATCGTGGAGACGTAGCCGCCTCCACGTCCGCGAACGCCTTCGCCTTCTCGGGCTTCTTCCACGCGACGTAGAGCGTCCAGAGGGCCCGGCGCGCCAACGCGACCTCGGCGGTGTCGGGGCGCGCCGCCGCCGCGAGGGACTGGTATGCATCGAGGATCGGCGGCTCCGCCTGCGCGTAGCGGCCGAGCGCCGTGAGTGCTTCCCCCAGGAGGATCCGGCTGTGTTCGGCGCGCAGGTGGCGTGGCCCCAACGCCTTCGTGTAGAGCGCGATGGCATGTGTGAGGAGCGGAACGGCCTGCGCCGGCCGTCCGGTGCGGCGAAGGACGTCGCCCAGCCCCTCGTCGACGGTGCCGAAGGCGATGTTGTCCGGCGTGTAGTGCAGTCGGTAGATGCGGCTCGCCGACCGAAACAGCCGCTCCGCTTCGGCGAGGTCTCCCTCTTTCGCCACGACGGCCGCCAGCACGCGCTGATCGTAGGCGACGTACGGGTGGTTGGGGCCGCGCGCGCTGTCGATCGCGAGTGCCGCCCGCGCGGCGCTGTCCGATTCCCGCAATCGGCCCATGGTCCGAAGCACGCGACTGAGATTGATGTAGTGCGCCGCCTCGTCCGGATAGGTCGGGCCGTAAAGCCGGCGCTCGATCTCGATCGACTGGCGATAGAGGGACACGGCGTCGGCCAGCCGGCCTTCCAGCTCGCGCTGGATGCCGAGGTTCCCGAGGGCGATCGCGGTTTCGGGGTGGTTCGGGCCGTACAGAGCGCGGTTCAGCGCGACGGCCTGCTGGAGCAGCGTATCGGCGCCGACCGTATCCCCCAGCTCCTGGCGCTCGATGCCCATGTCGTTCAGGAGCGAGGCCACCTCGCCGGCATCGGAATCGGGGCGACCGCGCTGGAGCGCGAGTGCGCGGCTGAGCATCGAGTCTGAGGCGCGGTACGCACCCTGCACCTCCATGAGCCAGCCGAGCCGATGGAGCGCGAGGGCGTACCCCAACGGATCCTCGCCAGGATGGTCGCGGAAGATGCTGTCCGCGCGCCGCGCGACCACGAGCGCCGAATCGTCGCCGATGGCGCGGCCGACGACGAGCGCGAGCGCCGCCAGGGCGCGCCCGACCTCGAGGGATCGGGGGCCGAAGCGACGCGCGCTGATGTCGGCGGCGCGCTGCGCGACGACCACCGCCTGCCGGTTGTCCCCCAACTCGCGGTAGGCGTCCGAGGCGCTGAGCAGCAGGGTCGTCTGCGTCTCCGGGTCGTCATCGAGATCCGTCGTGACCCGCTCGGTGCCGCGATCGAGCATCTGCCGCGCCGAGATCTCCCGGCCCCCCGTCGTCGCGGGATTGGCGTAGGAGAAGAGGTCGCCCATGAACGCCGCGACCTTGCGGGTTCGGGCGGCCTCGAGCTCGGCCCGGTCGCGCTCGGCGCGCAGGCCCGTGAGATAGAAGGCCGTGAGGGCGACGAGCGCGATCAGCACTGCCGCCGTGGTGGCCACCGCCGCGACGTGGCGGCGGACGAACTTGCCCGCACGGTACGTCACGCGGTCCGGGCGCGCGGTCACCGGCCGGCCATCGAGGTAGCGCTCCAGGTCTTCGCTCAGGCGGGCGGGTGAGGCGTAGCGTCGCTCGGGCTCCGTCCGCAGCGCCGTGAGCACGATGGCGTCGAGGTCGCCGCGGAGCGCCCGGGCGGTCGGGGCTGAAAGACCGGGGCACGCGCTCGGCCGTGGCGGTGCGCGCTCCACGATCTGGCGTGCCAGCGTGGCCGCCGACGTGCCCTCGGTGTCGAACGGGAGGCGCCCGGTGAGGATCCGGTAGAGCAGCACGCCCAGGGAATAGACGTCGCTCGCGACGCCGATCGGCTTGCCCAGGATCTGTTCGGGGCTCGCGTACGACGGCGTCATGAGGGCGAGCGTCGTCGTCTCGCCCTCTCCCGTGGGGTCGAGCAATTTGGCGATCCCGAAGTCGAGCAGTTTCGGGGCGCCGTCGGCGGTCACCATGACGTTCGACGGCTTGATGTCGCGGTGGATGATCAGCGCGTGGTGTGCGTGATCGACCGCGGCGCACACGCGACGAAAGAGCCGGATGCGTGCGGTGAGATCGAGGCCCTCCTCGTCACAGTAGGTATCGATCGGCCGGCCATCGACGTACTCCATGACGAGGTACGGCACGCCGTCCCCGGTGGCCCCGCCGTCCAACAGGTGCGCGATGTTCGGATGGTCGAGCGAGGCGAGAATCTGGCGTTCGGTGCGGAACCGGCGCTGCAGGTCGCCGGTGCGGACACCCCGAATGACCTTGATGGCCACGGCGGCCTCGTAGGCGTCATCCGCACGCCGTCCCAGGAAGACGGCGCCCATCCCGCCGTGGGCCAGCTCACGATCGAGGACGTACGGCCCGACGCGCTGACCGAGCTGCACGCCGCTCCCGACCTCCCGCACCGCGTCCGCCACGGCGCGGTCGAGGAATCCCGAGGCCTCGGCGTCGGCCGCGAGGAGCGCGTCGATCTCCGCGCGAAGTGAGGCGTCGTGGCCGCACTCCGCGTCCAGATAGGCGGTACGCGCTTCGGGCGGAAGCGTCGTCGCGCGCTCGAAGAGCGTGCGGATCCGGGACCACCGTTCGGCGTTCATGGGCGAGTGGGGAGGAGACGATACGGCGGCGCGGCGACCGACACAAGCGCGCGGGCGGCGCGCGTCACGCATTGTGTCGCGTAGGCCGCGTGGCCAAATTGCGGCCGAGTCGCGTTCCGGGACCTCCTCCGAGGAGTCGATCATGCGTAGGGCCGTCTTCGCCGGATTGTCGATCATCGTCACCTGGGCAGCGCCGCTTCGCGCCCAGGACGCCTTCGCCTCACGCGTGGATTCGATCGCCCACGCCGTGTTGGAGACCACCGGCGTACCGAGCGCGTCGGTCGCGATCGTCCGGCATGGACGGCTCGCCTACTTCCAGGCGTACGGTTACGCGCACTTGGCCGACAGCGCGCCGGCGACGCCCGACATGCGCTACAGCGTCGGCTCGATCAGCAAGCAGTTCGCCGCGGCAGCCGTCCTGATCCTGCAGCAGGAGGGCAAGCTCTCGCTCGACGACAAGGTCGCGAAGTTCCTCCCCGACCTCACCCGCGCGAACGAGGTGACGATCCGCGAGCTGCTTTCGCACACGTCGGGTTATCAGGATTTCTGGCCCCAGGACTACGTGCCGCCGATGATGCTCCAGCCGACGACCGCCGCGGCCATCATGAACCGGTGGGCGAAGAAGCCGCTCGACTTCGATCCCGGCACGCGCTGGCAGTACAGCAACACGAACTACGTCATCGTCGGCGCGATCGTCGAGCAGGCGAGTGGGATGCCGTTCTTCGACTTCGTCACGCAGCACATTCTGATGCCGCTGCACATGACGAGCGTCACGAACGTGAATCTCGGACGTCTCACCCAGTCCGATCCCACGGGCTACATGCGCTACGCGCTCGGTCCACTCCGCCCGGCGCCCAAGGAAGGGAAGGGGTGGCTCTTCGCGGCGGGCGAGCTCGCGATGACGCCCCGTGACCTGGCCAAGTGGGACGTCGCGATGATCGAGCAGAGCCTGCTCCACCCCGCATCGTATCGGGCGATGGAAACGGACGTCCGGCTCGAGAGCGGCGTCGCGACGGGCTACGGCCTCGGCGTGGGCGTCGGGATGACCCTCGGGCACCGGACGATCTCGCACGGTGGCGAAGTGTCGGGCTTCACGGCCGAGAACATGGTCTTCCCCGACGACAGCGCCGCGATCGTCGTGCTCACCAACCAGGACGCGGCGCGGGCCGCCGGCGCGATCGCGAGCGGGATCAGCCGCGTGCTGTTCGCCACCCAGGACTCCAATACGGCGGCCCGCGTCGCGCAGGCGCGCCAGATCTTCGAGGGCCTCCAGCACGGGCAGATCGATCGATCCCTGTTCACCGCGGATGCCAACGCCTACTTCAGCGACCAGGCGATCCGTGACTTCGCCTCGAGTCTCGCACCGCTCGGCGCGCCGACGGCGTTCCGGCAGGTGTCGGAAAGCCTGCGGGGCGGGATGCTGGAGCGGAACTTCGTGGCGGTCTTTCCCGGTCGCACGCTGAGCGTGTGGACCTACCAGATGCCGGATGGAACGCTCGAACAATACCAGGTGGCGGCACGCTGATGCGGCGCGCCGCCTCACCCTACATCGCGGAGTTGATCATGCGCCGACTGCTGTGCGCCGGAACCCTCATGGCGACCGCATGGGCGGTCCCCCTCGCCGCCCAATCGCCGTTCACGCAACGCGTGGATTCCGTCGCCCACGCCGTGCTCGCGGCCACGGGCGTGCCGAGTGCGTCGATCGCGGTCGTCCGGCACGGGCGCGTCGCCTACGTGCAGGCCTACGGCTACGCGCAGCTCGCCGACAGCGTCGCGGCCCGCCCCGACATGCGCTACAGCATCGGCTCCATCAGCAAACAGTTCGCCGCGGCGTCCGTGCTGATCCTGCAGCAAGAGGGCAAGCTCTCGCTCGATGACAAGGTCGCGAAGTATCTGCCGGATCTCACGCGCGCGAACGAGATCACGATCCGGGAGCTGCTCTCGCACACGTCGGGTTACCAGGATTATTGGCCGCAGGACTACGTACCGCCGATGATGCTCAAGCCCACGACGCCGGTGGAGATCATGGATCGCTGGGCCAAGAAGCCGCTCGACTTCGATCCCGGCACGCGCTGGCAGTACAGCAACACGAACTACGTGATCGTCGGCGCCATCATCCAGCAGGTGAGTGGGCTGACCTATTTCCAGTTCATCAAACGCCACATCCTCGATCCGCTCGGGATGTCGACCGCCGTGAACGTGAACGCGAGCCGTCTGCCGCAGCCGGCGGCGACGGGCTACCTCCGCTACGCCCTGGGGCCCCTGCGTCCCGCGCCCAAGGAAGGCGAAGGATGGCTCTTCGCCATGGCCGAGCTCGGCATGACGCCGAGCGACCTCGCCAAGTGGGACATCGCGATGATCGACGAGAGCTTGCTGCAGCCCGCGTCGTATCGCGCCATGGAGACGGACGTCCTGCTCACGAGCGGCGTCGCGACGGGCTACGGCCTCGGCGTGGACGTCGGCATGTCACTCGGTCACCGCGTGATCTCCCACAGCGGCGAGGTCTCCGGGTTCACGGCGGAGAACATGGTCTTTCCCGATGACAGCGCGGCGATCGTCGTGCTCACCAACCAGGACGCGGCGCGCGCCTCGGGCGGGATCGCGAGTGGTGTCGCGCGGCTGCTGTTCGCGACCCAGGACTCAAACACCGCGGCCCGCGTCGCGCAGGCGCGCCAGATCTTCGAGGGGCTCCAGCACGGGCGGATTGATCGGTCGCTGTTCACCGCGGATGCCAACGCTTACTTCAGCGCGCAGGCGATCGACGACTTCGCATCGAGCCTCGCACCCCTCGGTGCGCCGCGCGCGTTCCGCCAGGTCGGGGAGTCCTTGAGGGGCGGGATGCTGGAGCGGAGCTTCGTCGCGGTCTTCCCGGACCGCACCCTCCGCGTGTGGACGTATCAGATGCCCGATGGCAAGCTGGAGCAGTATCAGGTGGCGGCACAGAACTAGCGCCGCCCGCTCAACGCCGGAGGGGCTCCCCGTCGGCACGGTGGAGGACCCGCCCGTCACGATCCGGGGGAACCGGCACGCCGGCGAGCGCCGCCAGCGTGGGCGCCACGTCGATCGTGCGTGCGCGGCCCGGGGAGGTGCCCGGTGTGATGCCCGGGCCCATGAAGACGATCGGGACGCGACGGTCGAAGTCGTACGGCGAGCCGTGCACCGCACGGTCGATGTCCAGCATGTCGCCGTCGCGCAGCCGCACCGCAACGCCCGCCGCCGCCACCGGAGATGTCCCACTGTCAAACGAGAAAAGCGGATAGCGCGGGACGCGATCCGCCCGGTAGTTATGCCGATAGAGCACGACGAACGAGTCGCGGGCGGGAGTCCGTGCGAGCAGCTCCGCGGGCGTCATCGCGTCGGCCACGATTGAATCCCGCTCGAGGAGGGTCGCGACGTCCTCCGCCACCGCCTCGCGCGTCCCACGATCCCGCGCGACCAACGCCCGCACATGGGCGAGGATCGTATCCACCTCCGCTTGCGGAACGCGGTACGCATGACGTCCCGTTTCCAGCTGGTACTCGGGGATGTCCGGTGTGCCGTGGTCCGCCGTCACCGCCACCGTCCATCCGTTGCGTCCCACGATACGATCGAGAAAGGCGAAGAAGGCGCCCAGTTCCCGGTCGAGGCGTAGCAGATTGTCGAGCTGCTCCTGACTGCGCGGCCCGTAGAAGTGTCCGATGTCATCCACCTGAGACACGACGATCGAGAGATAGTCGACCGCATCGCGCTGGCCGAGGGCCCGGGCTCGGACGGCGGTTGCCGCGAGGTCCAGCGTCGCGGCGTCGAGCATCGGCGTGTTGGCGAACCAGCGCGCCTGGTAGGCCGCCATGCGGGCATGCTCCGGAGTGAGCGCGTCGGTGATGCGGTGCGGAAATGCCGTGAGGCCGTACGCGCCCTCGTAGGGCGCGCTGTCCCGGCGGGCCAGCGCGCGCGCGGCCGCCGGCACCGACGTCTCCCAGTCCAGCGACTCCCGGATGAACGTCGGGAGCCGTTCGGCGTTGAACGTGTCGAGCCATGACGGCGTGCGCGCACGATAGTAGCTCGACGTCACGAACCGTCCTGCGGGCGCGGAATTCCAGTACACGTCGGGATGTCCCTTCCCGCCATGGAGCAACGAGGAATAGCGGCCCGCGCCTACCGCGACGACACGTGACGAGGAATCGCCCGCGACGAACCAGTCGGGCAGCGCCGAGACGAGGATCTTCCTGGGCGACACGCCGGGCTCGCCCGGAGCCCCGAGGATGTGCTCCGTCGAGTCGGCGAGCGCATCGGTGAAGCGCCACTGCCCATGGTCGAGCTCGTAGAAGGCAGCGTCCACGATGCCGTGGCGTGCGGGCTCATCCCCCGTCGCGATCGTCACGTGACCGGGATGGGAGATCGTGATGGCGTGGTCCACCCGCGCCTCGGTGAATCGGAATCCCCGGTCGCGCAGGCGACGGAATCCGCCGGTGAAGAGCGTGTCGTAGCGGTCGAGGAGGTCGGCTCGCAGCTGGTCGACGACCACCAGCACCGCGAGGTGGGGCGGGGGAGCGTGGCGTGGCGAACCACCGGCGGCAGCGAGCGCGCAGAGGGCGCTGCCGGCGATCGCGGGCTTCGCGAAGCGTGATTTCACGACTTCCGTCCGATCTCCGAGAGCAGCTCGAGCTGGATCTCCTGAATTTCCGCGAGCCGTTCCCATTGGTGCGAGAGCAGATGGTCCACTTTCTCGTGCAGATGTCGGATCTCGAGCTCGGCCTTGAGGTTCACCTGATAGTCATGCTGTGAGCGGAGCCGGTCCTTCGCCTCCTGCCGGTTCTGGCTCATCATGATGATCGGCGCCTGGATCGCCGCCAGACACGAAAGCACCAGGTTGAGCAGGATGAACGGATAGGGGTCGACCGGGTGCCACAGCAGCACGACCGAGTTGATGGCGATCCACACCGTGAGGAAGGCGCCAAAGAGAATCAGGAACGCCCAGCTCCCGCCAAAGGAGGCGATGCGGTCGGCCAGCCGCTCACCGAACGTCCACCCTTGCTCGAACTCGACCTCGACGTTCTTGGCGAGCACCTCGTGCTCGCGCAGGCTGTCGAGCACCTCCCGTTCCAGCGAGGTGAGGTCCCCCTTCTCCGACTCGAGCAGCGAGTGGACGTACTGGGAGCGGTAGCGATTGAGATCGGGGCGGCAGACGAACTGATCGACCGACCAGTCCGGATGCTCGCGCCGAATCGTCGCCACGATCACGTCGCGGATCGTCGAGCCGGGGACGAGCTCGCGCGCCGGGAACGACTTCGCGCAAATGGAGCAGGGGATCGTGTGGTTCGGTCTGCCGGGCATGATGACTCTCCGTGGAGGCGCCCGAGTATCCATCCCGCGGCGCTCCGGCGCAAGCGGGCCGCTCAGAGGCGGAATGCCAGGCCCACCCCCAGCGTCGCGGGGTCGATCTTCAGGGTCGCCACGGTCACGCCGGCAACGCGCCGGTCGGTGCGCCAGACGTTCCACCGGAAGATGCCGGTCAGGAGCACGGTCGGCGTCAGCTCGACGTCGACACCGCCTTCGACGGCGGGGCCGATGGACGGTGAGAAGCCGTCGGCGTCGAGCGCGCCGCTCTTCTCCCACACCATCGTGAGCGTGGCGCCCAGTCCGACGTACGGGCGCACGGTCCGGCGCGGCGGGAGCGCGTAGCGCACGAGGAGATTGACCGGAACCACCTCGAGCGAGCCGAGCCGGAGGTCGGGGCCGGGCGGTGCGGCAAGATCCACCTCGCGCGACTCGGTGCGCACACTCAGCTCGATGGCGAACCCGCGAGGCATCGTGCGGGCAATGCCTGCCTCCCACGCGAGCGCGGTGTACACCGTGTAGCCGGTCGGATCGGAGCGGTCGGAGCTGCCCGTGACGATCGCCCGCGTCTGAAAGGTCCAGTCCGATTGTGCGTGCAGCGCACTCACGGCCACGGCGATACCGAGGCACGCGAGGGTGAGCGGCCGAATGACGAGATGCGACATCGTTTCGCTCCGAATGGGCTGCCGCAACGTGGCGCCAGGTCTATAAAGGCGCGGTGAGCGTCGCATGAGGCCGTCGTTCGCCGGGCGGGCATCGCGCGCCCAACATTCGCCGCCGCCGATACGTAGTCCGGGTAATCCAGGTTGCCCACCGGCCGATCTCCGCGACCGGCCTCGAAATTCCGTAGAGGAGACGCGATGACCGCTCGTTCCGTGCGCGTGCTCGCCGTGCTCAGCGCGCTCGCCGTGCTGCCCGCCTCGGCCACGGCGCAGACCTCAGGCAAGTATCCCGCGCGTGCCATCCGGCACGATATCCCACTCACCGACATGATCCAGCGCGCCTTCGCCGCGCACACCCGCGACTCCGCGGGCGTGCCCGGCCCGAAGTACTGGCAGCTCTGGACCGAGTACACGATCCACGCGCAGTTCGAGCCGTCCACCGGCTTCCTCGACGGCCACGAACAGATCGTCGTCCGGAACACCAGCGACAGCGCGATGCACGTCATCGTGATGCGGCTGGATCAGAACATTTATCGCGCCGACGTGCCCCGGTCGCGGGCGGTCCCGCAGATTACCGACGGGATGCAGCTCACGAGCCTCTGGGTGGACGGGCAACCGGTGGATCTGAATCCGCCGCCCCGGCGCTTCCGCTTCGGTCCCAACGCGCAGCGCCCCCAGGTGCTGCTGGCCGCGTACAACATCGATCAGACCAGCGCGATGATCACCCTGCCGACGCCGGTGCCCGCGCACGACTCCGTAACGCTCGTCGCCAACTGGCACTTCACGGTGCCGAAGGTGCCCGAGGGCGAACGCGGGATGCGGATGGGCGCGTGGGGCGATTCGCTCTATCAGGTCGGGCAGTGGTACCCGCGCGTCGCCGTCTTCGATGACCTCCGCGAGGGCGGGTGGGATACCGATCCCTATCTCGGCGGCTCGGAGTTCTACAACAACTTCGGCCACTTCGACGTGACGCTCGATCTGCCGGCCGGCTGGCTCGTCGGGTCGAGCGGCGTGCTCCAGAACCCCGCGGAGGTGCTCTCGCAGACGGAGCGCGACCGGTTGAAAGGGGTGCTGGGGGCGGATTCGACCGTCCGCATCCTGAGCGCGACGGAATTCGGACCCGGCACCGCGACCGCGAACGGCGACCGGCTCCAGTGGCACTTCGTGGCCGACAGCGTCGGTGACGTCGCGTGGGCCACCTCGAACCAGTTCGTGTGGGACGCCACGCACGCTCAGATTCCCGGCGGCGACAACATCCCGGTCAACATCATGTACCTGCCGGGCGACTCCGCCCGCTATGCTCCCGCCGGACGGACCGCCAGCCACGCGCTCGAGTTCTACTCCCAGCTCTGGATTCCGTATCGCTTCCCGAACCTCACGATGGTCGACGGACCCGAGCTCGGCATGGAGTACCCGATGTTCATCATGTCCTCCACCGGTGCCGCCGACCATGAAATCGGACACCAGTGGTGGCCGATGACCCTCGGCACCAACGAGACGTGGTATCCGTTCATGGACGAGGGATTCAATCAGTACATGAACATCCTCTCGGCCGACGACGTGCGGCATCGGCCGATGCCGCAGAGCCTCGACGGCTACGGGCAGGCGTACGGCCGCTTCAGCGGAAACGAGCGCGAAGCGCCGCTCATGTGGGATGCGAACTACGGCGGCCCGATGTACTCGTTCCAGGGGTACGTCAAGGCGCCGATGATGCTCTCGATGCTCGGCGGGATCGTCGGAGACACCGCGGTCTGGCGCGCGATGAAGGCGTACGCCCAGACGTGGCGGCTCAAGCATCCCTCGCCCTGGGACTACATGTTTTTCATGGATCGCGCGCTGCACCGGAATCTCGGCTGGTTCTGGTACTACTGGCTCTTCACCACCGACGCCGTGGACGGTTCCATCCAGAGCGTGAAGACGTCCGGCGGCCGCACGACGGTGACGGTGCGGCAGGACGGGCAGATGCCCTCACCGGTGGTGCTCGCCGTGCACTTCGCGCCGCAAGGCCCCGCGATCGCCAAGATGGCCAATGCCAAGATCGTGGACGATTCGACGGCTGAGGTCACCTATCCGGTGAATGTCTGGTTCGATGGCAGTCGCACGTTCAACGCCGTCCTGAACTTCGGCGCGCGGAAGATCGATCGGATCGTGCTCGATCCGCACTGTCGCTTCCCCGACAACAACGTGCAGGACAACACGTGGCCGCGGTCGGCGGCGCCTCAGGAGGAGGCGCAAAACGGCCGTGGGTTCTACCGCGGGTTCCAGTGTAAGGGCTGACGCGACCAGTCAGAAGAGACCACGGGCCGCTCTCCGCCACGGCGGGGAGCGGCCCGTCCGTATTCCTCGGCCGCTACTGACCGGGCGCGGGCGCCGGGGGTGCCGACCAGGAGTTGTTGAACCGATCGACGTCCGGATAGTCACCGTTGGGGTCGATCACGATCTGCACCGGCTTGGCGTCGGTGGGCGTGAGCAGGAGCCAGCGATACCGGGGACCCCGGTACCACGTTTCCACCGGCAACTTCACCATGTGGCTCGACCCGTCACTGTACGTGATGCCGATCGCCACCGGGGCGACCATCTTCTCGCGGCTCGAGAGATAGACACGCGTCAGCACCTGGCCGAGCGTATCCGTCTGGGTCACGGAGTCGATCGCCTGGTCGAGATGGTCGGTCGTCGTGAACCAGCCGCGCCAGAACCAGGAGAGGTCCTCCCCGAGCGCGTTGTCCATCGTGCGGAAGAAATCCTCGGGCTGCGGGTGCTTCCACGCCCAGCGCCGAATGTAGGTGCGGAAGGCGTTGTCGAACGCCGTCGAGTCCACCACCTGCTCCCGCAGGAAGTGCAGGGCCACCGCCGGTTTCCCATACGCGTTCCACCCGCTCATGAGCCCGCTCGGTGAGCGGTCCTGCATCTCCATGATCGGGGTCTCGGTGGCGGTATCGTGCGCGAGGTAGTTCTGGTAGGCGCGCATCGAGCCGAACTCGAGCGTCTGAATGCGGGTCGTGTCTTGCGGGTAGCGGTTCCGGAAGCTGAACCAGTCGATGAACGTGTTGAACCCCTCATCCATCCACGGATAGAGGCGCTCATCCGAGCCCACGAGCATCGGGAACCACTCGTGGCCGTGCTCGTGTGCGATCGTGTAGTAGAGCTCCTTCTCGTTGCGCGCGTTGTCGAAGGTGATCATCGGGTATTCCATGCCCCCGACGGGCCCTTCGACGCTGATCGCGGTGGGCCACGGATAGTGGAACCACTTCGAGTGCATCATCACGGCGTGGCGATTCATGTCCGCGGCCGTCTTCCAGACGTCGGCGACGGTCGGCGGGTAGAGCGCCTGCATGAGGATCCCGTCCCAGCTCGTGGCGTCCCAGACGAAGTTGGGTGCCGCGCCCCACGCGAAGTCTCGCACGTTCCTGGCGGTGAAGTGCCAGGTGCGCGTCGCCCCCGCCCGCGGCGGGAGGAGTTGCGGCGTCCGGATCTCGTCGGCCGTGATGATGTGGACGATCGTGTCGCTGTGCAGGGCCTGCGCGAGCCGGCGCCGGATCATCGCGGGCAGCACGGCGGTGGCGTTCTTGAGCGTGCCGGTGCCGGCCACCGTGTAGTCGGCGGGCACGGTGAGGGTCACGTCGAAGTTACCGTACTCGAGGTAGAACTCGCCGGCGCCGATGTACTGATCGGTGTTCCAGCCCCGCACGTCATCGTAGACGGCCATGCGCGGATACCACTGTGCCACCTGGTAGAGCCAGCCCGCGGGGAAGCGCTGCCGGCCCGTGCGCCCGAACATGGGGATCTGGTGGTGCCACTTGATCGCGATCGCCGTGGAGTGATGCGGGGGGAGCGGCCGGTCGAGATCGACCCGCATCATGGTGCTGTTCACCCGGTAGGTGAGCGGGGTCGCGACCGGGGCGCCCTTGGGATTCACCCACCGGAGCGCACGGATGTACTCGATCCTGGCGCCCGCCTGAAAGCCCGGCTCCTTGCGCGCGAACGGACTCGCGAGCGGGGCGAACCGTGTCTCGGGCGAGCCGATGTTCATGTCGAGCTGCATCCACACGAACCGCAGCGTGTCCGGCGAGTTGTTCGTGTAGCGGATCGTCTCCTCGCCGTGAATCGTGTTGGTACCGGTATCGAGCGAGGCGCGGATGGTGTAGTCCGCCTCCTGCTGCCAGTACGCCGGCCCCGGCATGCCGGACGCCGTGCGGTACTCGTTGGGCGGCGCGAGGTCGAGCGGCCGGAAGATCGACGTATCGGGTTTGCCCGGGCGGAGCGCGGAGCGGACGGCCGGTTGCTGGGCGACGAGGGGGCACGCGACGAGGAGCGCGGCCAGGGCGGCGAAGCGCATGTCGGGTCTGGTCATGGTTCCGGGGGTTGGGGGAAGGGTGATGCGGCCGGCCTCAGAGCTTCCAGGGGCGGCCGAGCGCCGCAGCCGCGAGTCCGCTCACCGCGCCGAGCGGCCAGCTCGGAAAGGCAAAGACCGCGGCCGTGGCGACCGTGACCGCGCCGGCCAGCAGATGGATCAACGTGCGCGGCGACGCGTGCACCGCCCATGCGGTGACGTCATCGTGGAGTGAGCCGTGGGGCAGCTTGGGATGCGGCAGTTCTGGGATCATCGGCGGCGCTCCGGTCCGATGGAACATCGTGGAACTTACGCTCCCGGCCCCGAGATCGCATCCGTCCATGTCGTAGGATCCACTCGATACATGGCTTTCAGCTGGCCGAAGAGGGCCGGATACTCCGCCGCCAGCGCGCTCGGCCGCTCGAAGAAGGCCTCGGTGGCCACCGCGAAGAACTCACTGAGATTCGTGGCCCCGTACGGATCGAGCACGCTGGGAGTGCCGGCGTTGGTCTTGTCGCAGAGCTGGGCGAAGGATTCCGTGACCGCGCGCTCCCAGGCGTCCACGTCGGGCACGAACCCGCGATCCACGGCCTCCTGAAAGCTGCGGTCCGTTCTGGCGCCGGCGGTGAGCCCGTGATCGTAGTCGATCTGGTGCGCGAACTCATGGTAGACCACGTTGCGGCCGTCTCGGGGATTCGCCGCTCCATCCCGTGCACTGTCCCATGACAGGACCACGATGCCGTTGCTCCACGCTTCGCCGAGCTCGGGAAGTGGGCGCTCGAGGTTGTCGGCGCTCGGGCGCGCGAGCGGATCGCACACCCGCGTGGGAACGAAGGTCCGCGGATAGAGCAGGATCTCCCGCAGCCCTCGGTACGATGCCTCGCCGAGGCCGAGCGTCAGCAGCGACGCCTGGCCGGCGACCGTCAGCTGCATCGCTTCCGTGAGCACCAGGCCGCTGCATCCCTCCCAGCGCGTGGTGACGATCAGCTCCCGAATGCGGCGCAACCAGCGTTCCTGATCGCCGAGCGGCAAGCGATGTCCCTGTGGCACGGCCCACGACAGCACCGTGCGCCATCGGGCCGGGATCGGCCGACCCGCTTCCCGCGCGACCTCGCGCGCCGTGAGACGCAGCAACACCGGCTTGAGCAGCATGAACGCCCCCACGAACACGGCGGCGCCCGCGAGCATCACGAGCAGTCCCATTCAGCCGCCGGTCCGGTGTGGCGGGCGCTCGTCGTCCCACCGAATGCGATACAGCACGTGCGTGCGCCCCGCGTGCGCGACGTCGCGCTCATACGTCATGCCGATCTTCTCGAGCACGTGGCGTGAGCGCGTGTTTTCCAGAAGCGTGATCGCGACCACCGTGTGCAGCCCGAGATCGGCACGGCCGTGCGCGAGACACGCGCGAGCGATCTCGGTGGCGAGGCCGCGGCCCCAGAAGGCCGGATCGAAGCCGTAGCCGACTTCGACGTCGTCGATGTCGGCGATCGTCAGGTGCCGGAGGAGGGCGCGGCCCGCCATCGCGCCGCTTTCGGCATCCCGGATCATCCATACGCCGAACCCGTGCTCGTCCCAGTGCGCGAGGTTCCGCTCGAGGTACGCGCGGATCTGTTCTTCCGATTGCACGCCGCCGAGCATCGCCATGTGCTTGGGGTCGGTTTGCATGCGCCGGAGCTCGTCCTGATGGTCTGGACGGAGGCGCTCGGCAATGAGGCGCTCGGTGCGGAACGATTCGGGAAAGGGCATGGTGTGGTCGGAGCGGACGCCGCGGAATCATGCCGTGCCGTGCCGCGCTCGGCAAGCGTGCCGGGCGGAACCCTGGCGCGTCGCGACGGCGCGCCCATCTTTGGCGCCATGGACACGCGCCGCGATTCTCCCACTCCGGGTCTCCGGCGCGTGTTCCGCATTCGGGACGGGCTGGCCGTCTCCGTCGGTATCGTGATCGGTGCCGGCATCCTGCGCACGCCCGGCGACATCGCCGGGTACCTCGGCCGTTCCTGGTTGATCCTCGCGGTCTGGCTGCTCGGCGGACTCGTTGCCGGCTTGAGCACGCTCCTCCTCTCCGAGATGGCGGCGGCACTCCCGAGGGCGGGAGGCAAGTACGTCTACGCCCACGAGGCCTGGGGTCCCGTGGCCGGGTTCGTCGCGGGCTGGGGCGAGGTGATCGTCGCGCGGGGGTTCTCGGGTGCGGCGAAGGCGGTCGTGATCGCGGAGTACCTCGGGCTCCTGGTGCACGGCCTGAACGTTCCCGCGGCGGCGGGGGCGATCGTGGTGATGTTCGTCCTGCTGCATCTCGCCGGCGTACAGACGGGGCGCACCTTCCAGAACGTGACGACGCTCGTGAAGGTGATCATTCTGCTCGTGATCGCCGCCGCGGGTGTCGCCGCCGGACTCGGCGTGGGCGGGGCGCACCACGCGGCTGCACCCGCACCGGCGGCGGGAGCGCTCGTGCCGATCACCGTCCTCGGGATCGCGCTCGCCTATCAGAACGTCGCGTTCGCGTACTACGGCTGGGAGGATGCGGCGAAGATGGCGGAGGAGACGCGCGATCCCGGCCACGCGCTCCCGCGTATCCTCCTCGGCGGTGCCGCGGCGGTGGCGATCCTCTACCTGCTGATCAACGTGTCGTTCCTCACTGCGCTCTCGCCGGCCCAGATGGCGGGCTCCAAGCTGGTGGCGCAGGACGCCGTGGCCGGCACCTTCGGGCACGCCGCCGGGACGGTGGTCGTCGTGGCCGGAATCCTGATTCTCCTGAGCAGTCTCAACGTGAACTTCCTCGCCACGCCCCGTGTAGCCGTGGCCCTCGCGCGCGACGGGCTCGCCCCGCGCGGATTCGCGCGGGTGGGCGCGCGCGGCACACCGGGCCGCGCGCTGGTCTTCTTCTCGGCGGTGCTCTTCGCGCTCGCGATCACCGGGGCGTTCGAGTGGATTCTGCGATTCATGATGCTGGTGGCGATCTCGATCGACACGATGGTCCTGCTCGGGTTCTTTCGCCTGCGCCGGACACGCCCCGATCTCGCGCGCCCGATGCGCGTGCCGTGGTACCCGTGGCTTCCCGC
>Ga0102953_1001185_pt1 | contig 16786 bp, 14 predicted proteins | sample SalPon2A_C_D2_MG_FD_78509 | JGI IMG/M metagenome (GOLD analysis project Ga0102953, IMG submission 78509) | Soil microbial communities from South San Francisco under conditions of wetland restoration - Salt Pond MetaG R2A_C_D2_MG | ecosystem: Environmental > Terrestrial > Soil > Wetlands | place... | reverse complement strand
TTTCAAAGGGATAAAGATCGTTGTTTAGAGGAGGGGATGGATGACTATCTTGCAAAACCAATTGATGCCGAGAAACTCTATGAGATGATTGAACGCTATTGTTGATGTTATTGTATTGGTATTGGTGATCTGGTTGGTTTACTGGGCATGCACCCTTGACCTGCCATCTGCTTTGGCTTTATAAAGGGCCTCATCTGCTTTTCGAATCCACTCTTTTTTGTCAAGTTGACGGTTCCATTCAACGAGGCCGATACTGATTCCGATTTTTTGTTTATCAAGTGGAGAGATTTTGAGATTGCCGATTTTCTTGCAGAGTCTGTCTGCAAGTATTTTTGCAGACTCAAGATTTGTATCAGGCATTATAAGCATAAACTCATCGCCGCCCATTCTGGCAAGCACATCACAGCTTCTAACCATCAAGCTTAAAGTTGAAGAGACTTTTTGCAGAACCTTATCGCCAACAGTATGGCCATAGGTGTCGTTAATATCTTTAAATTTGTCAAGATCCATGCAGGCAAGAGTTACGGGGTGGTCATGACGTTTGGATTGACAGAGCAGAACACCAATCCGTTCATCAAAGACTCGACGGTTGACTAAACCAGTCAGGGCGTCATGACTGGCTTGTTCATAAAGGTCTTCATAGTCCAGAGCTCTTTGCAGGGGTTCACAAAGGATCTTAAGGCCTTTTGCAATAATCTGTGATTCATATTCACCAACCTGTCGGTCTTTTCGTAAAATGAGCAATAAGCCGCTTCCCTGAAAGGCGTCTAAAGTCCAGCTCTGAACATAGAATTCATCCTGGGTCCAGCAACAGGATGTCTTGTGGTTGGGAGCGCTGTTCAGTGCTGTTTTTGCAATTTGCATGGCACGGGTTCTTTCCGGACCATGATTGGAACAGAGAAGGTGCCGGCGCTCACGTAAGTGGTTACTGTAGGCTAATAGTTCGTGAGGAACAAGAGGGGTGAGCCAGACAGAAAACGCTTCAAGCATGGCCGGTAGATCAACGACTCCTGCTAGTCGTCCATGCAGTTCATTTACCAGTGAAAGCCATTCTGATTGCCGGCGGTAGCGTTCCAATTCAACGACGAGACTGTTCATTGAAGGGCCGGAGTTAAAATGAAGGCTGTCGCTGGGACTTTCGCTTGGTGAAATATTTTCAATATTCATTGTCAAATTCCTTAAGATCATTAAACATACCTATCGGTATTGCTTAATAAGTACTTAATGCTAAAATTGTGCCACTGGTCTGGCTAGTAGTTGATGGTGGAGTGCACGGAGAGGCGACCGACGTTGGCTTTGCTGTTTAACATATTAAAATTAAAGGAATTATTGTTTTTGACCAGGCGGGCATCGTTTCGCAAAAGTTGGAAAATTATATGTGCCGAGAAGGAAAAATTTGCCCATAAAGGTCTAGGCATAGCGGCAAAAACGCCTGAACCTTTATGAGCACATGTCAATTTAATGACAAATGGGAAGTACGGTTAGTCCTATGTCGAAAAAAATAATTCACTTAGATATGGACGCCTTTTATGCGTCCGTTGAGATGCTGGATGATCCATCGCTTTGCGGAAAAGCTGTTATTGTTGGGGGTGACTCAAGTCGCGGGGTAGTTTCGGCGGCTTCCTATGAGGCCCGGAAATATGGCGTGCATTCGGCTCTGGCGATGGTGACAGCGAGAAGGCGTTGCCCGGAAGGAGTCTTTGTGCGGCCACGGATGGCCCGTTATGCCGAGGTCTCCCGGCAGATAATGGAGATTTTCAAGAGGTTCACTCCACTAGTTGAACCGCTCTCTTTGGACGAGGCATTTCTGGATGTAACGGGTTCGGAAAAATTATTTGGTGAAGCGTCGCATATCGCCCAGATGATCAGAGTTACCGTGAAAGAAGAGACAGGGTTGACTGTTTCTGCTGGAGTAGCATCTTCAAAGTTGGTGGCAAAAATTGCCTCGGATTTTGATAAGCCTGATGGCTTGACCATTGTTTCACCAGGAAAAGAAAAGGATTTTCTGGCGTCCTTGCCGATAGATAAACTCTGGGGGGTCGGCAAAGCGACTCAAAAGGAGTTGGCTCTTCTCGGTGTGAAAACCATCGGAGACCTTGCCCGCCTTCCACAGGATCTGCTGAAAAGAAGATTTGGGTGCCATGGGACCCATCTTTACCAAGCTTCACTTGCCATTGATGATCGGAGCGTAATTCCGGATAATGAGACGAAATCAATTGGCAATGAGGAGACATTTTCCGCTGATCTTGTCGATATTGACGAGATCTGTAAGGAGTTGCTGGCTCTGTGTATTAAGGTTGCAAGAAGGTTGAGAAACAATGGGCTTAAAGCAAGAACCATTATGGTTAAGGTGAAGTATTATGATTTTGTGCAAATCACCAGGTCATATACTCTAAAAGAGTCCATCGATGATAGTCAGCTATTGTTCCATGAAGGAAAGAGGCTTTTGCTGCAAAGTCAGGCAGGTAAGAAGCCGGTTCGGTTGGTGGGCATAAGCACAGCAAATTTTGATACTGGTTCGGCGCCCATGCAGACGTCTCTGTTTGATCGTGAAAATCAGGGGAGAAACTGCCGTAGAAACCTCAATAAAGCGGTCGACTTGATTACTGATAAGTATGGGACAGAAAGCCTTGTGCCTGCAGCCCTGGTCAACAATACGGAAGCAAAATGATTTTGGCTGAAAGCATGCAAAAAATCCCCCTGCCTGATTAGCCCCAATATTGCACGAGACAAGCTGCGTGGAGATTCAAGGTTGCAGGTGTTTGGCTATACATGGTATGATCTGCAACCACAGCAGATTCGTGCAGATCGTCGCGCCTGAAAGGTGAACACTTTTGTAAAGTTCAAGAAACGCTTGGCTACAAACTGTACTTTTGAAAATACTATAAAAATCAACGAAAAAATTTTTATAATCGATACGTTATAGTTTTTTATAAAAATGTTCATGAAATATTGGGGTTAGGCAGCCTGTACTTCTTTAACTCTGGCAATAAAAGCAGGCGCCCACTCGGGGGTGCTTAGAGCATGGATATGGGTGTAAAGGGCAAGAACATTTTTGTAAACTAAGCCGTCTTTCCCCTCTGCAAATCCGGTTCCCCGTTCCATCGTAAGGGCAAGGGACTCAACACCCTGAGGCGTCCAGTCTGTTACTTTGCTGTAGCGAAACTCATGGCCGGTTATTTTTGTGCCTTCCGGGTAAAATGGGTTTTGGTGTGTCGCTTTGAGCACTGTGTACCCGTGGGCCTGGGGTTTTTCTGCCATGGAAAAGGAGACAGGAAAGATGCCGGTTAGCGGAAAAGTTTCACCTGCAACAGTTATATTCTCTCCCAGGTAAATCAGGCCACCGCACTCGGCATACACGGGTAACCCGGCATCAATTCTTCTTTTCAACGACTGCCGAAACAAGGAATTTTCCGACAACTGCTGAGCACTTGTCTCCGGGAAGCCGCCGCCAATGTATAAACCGTCTATGTCCGGCAATTCCGGTTCTGCCAACGCATTAATTTCAACCAGCTTAGCACCGCATAACTCAAGGGCGTGGAGGTTTTCCGGGTAATAGAACTGGAAGGCTGTATCTTTGAGCACACCAATTGTAACATGTCTGCCGTCACTATTATGACATTGGCTGTAGAGCGAGCCGGAGCCCGGTTCTAAGCAAAGTGGCGTCGCTGTATTTTTTAGAGATTCCAGGTTGATGTGATCAGATATAACTGCTGCAAGTGATTTAATGGCTTCTGCTGCACCGTCAAACTCCTGAAAAGGTGTAATGCCGATATGTCTTTGTGGGAAGATATCGTGTCTTAAGCGTGGAAGGGCGCCAAGTACTTTGATGTTTGTGTAGTGCTCTATAGACTGCCGGATAATACTTTCATGGCGCCGGGAACCTATCCTGTTTAAGATGACGCCGGCAATATGAATGTTTTTCCCCATTTGTTGACAGCCGAGAAGCATAGCCGCCACAGTTCGAGTAGTCTTGGTGCAATCGACAACTAAGATCACTGGCAGTTTTATGATCGCTGCCAATTCGGCAGTACTGTAGGCACCACTGACATTAACTCCATCAAAAAGACCCCGGTTGCCTTCAATCAGAACGAGTTCTTTGTCTTTTGAATGTTCGAAGCATGATTGTATGATAGTGTCGGCCGTCATCAGATAAGGATCGAGGTTGTGGCACGCTGTACCGGCGGCAATTTGCATCCAGCCCGCATCAATATAATCGGGTCCTTTTTTAAATGGTGCAATTAGCAGTCCTTGCTCTGCTAAGGCAGCAGTTACGCCGACCGCAATGACGCTTTTTCCGGAACCGCCACTCAATCCGGCTATAATAACACCCTTGGCAGGGTTATGATCTACTCGCGTCATTGTTGTTTATCTGTGTTGATTATTTCTAATTACCACTGTTTTAGACTTTACTGTCGCACAAGGTAGCAAAGCATCATTTCAACTGCAAGATATAACCGCAGGGTCATCACTTAATTTACAGAAAGGCTGAAAAAGGGCCTGAAGTTAGGATAATATCCCTTGCAAAATAGCCGCACCATGATTACCAGTACTCAGATATTTCCCCTCAGCCAGGCTTTCGCCAAGCTCCCTTGTAGCAACTGCTAAAACGGCGTTGGTGGTATATCAAGTAGTACAGTGTTGGAATTATCGTTTATTAATTGGGGTTAACCCGAGAGCAATTACTTTAAGGATGGAATCATGTCAGAGCAACTATCAGAAGATCTCGAAAAAACAATATCCGAGCTTGAACTTAAATGTTTAGAGCATCCCAATAATTTTATAGCTCATCATCATCTTGGCTTGGTCTATAGAAAGGCAGGCCGCACTGATGATGCCATACGAGAATTGGAAAAAGCGGTTGAAATCGATGACCAATCTGGTGAGTCATCGGTCAATCTTGGCGCAATTTATTTTGAACAGGGTGATCTTGATAAGGCTATGCAGGCAAATAAGAAGGCTTTGCTTTTTTTAAAAAATCCGGCCCAGGCTCATGCTAATATAGGTTTGATCTATCAGCAGCAGGGCGATGCAAAACAGGCTGTTGATTCATACACCAAGGCCATTCAGCATAACCCCAAACTGGCCATTGCCTGGGTAAATATGGCCACGTCTCACATAATGACAGGAGATTTCGGTCAGGCCGTCACAGCAGCAAAAAAAGGCGTTGAGTTAGAACCTGATTTTCCAATGGCCCATAACAATCTTGCAGTAGCACTCTTTTATGCAAAAGATCTGAATGGCGCCATGCAGGAGATTGAGAAGGCCAAAGAGTTAGGTTATCCAGTAGACCCTCGTTTCATTGAGGCGGTCAATAAAGAAACTTTATAATGGCAAAAAATGCTTCTGATATAAATGTAAGGCCGTGGTGTCCTTTCTGCGGGCAAAATGTTGAAAAGCCCCATGAACCGCTGCATCGTAAGATTGGTGAGTTTCCTGTTGGAAAATGTCAGTGCGGGGCAGTATACGCGAGTGACACTACCGGCTTTAATGTAGGTGCTTGTCTGATTGAGGCTTTGGTCTACGCAACTAACGATAATTGGGATTTGGCTTGGGACCTGATGCCCGAGGAGGATTATTTGACGGCGCGTCTTGAACGCTATGACGAAATTTCTAATCAGGTTGTTGAATCCGGCAATATTGATGGAAGAAATGTGCGGGGTGTCCTTTATTTTGTCCGTTTGCAGGGAGATATTGCTTTATTAGCCGAGAGAGCCCGGGGTGAAAGAAAGACATCTCTGTGACGGCAAAGTATGTCCCGCCGCTAGAGCCGGAGAGAGATCCGAAGCGCAAACGTCTTCGTGCTAAAAAAAACGTGGTTACCTCTCTTGTTGAACAAAACGATATTGACGGACTGGTTGATCTTGTATTTGATGACTTAAAGGTTTTGCGTTATATGCAGCGCCTTCTTTATAGCATTGATGAGTCTCTGCGCTGGAAGGCAATTAATGCTTTTGGAAAGGTTTGTGCCCGTTTAGCTACCAGAAATCCTGGAAAGGTCAGTGACCTGTTACACCGGCTTTTTGCCGCATGTTCTGATTCGGCCAGTAGTGGCTGGGGAAATATTGAGGCGATAGGTGCGATTGTGGGAGAGAGGCCAGATATATTTGGCTCATTCTGTCATCATCTGCTTAATTATCTAGGTGACACCTCTGTGCAGGGATCTGTTCTCTGGTCCCTTAACAATATAGCCCGCAATGAGCCTGAATTGATACGCAAAATTCCTTTTTATCAACTTTTTACAATGCTGGAGTATGCAGATCCTCAGATCAGGGGCAATGCTTTGCGCCTTTTTGGGCAGATCAAAGCTACTGAGGCCAAGAGTAAGATTCAAAAACTTTTAGATGACTCTGCGCCTTTAACCTTTTATGAAGATGGCTTGCCGGTCACCACAACTGTGGGAGCTTTAGCCGGGGAAGCGATGAAGCAAATAGAATAACTATTCAGGTGGTCCTCCCCAAATAGCGGTAACCACCGATAGAAGATCAAGGAGAAAATGAGTAATGACAACGAATCAACAACCATTTCCCATGGCTAATGAGCCGCAAGAAAAACCTGAAGAGCCCAAAAGTCAGGCTCAGCTTGATTATGAAAGTGGGGTGGAGGCGCTAAAGAACCAAGACTTTGGTCAGGCCGCCAATGCTTTTCACAACGCCATCATAGAATATGAGCAGAGTGATGATAAAACGGGAGTTGCCAATGCCAATGATAAGCTGGGTGATGTCTGCCGGGAAAGCCAGGAACTGGAAAATGCTTTGGCATATTATGAGAAGGCATTTAGCATCTGTGAAGAGTTTGATGATATTTACAGTCTGATATCCCTTAAAGACAAAAAGGCGCAGTGTCATCAGGGGTTAAAACAGTATGATGCGGCTATTGATCTATACATGGAGCTTCTTGATCAATTTGAGAGGATGAGAAGTCCGGGTTCAAGTGTTGCAATACTGGTTAAGTTGGCAGACGTATTTGTTGAATCAGGTAACTTGCAGGGTGCCATTGATGCCAATAAAACCGCAGCTTCAATTCACTCTAATTTTTCCCACAAACGAAAAGCTCAAGATTTTTTGGATAGGGTAACTGAGTTGGAGAAGCAGATGGATCGGTAAATGATGGCGACTATATAGAGGTAAATAGGGCGCGTTAAGAAACTCCCCCTAAAAGCCTCCCTCATCCTGTTCGGTATGGGGTCATTGTCTCTCTGTACTGGTCATTTTTTGTTTGATTCAAAACCTTATGTTGATTTTGCAGTTCGTTCCTTGTGGTGTTTATAGGGGCGTTTCCGGCGTATCTTTTGAACTTTGTCCATGAACTGCTTAATGGCGGCAAAGTACATCTCCCCAACTTTCTCTATTATGGTGTTGTGATCGGCACCAGGAATTACCTGGAATTGTTTGTTCTTTGCCGGACTATTGGCCTGTAGAATCTCGGCGCTTGACAGCGGAATTATCTGGTCAAACTGGCCGTGGAGAATGAATGTGGGTTTGTTAATCCTGGAAATTTTTTGCACGTTGCAAAACCCTTCTTCCTCTGAGATGCCCACGTTGTGGATGTCTACCCCGAGGGCTATTAGAAGTGGTAAGGTTTGGGAAAAACCTGAGTCAATGATCAAGCCAGCAATTTCATCCTGATAAGAACCTGCAAGCTCAATGGCGCAGCTACAGCCAAGTGAGCGTCCCATGATGTACAGTGGGCCATTATAGCCCCCTTGCTCAAGTAAGCGCTTTGTTTCAACATAAATAGTATGTGCATCATCGATCATATGCGTGACTGTAGGAGTACCAGAACTTCTTCCATACCCACGGTAATCAACTGCTAGAAAATTCATGCCATATTTATTGTAAATTGCACCGAACTCATCGTAATCACTGGAGACTTCTCCATTACCATGAAAAAAAAGAATGTTTGGAAACTCACTGTTGGTAAGATGAAGGCGGGCGCCGACAAGGATATCTTTGTCAACCTGAAAGTCATGGTCTAAAATGTCCTGACTGGGTAATGGGTTTTCCTGACGGGGATGAAAGATGATATTTAAAATGTCAGGTTGGTCCAATTTCTCATAACTCATAGCGTTTTCTCCAACACAATCTCATGAATGAAATATCTACGGCAGGCAAGGCTTTTGTCCAATTGTAATGTTTGACAAGCTTCTTCTGAAAGCTTTAAGAGGTACCGGTGTATGTTGTCAAGTTTGATAGTCGTGTAATCTTTGCCCTTATTAAAATTAGAAAAACCGCACACATGTCCCTCACCGTTGATTGATGTTGGCAAACCATAAGCGCGGCAGGTAACAGGGCGGACATCATATAGTACGCAGGATTTATTTGCCAGCAAAAAAGGGCATTTGAGCCGAGCGCGACTCATAACTGTGCCTGAATCCTTCTTACTCGTACGCACCTCCCTCTCCAGCTTGTTGAACTTTTTCTGTGTTTTTTGAGCACGACTTGTAAGTTCCTGCTGATGTACGGCATTAAGTGACTTTATTGCTTTATTTAGCAGTATCGCTTCCGCTAGACTTACACTAAAGCAAGCGTGACAGCAATCATCACAACCCTGCGCACAGCAAACCTCTGCAGGGTATTTTTCTTTCATTGAGATAAAAGCTTTATCTACCTCATGAAAGAGATTCATTATTGTTGATAAAAGATCGTTTTTGTCCATTGTCTATGAAAGGTTATTGGTAAAAATACAAAAAAAAATGCAGGAGTAAAAACTCCTGCATTTTTTTGATTGTCAAAAGATGAACGTCTATTTTTCTTCAGACTGTCCACGACCTTTAGCAGCATACATGGTACTGGAACCGCTTGACCAAAATTCAACTTTACCATCTTTAACCAGCTGATTTGCGGCATTTTTAATGGCGCGAGGTTTTGCATCAAGTTTCTTGTTCATGTCAGCAAGGTAGAGTTGAGGTTTGACGGCCTTCATTAAGAGATCTAAAATCTGTTCTTTCAAAGCTTCATCATCAGCCATGTCTTGCCCTCTTCAGTAAGAATTTATTTTATATGACTTGTATACTTGAACTGAGTGGTACATCTCCAAGTATTGTAAGCCAAACGATAGTCATCGATGCTCTTATCGGTAAATGGAATGTTGCATTTTTCAAAGAATTTTTCCCAACCGATTCTTTCGGCCCACTCGCCAACACGCTCATATTTACGAGCATCTTTTGCGTAAACATCAATAATGTTTCTAACTGCAGCAACGGTCTCCGTCCAACGTGGTGGAGTGTTTGGCAGAAAGGGGATGACCATTTTGGAAAACTTTGGAGCGGTTCTGGAGTTGGAGATTTTACCACCTACCAGAATCGCGATACCATCACCTTCATCATCTGCTAAAGGCATTGCAGGGCACATTGTGTAACAGTTACCGCAGAACATACAGCGATCTTCATTAACAGTTACACTTTTTATTTCCTCTCCATTTTCAAGGGTAGCTTTCTTGGGTTTCACAGCTCCGAGAGGACAGGCAGCGATAGCAAGAGGAAGCTCACAAAGACCGCCTATGGCATCATGGTCAACCATCGGTGGCTTTCTGTGAACGCCAAGGATAGCGATGTCTGAACAATGAACAGCACCGCACATGTTCAAGCAACAGGCCAAAGCAACACGTACTTGAGCAGGCATCTGCATGCTGGTGAAGTGCTCAAAAAGATCATCCATGACAGCTTTTACAACTCCTGAAGCATCAGTTGCTGGTGTATGGCAGTGAACCCAACCCTGAGTATGAACGATATTAGTTATGCCAGCACCGGTTCCACCAACGGGCATCTGGCCATGAGCGGCAAGGTCGTCAAGCAGAGGCTGAACTTTAGCCGCTGAGTCTACCATGAACTCTACGTTGTTACGTGTGGTCCAACGCATGATTCCGTCACAGTGTTTGTCTGCGATATCGCAGTAGTCGCGGATAAGAGAAACAGAGATCAGCCGGGCACAGCCAACACGTACTGTGTGGCACTCTGCACCGCTCTCTGAAACATGTTTTAATACACCTGGTTGTGTAATCTCATGGTAGAGCCATTTTCCGTAATTTTCTTTGATGACATTCGGGAAAAACTGCTCGTAATGTGGCGGCCCAATATCAGTAATTCTATCCTGCATCGGATTAGCTGGATCGTAACCCATTGTATATACCTCCTTCTATATGTATAAAATATGTTAAGTTATAATCGCACAGAAAATTACTGAGCGTGTTTTTTCCTGAATGCGCGAACGTCACGTTCGAAACCGCCCGGAACTTCCTCAGATTTCCAGAAAACATATGGATTAGAGCGAGGCTCTTTGACGTGCTGAGGAATGACGTCAACTTCCATAACTTTCAGGAATGTTGGGAGACCGATACGCTGCATTGATTCACCAATACGCTCACGGTTCTTACCTTCTTCCATCCACCAGTCCCATGCTTTCTCAATGTATTCAACCAGTTCCTGAAAACCACCGGAAACTTCACCACCTTCAGCAGGCGTCATTTCGATGAAAGGAACAATCATTGTACCGATCTGAGCACCATCAAGGATAGGAGCTTTTGCACCCATGCAGATGGTTGCGCCGGTCTGAACACCTGGGCGCAGTGCACGAGGCATAACATTGATGCAATGCATGCAGCGTGTACATTCTGAATTGTCAATTTTCAACTCATCGCCTTCCATCCACATACACTCGGTTGGACACAGCTTGATAACTTCTTTCTGGATGCTGAATTTACCCCAGTCTCTGCCGCTGTAAGAACCACCGTTGGGTGGGTAGTTGCCTTTGATATATTCCTGAACAGCAGCCTGGTCGATGCGGATATCATCTTTCCAGTTACCGATAACGGACATGTCTGAACGGGCAATAGCCGCAACACAGTCGTTTGGACAACCGGAGAATTTGATTTTGAATTTGTAAGGGAACGCAGGACGATGTACTTCATCCTGGTAGGTCATTGTCATATCATGGCAGGCGGCCTGAGTGTCATAGCATGACCACTCACAGCGAGCTTTACCAAGACAGCAGGAAGGTGTACGTAAGTTACCACCGGATCCTCCAAGATCCATACCGAGTTCGTGGGTTGCATCCCAGAAGATTGGTTCAAGCTGATCTGTGGTAGTACCAAGCAGAACAAGGTCACCCGTTGAACCATGCATGTTAGTCATGCCTGATCCGCGTTTTTCCCACATGTCACAGATCTTTCGCAGCAAGTCTGTTGAGTAGAATTTACTTGAAGGCTGGTTCAAGCGAACGGTATGAAAATGTGCAACACCAGGGAATTGTTTTGGTGAGTCGGAGTAACGGCCAATAACGCCGCCGCCGTAACCAAAAACACCGACGATGCCACCGTGCTTCCAGTGAGTGATTTTGTCCTTGTACGAGAGCTCCATTTGACCGAGAATATCCCAACACTGGTCATTCTTCTCAGCCTGAATCTTCAGGTCCTTGACAAAGCTTGGCCATGGGCCGCTTTCCAGCTGATCCATCATGGGTGTATCATGCTTTGGCATTTTTTTCCTCCTTAGTTGTAAAGTTTATAATTTAACGCGATCATCGATCATTAAAGATCAAAAGCTTACCTACATTAACTCTCAACAACGAGTAACTATACAGTTGAAAACCGGCCAGAATAAAGAAAAGGAAACGATGTTGCCCAAAAATGAACCAGTATTCAGAAGTATCGACAATATCCTTCATGAATTTGTTTGTCAATAAAAAAACTTTTGTTACTATTTACCAAAAACATTGATTGTTCATTTCGCTTAAATATTTAAATCGCAAGGTGCTGACAGAACCTGTCTGTTACTTTTAATTAGCAGCATTTTATACTTTGGCGTATGGTGATGGTTCGTGCAAAAATTGTCTGTTCTCCCTGGCACAGGTGCTGGTGGTTGCAGATAATATTTTTTTCTGGAAATATATGGACATTCAATTTTATTTCGCCTCCTCTGATGGTGATATCATCTTAACGGATGATGCCCTTAAACAGCCTTTTATTGAAAGCCAGGGAAAAACCCGGGATGGCCTTTCCCTGGGCTCATATTTTCAAGCCTTAACGGGCTTTCTTTTGCGTGAAAACCCCCGAGACTTTTTAACAGTGATCCAAAGATCAATTCCTGCCTGCTTATATATTAATGATATAACTCGTTTAATTCTTCGGAGTGAAAAGCATGGCGCTTTGTACCATATTGCCAGTGTTGAAGTATGGAGTGGCGACAGATCGGTCAAGCTTGCTTTAAGTTCTGCGTTGACAGGGCCCGGGAAAAAATGTCTGGAAGAAGATTGCCGATTGCTTGAAAGTCTTCTGGCCGGACCTGGCCCTCATTCGGTTCCTGAGCCGTATTTTTTCCATACAATATTTATTGCGGCACCGGGCGGGAAAATCGAAATGGCAGTGGCGCTGCTGGAGTGGTTTGAAGGGTTCCATGAATGGCACTTGTCTGAAGAAGGGCAAGATGGGCAACGAGGTATCTGTGTATGGGATATGCACACGGGGAACTATTTTTTATCCAATTTCATGGCTGGACAGCTCATACGAAAAATATCTCACGTATTAACCCATTATTATAACCCGAACACCGCCCAGCAAATATTCCCATGGCACCATGCTGCCGGAGATTTTATCGTCAGGATTGTCGAGGAATCGGTGGAGGTAAAACTGATAACAGTAAGAGGTTACCAGCCTTTTTGCAGTACCGAAGAACAAAATTCGGCTTCCTGGCTGGCAAACATGATACGATTTTTTCTTCATATTTCTATATGGATACGTTTGGACAAGCTTGATGGTGTCGGCAGAGCTGTCTGGATCGATGATATTTTTGTTTCATCATTCATCGATGGTTTTCTTGACTCTTATAATAAGAAATTTGAGCGGGGTGATGTTCCCCTGGCGGCCCGTGATTTCGCCAATGTGTTAAAAATGTTCGATCACGCCGAGTTGTTGGCTATGTGTGAACCACTGTTGTCATTATATAAGGATGAAATAGAGACTGACTACAGGCTTATTTTGCATAACATATCGGCTCATCTGGAAACGGTGTATCTCGAGTTGCAGAAACGGTAGAGCTTCACAGTTGCATTGTGTCCTTTCGCAATTGGCCCCTACGGTGCAGACAACGTGGTATACGGCTTTGGCCTGGATCAGGGGTGAAAAGTGCAGTTCATATAGAGATGTACTAGGTATTTGTATCAAGTTGCACTGGAATTGGATATGTGCTATTTTCGCCTGTTGGTGTGGTATTAATCGTCACCAAACCTGTTTGGGGCTAGTGGTTTTTGGTTCGTGAGTTTTATGTTCAGTGCTTTTCAGATGCTGGCAGGTAGAGATATCCTGTTTGTCAAAAATAAGAATGAGGTGTGTTTGTGGGAATTAAAATTTTAGTCGCTAATCGTGGTGAAATTGCTTTAAGGGTGATCAGGGCTGTTCAGGAACTGGGCCATACGGCTGTTGCGCTTTACGAAACGCCTGACAAAGATGCTATCCATATTCGGACTGCTGATGAGGCTATATGGATTGGTAATGGACCACGGTGTGATTATCTCAATATTGAAAAGGTGATTGCCGCCGCTAAAAAATCCGGTGCAACTGCAGTTCATCCCGGCTACGGATTTCTGGCTGAAAACCCCGGCTTTGCCAAGGCCTGTGAGGATGCCGGCATTGCCTTTATCGGTCCGACCAGCGAGGTTATTGAGAATCTTGGCAATAAGGTGGTGGCCAGAAGCATTATGGCGAATGCCGGTATCCCAATGGTGCCAGGTACTGATAATTTGCAACCTGGGGAGGCCGGAATTGCTGAAGCCGTGGATTTTGGAAAAACCTACGGCTATCCGATTATGCTCAAGGCGACATCCGGCGGCGGTGGCCGTGGCATCAGGCGAATTGAAAACGAGCAGGAGCTGATTGAATCTGTTCCCCTAGCACGTGCTGAAGCGAAGGCTGCCTTTAACGATGACCGGGTTTACATCGAAAAGGTGGTTTTGACGCCAAAGCATGTTGAGGTCCAAATTATTGCCGATAAATTTGGAACTACTGTTCATCTTGGAACCCGCGACTGTTCCATCCAGCGCCGTAACCAGAAACTCGTGGAAATTGCACCATCCCTGATTGAAGATAAGGCTTTAATTGACAGTATCTGTGATACAGCGGTGCGTGCCGCTAAAGCTGCAAACTACACTAATGCCGGAACGGTTGAGTTTCTTATAGATAAAGATATGAAGTTTTATTTTATGGAGATCAATACCAGGGTCCAGGTTGAGCACACTGTCACCGAGATGATTACCGGTCTTGATATTGTCCGTACCCAGATAAAACTGGCTTTGGGCAGGAAATTGGCTTTTAGTCAGGAAGATGTCCGTATGCGGGGTCATGCCATTGAAGTGCGTATCAATGCCGAAGACCCCCAGAATAATTTTATGCCTGAAGGCGGTAAGACGGTCAATGTGTATCGTTCTCCCGGTGGATATGGAGTGCGGCTAGATGGCTTTGCTTATCAGGGATATACCATTCCAGAAGTCTATGACTCTCTGCTGGTCAAATTGACCGTGCATGGCTATTCCTGGAATGAGACTGTTGACCGTCTAAGACGGTGCCTTAAAAATTATGTCATCGCTGGTCCCAAAACAACAATCCCGTTTTATATGAATGTTGTCGATGATCCGGATTTCAAGAAAGGGGATTTTGACACATCCTATCTTGAAACTCATGAGCATTTGTTTGAGTACAGGGATATGAAATCTGAAGTCAATAAAATTGCAAAACTTATTGCCGAAATTCATCATCGTCAGGAAAACCCGTACGCAGTCTAGAGATAATGACTTTTATGTATATGAGGCTTATTTGAAAGCCCACAGTTCAATCGTGAATTGTATTTTGAGATAAGGAGTTACCATGGAACGAATTGTTCAAGGTATGAACATTAAAGAAGTGCTTCCCATTGTACGGAACGCCAAGGGGTATTTTATTACCAATACGGCCAGGGATCTTTCTCAGTCAGACTTCAAGAACAGGATTCTTCTGCACACCGATCTTTTAGCCGCTGAAGCAAGAGAAAAAGCCAACTATTTTTCGCTTGAAATCACGGGCGGCGCTTCGGTGCATGTGGATATTCTGAGGAAGCAGGTTGATCCCTTCCTGAAACTCGAGCTGCTTCGGGAGAAGATGCCGAATACGATGTTTCAGACTTTATGCAGAGGCATTAATCTTTTCGGTTACAGACCATACCCCCAAAATGTCATACGGCTGGTTGTCCGGGAATTTGCAAAATATGTGGACGTCTGGCGCGTTTTTGACTTTATGAACCATATTCCTAATATGCAGGCGGTGTTCGAGGAAGTTCAGGCTGCCGGACGTATTCTTGAACCCAGTATCTGCTTCTCAACAGGGCCCGAACATACCGATGAATTTTATGTGAAAAAGGTGCAGGAGCTTCTCGATGTTACCGGCGAAGATATTGTTTTGTGCATTAAGAACCACGGTGGGCTTGGTACTCCCAAGCGAATTGGCGATCTGGTAAATGCTATTATGCAGCGCTATCCTGATATGGTCATCCATTACCATGGGCATAATACCGATGGCAATGATGTCGGCAGGATTACAGCAGCTGTTTTAAATGGTGCAAAAATTGTGGACGCAGCGGACCATGCCTTTACCGGATATTACGGGCCTCCACCAGTCCTGACGGTAATTGATACCTTAAAAGATTATGGCATTGAAACTGCCGGGGTTGATTCTGAAGCAGTTATTGAGACATCAGAAGTGCTGCGCAACGAGCGCCAGCATTATGAGTATTTTGAGTCGCAGTTTAAAGGCTTTTTGCCAACCGTGCAGATCCACAAGCTGCCCGGTGGCGCGATGGGGTCGAGCTTTGAACAGGCGGTTAAGGGTGAGTTTTTAGATAGAATGCCGGAGATTCTTCATGAAGAATTGCCGCGGGTCCAGATCGACCTTGGCAACTACTGGAGCGTGACTCCCGGCTCTCAGATATTGTGGACTACAGCAGTCAGTAATGTGCTTGGTGGGGACCGGTATGGCAATCCTTCCGGAGACTTGAAAAATCTGCTCTTAGGAAAGTATGGGCCATTCCCGTTTTATCAGCCGGCTGAATGGATTTATGAAAAAGTGTTCGGGGCGGACTGGAAAGATATTCTTGAGAAGGAAGGCGGGCTTGATGATATTGAAGATATGGATATTGAAAAAGAGAGAGTTGCCCTTGCCAAACGTATAGAAAAAGAACCAACTGACCAGCAGTTGGTTACATATCTGCAGCACCCAAATGATGCGGTTGATTTTTTTAAGTTTGAAGAAGAATTTGGTCAAACCTATGTTCTTCCGCCAAGCGTATTTCTGAGAAGAGGTGGCTATGGTGTTGGTGAGACTGTGCAGTTTACCGATCATTATGGTAAAGAACATATCATTGAAGTGGGTCCCAAGCAGCTGGATAAAGAGAAAGGCGAATGGAATGTCTACCTCAATGTCGACCATCATCAGATGGTCTATAATTTTGTTGAGGAAGTTGCTGCCGGGGCAGTGGCAAAGGCGGTTGAACTGGGCAAGGAAGAGATTGAAGAGCTGGCCCGTGCCGGTGATTTTAGAGCGCCGTTTAACGCCAACGTCTGTGATATTCAGGTGGAAGTGGGGCAGAAAGTCAGTGTGGGTGATACCTTAGCAGTTGTGGAGGCCATGAAAATGCAGACACCTGTAAACACCAAGGTTGCCGGAACTGTTGAGAAAATTTCGGCAGAGCTTGGTCAGGCCTTAAAGGCTGGCGATAAGTTGATAAAGCTTACAGTTGATGAGTAGAAACTGACAGGCAGACAGGCAG
>Ga0102953_1001183_pt1 | contig 16787 bp, 12 predicted proteins | sample SalPon2A_C_D2_MG_FD_78509 | JGI IMG/M metagenome (GOLD analysis project Ga0102953, IMG submission 78509) | Soil microbial communities from South San Francisco under conditions of wetland restoration - Salt Pond MetaG R2A_C_D2_MG | ecosystem: Environmental > Terrestrial > Soil > Wetlands | place... | reverse complement strand
GCGGGGTGAGCGGCTGCCTCCCGGGTCGGGCCGCGCGCGCCGGCGCAGCGGCCCGCGCGCGTTGACACCCCGGCGGGCGGGGGCTAGACTCCCTTGCATGAGAAGCCGGGCGGTCTCCGCCTTTAGCCGCTGAGCGTGGGACTCGGTCCTGCGCTGTGACGCCACTGCCCTGACGGGCGGTGGTGTTTTGTTTGCCCGAGGAGGCGCGTCGATGCTGGAGGAAGCCCTGGCGGCCGTGGAGGCCGCGTCCAACCTGCAGGAGCTGCAGGACGTCAGGGTGCGTTATCTGGGCAAGAAGGGGGAGCTGACGCGGAAGTTGAAGGCGCTCGGCTCGCTCCCGCCCGAGGAGCGCCGCGAGGCGGGAAGGCGCATCAACGAGCACAAGCAGGCGATCGAGGAGGCCATCCAGGCGCGCCGGGAAGCGTTGGAGCGCCGGGCTCTGGAGGGCAGGCTGGCGGGCGAGCGGGTGGACGTGACGCTGCCGGGAACGCGCTTCGGCGATGGCGGCCTGCACCTCCTCACGCGCGTCACGAACCGCCTGCTCGACGTGTTCACGGCCCTCGGCTACGAGGTCGCCGTCGGCCCCGAGCTGGAGACCGACCACTACAACTTCGGAGCGCTCAACTTCCCCGACGAGCACCCCGCCCGTGACGAGCAGGACACCTTCTGGACCACCGACGGCCGCTTGCTGCGTACCCACACCAGCCCCATGCAGGTGCGGTACATGGAGGACCACCGGCCGCCCTTCAAGGTCGTGGTGCCGGGCAAGGTCTTCCGGAACGAGGCCGTCGACGCCACCCACGAGGCGCAGTTCCACCAGCTCGAGGCGCTGGTCGTGGGCGAGCGCATCACCATGGCGGACCTGCGCGGCGCGATCGACGAGATGGCGGCGGCGCTCTTCGGCGAGGGTACGCGCACGCGCCTGCAGCCGACGTTCTTCCCGTTCGTGGAGCCCGGCGCGGAGTTCGCGATCTACTGGACGAACCCGCGTAGCGGTCGCCAGGAGTGGCTCGAGCTCGGAGGCTGCGGCATGGTGCACCCGAACGTGTTCCGGGCCGTCGGGTACCAGGGGGTCACGGGCTTCGCGTTCGGCTTCGGTATCGAACGGCTGGCGCTGGTGCCCTACGGCATCCCCGACATCCGGGCCTTCTACCAGGGCGATCTGCGCGTGCTGCGGCAGTTCCGGGGTGCGCTGTGAGCGCGCCGCGGGCACGGCCGCCGGCTCGCGGCCGCCGGCCGGCGCGGCGGGGCCGGTCGTGAGGGTCCCGCACGGATGGCTGGCCGAGCTCCTCGGGGGAGACCTGCCCGGCGTGGAGCGTACCGTCGAGCTGCTCGACGGTCTGGGGCTGGCCGTGGAGACGGTGCATGCCCTGCCGGCGGCGCCCCGCCGCGTGGTGATCGCCGACGTGGTCGAGGTCGAGGCCATCCCCGGCTCCGAGCACCTGGTGCGGGCGGTCGCCGGCGACGGCGAGCGCCGGGTGCAGGTCGTGTGCGGCGCGCCCAACGCCCGCGTGGGGGTGCGCAGCGCGCTGGCGCTCCCCGGCGCCGAGTTGCCGGGGGCCGGCTTCACCGTCGAGGCGCGCGAGATGATGGGCGTGGCCAGCAACGGCGTGCTCGCCAGCCCGCGGGAGCTCGGCCTCTTCGACTACGGCGGCGGCATCGTCGATTTCGGCCCGGACGCGCCGCTGGGAGCGGAGCTGGCCGAGCTGTGGCCCGCCGAGTCCGTCATCGAGCTCGAGCTCACCCCCAACCGCGGCGACGCGTTCAGCCTCCTCGGGGTGGCGCGCGACCTCGGTGCGAAGCTCGGCGTGCCGCTGCGCGTGCCCGGTGCCGACGCCGACCAGGGGGACGGCGCCATCGACGACGGCCTGAGGTTGGAGATCGAGGACGAGGCGGCCTGTCCGCGACTCACGCTGCGCCTGATCGAGGGCGTACGCGTGGCGCCGAGCCCGGTGTGGCTGCAGAGGCGGCTGGCCGCCCTCGGTCTTCGACCCCGCAACAACGTCGTCGACGTCACCAACTTCGTGACCTTCGAGCTGGGGCAGCCCACGCACGCCTACGACCGTCGCGTCCTGGGCGGCGGCGTGCTGCAGGTGCGGCGCGCCGCCGACGGCGAGCGCGTGACGCTCCTCGACGAGGAGGAGCGGGTGCTGGTAGCCGAGGACCTGGTCATCGCCACGCCGGACGCGGACGGCGGCAGCCGTGCCGTGGGGCTGGCGGGCGTCATGGGCGGCCTGCGCGACAGCGTCGTCCGGGACACGCGGGACGTGGCGCTGGAGGCTGCGCACTTCGACCCGGTGGTGGTGCGCAAGGCCGCCAGGCGGCACAGGCTCAGCACGGACGCCCACTACCGCTTCGAGCGCGGCGTCGACCCCAACCTGCCGCCGCGGGCCTCCGCCCGCGCGGCGGCGCTCATCGCCGAGATCGCCGGGGGGAGCGTGCATCCCGGCGTGAGCGCCAGCGGCAGCGACGTCGTCCGCCCGGAGATCGCCTTCCGCCCTTCGCGCGTCGGCTACCTGATGGCGATGGAGGTGCCTGCCGAGGAGCAACGCGCCTCGCTGGAAGCGCTCGGGTGCGACGTGGAGGGAGACCAGGACGATGCCTGGCGGGTGACGCCGCCGAGCTGGCGCTTCGACCTCCACATCGAGGAGGATCTGATCGAGGAGGTGTCCCGGCTGCACGGCTACGAGCACATCGGCAAGACCGTTCCCGCCATGCACTTCGTGCCCCCCATCCACGATCCCACGCACCGCTGGCTGCGCGAGGCGGTGGCCGCCATGGGTCTCCAGGAGACCGTGTCGTACGTCTTCACCGGCCCGGACGCGCTCGCGAGGGCGGCCGCGCCCGCTGCCGGCGTGGCGCTCAGCAACCCTCAGGGGGCCGAGCGCTCCGTGTTGCGGACGGCCCTCTACCCGGCCCTGCTGACGGCGGCGGCGCTCAACCGCGACGAGCCCGCGCTGGCGCTCTTCGAGATCGGTCACGTGTTCCTGGCGGGCGGCGAGGAGGAGCGCCTGGGCATGCTGTGGCGCGGCCCCTACGCCCGGGGCGTGTGGCGCGCCGACTCGCCGCTCGATTTCTTCGTCGTGAAGGGCGTGCTGGAGCGGCTCGCAGCGCGGCTCGGCGCCGACGTCCGCTGCCGCCCGACGCAGGCGCCGTTCCTGCATCCGGGGGTGGCGGCGGAGCTGGTGTGGCAGGGCGAGGCGGTCGGCGTGGCGGGCCAGCTCCATCCCGAGGTGGCGGCGCGGTACGAGCTGGACGGCGTCTACCTGGCCGAGCTGCGCCTTCCGCTGGCCGAGGGCCGGGTGCGGTACCGGGATTTCCCGCGCCAGCCCTTCGCCGAGCGCGACCTGGCCGTCGTCGCCCCGGTCGACGTCGCGTACGCGCGGCTGGAGCGCCTGGTGCGGGACGCGGCCGGCAGCGAGCTGGAGTCGGTGCGGCCGTTCGACGTCTACCAGGGCGAGCAGGTGGGGGAGGGAGGACGCTCGGTGGCGCTGCGTCTGCGCTTCCGTCGCAGCGACCGGGCCCTCACCGACGACGAGGTCGACGGGCATATGCGGAATGTCATGAGCGCCGTCCGTGACGCGGGCTATGATATCCGCGCATGAGCTGGCTGGATCTGGTTCTGGCGCTCGTCGTGGCGACGGTGACCGCCCTCGGGGTACACCGGCGGCTGTCGGGCTTCTTCGTCGGCCTGGGCGGGGCGTTGCTGCTCCACCCGTTGCTGGTGGTCGCGCAGAGCAACCCGTTCCTGGCGCTGGTCGCGGCCTGGGCGGCGGGGCTCGGCCTGAGCATGCTGGGGCGCCGCCTGTTCCAGCTGAACCGCGGCGCCGGCGCGCTGATGCGCGGCCTGGGCGGCGTGGGCGGCCTGGCGCTGGGCGTGGCGCTGGTGCTGTCGCTGGTCACGTCCCTCCCCATCCAACGCAATCCGGCGAACCCCAACGAGCTGTTCTACCCGCCGCGGAACCTCCCGGCTCCGATAGCCTCGGCGGTGACGGACTCCCGTCTGGTACTGCTGGGACGCGATATACTGCTGTACCCGCTGCTGGCACGGCAGGGGGATGTCACCAGCGGCCAGGAGCGCGTGCTCCAGGGCCTCCACCGGCTGTTCGTCGTGGGCGAGCCTTGGAACCAGACGCTCTGAGAGCATGGCGGACGGAGGTGCTGGGAGACAAGCAGGGACGCCGAGGAAGCGCAAGCCCGCCGCGTGACGCCTGGGAGCCGAGCGAGAGGTTCCCGTGCGTGGTGGCGGTGACGAGGCGGAGGGCTTCCGGGCCGTGCAGCGGTGCCGGAAGATAGGCGCGACCTCCTGGGAGACACGGCGGCGACCCAGCCGCGGCCCAGGGGTGGGCGCTGAAAACGCGAGCGGAGCGCCGATGGATGCGCTCCCGCCACCACCCGGTGGCGAGTCTGCGGGCCCCTCCTGAGCGGAACCACTCACTCGGCAGCGTCCGGGTTCGATCCGGCCGGGCTCTCCACCCGAAGGGCACGAACGTACACGGTGGCGGCACACGACGTGGTGCCGCGGCCAGCGACCCTCTGCAGGTATGCGAAGGGAAGCGACTCATGTGTGGCATCGTCGGCTATGTCGGCGGCCGGGAGGCCGCCGAGGTGATCCTGGACGGACTCGCCAGGTTGGAGTACCGCGGGTACGACTCCGCAGGCATCGTGGTGTCGCAGGCGGGGCGAGCGCCGCGGCCCAGGCTGGGCGCGGTGAAGCGCGCCGGCAAGCTGTCCGTGCTGCGTGATGCCCTCGAGGGCACCCCGCTCCACGGCCGTATCGGCCTGGGGCACACCCGCTGGGCGACGCACGGCAAGCCCAACGACGTCAACGCGCACCCGCACCTCTCGGAGGACGGGCGCCTGGCGGTCATCCACAACGGCATCATCGAGAACTACCTGGAGCTGAAGGAGCGGCTGGAGGCGGGGGGACACCGCTTCCTCTCCGAGACGGACACCGAGGTGCTCGTGCATCTCATCGAAGATCACTACGCGCGCCTCGAGGCTACGCAGGAGGGCGACGCTCGCCTGGTCGCGGCGGCCAGGGCGGCGCTGGCGGAGGTCTCGGGCGCCTATGCGCTCGTGCTGGCGCATGCCGATCACGATGTCATCGTCGCGGCACGTGCCACCAGCCCCCTGGTGATCGGCCTGGGCCGGGGCGAGATGCTCCTGGCCAGCGACGTGCCCGCGCTGCTGCCCTACACGCGCCGCATGATCTTCCTGGAGGACGGCGACCTGGCCGTCCTGTCGCAGGATGCCGTCGACATCATGGCCTTCGACGGCACGCCGCGCCGGCGCGAGGTCACCACCATCGACTGGGACGCGGAAGCGGCCGAGAAGGGCGGCTACCCCCACTACATGCTCAAGGAGATCGCGGAGCAGCCGGTGGCGCTCCAGCAGACGCTCTACGGGCGCTTCGCCGGCAACGGCTGCGACGTCAACCTCGACCTCGACCTCGATCCGCTAGCGATCGACCGGGTGGTGATCACGGCAGCCGGCACCGCGTTCTACGCCGGCCTGGTGGGACAGGTGCTGCTCGAGCGGCTGGCCCGGCTGCCGGTCGACGTGCAGGTGGCCAGCGAGTTCCGGTACCGTGAGCCGGTCATCGACGCGCGCACCCTGTGCGTGGTGGTGTCGCAGTCCGGCGAGACGATCGACACCCTGGAGGCGCTGCGCGAGGCGAAGCGGCGCGGCGCCCGGTCGCTGGGCATCGTCAACGTGAAGGGGTCCAGCATCACGCGCGAGGTGGACGACGTGCTCTACATCCACGCCGGCCCGGAGATCGGCGTGGCCAGCACCAAGGTCTACACCGCGATGCTGGCGGCCTTCGCGCTGCTGGCGGTGGACCTCGGCCGGGCCCGCGGGACGCTCGACGACGGTCTCGCCGAGGAGCTCCTGCGGGGGCTGCGGGAGGTGCCGCAGCAGGTCGAAGAGGCTCTCAAGCGGCGCGATCGCGTCGCCGAGGTGGCCGTCCGCTTCAAGGGCAGGCACCACTACCTCTTCCTGGGGCGCGGCGTCAACGTGCCCACGGCCTTCGAAGGCGCCTTGAAGCTCAAGGAGATCAGCTACATCCACGCCGAGGCGTATGCGACCGGCGAGATGAAGCACGGGCCCATCGCCCTCATCGACGAGGCCATGCCGGTGGTGGCCATCGCGACCGCTTCGGCGCTGTACGACAAGACCGTCTCGAACCTGCAGGAGGTGCGGGCGCGGGACGGCACGGTGATCGCCGTCGCCAGCGACGGGGACGCCGTCATCGGGCGGCACGCCGATGAGGTGCTGTTCGTTCCCCGCGTCCATGAGCTGCTCTCGCCCATCGTCAACGTCGTCCCGCTGCAGCTCCTGGCCTACGAGACGGCGGTGCGGCTCGGTCGTGACGTCGACCAGCCGCGCAACCTGGCCAAGAGCGTGACGGTGGAGTGACCCCCCCACGCCGATCCGACACCTACGCGAGCACCGGCGCCCGTGCCTGGGCGCCGGTGCTGCTCGCCGCCGCCTCGGTGACCATCGGGGCGGCGCTGGTGGCGTCGACCACCTGGGCGGCGGCGGCAGGGGGCGGGCCGCCCGCGCACGAGCAGCCGCTGTCGGTACCCGGCAAACCCAGCATCCCGGCCGGGGCCGGCGTCTACCGAACGAGCTGCCAGCAGTGCCATCCCGACCGGTCCCGCTTCGCCACGCCGGCGTGGCGCAAAGGCATCGCTCCGGCGCAGATCGCCCGCACCGTGCTCGGCCGCAGGGCCGGGCATCCCGCGGCGGTCGCCTCGCTGCAGGCGGCGTGGCAGGTCAGCGGCTACCTATGGACCCTGCCCGACGACGCCGCGGACATCCGGCGCGGCGAGCAGCTGGCGCTGCAGGCCGACCAGGCGCTGCGCTCCGACGCCCTGGGCCTCGCCCTGTTCCACTGGAACGACCTGCAGGACCTGAAGAGTGGCGAGTGGGTCCTGAACCACACCGAGGGAGACGTCGATCAGCTGATGCGCACGCTGGCGGGGAGCAAGTACACCTCGCTGTCGGCCGGCGACCGTCAGGACCTCGTCGACTACACCTTCGCGTCCTTCTTCGTGTGGCCGGCAGACTGGTGAGCCGCCGGCCGGCGAGCTGCCGGGAGGCGTCGCAGACGCGCGCGACGGCGTTGCACAGGAGGAGCGCGCGGACATCCGTATGATGGGGATCCCGGAAGGAGGATCATGCAGGGGAGCAACCACCTGGCCGATCGGCAACACCGGCTCATCGCACGGCTCGCCCGCGTCGAGGACGCTGCCCTGCTCGACGCCGTCGAGAGCCTGCTCGACGAGCACGACGAGCGGATGGCGCGGCTTCGCCTGGTGCCGCTCGAGGAGTCCGACGTCGACGCCATCCTCAAGGATCTCCTTCCACCGCGCGACGCAGGCTCCTGACGCCCGGCGCTACAGCATGCCGCGGCTCTTCAACACCAGGTAGAGCACGACCGCAGCCGCGATCGTGAGCACCCAGCGCAGCGTGCGGCCGGCGCGGCCGCCCGACAGCGAGCCCAGCCGCTCGCGGGCGTCGTCGGCGTCGCGCCGCTGCATCAGGCGTTGCGCCCGCCGGAGCGACCGTACGCTCTTCCCGAGCTCCCCCTTGCGCCGGTACGCCACGGCCAGGTTGTGGTGGGCGTTGGCGAAGGCGTCGTTGAGTTGGAGCGCCCGCTGGTAGGCGGTGATGGCGTCGTCGACGCGGCCTTGCTCGAGCGCCACGTTGCCCAGGTTGGTCAGGGCGCGGTAGTGGCGCGGATCGGCCTCGAGCGCGCGCTCGAAGCAGGCGGCGGCCTCGTCGACGCGATCGTCGTAGATGAGCGCGGTGCCGCGCTGGGTCTCGAGCTCCGCGTCGAAGAAGCCGCTATCGACGGCGTCCAGCTCCGGCGCGGCATCCTCGGGCCGCCGCCGGTCGAGAGCCTCTCCGGCGCGGCGCAGCCGTTCGAGGTCCGCCTCCAGCCGGGCCCAGGGGATCTGGCCGGGCCGCGCCTCGATGTTCTCCAGGCGGCGGATGGCGCGGCGCCAGGCCTTCTGGCGCACCAGCGCCTGCACGTCGGAGAGCCCCGATAGCGCCGTGTGCAGCCCGGGGTCGCGGCCGCCCGTGAGAAGGTAGGCGCGGTGGGCCGCACCGAAGCGGCCGGCCGCGAGCTCGTCTCGCCAGTCCGGAGAAGCGGGCGCCCCGGGGTGGTCCGCACCCGAGGCGCCGAGATCGCTCGTCATCGTGGTGACGCTACCACGTCACCGTAGAGGGCGGCGTAGGCGTCCGCCGAGCGCGTCCAGCTGAAGTCCTTGCGCATGGCGCGGGTCATCATCCGTTGCCAGGCGGCCGTCCCGAAGGTCTCCCGGGCGAGCCCCGCAGCCCACAACAGCCCTTCGGCGGTGAGCGGCTCGAAGAGGAAACCGGTGCGCTCGTGCTCGACGGTGTCGTGCAATCCGCCCGTGTCGCGAGCGATGGGTAGCGTGCCGTAGCGCATGGCGATCATCTGGCTTAGGCCGCACGGCTCGAAGCGGCTGGGGACCGCGAGGGCGTCGCAGCCGGCGTAGATGAGGTGTGCCAGCGTCTCGTCGAAGCCGATGCTGACGCTCACGCGGCCGGGGTGACGGTCTGCGAGCGCGCGCAGCGCCTGTTCGAGAGCGGCCTCGCCGGACCCCAGCACGGCCAGGCTCCAACCCTGGGCGACCATCCGGTCGCCGGCCGCCAGGACGAGGTCGATGCCCTTCTGATCGGCGAGGCGGGAGACCACGCCGATCAGCGGCGGTCCCTCCGGCAGGCCCAGGCGGGCGGCGAGCGTTGCCTTGCAGGCGGCCTTGCCGGCCGCATCGTCGGCGTCGAAAGGAGCCGGCAGATGCGGGTCGGTGGCGGGATCCCACTCGTCGGTATCGAGCCCGTTGAGGATACCGACCATTCTATCTCGGATGTGGCGGAAGCTGCCATCGAGGGTGTAGCCGTACTCCGGGCGCCGGACCTCCTCGGCGTATCTGGGGCTGACCGTCGTCACGCGCGAGGCGAAGCCGAGGCCGGCCTGCAGTGCGTTGGCCCGACCGAAGTGGTCGATGGCGGTGCCTGCCAGGGCGCCGGGGAGTCGCAGCCACCACAGGGCCTCGTCGATGCCCGACTCGCCCTGGTACTGGACGTTGTGCACCGTGAGGATCGACGGCAGGCCCGGGAACGCCGTCGGCAGGTGCCAGCCGTGGGCCAGGAGCATGGGCAGGTAGGCGGCATGCCAGTCGTTGACGTGCGCCAGCTCCGGCACGAACCCCAGCCGCTCGCTCACCTGCGGCACGGCGCGGGTGAAGCGGCAGAAGCGCCGCACGTCGTCGGCGTACCCGTAGAGCCGGTCGCGCCGGAAATCGTCGTGCCCGACGAAGGCGTAGCGCACGCCGCCCGCCTCCAGGGTGCCGACGCCGACGGGCTGCATGGCGCCCGCGAAGGGGGCCGGCACGTCGCCGATCCAGAGGGGCGGCGGCGAGGCGCGCAGGGTGGCGTACCAGGGGGTGACCACCAAGACCTCGTGGCCCAGCGAGGCGAGGGCGCGCGGCAGCGCGCCCGCGACGTCGGCCAGGCCGCCGGTCTTGCTGTAGGGGTGGACCTCGGCGCTCACGAACAGCACGCGCATGCGGTTACCATAGCCCAGCCGCGCGGGGCCGGGCGAAGGGGAGGCCGTGACCGTGGAGAGCGACCCCGGCGTGCCGTTCCGGAGGTCCGGTGTCCGGTCCTTACGGTTCTAATGCCCCTCTCCGCATATACTCTGACAACCATGCTCAAGCGGTTTTGGAGGCTTCATGAAGCGTAGATGGCTGATCCTCGGCCTGGTGGCCCTCGCGTTGACCACCGCGGTCGTGAACGCACAGCTCTCCCGGGACTTCGCGGGCGAGTTCCTGAACAACCCCAGTGGGAGGGCCCTGGTGCAGGCATTCGGCGCCCTCAAGACCGGCTACCTGCACGACGTCAACGACCAGAGCCTGATCCGAGGCGCCATCAACGGCATGGTGAGCTCGCTCAACGATCCCTTCACGAGCTACATCCCGCCCAAGGCGGCGGCCTTCGACAACCAGCAGATGAGCGGCCAGTACGAGGGGATCGGTGCCGTGCTGACGCCCCACAACCGCCAGACGGGCAAGGGCGTCGAGATCCTCACCGTCTACAAGGGCGGCCCGGCCGACAAGGCGGGCATCCGGCGCGGCGACCTGTTCCTCAAGGTCGATGGCGTGGACGTCAGCGACAAGACCTCCAGCGAGGTCGCGGACCTGGTGCGAGGGCCCAAGGGGACGACCGTTCACCTGACCATGCGCCGGCCGGGGCAGTCGCAGCCGTTGGACTTCTCCGTGGTGCGGTCCACCATCCAGGTCATCGACGTGTCCTCGACGATGCTCCCCGATCACGTGGGCTACGTCGCCCTGAGCTCGTTCGAGAACCAGAAGCTCAACGATCAGCTCAAGCAGCAGGTCGACAAGCTCAAGCAGGAGGGCGCGACGTCGCTCATCCTCGACCTGCGCGACAACCCCGGAGGCCTCCTTACCGAGGCCATCGACGTCTCCGACGACTTCCTCAGTCACGGCGACATCGTCTTCCAGCGGGCGCGCGGCGTGACGCAGCGGCTCGCGTCGGCCGACCCGAGCCAGATCTTCAGCGGGCCGATGGTGGTGCTGGTCAATCACAACTCGGCCTCGGCCTCCGAGATCGTGTCCGCCGCCCTGCAAGACAACCACCGCGCCAAGGTGGTCGGTGAGCAGACGTTCGGGAAGGGCGTCGCCCAGTCGGTGGTCTCGCTCTCCGACGGCGGCCAGCTCCGTTACGTCTCCTTCGAGTGGCTGACGCCGGACCGGACCAACATCCAGAAGAAGGGCATCACTCCGAACATCAAGGCGGCCGACACCCGCTACCCGAACACCATCTCGGTGGACGGCAGCGGTGCCGACCCGGGCCAGACCATCCAGATCGTGGTGGACGGCAAGACGGTCGGAAGCACCAAGGCGGGGTCGGACGGCACCTTCCAGTTCGTGACGCAGGGCCCCGCGCCACAGGTGAGCGGTGTCCAGGGGCAGGCGATCGTGGACCTCAAGACCGACCACGCCCTCAAGGTCGCCTACGACACCGTGCTGCAGGAGGCGCAGTCGGCGTCTTCGTCGGCGCAGGCACCCGCCTCCGGCGGTGCCACGCCGGCGAACGCTTCACACTGAGGGGGTCCGGGAGCGCGTAGCCTAGGTCGATGATAGACGTCGACCGGCTCGTGAAGACGTACGGGCGCGTTCGGGCCGTGGATGATGTGTCCTTCTCGGTCCCCCAGGGGCGGGTGGTCGCGCTCCTCGGCCCGAACGGCGCCGGCAAGTCGACCACCATCAAGGCGATCACGGGGCTGCTGCGCCCCTCCGCCGGGCACGTGCGCGTGGGCGGCTTCGACCTCGAGCGGGCCCCGCTCGGGGCCAAGGCGCTCCTCGGCTACGTGCCCGACCGGCCCTACCTGTACCAGAAGCTCACCGGCCGCGAGCTGCTGCGCTTCCTCGGCCGCCTCCGGCGCGTGGCGGACGCCGAGCGCAAGGCCGAGGCGTGGCTCGCGCACTTCGGCCTGGAGCGCAGCGCCAACGAGCTCATCGAGACCTACTCCCACGGCATGCGTCAGAAGCTGACCTTCGCGGCCGCCCTGCTGCACGAGCCGCAGGCGCTGGTCATCGACGAGCCGATGGTCGGGCTCGACCCGCGCGCCGCTCACGACGTGCGGAGGCTGATGCGCGCGGCGGCCGAGGGAGGGGCGGCGGTGCTGCTGACCACGCACTCCATGGACGTGGCCGAGGCGGTGGCGGACTCCGTGCTGCTGCTGGACAGGGGCCGGGTCCGGGCGATGGGCACCATGACCGAGCTGCGCGCCCGGGTCGGTCGGAGCGACGCGTCTCTGGAGGCGATCTTCCTCCAGCTCACCGACCAGGCGGCCGACGACAGGGCTGCGGCGACCGCGCGGGACGGGGCAGCCGCTTGAGCCTGGCCGCGATGCGGCTGCGCGGGGCCCTGAACGGCCTGAGGCAGGCTCCCGGCCGGCTCGCCGTCGGCGTGGCGCTGCTCGCCGGCGTCTTCGTCGGCGTTCTGACGGTCACGCGCAGGGGCGTACGCTTCCTCGACCACTACCCGGGCATCGGCACCATCGCCGGCGCCGTCGAGCAGCGGAGCCTGGAGGCGCTCTTCACGGTGTTGATGCTGGCGGTCGCATTCAGCGTGCTGACCAGCGCCGTCGCGACGCTCTACGGCTCGCAGGACCTGCCGTTCCTGCTGAGCCTGCCGGTGGATCCGGTGCGCGTGTTCACGCTCAAGGTGATCGAGACCTACGTCAACAGCGCGCTGTTGCCGGCGGTGTTCACGGTGCCGGTGCTGGTAGGGGTGGGGATCGAGAAGCAGGCTCCGGCCGTCTTCTACCTCATCGCGCTGGCCGCGCTGCTCGCCCTCTACGCCTTGCCGGTGGCGTTCGGCGCGGTGGCGGCCCTGTTGCTCATGCGCGTCGCGCCGGCAGGCCGCGCCAAGGAGGTGGCGACCGCCGCCAGCGTGGCTCTGGCGGCGGTCCTCGTGCTGGGCATGCGCGCCTTGAGGCCGGAGCGGCTGCAGCACCTGACGCCCGCCCAGTTCGAGCAGGCGCTCACCCGCTTCGCGGACCTTCACGTGGGCTGGCTCCCCTCGGCGTGGGGTAGCGCCGCGGTCTGGGGGGCCTTGCAGGGACGCCTGTCGGCCGCGGCGCTGGTGCTGGCGGCGGTGTCGGCGGTGGCGCTCGCTTTGGTGGCGAGGCTGGCGGCCATGGCCTATCGGGCGGGGTGGTTCCGCTCCCTCGACACGCAAGGCCGTCAAGGCGTCGTGGGCGTGTTGCCGCCCGCGCGCTGGGAGCGGCCGATCGCCCGGTTGGGTCCCGCCGGCGGGGTGGTGGTGAAGGACCTGCGCTTGCTGGCGCGCGACCCCTCGCAGTGGTCGCAGTTGCTGGTGCTGCTGGCTCTGGCGGGGGTCTACTTCATCAGCACCGCGTCCGTCGGTGCCGAGATGCAGCGCTTCCGCGACGTGGTGGGAGCGCTCAACCTCGTGTTCCTCGGCTTCCTCCTCGCGGGCGTCGGGATCCGGACCGCCTTCCCCCTGGTGTCGCTGGAGGGGGAGGGCTTGTGGCTGCTGCGCACCGGCCCGGTGCGGGCGCGCCACATCGTCGCCGCGAAGTTCTGGGGCGCCCTGCCTCCCATGGTGCTGCTGGGCGGCGGCCTCGGGGTCGCCGTGGCCGGCCGCCTGGGCGTGTCGCCGACGCTGGCGCTGGCGACCCCGGTGGCGGGAGCGTGCGCGGGTCTGGCCGTCACCGGCCTCGGGGTCGGCCTGGGCGCCGCCTTCCCGCGCTTCGACGCGGCCAGCCCCAGCGAGGTGCCGCTCTCGCTGGGGGGGCTGATCTACATGGCGTTGTCGCTCGCCTACGCGGTCGTCACCACGCTGCTGTTCGCTTACCCGGCCTACCGGACCCTGCGCCAGCCCGGGGCCTTCCATTGGGGATCGCCCCTGGGGCTGGGGCTGCTGGCGGCCGTGCTCCTCGTCACCGCGCTGTGGACCCTGGTGCCCCTGGCGTTCGGCAGCGCCCGGCTGGCGCGTTACGAGTCCGGGATCGGCTGAGGCGTCTGCCGCTCCCGGCTCAGACGTGCCCGGGTCCGGCGGCGGCCACCTCGGGCGGGGCGTCCGCGCGGAAACGCTCGAAGTTGTCGCGGAACATGGCCGCCAGCCTGGCGGCCTGGCGGTCGAAGGCGGCGGCGTCGTCCCAGGTGTCGCGCGGCGTGAGCAGCTCCGCGGGCACCCCCGGCGCGCGCTCCGGAACGGCCAGGCCGAAGGTCGCGTCCTGCCGGTAGGCGACATCGTCCAGCTCGCCCTGCAACGCCGCGCGGACGAGCGCGCGGGTGTGGGACAGGCGCATCCGCCGGCCGCTGCCGTAGGGCCCGCCGGTCCATCCGGTGTTGACCAGCCAGACGCGGCTCCCGAAACGTCGGATGCGCTCGCCGAGGAGCTGCGCGTAGCGCATCGGCGGCAGCGGCATGAAGGGGGCGCCGAAGCAGGCGCTGAAGGTGGCGCTGGGATCGCTGACGCCCCGCTCGGTGCCGGCGACCTTGGCGGTGTAGCCGCTGAGGAAGTGGTACATGGCCTGCTCGGCGCCGAGCCGGGCGATGGGCGGCAGCACCCCGAAGGCGTCGGCCGTGAGGAACACGATGTCGCGCGGGTGGTCTCCCACCGAGGTGACGGCGGTGTTGGGCATGAAGTGGAGCGGGTAGGCCGCGCGCGTGTTCTCGGTGCGGCTGTCGTCGTCGAAGTCCAGCTGGCGGCTGTCGGAGAGCAGGCGGACGTTCTCCAGGACCGTGCCGAAGCGGTGGGTGGCGGTGTGGATCTCCGGCTCGGCGGCCTCGGACAGGCGGATCGTCTTGGCGTAGCAGCCGCCCTCGAAGTTGAACACCCCGGCGTCGGACCAGCCGTGTTCGTCGTCCCCGATGAGCTCGCGATCCTTGTCCACGGACAGGGTGGTCTTGCCGGTCCCGGAGAGGCCGAAGAAGAGGGCGACCTCCCCGTCCTGCGTGGCGTTGGCCGAGCAGTGCATGGGGAGGACGCCCGTCTCCGGTAACGCCAGGTTCAGGGCCGAGAAGATGGACTTCTTGATCTCGCCGCCGTACTCCGTGTCGCCGATGAGCACCAGCTTCCGCTCGAAGTCCATGGCGACCACCGTGGAGGTATGCGTGCCGTGACGCTCCGGGTCCGCGCGGAAGCTCGGAAGGTCGACGACGACCCACTCGGGTCGTTCGTGCGGCACGGGGGCGCGCACGAACAGGTTGTGTGCGAAGAGACTGTGCCAGGCGTACTCGGTGACGATGCGCACCGGGATCCGGTAGCGCGGGTCCGCGCCAGCGTACAGGTCCTGCACGTAGAGCCGCATCCCCTCGAGGTGCGCCTCCATGTCGGCCTGCAGGCGGTCGAACGCCGCCTGGTCCAGCGGCTGGTTGATGCTCCCCCAGTCGACGATATCGCGGGTGGCGCGGTTGCGCACGATGAACTTGTCGCTCGGAGAGCGGCCGGTGAAGCGGCCGGTGTCCACTACCAGAGCGCCCGTACCAGCCACCATGCCCTCGCCCCGCTGTAACGCGTGCTCGTAGAGCACGGCGGGCACGGGGTTGAGGAGGAGGGTGGAAGCGTGTTCGAGCCGGATGGATCCGGAGGCGGCGTCCGCGGGCCCCTGCGGCGAGGACTGCGTCGACTGCGGGCGGGATGTGCTTTCGTCCATGCCGATCCTGCTTCCGTGAGCTCGAGAGCGATGTACGCGATGGGCTTCGCGCACTTATACCAGCAAGGCTACGCAGTGCCCCGTCGCCCGGCCGTGGCCGGCGTACAACCGGAAGACGCCCTCACCAGTTCAGGCTCACGCCGAAGTGGGCCTGCTTGCGCAGGTCGGAGAGGTCGATGCCCGCCTCCAGCCCGAGGTTGTTGGTGAAGGCGTAGCGCAGGCCGACGCCGAGCTCCGGCACGGCGCCCTGGGCGGGCGTGGTGTCGGGGAAGCTGAGGCGCCCCGACAGGTCGAAGTTGAGGGGGCCGAGGTCGTAGCTGAGGCTCACCTCGTTGGTGAAGCCGTAGGCGCCGTTCACGCCGTTGTAGTTCCCGAGCCGATAGCTGGCGAACAGCTCCGGCGTGAGGTAGCCGCCCACCCGCAACGCCACGCCGAAGGGCTGGCCGTTGTTCTCGAGCAGGCTCGACAGCGGCGTGGTCTGTATCTGCACCACGTCGATGCCCAGCGCCTTGCTGAGCGCGTTCTGCAGCTCGGACACCACCAGCACGTCGACGGCGGTGTCGAGCGCGCTCTGGGCCACGGCGGTGCCGAAGCCGCCCTGCCCGGCGAGCTGCGGGCTCACGCCCAGGCGCCCCAGGGTGACGAGCGACAGCAGCTCGCTGTCGCTGAGGGGCCGGGGCGAGGAGGTGCCCGACGCCGAGGTGGCTTGCACCAGCGCGTTGCTCGACAGCGTCGGCTGGATGTCGAAGGTGACGGGGTTCGGCCCCTTCGTGGTGGGTTGCACCTGGCCGGAGAACGACAACGTCACCTGGAAGGTGCTGGAGTCGCGGGGAGCGGCGAAGGTGAGGCCGGTCGTGCTGGAGAGCACGCGCTGCTTGTCGAAATCGCTGTGGGCCTGCACGTCGAGCGTGGGGTAGACGCCGCGACTCGCCTGGAAGCCGGCGGTCGCCTGGTCGATGGTGAAGTCGCGGCCCGCGAAGGTCAGGGTGCCGCGCAGCGCCTTGGCGGTGCCGTCGAGCTTCGGCGCAGCCGCGGTCCCGGTCAGGTCCAGATCGAGCGACACCTCGGCGGTCCCGAAGCCGGCATCCAGGAGCACGCGCTGAGGCGCCTTCAGGTGCAGATGGTCGAAGATCACCGACTCGCGAGCGGCACGCGCGGCCTGGCTCTGACCGGACCCCGTGCCCGCGTCCGCGCCGCTCGTCGCGGGCGCCGATGCTTGCGCCCCGGACGGCGCCCCGCCGCCCGCAGGGGCCGAGCTCTGCTGGGTAGGGCCGGGTCCGGCCGATGTGGCGCCGCCGGCTGCGGCGCCGGGTGCTGTGCCGGTTGAGGTGCCGGCTGCTGTGCCCGCCGTGGCGTTGGCAGCGGACCCCGGTCCCCCACTTCCGCCGACCGCGTTCGATGTCTGGGACGTGGCAGCGGTCGTGCCGGCCGCCTGGCCGCCCCCTCCCGCGGGCGGCTGGCCCGGCGCCCCGATGTTCATGTGCACCTCGGAGGCGTCCAGCTCGCCGCCGATGGTGAGCCCGGCCCGGGT
>Ga0102953_1001182_pt1 | contig 16797 bp, 15 predicted proteins | sample SalPon2A_C_D2_MG_FD_78509 | JGI IMG/M metagenome (GOLD analysis project Ga0102953, IMG submission 78509) | Soil microbial communities from South San Francisco under conditions of wetland restoration - Salt Pond MetaG R2A_C_D2_MG | ecosystem: Environmental > Terrestrial > Soil > Wetlands | place... | reverse complement strand
GAGGCCACACCCGTTCCCATCCCGAACACGGCCGTTAAGCTCGATGGCGCCGATGGTACTGCCCAGCGCGGGAGAGTAGGTCTTGCCTCATCCTCTTTCTTTTTCCCCCCCCTTTTTCTGGCACCCTGTCCTATTGGATTTGGTGCCTTTTTTTTGCAATTAATCTGATATATTTAGCTTTCTTTCGTTATCCCGTCACCGGGTACATTGCTGGGTTAGGCTATTACATCCGGTTTAAATATCTTCATCTAAGGGCGAACAAGAGTTGTCAATGATCTATTTGAATGCAGAAGTCAGTCGATATCAGCGTTGTTATAGTTAATTATAACGTCAAAGAGTTTCTCTCTAACCTGCTGAATGCAATAAAAAAGGCTAAACATGATCTTTCACTGGAGATTTTCGTTGTTGACAATGCCTCTTCCGATAACTCCGTACCATATCTAAGTAAACAATACCCTGAGATAACGTTCATCAAGAATAGCCGCAATATTGGTTTTGCCAAAGCAAATAATCAGGCTATTAAAAAAGCAAACGGAACCTATACGCTGTTGATTAATCCGGATACCCTGATCAGTGAAGACACTTTAATTACGTTGAGGCGGTATATGGATGGACATCCTCAGACAGGTGCCTGTGGATGTAAAATTTTAAATCCCGACGGCTCGTTTGCTCCCGAATCCAGAAGATCAATTCCAACGCCCCTCTCTGCACTCTGGAAAGTGTTAGGACTCACTACCCTTTTTCCCCGTAATAAAACATTCGCCGAATACTACCTGAGCTGGATGGACGAAGACAGACCCTCTCAGGTTCCGGTCTTATCCGGTGCTTTTATGTTCTTTCGAACCCAGATACTCAGAGAATTGGACGGATTCGATGAACAATTCTTCATGTATGGTGAGGACATCGATTTATGCTATCGCACAAGCAAGGCGGGGTACCAAATTGATTACGTTCCAAGTACCAGTATAATCCATTACAAAGGAGAAAGCACCAAAAAGGATAATATCGATTACATAGTGCTCTTCAACCGGGCTATGCTACAATTTTTCCGAAAGCACTATAGCTACAGTTATAGTATCTCCCTTCGCATCCTTATCGTAATCGGCATTTTGGCCCGCGGTTTTGTTACGTACGCCACTACCCTCTTCAGGCGTGGAATCCAACCCATGATTGATCTTGGCATCATTAATTGCATCCTGATTGGCGGTTTTGTCTGGCGCTACCATATTAGTTTTTCTTTCATCTTTTCGGACTACAGACCTACTTATCTTATTGTTAATGGTGTGGTCTCATTGCTTTTTCTCGTTGGTTCCATAAATCACGAAATTTATGGAAGACAACGAAATTCGATTGTAGCAGTGTTAAAAGCGAATTTTTGGGCTTTTGGGGGCGCTTCAATCATTACTTTTTTTCTGAGACAATTTGCCTTTTCCCGTTTGATACTGCTTGTCGGCTTTTTGTTGAGTACGTTTTTGATGGCGATTTTGCGTTTGATCAGAAAAAATTCCGGATCAACCATCAGAACAGGAAGAGGAACTTTTAATTCCGTTCGAGTTTTAATTGTTGGGCTCAATAACCGGACACCGGAACTTGCCAGGAAGCTTCAAAGTAAAGTTGAAAAGAATTATGAGGTAGTCGGTGTTTTGCGGAATGATCATCTTAAGGGGAAGTTCACCACAGAAGGAATACCGGTTTTAGGCGAATTATCAGATATATCAGAGGTGATTCACAGATACCGCATCGGACAGGTTTTATTTCTGTTGAATGCATTATCATATAAAGAGATACTCCATGTGATAACAAAGTACAGGAAACCCGGCATCCTGTACAAACTTGTACCTGAGTCGCTTGATTTTGTTATTGGTAAAGCCAACGTTGAATACCTGGATGATATGCCGGTCGTGGATGTGGATATTGCTTATCAGTCTGCCTGGAATCGGTTTATTAAGCGATTCTTTGATGTCGTTCTGTCATCGCTGGTTCTGATCACCTCATCCATCATAATGTTGCCGGCGATCATCTTCAGTCCGGCTTCCCCAAAATCCGTTCATATGTTCGGCAATCCCAACAAAGGGCTGTCACTTACGTTTTTTTCTCCGGTTAATAAACATTTTTATAAGAATCTGTATTTGCTCATATGGCATATCTTCAGAGGCAGAATGAGCTTTGTAGGTGCCCCGGTGCATTACGTCGGGCACCAGGATCTTGTCTATAAACCAGGATTAACCGGCCTGCGACAGATAAATGAATCTCGTCTGTATCATCCGGATGATAAGCTTAAGTACGAAATCTACTATTTGCAGAATTATTCTATATGGCTGGATATAGATATTCTGATTAAGTCATTGACAAACAGAGTTTATTCGTTGCAATTTCTGGAACTTGATGAGGCTGATTCGTTATAATCGCTTATCAACCCGGCCAATCATACCCTTATGCCAATCATCAAATGTATCGTCTTCGATATGTTTCCGAATTTCGGATGAAAGCCACAGGTAAAATGTCAGATTGTGCGCTGAAGCCAGGTATAATCCCAGTAATTCTTTGGTACGGATCAGATGGTGGATATATGCAAGGGTATGGCCCTGGCATAGTTCGGATGGAAAGCCATCGTCAGCTGATTCAAAGCAATCTTTCCATTTCGCATTCCTGAGATTTATAGTCCCGTTTCTTGTGAATATCATGCCATTGCGCCCATTACGGGTTGGCATCACACAGTCGAACATATCCACACCCAGAGCAACACTTTGAATAATGTTTGCAGGTGTACCTACACCCATAAGGTAGCGTGGCTGTTTGGCAGGCAGATAGTCGGTACAGATATCGGTCATTTCATACATGACTGGAGCAGGTTCACCAACACTCAGGCCGCCAATGGCATACCCTTCAAATCCGATTTCAGCAATAGCCTTGGAAGAGGCGCTCCTCAGGTCGGGGAAAGTATTCCCCTGAACAATTCCAAACTGCTGCTGTCGGTATTCGTAGTGAGATGAACTTTCGTTAAAGGCATTACGGCCACGACGAGCCCAGCGATGAGTTAAATCCATCGCCTTCTTCGCATATTCATAGGTACTGGGATTGGGGGCACATTCGTCGAGCACCATCATGATATCGCTGCCAAGGATGCGCTGAGTTTCTACAACGTTTTCCGGTGTAAAGAGATGACGAGAACCATCAATGTGACTTTGAAAAGTGACCCCTTGCTCATGCAGGTCGCGGATTTGAGATAGTGAAAAGACCTGAAATCCCCCTGAATCGGTCAGTATTGGAAGGTCCCAGTTTATGAAACGATGTAAACCGCCTGCTTTGCTAATAATGTCGTTTCCCGGACGCAGATAAAGGTGATAAGTATTGCCCAGAATAATTCGGGCTCCGACGGAATTCTTTAGAACCGGTTGTGGTACGGATTTTACTGTGCCTAGTGTTCCAACAGGCATGAATATCGGTGTTTGAATTGTGCCGTGATCCGTCGTAATATAACCGACACGAGCTTTACTCTTTTTTGATGTTTTTAAAAGTGTAAACAATTGGATGCTAAGGTATTATGATTTTAGGATGGCCCCTTTATTATTGTTTTGGGAATGAGGATAGACTCATTAAAACCACATAAAATAGTAATTTTGAGGTATTGAGGCTTGGCTTTGCAAAGTATAATCGAATCTTTTGGAACGAGTTAAGACAATCATAGTAACAGCCGGTTTAGATTTCATCGCGCTCATGCTGGCGTGGTATGTCTTCTATTACGCGAGGTTCCACTGGGGATTGTTCCCAGGTCTTTCAGCAGCGAGACCCGCAACCGTACTTCTTCCTTCAATCGTCATTGCTCTGTTCTGGATAGTGGTTTTCCTGATTTTTGGATTATATAGAAACCTCTATTTGATTTCTCGATTTGATGAAACCGTTCGTGTACTCAAGGTCGTTACAATCGGCACCCTCATACTTTTCTTTTTGCTATTCATTGATAGCTTGGGATGGAATTCCGGTAACATCCATTACGCAAAAACATATACCCTTTTTTACTGGTTCGTTAATTTCATTTTCGTATCTCTCGACCGTTTTATCATCCGTACCTTCCAGAGGGTTCAGGTACAGAAAGGCAGAGGGCTTCACCATGCGGTGATCATAGGTACAGGCCCAACGGCAATATCTGTTTATGAGAATATACAGCGTCATAGGGTGTCGGGACTGAATGTGCTGGGTTTCGTAAAGGCAAACTCAGCAAAAGACGGTATATCTGGCCTTCCGCTAAAAGTAATTGGTTCGGTTGAAGATCTAAAAAAAGTGATTATTAACAGAGAGATTCAGGAAATTATCGTTGCACTGGAGCCTCACCAAAGCGATTCTATAATCGAGATTGTCGATCGAATTGATATCCCAAATGTTTCCGTGAAGATACTCCCGGATTTTTATCAGATGATCATCGGTTTGAACCAAACCAATCAGATATTCGGCCTGCCGTTAATCGAGGTGATGCCCGACCCCATGCCATCGTGGGAAAAATTCGCAAAGGATGTAATGGACATTGCTATTTCGCTGTTTATACTATCTATAACACTTCCAATCACACTTCTGATTACATTATTAATCAAGCTAACATCCCGAGGTCCGGTTATCTACAGGCAGAGACGAGTCGGATTATACGGGAAGGAGTTTTATATATATAAGTTCCGCACCATGTATAATGATGCAGAAAAGCATACCGGACCTGTTTGGGCAAGTAAAGATGACCCCCGGATTACACCAGTTGGCAATTGGCTGAGAAAACTGAGACTGGATGAAATTCCCCAGTTTTTTAACGTGATTAAGGGAGATATGAGTTTAGTAGGACCACGACCCGAAAGACCTTTTTTTGTGAATGAATTCAAGAAAAGAATTCCATTATACACGAGAAGATTACGTGTTAAACCGGGTATAACAGGTTGGGCGCAGGTGAAGTGGAAATACGATTCGAACATTGAAGACGTTCGAGAAAAAACAAAGTATGATCTTTTTTATGTAGAGAATATGTCGCTGAGCATGGATCTGAAAATACTTATTAATACTCTTATTACTATTTTAACCGGCCGTGGGCAGTGAAATGACATCCGAAATAATTAACACAACAAATTGAACATTAGTCGATACGAACGGATGACCGAAGCCAGCAGTGTATGGGAACAGATATACTTGTAATAACGCCAACCTATAATGAGGCGGGCAACATCGCCCGTTTGCTGGATAGTCTGATGAATTTGCCCGTTGCGGTGGATGTTTTGGTTATTGATGATTCATCTCCCGATGGAACCGGTGATGTTGTGCGCCGGAAAACTGAAAAATATCCGGATCGCATTCACTTGATTGAACGTGATGGGAAGCAGGGACTGGGAACAGCATATGTCGCCGGTTTCAGGTATGGATTCGATCACGGTTATACTTATATGTGTGAGATTGATTCGGATTTCTCCCATAACCCGGAAGATATCCCGCGGCTCGTAGAAGAGGTAAGAAGTGGGCGGGCAGACCTGGCGATAGGGTCACGTTACAGTCATGGCATTAGCATTATTAACTGGCCGCTATCACGTCTCATTCTCTCATATGCTGCTAATTTTTACGCACGATTTGTCACCAGGCTACCGATTCATGACACTACAGCGGGTTTCAAGTGTATTCATCGCAGGGTTGTGGAACGGATTGATTTATCACGTGTTAAATCTAATGGATATGCATTTCAGATTGAGATGCATTTTCGCGCCTGGAAGGCAGGATTTCGTATTAGCGAAGTGTCTATCATATTCCGTGAACGACAAGAGGGAGCCTCAAAAATGTCGAAGATGATCATAATGGAGGCGATCTGGCGTGTATGGTCGCTCAAAGTGCGTAGCATGCTGGGATTGCTTTGATTTCCTATAAAGTGATAAAAAACAATAAATAAATATCCCGATTGTACTGTCGGGAAAAATTGTTCTATATTCAAAGTTCGTGATGAAATTAAGGTTGTTCGGCAAATTTAAACGAGTATGAATTACCTGGATTTTGAAAAGCCAATTATTGATCTGGAACGTAAAATTGAAGAACTAAGTGAAATCTCGTTTGCTGATGATGATGTTCTCAATACCGATATTGGGAAATTGAAAAAGAGAGTTGAAGATTTGCGGGACTCGATTTTTTCAAATCTTACTCGTTGGCAGAGGGTTCAACTGGCGCGTCACCCGGATCGTCCCTATACCCTGGATTATATATACAAGATCACTGATAATTTTATCGAGTTGCACGGCGACCGTTCGTATGCCGACGACAAAGCGTTGGTCGGCGGTCTGGCAACGATCAATGGAATCTCTGTCATGATCATGGGACATCAGAAAGGCAGGGATACCAAGTCGAGGCAGTACCGTAATTTCGGGATGCCTAATCCGGAAGGATACCGAAAGGCATTGCGCCTCATGAAATTAGCCGAAAAGTTTAATGTCCCGGTTATTACAATGCTGGATACCCCGGGTGCTTATCCGGGGCTGGAAGCTGAAGAACGTGGTCAGGCTGAAGCCATCGCACGCAACCTTATGGAGATGGCCGTGCTGAAGGTGCCTATCATTGCCATTGTCATTGGAGAAGGGGCAAGTGGCGGAGCGTTGGGTATCGGTATGGGTAATGAGGTTTACATGATGGAAAATACCTGGTACTCGGTGATATCTCCGGAATCGTGCTCCTCCATCCTTTGGAAAAACTGGGAGTATAAGGAACAGGCCGCTTCTGCCCTGAAACTTACAGCCGGTGATCTTATGGAATTGAAGGTCATTGATGGGGTGATCAAAGAACCCCGCGGTGGAGCTCACAGAGATCACGAAGCCGCTTCGGAAGCTGTCAAAAGGCAGATTCTGACAAGCCTCAAACGACTCAAGAAGATGAAACCGGAAAAAATTGTAAGCCAGCGTATTGAAAAGTATTCCTCTATCGGGGTATATGAGAAAGCGACCGTTTCGAGCAAAAAGAACTAATACTATTTATTCATGCTTCCCGACAAGAGTCCACTGTTATCGCACACGATAAAACTGCGTAGCCGGTACAGCGAGACGGACAAGATGGGATATGTCTATTACGGTCATTTTCTGCAGTATTTTGAAGTCTCGCGGACCGAGTTTATCCGGCAGGCGGGTTTTCCATACCGGTTGATGGAGGATCAGGGTGTTATGCTACCGGTGATGAAGGCGGAGGTGTGGTACAAACGTCCTGTTTTGTATGACGAAGAGATGCGAATAACGATGCATATTTATGATATGCCCGTGGTACGACTGGATACGTGGTATGAAGTGCAGGTACCTCGATTTGAGACGGCATGTACCCTTGGCCGTGTAGAATTATGTTTTGTTGATGCTGAAACCAGAAGACCTTGCAGGGCACCAGAAGCTTTTTTAGATGGAATTCAACACTATATCGAAAAACACGTTAACGTGGAGTGAAATTAATAAACGTATTGATCTGGCCCTGGAGGAGGACATCAATACCGGAGATATCACAACACAGGCAATATTCGGAGACCGCCATCAGGTTGAGGGCGAGTTTATTGCAAAAGCAGAAGGGATCATTGGCGGTCTCGAGCTGAGTAAATACATCTTCGATCGCCTGTCTGAAAAGGTAACATTCCAGCCGGCAGTTTCGGATGGAAGTAAAGTTTCCAGAGGTACTATCGTGGCTGCCGTTTGCGGTCCGGCTGATGTGGTGCTTACCGCAGAACGAACCGTTCTCAACTTTATGCAGAGAATGAGTGGTATTGCCACCCAAACACGGCGATTCGCAGATGAAATCTCACATACCGAAGCTCGTATCCTGGATACAAGAAAGACAGTTCCGGGATTGCGGGAACTGGATAAGTGGGCCGTGAGGATTGGTGGCGGTAACAACCATCGCATGCGCCTGGATGATCTGTTCCTGATAAAAGACAACCACATTACAACCGCCGGATCAATTGCTAATGCAATAAGAGCATGCGTTGATTACAGAAAGCAGAAAGGGTTACGGGCAGGGATAGAAGTTGAAGTAAAAAACCTTGATGAACTTCACGAGGCACTCGAACATCCCGAAGTAGATATTGTTTTGCTGGATAATATGAGCCCGGCAGATATGAAAAAAGCGGTAGAACACAACAACAGACAAGTGAAGCTGGAGGCTTCCGGAAACATCTCAATCGAAACAATCAAAGTCATTGCCGAGACGGGTGTGGATTTCATCTCTATTGGTGCACTGACTCACTCGGTAAAAGCACTGGATATATCATTGTTATTCAGATTGACACCAAATTAACCCGCCATGCCAAGTATCACCCGGGTATTGCACCAAAGAGAATCGGGATTGGACCTTATATGGGCCTACCTGGGTATTTTGGGGGTTACAACGGGAGTTTTCATAATAGCACTCGGCCCGGGGTTGTTTGGCGGAACTCCTGCTTCCTGGTATACCTCATGGCAGCGAGTGGCTTTTGCGCCGCTTTGTGATCAAATACCGTCTCATTCATTTAGTATTAACGGTGTCCAGATGGCGGTGTGCAGCCGCTGCACAGGAATTTATGGGGCGTTATGGTTCGGGACCATGATCTTCCCGTTAATAGCATCTAAGTTCTTACCATCCCTTGCATTTCGAAGACGCATGTTGGTTGCAAGCATGGTAATCATTATCATAGATGTTTTAGGTTGTCTGGCGGGGCTGTGGACAGACACAAATATTTCAAGACTGATTACCGGTCTTTCCCTTGGCTTCAGCATTGCCTGGATAGTAGCCGGTAATTTATTTGTTGCCACCAAACGATCAATATGACAGGAGAATCGAATCATGGAACCTGAAATAAACGATAGCAACACCAGCAGCTACTGGTCATCAGTTATTTTGGCCAGCGTGATATTTGGTCTGATATCATTTGCCCTGACGATAGGCGCAGGCTACTATACGATCAATTCGGAACCGACGAATACTACCATTAACCCGTCGACGATAGTCGGGGCCATAACCTGCTTATTCACTGCATTCGGTGGTATGCTGGCGGTTTGGCATTATACGAGGGAAAAAGTCGACAGCGTAGTGCTGGGAAAAGGAGCCTTGATCGGGCTGTTAACCGGAATTATTATCGGGCTTTTGAGTTTATTTCTCAGCAATGTGATCTGGCCACTTATCGATCCGAGTTATACCGATAAAATAATTGACGCCACCATGCGTACTATGCAAGCACGTGGAATGTCCCAGGAACAATTGCAGAAAATGTCGGATATGATGCATTCGGGCTCGCCGTGGAGATCCATCGGGTATGCCGTGAATGTGGTTATTTTTGCGTTTCTGAATATGATAACCGGCATGGTTGGGGCCAGAATGTTTTCAGAAAACAAAGAACAATAATAATTTTAAAATCCATTACTGTTGGAGCCCAGTAGCCAATCATTTGCCCCCTCAAAAAGATCCTGGTTTGAACGAAACGGGTTTCCCACCTGGGTAGTCGTCGTCGCCTGGTTTTTGGGATCATTAGCTTTATTTCAGATCGGCGGTTCTATTCTGTCACTTGCGTTTATTGTGATCAGAGTCGGGCATATGCCTGATTTAAGTGATATGAATAATATGCTGAAACAGAACCTGGATCTGGTTTTTCTGGGTAACTCTATCGGGCAATTCATTTTTTTGGGTATCGGGTCATGGTTCATTAGTAAGTTGGCCGCTCCCGGCGGGAAAGTCGGTTCTTTTACTGGTTTCAAAGCACCAAAGAATATCGGTTTTTTGCTGATTCTGGCTTTGCTCATTTTTATTGTGATCCAGCCGGTCGTCTGGTTTTTAGGCTGGATCAACTCGCTGATCCCTTTCCCGAGCTTTTACATGAATTTTGAAAAGGCGCAGGACAGTATCCTTAAAGACTTCCTCTCCGGGAATATGTCCGTTTGGTTTGTCCTGATAAATGTCGCCCTGGTACCTGCTATATTTGAAGAGTTTATGTATCGCGGGTTCTTCCTGAATATCCTTAAAAAATCGGGGGGACCCACCCTTGCAATTATTCTATCGGGAATTATGTTTGGAGCGTATCACATACGGTTTACTCAGATCATACCCTTATCTTTTTTGGGAATGCTGTTGGGGTATCTCGCCTGGAGATCGGAAAGTATCTATCCGGCGATGATCGGGCATTTTGTGAATAACGGACTGAGTGTTATACTCGCGGCTTTCGCACCGAGTTTCGTGTTTTCTAAGACGACGACGGACAATATGCCTCCCCTTATCTGGATCGTTCTGAGTGTACTTGTAACAGGATATTTGATTTATCTTTTTGTGACGGAATCGCAAAATAATGCCAAAGGAGTTTCTGATGTTTAATAAAAAAAAGCCGGATGATGTTGAAAACTGGGTTTGCATTTACGAAACCAGCACGGAATACGATGCGAACCTTGCTAAAAATTATCTTGAAAGCAGAGAGATAGATGCCCGCATCATCTCGAAGCGGGATTCAGCCTTTGACCTGAATATCGGGGATTTAGCGCTTATTTATGTATATGTTACCCATGGCCAGGAAGATGAGGCACGTGAAGCCATGCGTGAATGGCAATCAGGCGAATCGGATCTTGGCGATGGTGACGAGGAGAACGAAAATAAGAACGATTAGTGAATGAACTGGGTAAACGGGTCCTGCTTGCACTGATAGCAGCTCCATTATTTCTTTGGGTGATATGGCTTGGGGGATGGTATTTTCGCATTCTCATGCTGATTATCGGCCTTTTAGTGCTCTATGAAGTGCAGGGTATATCAGGGAAAGCAGGTCTGCCTGTGAATCCTGTGATGACTTATCTGTTTGGGATATGGCTGCTTTGGTATCCATTGTGGCCATATTCCGATGGTATTGGACTTGCCTTGCTGACCGTCCTTTTTGTGTGGGAGACCCTCCGGCCGGGTACGGAGGTAATCAATAGGATTTCAGGTACACTGTTCTGTGGCCTTTACGCACCAGCGGGATTCCTGGCGTTTCAAAATCTGCGTTTCTCCGGGGTGCTGGAAGGATTCATCATTATTCTTGGACTCCTGCTTATGGTGTGGGGAAATGACACGTTCGCCTATTTTGTCGGCCGGCAGTTTGGCAAGCATCCCATGGCCCCCTCTATCAGTCCTAAAAAAACATGGGAGGGATTTATCGGCGGTTTCCCCGGAGCGGCAACCGGCTTATTTCTGACTTGGCTCGTAACAGGTTCGAATTATCCGTTTACCCTGTCCGTCTCGGTTGGATTGATCATCGTTACAAGCATTTTTGGACCGATCGGAGACCTTGTTGAGAGCAGATTCAAAAGAATAGCCGGGGTAAAAGATTCGGGCTCACTCCTGCCGGGTCATGGCGGCCTCTTTGACCGCTTTGATGCCCTCATTCTGAGCTCAATAACAGTTTTTTTTTATATCCAGATTACACAAATAATTTCTCATGCAGCGTTTTGATTTAAGCTGGAAAAGAGTTCAACTACCCCTCAAACATACGTTTACTATTTCCAGAGGATCGAAGTATCATGCAAACAATGTCATACTTCGCATGCTTGCCGATGACATCACCGCATTTGGAGAGGCCGCCCCAAACCCAAGGTACAACGAATCACCGGAATCGGTTGTAGCTTTTTTTGAGAAACTGGATCTGTCGCATGTTCCAAATATCTTCGATGTCAGATCGGTAATGGAGGAGGTTATAGCCGTGGATGAGCAGGAACACTCGGCCCATGCAGCCGTGGAAATGGCTCTGTGCGACTGGATCGGCAAAAAACTGGATATTCCATTATACCGGCTGTGGAATGCCCCGTCATCGACGGGCCCACAGAGCTCTGTGACGCTGGGACTCGGTTCACCGGACGAATTGGAGCAGAAGATCAAAGAGGTGGAAAGATATCCTATCCTCAAAGTTAAGCTCGGTTCCGGGAAGGACCGTGATATCATCCGGCAGATCCGCAAGCATACAGATAAAACACTGTGGGTCGATGCCAACGAGGGGTGGACTGATTTTCAACAAGCCAGCGACATGACCCTTTTTCTTGCCGATCAGGGTGTTCAACTTATTGAGCAACCCATGCCTGCCTCAGCTATTGAGGATATTGCGAAATTAAAGGAAATATCACCTGTCCCGATTTTTGCCGATGAAGGATTTACAGGTACAGAGTCGCTTGAGGATATTGCTGCAGCCTATCACGGCATTAATATCAAACTCATGAAGATCGGCGGGATGACCCCTGCCCTTCGGACCATTGCACGTGCCCGTCAATACGGGATGAAAGTGATGATCGGATGTATGCTGGAGACATCACTGGCCAATACAGCCGGGGCTGTTGTTAGTATGTTTGCCGATTACGCCGATCTGGACGGCTCCTTTTTATTGGCAGAGGATCCGTTTAACGGGTTTACGTTTACAAACGAAGCTTTCGTAAAATTGAATGAAGAGGCAGGACTTGGTGTTTCACCCGATAAATCAATAGTTAACGATTATCTTGAATTTTAAATAGCCGCCTGCAGATGAAGATACTAATGACAGGAGGGACAGGATTTATCGGGCATCATTTGAGCACATGGCTCAGTGAAAACGGGCATCAGGTTACCATCTTGTCCCGTCATCCCCAAAAAAAGCATGATCTGGAAAGTGATAGCATCACCATTGAGCCGTGGCCTGAAAATCTTGGTAAAAGGTTGAACGAGATCGATGCGGTCATCAACCTGGCAGGTGAAAACCTGTTTGGTCAGCGATGGACAGCTTCTGTGAAAAGGAGGATTCTCGAGAGTCGCGTAAAAACCACCCGTTCAATTATTGAAGGAATCCGGACGGCTGATGAGGCACCTGGCGTCTTGGTATCTGCTTCGGCAGTGGGGTATTACGGTAGCCGTGGTCGGGAGCGTATTCATGAAAAAGATGCACCTGCCAATGATTTTCTCGCTGTTGTGTGCCAGCAGTGGGAAGATGAAGCGAAGAAAGCCGAAGCCTGTGACGTCAGAACCGTTATTACCCGCATCGGCCTGCCTCTGCAAACGGATGGTGGTGTACTTGGCAAGATGCTTACACCCTTCAAATTTGGAGTCGGTGGGCCATTAGGCAACGGTCGCCAGTTTTTCCCGTGGATACACATGACCGATCTGTGCCGTGCCGTTAATTTTTTGATGACGAAGGAAGACCTCTCCGGTCCCTTCAATATGACAGCCCCGATTCCAGTGACCATGCGGCAGTTTGCGGTAGATCTGGGTAGAGTTTTACACCGGCCGGCGTGGCTGAGTGTACCAAAATTTGCCCTGGACCTTCTGTTGGGAGAAGCGGCTAAATCTGTCACTGCCAGCCTGAGAGTGGTTCCGCAAAAATTATTGAACGCAGGATTTGAGTTTCAGTTTCGGGAACTGGAACCGGCTCTGAGGGATCTGCTACGCTAAAAATTTACTGCTTGTCCAGGCGTCCTCGCATGGGAAACAAACGCGTATGGTTCCGGCGAGGACGCCAGAACAAGCTTTGGAAACAAAATTTGTGTCCGATTACATTGAGATTTGCCGCGTATGGCAACACCACTGACGCTCAAATATCGTGCTGACACAACCGGTAAACAGGGAAGAGTTTTTACTGCTTATTGGCCGTAGTCGCAGAACTGGAGGAAGAATGCAATATGCTCCACATGCGAATCCCGTCCTTTGTTTCTGAAATGATGTCGATATTGCCGTCTCCGTCAAGATCAGTGATTACAGGATAATTCATTGATGCCGTAGGCAGATTGAATAGCCGTTCCTGGTTGATGATATCCCAGGCGAATAGCCGGCCAAAAGCAGCCAGGGCCACGATGTCCTTGTGCCCGTCATAATTCAGATCTGCAACGCGCGGGGTCCAGTTTTGATTAGAGGGCTGCCCCATATTTTCGGTAAACAGCAGCTTCCCATTGGTGCTGAATAGGAATACGGATCCATTTTCTGTGCCGGTCAGAATCGTTGTCATTTTTTTGACCGTGGCAGAGTCGATTCGCACATCCAGATCCTGTATTGACGGTTTCCCGACAATACCCGAATTGCCTACATAGAGGGCACCCATGTGTAACTTTCCATTATCAAGAGTGTCGTATGCCGTGTTTCTGTAAGTGTTGAGGCTGTCGGACAGCATGCGGGCAGGTCCGACCGTGTAAACATATCCGTCGGCAGAACCCACAAGCATCTGGTCTTTGTAAAACGTAGGACTATCGGATAGCTTGGCAGGAAGGAACAACGGGAATCCGGATTGCAACCTGCCACCCTGGTCCCAGGAAAATAATGCATTATCCGCAACGGCCCAGACCGACCATTCTCCCTGAAACTGTTTGAACTCCGGAGCATGGGTTATCACCGTGTTGGTTTCAACCGGCCAGCCCGGTATATCCTGACCTCGTCCGTTGAGTACGTGAAGTTTGCGGTCGGCGGTTGCCACAATAAGTTCAGGAAGTCCATCTCTTGTGACATCAGCCACCGTCAGCGGGGCGGTTATCTTTTCTTCCATGGTAATTGGGAAATGAGGCAGAAGGTCCCCATTGGAATTCCAGGCATAGATTTTATTACCCGACGCGATGAGAACGGCATTTTGTCCATTTCCATACCAGTCATAGACAACAGGCGAACCAATGGGAGTATCACCAATGGTTTCCATTTGATCGAGCACGGTACCATCTGCAGCAAGTATCGATATCTTGCCGCTGCTGTTGGAGACCACTAATTCGTTATGAGCGTTACCTCCCAGGTTTGCCAGGGCCGGTTCACCGGTCAGATTGGCATTATTCATGGCATAAAACCACTGTTCCTGGTACGGCTTGTTCGACTGTTTGGAAGAGTAGGTGTGCGCCAGGAGAGATAAATGACCGGAATCATTCCGGACCAGACTTGCCGCAAAGGTATCAAACTGAGATGTTATGGCAGATACACTGTTATTTTGGCTCAGATATGATTTGATATACTGCTGAAACTTGTTACCCTGAACAAAGAAAAATGCGCTGGTTTGTTCGGGAAAATCTTTTCGTATCGATTTAAAGTAATCCGAATAGTACATCATGCGACGTTGGCTCCAGTCCGACTGGAGCCGGGTAATCAAACCCGGACGGGGTGCCAGGATAACCGACCCACCAACCGTTCCAACATAAAAGTTGGTATAGGTACATATTGGGGTTCCTGTAAGATGAGCGAGCAGGGTACTCCGAATGTAGTAGTTACTTCCTACTTTTCTGATATAACCCTGATCTGCCAGGTGATTGAGCTGATTTTCAAATTCACCGGCATCTTTAAGACGACGAATAAAGAGGTTCTCCCCGATCGACAGAAATCCTCCCGGATCAAATGTCACGAAGGCCCATTCCGGGTCCAGCGTCTGTTCAATGTGGTTGTATAGATCATGTTGAGACTTAAATAATGAATCCAACCGCGTTGAAGCAGTGATTGTATCCAGTTCTGTTGATGAAATACCGGGATACTGCATCAGCGCGAAGCTGGCAGCATCAGATGGTATATACCTGGCGAGTTGAAACTTATGTGGCGCACCCGATAATGACCGGGAAAGGGGCGATAGTGCACTGTCGGGTAGAACTGGCAGGGTGCCCTTGATGGTGATTCTTTTGTTGTCAGTTGTGTCTGCAGCGCTGACGTGCAGGTCTATAGGTTTGAGTCCGGCAAATGCATTGTTAATAAGAGGCCGGTATTTAAGAGCAGCCTCCATATCAATCCAACGGTTTATATGACCGGCATTCAGAACAAACGTGCCCGGTTGCAGCCGGGTATCTTTTGTGTCAATCGAGGGGATGAGCCCAAGGTAGGCACGTATTGACTCTTCAATGCCATAACTGCTTTGCGAGAATAAAGTCCATTTTTTTAGCTGAGTAACGTAAATAACGACATCATTCAGAAACAGCTTGTGTATTGTTGCACCGTGGAAGGTATATTTCTGTTGCGTATACTGCCGGGAATAGGTGGTATCAATATCTTTCAGGAAATCATGGTGCGAGGAAGCCACCCAGATCGGTGCCCATTGCGTTGATTCATCGGGAAAGAGGATCATCGCTTTTATATTGATTGGACCCGATGCCGGTGTACTGAGTTTCTGAACGACCGGGATAGCCGAACCGCTCAGATCATCAAAGAATGGCATATAATTTTCCTGCAACGCCTGGTTTAGCGTGGTTGAATCAGGAAATACAAGTAGTGCCGGAGCATATCCCGGTATGGCGTCTGACCATGGTTTCTGAGGTATCTTTTTACAGGAAAAGACCATGAAAGACAGGGCGAGAACCCAAAACAGATGAGCCCCCGGAAAATTATGGGTAAATGATAATCGTTGTTTTGACATCGAGTTTTTAGCTCGTATCATGGATAAAATTGATAATTAAACACAATTTGGGGTCGTATGCCGGTATCCATCCGGGACATCCGGTCGCATAAAAGTAACCTTTTTTGCGATAAATGAATTTTCTAAATCCATTTTTTTTAATTGGCCTTGCCGCGATCAGCATACCACTGATCATTCATCTGATCAACCTGAGAAAGCCGGATCGTATTGCATTCTCTACGACGGCCTTTCTGGAAGAACTCCAGAAAAGTACGATTCGCCGGCTGCGTATCAAAGATTATTTATTATTGGCCATGAGGATTCTGGCGATTGTGTTGCTGGTGTTGGCCCTTGCAGGTCCTTTTCTCCCGCCCGAATGGTCCGGGGTAGCTTCTTCCAATGAGCCGGTTCTATACGCCGTTTTACTCGATAATAGTCCAAGTATGGGGCAAATTGACGCAAATGGTCCATACGAAGAACAGGCGAAAGATCTCCTCAGAAGATTTGTTGAGAAGGCTCGCAGTCAAGAT
>Ga0102953_1001180_pt1 | contig 16806 bp, 13 predicted proteins | sample SalPon2A_C_D2_MG_FD_78509 | JGI IMG/M metagenome (GOLD analysis project Ga0102953, IMG submission 78509) | Soil microbial communities from South San Francisco under conditions of wetland restoration - Salt Pond MetaG R2A_C_D2_MG | ecosystem: Environmental > Terrestrial > Soil > Wetlands | place... | reverse complement strand
GCCCTTCCGACCCGTCGTGGACGCGGCGGCAGGCGCTGGGCCGCTTGCTGTGGGGCCTCGCCGGCGCAACCCTGCCGCTCGCTGCGACCGGCGCGTCCCGTGCCCAGGCGAGCGGCGGCGGCCGCTCCGGCCCGGCGCGCCCCGGCGCGGCCGTGGTGCGCGTACCGGCGGGCGGCTCCATCCAGCGGGCCGTCGACGCTGCCCCGCCCGGGGGCGAGGTGCGGATCGCGCCCGGCGAGTACGTCGAGACCGTCATCATCGACAAGCCGCTCACGCTGGCCTCCGAGACGGGCTACGCCGACACCGTCATCCGTGCCGACCACAGCCGCTTCCGCTGGCGCGGGGTGCGCCGCGACGATCAGATCGTGGGAGCGGTGAACGTCATGAAGACCCGGGACGTGCGCATCCTCGGCCTCACCCTCGAGGATGCGCTCGAGGGCGTGTGGGTGTCGGTGTCGCAGCGGGTGCTGGTGGCGGGGTGCATGTCGTGCGAGCACGTCAGCTCCGGCTACTACTTCTGGGCCTCGCGGGAGGCCACCTTGCTGCGCAGCGACGGCCGGCTCAACGCCGTCGGCGTCTACCAGGGCAACTCCGTCGACATCACCATCGCCGGCAACCGCTTCACCGCCAACCGCGGCGGACGCGTTCCGCATCTCGACAACGAGGACTTCCCCGGCATCGGCATCCTGGTGGGAAACGCCAGCACCCGCTGCAGCATCGGCGGCAACCACAGCTTCGCCAACGCCGACTGGGGGCTCGGCATCGGGGAGGGCGTCAGCCACGTGGTCGCGTCGGGCAACGATCTCCGCGGCCAGAAGCGGGGCGCTTCGGTGAACGGGCCCCACCTTGCGCTCCACCGCAACAACCTCGTCGGCAACAGCGAGGCCGGGCTGGTCGGCGACGAGCACACCGACGCCCGCTACAACTGGTGGGGCGATCCCAGCGGACCGTCGGGCGACGCCCACGGGTCCGGGGCGGCGGTGCGCGGGGCGGCCAGCTACCGCCCGTGGCTCTCGCGGCCCGTCGGGGTGCCGCCGTTCGCCTTCTGAGGGGCGGCCCGGCAGGTGAGCCGGCGAGGTGCCGGCCCGCGGAGCCGCCCGCAACCCCGCCCGCAACCCCGCCGGACGGCGGCCGCGGGCCTTGTCGCTGCGTGGCGTGGTGCACGCCACGCGCGGCCCCGATGCCGTACACTGTGGGCGACCGGAGCAGGTTGGCCCGCTTCGGGTTGCCGATACGAAGGACGACGCGGCGCCCTCGAGGGGAGGGTGGGCCGCTTCGATATGGGGGAAAGTGGGTCTGGCACCAGCAGGAGCGGGTCGGACGACCGCCGCAGCCGAGCGATCCGCCGGCCCTGTTCCGCGGGTGAAGGCGCCAGGGCGCAACGGCACATGACCATCACGGAGGTTCACGGTGGCAAGAGTACGCGTCACACAGGAGGGGTACGGCCGCCTCCAGGCCACGCTCGAGCAGGAGCGCGAGCGCTTGGAGGAGGCGACGCGCATCCTCCGCGAGCTCACGGGCTCGTCGGACGACTACGATGATTCCGGGCTCGAGGAAGCCAAGCGGGAGAAGGGACGCATCGAGGAGCGCATCGACAACCTCGAGGACCAGCTCGACCGCGCCGAGATCATCGAAGCGCACGAGATGGACAGCGTCGACCTGGGTGCGGTGGTGACCCTGCAGGACGCCGGCTCCAAGGAGGCGTTCGAGATCCAGGTCGTGTCGCCCGTGGAGGCCGGCGTCCTGGAGGGCGACATCCCCAAGGTGTCCGACGAGTCGCCGCTCGGCAAGGCGGTGCTTGGGCGTAAGCCCGGGGAGACGTTCAAGGTCACCATCAACGAGAAGACCACCGAGTACACGGTGATGTCGATCAACTGATCCGGCGGGGGTGAGGCTGGCGTGAGCGTGGACGTGGACGGTGGGAGGGACGGCGCCGGCCGCCATGCCGACGTCGCCGAGCTGTACACGCTGGTGCGCCGGACCCGCGAGAACGTGTTCGCGTACGCCGCCGGCGTGCCGGTTCGGGTGCTGCGCAAGACGCATCCGGGCTTCCGCGACAGCATGCTCGGGCTGCTGGCGCACGTGGCGGAGTGTTACCTCCACTGGGTCGCCGGCGTGGGCCTCGGCAGGGAGATGCTGGAGATGCCCCGGCCGGTCAGGGAGCTGGACGACGTCCGCGCCCTTTTCCGGCACGTCGATGACGTGGTGGAGGAGGCGCTGACCGGCCCCGGCGGCCTCGACCGACGGGTCGTCTTCGAGGACCGGCCGCTGTCGCTGCGCTGGCTGGTGCTGCATCCCGTCACCCACGAGTTCCACCACAAGGGCCAGGTCGCCAGCCTCGGCCGCATCCTGGGCCACCCCGTCCCCGAAGGCGTCGACCTCGACCTGGTTCTCCCCGACTGACGCCGCTGGCTGGCCGGCCGGGGCGGGGCCGGCGACGGGCCGCGGCGGGGCAAGGTCGACGCGCTCCCCGTCCGAGCGGCCGCTCACGCCGCCGCCCGGCGCCCGACCCCGTACAATCAGGCGTCATGTCGCAGAAGTCGCTCCAGGAGCAACGCCAGCAACGTCTCCGCAACTTGGAGAGCTTGGAAGAGCGGGGCTTCGAGCCCTACCCGTACCGCTACGAGCCCAGCCACGCCGCGGCGGCGCTCAAGGAGGAGCACGCCGGCGCCGAGGCGGGCGCCCGCTTCCCCGAGGAGGTCGTGACGCTGGCCGGCCGCGTCATGACCCTCCGCAACATGGGCAAGGTGAGCTTCGCCACCCTGCAGGACGCCACGGGCACGATCCAGGCCTATCTCCAGAAGGACACGCTCCAAGAGGGCTACAACGCCGTCAAGAAGCTCGACCTGGGCGACTGGCTGGAGGTGCAGGGCCCGCTCTTCGTCACCAGGACCGGCGAGCTCACCGTGGAGGTGCACGCCTTCCGGCCGCTGGTGAAGAGCCTGCGCCCGCTGCCGGACAAGTACCACGGCCTCACCGACAAGGAGGCCCGCTACCGCCAGCGCTACCTCGACCTGATGGTCAACCCCGAGGTCCGGCGCGCCTTCGTGCTGCGCAGCCGCGCCATCGCCTACATGCGGCGCTATCTCGACGATCTGGGCTTCCTGGAGGTGGAGACGCCGGTGCTGCAGGCCGTTCCCGGCGGCGCCGAGGCGCGCCCGTTCGTGACGCATCACAACGCGCTCGACTACGACTTCCACCTGCGCATCTCGCTGGAGCTCTATCTCAAGCGGCTCATCGTCGGCGGGTTCGACGCCGTCTACGAGATCGGCCGCAACTTCCGCAACGAGGGCATCAGCTTCAAGCACAACCCCGAGTACACGATGCTCGAGCTGTACTGGGCCGGGCGCGACTACATCGACATCCTGGAGCTGGTCGAGGGCATGTACAGCGGCCTGGTGCAGGAGCTGACCGGCTCCCTCCGGCTGCGCTACCAGGGGCGCACGCTCGACTTCACGCCGCCCTGGCCCCGCGTCGACTACGTCGGCAGCCTGCGGGAGAAGGCGGGTCTCGACTTCGATCCGCTGGACGAGGCGCGCCTGCGGGACTGGGTGGCCCGCAACCAGCCCCCGGCGCCGGGCGAGCCGGCGCTCGCCGAGCAGCCGGTCAACCACATCTACGACAAGCTCTACGACATCTACGTGGAGCCGGAGCTGGCGGGGCCGCTGTTCGTGATGGACCATCCCGAGGCGATCAGCCCGCTGGCCAAGCGCCATCGCAGCCGCGCCGGCCTGGTGGAGCGCTTCGAGCCGGTGGCGGCGGGCATGGAGCTGGGCAACGCCTTCAGCGAGCTCAACGACCCGCTCGACCAGCGCCGCCGCTTCGAGCTGCAGCAGGCGTTGCGCGAGGCCGGCGACGAGGAAGCGCAGATGCTCGACGAGGACTTCCTGACGGCGCTGGAGTACGGCATGCCGCCCACCGGCGGCCTGGGGCTGGGCATCGACCGCCTGGCGATGCTGCTGGCCGACACCGCCAGCATCCGCGACGTGATCCTGTTCCCGCTGTTGCGGCCGGAGTAGGCGGCGGCGCCTGCCCCACGGCCCTGGACCGGGCCGGTGTGGCGTTGCCGGCCCGGCGTCACGGGGCGCCGGCCGGCCGGGCAGCGGCCGTCAGCGCCCCGCGCAGGCGCTCGTCGAAGGGCGGGTAGAGAACGCCGCGCTCGGTCACGATGCCGGTCACCAGGCCGTGTGGCGTGACGTCGAACGCCGGGTGCCGGGCCGGGAACCCGTCGGGCGCGACCGGAATGCCGCGGAAGGTGGTCACCTCCTCGGCGGGGCGCTCCTCGATGGGGATGCCGGAGCCGTCCTCGAGCCCCGGGTCGACCGAGGCGAGCGGCAGCGCCGGATAGAAGGGGATCCCGTGGTGGTGGGCGAGGACGGCCAGGGCGTAGGTACCGATCTTGTTGGCGAAGTCGCCGTTCAGGGCCATGCGGTCGACGCCGACGATGACGGCGTCGACCTCGCCGCGGGCCATGAAGTGCCCCGCCATGGAGTCGGTGATGATCGCGGCCGGCACGCCGGCCCGCTGCAGCTCGAAGGCGGTGAGCCGCGCGCCCTGCAGGTAGGGGCGCGTCTCGTCCACCCACACGTGGGAGATCCGTCCCTGGGCGAAGGCCTCGAGGATGGCGCCCAGCGCGGTGCCGTAGGCGCCGGTCGCCAGGGCTCCGGTATTGCAGTGGGTCAGGACGCGCCCCCTCAGCACGCCGGCCCCCGCCAGATCGATGGCGCGGTCGGTCGCTTCGGTCTCGGAGCGCACCTCCAGCGCCAGCGCCAGCACCCGCGCGGCGTCGCCCCAGGCGGGCCGGATCTTGTCCAGCGCGTACGTCAGGTTGACGGCCGTGGGTCGGCTGGCGCGCAGCACGGCGTCGGCGTCGGCGGGGTCCTCGCCCCCGAGGTGGGCGAGGACCATGCCGTAGGCCGCCGCCATGCCGATGGCGGGAGCGCCGCGCACACGCATCTCGCGGATGGCCGCGGCGGTCTCGGCGGCGGTATGCACGGGCTCCCAGACCTCTTCCTGGGGCAGCCGCCGCTGGTCGAGCACCCACAGGGTGCGGCTGGCGTCGTCGAAGCGGAGCGGCGAGAAGCTCATGATCAGAACTCCAGCGCTTCCTGCGCGGCCGTGAGGATGTCGTCCAGACAGGTCACGTGCCGGTGCCCGTGGATGAGGCGGCGTCCGATGGCCAGCACCTGCCGCTGGACGGCTGCGCGGGCGCCGGGGTCGTCGATGGCGTCGATGTCCTGGACGTGCGCGAAGCCGATGGTCCGGCGGATCATCTCGGTGCCGGCGAAGCCGCAGGTGTCCTGCAGCACCTGGCCGAGGAACACGTCGAGGAAGCCGGGCGCCGACCAGGACGGGCTGGAGACGGCCTCGAAGGCGGCCCGCATGCCGCTCTCGTAGCTCTCCATGGTGTCCACCAACTCGCCGCGCAGGTAGTCGCGGTAGCGTCGGCGGGCCGCGTCCGAGGGGGCGTGAGCGGCCTGCGCGGCGGCGTTCATCAGGAGGTTGCCGACGAACAGCCCGAGATCGAAGCCCATGGGGCCGTAGAAGGCGAACTCGCTGTCGATGATGCGGATGTCGCTCGCGTCGGCCATGATGCTGCCGCTGTGGAGGTCGCCGTGGAGCAGCGCCTCGGCCCGGGCCATGAAGGCGAGCTTGAGGCCAGCGACCTCACGCTTGAGGCCGTCGTCCGCCTGCAAGCGGGCGACGTCGGCGTCCAGCTCCGGCACCCAGTGGTTGCGCTCCTGGCCGGTATGGAACGGCTCGGTGAGGATCAGGTCCTCGGTGATCCGGCACAGCTCCGTGTTCTCGGTGTACGGGGCGACGGCCCGCTTCTTGTCCGCGGAGTCGAGACCGAAGTCCGAGGTCCCGAAGTGGACGCGAGCCATCACCGCGCCCACGAAGCGGCCGAGCCCGGGGATCTCCCGCCCCTCGATCATCGGCCGGCGGATGACCTCATAGCCGACCAGGTTCTCCATGCCGATGGTGTACTGGTCGGGGTCGTACCAGAGCGGCCGGGGGACGCTGCCGGGAGCCAGCGTGTGGAACGCGTCCAGCGACAGGGCCTCGAAGCGTCCGCGCACGGGCGAGAGCTTCCAGTCCTCCGCCACCCGCACGTGCGGCAGTGCCTGCTTGACGAGCACCGTCCGCTTCGGCCGGCCGCGCTCGGTCACCTTGAACACGAGGTTGAGGTTCCCGTCGCCCACCTCGGTCGCTTGGAGCTCCCGGGTCCGGTCCATGAAGGCATCGACCTCCGGGCGACGGCGGACGTAATCGAGGACGGTCTCGACGTCGAGGATCTGGTACGGCATCTGTCTTGCGCTCCCTTCAACGACTCAACCGGAGGCTCGCCTCGGCGATCGCCCGCGTAGGCGGCGTGTCGCCACGGAAGCCCGCTGTCAGCGCCTCGGTCATGATCCCGAGCAAGCTGCCGAGCGCCGGGCTGGCGGGTAGGGGACAGGCGCGCGCCAGCATGGCACGTTGGGCAGCGAGCCAGGGATGGCTTCCCGCGGCGCCCGCCCCGTTCGCCAGCGCCGCGCGGTAGGTCCCCTCCAGCACGGGGCTTCCCGCCTCGTCCAGCACCACGCGGTCGAGCGCTTCGGAGAGCACCGACCGCAGGGTGCCCAGGACGGTCCCCCGGCGACCGGGCGGCAGGCCGGCGGGGAGCGCCAGGCCCCAGGTGCCGTTCCAAGCGTGCTGGAGGGCGGTGGCGGTCAGCGCGCCGGCGCTCGCGCCGGCGTACACCGCCGCCGCCTGGCCGCCCCAGGTCACGGCCATCGCCACCTTCCGGCTTCGCAGCGCGCCGGCTACCTCCTCGTTGCCGTAGCCGGCGACGTCGGGGGGCGCGTAGCCGGCCATCTCGCGATAGAGCTCGAGCGCGGCGAGCGCCGCGCCCTCGTCGATGCCCAGGCGGCCGCCGCGTTCGGCGATCGCACCGCCGACGGTGCGGTAGTAGGGCAGCCAGTCCAGGAAGATCTCGGACGGGTGCGCTTTGAGGGCGATCCCGTAGACGTCCGGCGGCCGGTGGGCGGCGCCCGCCAGCGCCAGCACCTCGCGCATGTCGGGCGGGTCGGCCGGCGCGCTCGCCACGTCCTGCCGCACCACCAGGATGTGGCCGTCGGTGAAGAGCGGCAGGACGTAGTCGCGGTCCAGGTAGCGGCAGTCGACCGCCAGCGAGGGCACCACGCCGCGGCGGACCGCGCCCTCGTCGAGGGCGGCGAGCAGGCCGGCCTCGACCAGCTCCGGAAGCCACAGGTGGCCCGGCACGGCGACCGCGTCGAAGGACGGCTCGGTGCCGTGGAGAACGGCGTCGAGCCGCGGCCGATAGGCGTCCCAGTCGGTGAGCTCCAGCTCGGCGAGCGGTGCCGCCTGCGCGGCGAGGTGGCGCTTGAGCGCCGCCAGCGCAGGGTCGGCGGGGCCCAACAGCCGGATCATGGTGCCGTGACGGAGCGGCCTGCCAGCAGGTCGCGGAAGCGTGAGGCGTTGGCCGTGACATCGGGGCCGTTGCGGTAGAGGTCGCCGCCGATGAGCAGCATCACGTCGTCGCCGTAGAGCTGCAGCAGCTCGGGAACCCTCGCCAGCACCATGCCGCCGCCGGGCGTGGGGACGATGGGGCTCAGCCGGCCGAGCGGCGCTCGGGCGGCCTCGGCGATGGCGAGGCACTCGTCCCGGTCGAAGGCGAAGCGCCCGCCGTAGTTGGGGAAGATGGTGGCGTCCGCGCCGGCGAGCCGGGCGAAGGTGCCGAACAGGACGCCGTGCGCGATACCCGTGCCGGGATGCGCCACGAAGCTGCCGAGGAAGGCGGGGTGCATCAGCAACGGCAGCGACACGGCCTCGTCGCCGGCCAGCTCCGCCATGGTGCCGAAACTCACCAGTCCGGGCATGACCAGGGCGGCGCCGGCGCCGGCGCGCGCCGCCAGGCGTGCGCGGGCCACCGTGGCGGAGCCCGGCGCGGACACGTTGGGCGCGTACACGGCGTGGAGCCCCGTCTCCCGGTTGGCGCGCTCCACCGCGTCCACGCAGCGGCCGACGCGCTCCTCGAAGGGGGCGTAGGCCTGGTCGGCGAGGCCGTGGTCGTCCTTGATGACGTCGATGCCGCCGAGCGCGAAGCGGTAGGCCAGCTCGGCGAGCTCCGCGGCGCTGAGCCCCATGGGCTTGAGCGCGGTGCACAACAACGGTCGCTGCGGTACGGCGAGCCGCTCGCGCAGGCCGGCCGTGCCGAAGCGGGGGCCGGCGAAACGTCCCAGGAGGGCTTCGGGCAAGGACACGTCCTCCACGCGCAGGCCCGGCTGGATGCTGGAGTTGCCGAAGATCACGTTGAGGAGCTGCGTCAGGTCGGCCCCGGCGGTGTCCGCCGCGTAGCTGATGGTGGCTCGCGAGGAGCCCTCGTCGATCGCCTCGAGCCGCTCGATCCGGCCGATGACGTGCTCGCGGATGCCGGCGTCCATCACGACCGGGTCGGGCAGCTCGACCGTCTGCTCCAGCGCGATGTTGCGGGCACGCGCCTCCGCCTCGCTGAGCGGCCCGGCCATGCGGTAGGTCACCTCGAAGCGGTGGGCCGTGATCCGGCGCGCAGGGGAAGGGCTGGTCACAGGGCCTCGGCCTTGGCCGCGCTGTGGACGTTCTCCAGCCGCACGGCCGCGAGATCGCCCTCGCCGATGCCCAGGTCCTGGTGCAGCAGCGTCTCGACGGCGCGCACCAGGGCGGCGGCGTCGAGGCCGTACTCCTTCATCAGGTGGGGCCTGCTGGCCCCGTGCAGGAACTCGTCCTGGATGCCCACCCGGATCAGCGGCCGGCCCACCCCGAGGCCCGCCATCAGCTCGGCGGTGGCAGTGCCCAGTCCGCCCAGCACGGTGTGGTTCTCCATGGTGATGACGCCCTTGCGGGCCGAGGAGACGGCCTCCGCCACGGCTTCGTCGTCGAACGGCTTGAGGGTGCTCACGTGAAGGTGCTGGATCGAGACGCCGCGGCTCTCGAGCGCCGCGGCCGCGCGCAGCGCCTCCTCGGTGCAGATGCCGCTCGACAGAAGCGCCAGGTCGGTGCCGCGCGTGAGCACCCGCGCCTGCCCGATGCGGAAGGGCTCGTCCTTGGGGAACAGCCGCGGCAGCTCGCCGCGGAGCATGCGCACGTAGACGGGTCCTTCCACCGCCTGCACGGGGTCGAGGAGCGTCTCGACGTCGGTCGCGTCGCCCACCTCGAGTACCGTCATGTTGGGCAGCGAGCGCATCACCGACAGATCCTCGATGGCCTGATGGGTCGCCCCGCCCGGGGTGGTCACGCCGGGGAGGAAGCCGAACATCCGCACCGGGAGGTTCGGGTAGGCGATGGAGTCGGCGATCTGATCGTAGGCGCGCCGGTAGATGAAGACCGCGAAGGTGTGCACGAAGGGGAACACGCCCTCGCGGGCGAGGCCGCCGGCGAAGCTCATCATGTTCTGCTCCGCCATGCCCATGCTGAAGAAGCGCGCGGGGTAGGCGTCGCGGAACAGGTCGATCTCGGTGGAGCTGGTGAGGTCGGCGGACAGCACCACGACCTCGGGCTTGTCGGCTGCCCAGGACACCAGGTTGCGGGCGTGCACCTTGCTCAGGATCTCCATGGCTGACCTCCGCCCCTAGCGGGGCATCCCCCGGAGCATGTCCGCGAACGCGGTGCGCTCGGCCTCGTCCTTGAAGCGGACGTAGTGGAGCTTCGGCCGGCGCGCCTCCATCAGCGGCATCCCCTGGCAGGGGTTGGTGTAGGCGAGCACCACCGTGGGCCGGCCGTCCGGCGCCTGCTCCGCGGGGGCGGCGAGCTGCTCGGGGTCGTGTCCGTCGACCGAGACCACTCTCGCGCCGAAGGCTTCCAGGCGCGACTGGAGCGGCTCGATGGTCATCACGTCGGTCATCTTGCCGTCGCACTGCTGACCGTTGACGTCGACGTAGGCGACGATGCTGTCGAGGCGGTGGTACACCAGCGCCTGCACCGCCTCCCAGGTCTGGCCGGACTGGAACTCGCCGTCGGACATGTACACCCATTGCCGGCCGCTCTCGCCGCGCAGCCTGCGGGCGAGGGCGATGCCGCCCGCCTGGCTCAGCGTCTGGCCCAGCGATCCGCCGGTGAGCTCGAGGCCCGGCGAGTGCTCGGCGCCGATCATCTCCACGGTCGAGCCGTCCTGGTTGAACTGCCTCAGGCCGTCCTCGCTCATGCGGCCGGTCTCGATGAGGGTGGCGTAGAGCGGCAGGGCGTAGTGCACCGCCGAGAAGTACAGCCGGTCGCGCTCGGGCGCGTGCTCGCCGTTGTAGCCGGCGCCCGTGTAGGCCCTGCGGCCCGCCTTGGGCACGCCGGGGAAGGCTGGGGGCACGGGCGGCGCCACGCTGGGGCCGAGGTTCATCAGTCGCACGTAGAGCGTCGCCAGCGTCTCGGCCGAGGAGCAGGCCTGGCTGAGGTAGCCGCCGTTGTTGCGGATGGTGTGGTCCAGCACGCGCCGCCGGATGCCGCGCGCCACGCGGTGGACGTCGTCGGTCCAGTTGTTGGTGGATGTTGCTGCGGATTGCATGGATGCCTCCTCAGAGCGGCCTCAGCGCCTGCGCACGACGAAGCTGAGGCCGAGCGCGACCAGGGTGAGGACGCCGAAGATCGTCTGCTGCGTGTAATAGGGAACGTTCAACATGGTGAAGCCGTTGGAGATGACCGCCATCATCAGCGCGCCGATGACCGTACCCAGAGCGTTCGCGCGGCCGACGCCGAGAACGGCGAAGCCGATCATGGTGGCGGCGACGCCGCTCAGCATGTAGCTGTCGCCGGCGAGCTGGGTCCCGATGCCCAGACGGGAGGCGAGGAGCAGGCCGCCCAGCGCCGCCAGCACCCCTGACGCCAGGTAGGCGACGGTGCGGTAGCGGCCCACGCTGGCGCCGGCGAGGCGTGCCGCCTCCGGGTTGCTGCCCACCGCGTAGAGGATGCGTCCCCAGCGGGTCTTCTCCAGGAAGAGCCACAGCGCCAGGGCGATGGCCGCCATGATCCAGACCGGGTTGGGCAGGTCGAGGAAGGAGCCGCGGCTGATCGCCAGGAAGGCGGCGTGGATCTTGCCGGGCGCGAGCTCGCCGTTGGCGAAGGTCATGTTCTGGCTGATGGTCTGGCCTCCGGCGAGGATCTGCTGGCCGCCGTCGAGCACGAACAGCATGGCGAGTGTCGCCAGAAGGTCCGGCAGCCGCAGCCGCACCACCAGGGCCGAGTTGACCAGGCCCACCACCAACCCGGTGCCGATCGCCAGAAGCACCACGAGGGAGGTCGGGAGCTGCCAGAAGACCATCGACATGATGGTCACCACGACCACCAGCCCGGCGTTGGCGCCCACCGAAACGTCGAACCCGTTCACCACGACGGAGATGGTCACGCCCAACGCGACCAGCGTGGCCACTGCCATGTCCTGGAGCAGGTAGCGCCAGTTGGCGAAAGTCAGGAACGCCGGCGCGGCGATCGACAGGAACACGATCAGCAGCAGCAGGATGCCGAGCACCCCGTACTTGACGAGCAGCGCTCCCAGGGCCAGCCTCCGCTTCCTGGGGGCGGCCCCGAGGCGCGGGACTTCTCCGGCGTCTTGCACGCGTGACCTCCTCATGTCGCGCCGACCGCGAGGCGCATCACGGCCTCCCGCGTCGCCTCCTCGCGGCCCAGCTCGGCCATCACCCGGCCGCCGAACATGACGATGATGCGGTCGGCGATGCCGAGGGCTTCGTCGATGTCCGACGTGGCCACCACGACGGCCGCGTCCGCGGAGAGATCGCGAATATGGTTGTAGATATCCAGCCGGGCGCCGATGTCGACACCGCGCGTGGGCTCGTCCATGAGCAGCGCTTTCGGCTTGCGGGCGAGCCACTTGCCGATGGCCACCTTCTGCTGATTGCCGCCGCTGAGCACCGCGACGGGCTCGTCCATGGGGCCCTTGACATCCAGGTTGTCGGCGAGCCGGCGGCTGAGCGCGCGCTCGCGGCGCGTGCTGACGAAACCCGATGGAGCCAGTGAGGACAGGGACGGGAAGGCGAGGTTCCAGTCGCCGGAGTAGTCGATGAACAGCCCCTGCGAGCGGCGTTCCTCGGGGACGAAGAAGATGCCGCGCTCGATGGCCTGATGCGGATGGCGGATCCTCAACGGCCTGCCGAGGAAGCCCACCGTGCCGCGATCGGGGCGCTCGAGTCCGTAGATGGCGCGGAGCAGCTCGGTCTTGCCGGCTCCGACGAGGCCGGTGATCGCCAGGACCTCGCCGGCGTAGGCCCGGAAGCCCACACCCTTGACCGCGCTGCCCACCTCGACACCGTCCACCTCCAGCACCGGCTCGCGCGAGCGCGGGCGCTCGACGCGGGCGGGGAACTCCTGATCGAGCGGCATGCCCAGGATGGCGGCGACGAGCGCCTCGGCCTCGAAGGGACGGTCGAAGGCGCCGGCGAGCTGGCCGTCGCGCAGCACCAGCGCCTGGTCGCACAGCCTCATGACCTCGGGTAGCTTGTGAGAGACGAAGACGATGCCGGTCCCCTGGCGCCGCAGGTCCTGCACCACGGCGAACAGCTGGTCCACCTCTTTGAGGCTCAGCGACGCGGTTGGCTCGTCCAGGATCAGATAGCGGAGGTTCTGGTTCAGCGCGCGGGCGATCACCAGGAGCTGCTTGGTGTGCAGCCCGAGGTCGCCGGCACGTGCGCCCGGCTCGAGGTCGAGCCCGACGGGCGCCATCACGTTGCGGGCCTCCTGCCGGACGCGCCGCGAGCGGAGTACGTCGCGGGTGGTGATGCGGCCTGCGATGATGTCGTCGAGCAGGAGGTTCTCGGCGACCGAGAGATCGGGCACGATGGAGGTGTCGACTTCCTGGTGCACCACGTGGATGCCGTGCGCCTTGGCGACCGACGGGCGCGTGAGCGGCAGGGTCCTGCCGTCCAGACGCACCTCGCCCTGGTAGCTCGTGTAATAGCCGGTGAGGACCTTGATGAGGGTGCTCTTGCCGGCACCGTTGGCGCCCAGAAGGCCGGTGATGGCGCCGCCGGGGAGCTCACAGGAGACGCCCTGGAGGGCGCTGACGCCCGCGAAGCTCTTGCCGAGTCCGTTCAGTTCGAGCACTGCGTGGTCTCCTGGCGCCTGCCCGCGGGCCGGCGCCGCCGGCGGCCCGTGCGCCCCAGATGGGCGCGGGCCGCCGGCATGGCGGGAGCTACATGTTGCTCTTCTCGAGGGCGCTCATCCAGGGCGTCAGGAGCTGCATGGTGTTGGCGAAGGCGGGCATCTGTCTGGTGAGGTCGGCCATGTTGGTCACCTTGTTGGCAACCAGGAAGTCGCGGGTGACCAGGGTGGGCTCGATCAGCACGTAGCGGGGCAGGGTCTCGCCGGCGATGAGGCTGGCCGAGGCGCGCACCGCCACGCGACCGATGTTGGCCGGGTTGGTGGCGGCGGTGGCGACCCAGTGGCTGCCGGCCGCGATCATGGCCTGGATGTCGGCGGTGCTGATGTCGCAGCCGTAGACCTGGACGTCCTTGCCCTGGCGGCTCACGGCGTTCATCGCCCCCAGGGCGAAGGCGTCGTACGGAGCCAGGATGGCCTTGATGTCGGGGTGCGCGAGCAGCGCGGCCGAGGTCTGCGACTCGACCTCACCGACGGTGTTGGAAGAGACGGTGCCCCAGGTGCCGTCGAGCTTGACGTTCGGATAGAACTTGCGCACGGCGTCGAAGACGGCCTTGCGCTTGTCGAGCGGATCGAAGCCGCCGACGTACACCAGGCCGATCTCGCCGGTGCCATTCAGGTCGCTGAGCATCTTCATGGTGACGTCGAGGCCGATCAGGAAGTCGTTCTGCGCGATCTGCACGACAGCGGGATCGGTGGTGGTGAGGTCGAAGGTCACCACCTTGATGCCGGCCTTGGTGGCCTTGTCCACGACCGGGGCCATGGTCGCGTCGCGGCCGTGGTCGATGATGATGGCGTCGACCTTCTGCGTGATGGCGATCTGCATGTCGGAGGCCATCTTGGCGTCGTCGCCGTTGGCGCAGTAGGTCACGAGCTTCATGCCGATGGCCTTCGCCTCGGTCTGCGCGCCGTTCAGCCATTGCGAGAAGAAGTCGCCGGTGCACAGCTGGCGCACCAGCGCCACGGTGGGCTGCTTGCCGCCGGCGAAGGCCGGCGGAACGGTCTGGGCGGCGACGCTGGTCAGCGCCGTCAGGGCGAGAAGGGAGAGGAGGAGCTTCAACGCTTTCATGGTTCACCTCGCTGGTGGTGAGCCGGGCGCCCGACGGGGTCGACCGGGGGCGTGGGGCCGGCTTCCGAGATCAGGTGGTTGGCGGTGGCCTCGTCCGTGATGAGCACGGTCATCAGGCGCGCCCTCAGGGCGCCGAGGATGGCGGCGTGCTTGTCCGCGCCCCCGGCAACACCGATGACGTTGGGGATGCGCCTGAGATCCTCGAGGGTGAGGCCGACGACGTTGTCGCTCAGCCTCCAGGCCACGGGCTCGCCGCTTGCGTCGTAGAACTGGCCTAGAACGTCGCCGACCGCTCCACGGTCGGCCAGGGCCTCCATTTCCCGGGGCGTGACGAACCCCGCCTTGCAGAATGTCGACTCCGAGGTGGTGTTGCCGACGCCGATGATGGCGCAGTCGGCTTTCCGGGCGAGCGCGAGCGTCTCGCCGATGGCGTTCTCGGCGAGCAACGTGGCGCGGGCGCTCGCCGACTCCAGGAAGGCGGGCGCGTGCAGGGGGAAGGTCTCGGCCGACAGGGCCCGGCCGAGCTTGCGGCAGGCGTCGAAGGGATTGGCGCGGTTGGCGCTCATGGTCAGCGCGCCGATCATCTGGACCACGCGGATGTGGTTGACGGTGCCCGTAGGCAGCGTGTCGGCCACGGCGGCCACGGTGGAGCTCCATGCCACCGCCAGGGTGGTGTGGGGCGTCAAGTGCGCCACGAGATACTGCGCCGCGGCGCGGGCGACCGTCTCCACGGGGCCCTGAGCCCTGCCATCGACCACGATGGCCTCGTCGAGGCCCCAGGCGCGGGCGAGCGCCGCGGAGCGCTCGTGGTCGATCGCCAGCGGGTAGTGCACACGGATCTCGACGATCCCGAGTTGCAGAGCGCGGCGCAGCAGCCGCGACACCTGCATCTTGGAGATGCCCAGGCGCTCGGCGATCTCGGCTTGCTTGAGACCCTTGTGGTAATAGAGCTCGGCGATACGAGCCAACTCGATCGCCTCGGCTTCGGCGCGTTCGTCCGGCATGGCCTCGGCTCCACGCGCTCTGTTACAAATCACAGAGCGTGTTACAAATCTTCGTTGCTGTCATCGTACGGTCACCCCGGCGGGTTGTCAATGCGCCCGAGCGGTCGATCCGCGGTCGACGCAGCTTCCGGCGGGCCGATCGGGGGGCCGCCCCGTACAATGAGCGACATGCCCGAGCAGCCCGTCGACGTGCCGGAGTGGGTGCAGGACGCCGTCTTCTACCAGATCTTCCCCGACCGCTTCGCGAAGAGCACGCGGGTGCCCAAGCCGTCGGGGCTCGAGCCGTGGGACGCGCCGCCTAGCGTCCACGGCTACAAGGGGGGCGACCTGCTGGGCGTGGTCGAGCGGCTCGACCACCTGCAGGCGCTGGGCGTCACCGCCCTGTACCTCAACCCGATCTTCCGCTCGGCCTCGAACCACCGCTACCACACGCACGACTACCACCACGTCGACCCCATGCTCGGCGGCGACGAGGCGCTGCGGGCGTTGCTGGACGCCGCCCACGAGCGAGGGATGAAGGTGGTCCTGGACGGCGTGTTCAACCACGCCTCGCGCGGCTTCCTGCAGTTCAACGACATCCTCGAGAACGGCGAGCGCAGCGCCTACCTGGACTGGTTCCGGGTACGCCGCTTCCCGCTCAACGCCTACGGCGGCGGGGACATCGGCTACGACGCCTGGTGGAACCTGCCGCCGCTGCCCAAGCTCAACACCGCCAACCCCGCCGTACGCGAGTTCCTGTGGGGCGTCGGCGAACGGTGGCTCGCGTTCGGTGCGGACGGCTGGCGCCTGGACGTCCCCAACGAGATCGACGACGACGCCTTCTGGCGCGAGTTCCGCCGGCGCTGCCGGGCGGTGGATCCGGCGTGCTACCTGGTGGGCGAGATCTGGGAGGACGCCGCGCGCTGGCTCCGCGGCGACCAGTTCGACGCGGTGATGAACTACCCGCTGACAAGGGCCATCTACGGCTTCGTCGGTGGGGAGCTGGCCGAGTCGGAGCTGGCGCGCAGCGGCCTGCGGCGCATCCGCTCGCTGGACGGCGCGGGCTTCGCCGAGGCGCTCCGCGACCTGCTCGGCCGCTACCCGCGCGGCGTCGTCCATGCCCAGCTCAACCTGCTGGGATCGCACGACACGCCCAGGGCGCGCACCGTGCTGCAGGGGGACGATGCGGCGCTGCGGCTGGCTTATGTGCTGCTGTTCACGCTGCCCGGCGCGCCGTGCATCTACTACGGCGACGAGATCGGGCTCAGCGGCGGCCACGACCCGGCCTGTCGCAACGCCCTGCCGTGGGACGACGAGGGCGCCTGGGACCGCGGCCTGCTGGCGCACGTGAGCGCGCTGGCCGCGCTGCGGGCGGCGCGCCCGCCGCTGCGGCGCGGCGACACCGCCGTGCTGGCGGGCGAGGGCGCGATGCTGGCGTACGCCCGCGAGCTCGCAGGTGAGCGTCTGGTGGTGGCGATCAACGCCGGGAACGAGGATGGCTCGATTCCCGCCGCGGCGGGGCTGGAGGGGCGCTTCCGGGAGCTCCTCGGCGGCCGAGAGCTGACGCTGACCGCGGACACGGTGCTGCCGGCGCGCGCAGGCTGGGTGCTCGAGGCGCTG
>Ga0102953_1001179_pt1 | contig 16813 bp, 4 predicted proteins | sample SalPon2A_C_D2_MG_FD_78509 | JGI IMG/M metagenome (GOLD analysis project Ga0102953, IMG submission 78509) | Soil microbial communities from South San Francisco under conditions of wetland restoration - Salt Pond MetaG R2A_C_D2_MG | ecosystem: Environmental > Terrestrial > Soil > Wetlands | place... | reverse complement strand
TTTGCGTTTTTCAGCCCTTTGGCCGAAGCTTTTAAAGCAATCGACCCGGCTTGGGTGGTTGATTGAATCAGGATCCGGTTCACACCGCATTCAACCGGAAGTGTTTTGGACAGGATGTAATTGCCAGGGCCCTGAGCAATGCCGCCCAGCCATTGACCTTCACCTTGAAGTGAGAAGTCGATTTTATTCAAAGCTGTTGGACAACGTCTACCATTTTTGTCAACCACTTCAACTTGTACTAGCGCCAGGTCAGCACCATCGGCTTTAAAACCAGTCGGGGACTGCATGCTCGTCAGTTTAATCGCGTAAGGTTTGCTAGCGGTTTGGATGACGTCATCGGAAAGTTCTTTGCCGGCATCGTTGTATGAAACGGCTTTGATCTTTCCCGGTTCCCATTTGATATTCGGGAAGGTGAAGAGGAAACGGTAGGATTGTTTCCCGAATCCTTTGGAATGGCCATTCACAAATAATTCCACTTTATCACCACCCGAAACCACGTATTCGTTCTTGGTGACGCCGGGTTTGTAATTCCAGTGGCCAATGATGTGGGTGAGATGTTTTTCCAGATCGACCCAGCCGGCCCACATAACTTGGTGTGCCCAGAAACCGTCTTTGGGAATGCGCATGGGATCAACCTCGCCACTCCTGCGGTAATTTTCAGCGCCGCGATGGTGCGTGTTGGTGTCGGAAAAAATAATGTTGGCGCCGCCGCTGCTGACTCGCTTGCCTGTTCCCGGTCGCTCGCGATAATAGTCGTACCACCTGCGAACATCTTCGATGGCATGCGAATCCTGGTTGTGGTTATATGCTGGTGCTGGCTTTCCCCGGTACAGTGGGCCATCGCCGTCGTTGTGGTAGGGTGGTGAATATTCGTCCCAATATTTGCGTAGCCCTTCGTCGCGCGAATATTCCTGCGCAAACAAAGGTTTACCGGCACTTTTGTTGATGTACAGCATTTCGCCACCATATTCAGCCACTTTGCTGTCGAGCATTTCACGGGCTCCAATCGCCCGTCCACCATGCGGATCGTAACTGTCGCGAATGCGTTTCAACTCGCTCATGTGTTTCTCGCTGATGTTGTCGTTTCCACCTTCGTAAAACAGGATGCTCGGATTGTTTCGGTTGTAAATAATGGCATCGCGCATCACTTCTTTACGCTGTTCCCACTGGCGCCCTTTGGCATCATTCTCCGCATCACCGGCAGGCATGGCCTCGATCAAACCAATGCGGTCGCAGGATTCCACATCCTGTTTCCAGGGGGTGATATGCATCCAGCGAACGAAATTGCCGTTGGATTTGACCACCAGGTGATTGCTGTAGTCGCTGAGCCACGCCGGAACGGACATGCCAACAGCCGGCCATTCGTTTGACGTTCGCTGGGCGTAGCCGTGTATCATGATCACCCGATCGTTCAGGTAAATCATCCCATTTTTATAGGCTGTTTTGCGAAAGCCGGTACGAACGGGAACTTCATCGACCACTGAACCATCGACAATGAGTTGCGATTTGACGGTGTACAAATAACCGTAACCCCAGCTCCAGAATTTCATGTTATGAAGTGTTTGAACGGCACTCAGCTTGATCGTTCCATCTGGTGAAATGATTCGCGGGGTTCCTTTGAAACGCGCTACTTCTTCTCCTTTTAGATCCTGAACGACAACTTGAAGTTCTGCCGTTTGTGCTTCGGGCGTATCATTTTTTACTTCCGATTCCACGTGAATATCTGCTGACTTACCGGGAATATCAAAATCTGTTGCATACACGTAAACTCCGGTTGTGCCTAATGTTGAATAAAGTGGTAGTGTCTGGTAGATTTTGTTGGTGATGTGTAAATAGACATTCTTTGGAATACCACCATAATTGGCATTGAAATTCCGGTCAGCCCATTGGTATTTTTGATCGTAGAAACGCTCTTTGTAATTCCAATCGTTGTTGATGCGAACGGCAACAATATTTTTTTTGGGGTAAGGTTTTACCAAATCGGAAATATCCAATCCGACCGCCATCACACCATTTTCATGCAGGCCAACAAATGTGCCATTGACATAAAATTCGCCGGCTTGTCGAATACCTTCAAACTCAAGAAAAACTTTTTCGTCGTCGCTACCTTGGGGAAGCACAAACGTTTTTCGATACCAGGCAATTCCAGTTGAAAGATCTTTAATGTCTTTCAGAAAAGCTTCGTGTTCATTCCAGGCGTAGGGTAAAGTGATATTCTTCCAGCTTGAATCATCAAAGCCCGATTTTTCGGCGCCTTCCGGATCTCCGACAAATAATTTCCACGATGGGTTAAAATTGTATGTCCGGCGGATCCCGGTTCCGGATGATGAATTCAATATTCCCAGGTATAGCGTTAATGCCAGAAGTATATGTTTCATATAGTTTTTCATATTGAAGAATCTTTGTTGTGGTTTGGAATTATATAACGGTTTCATAAAAATTGACCATCTTTTATTTGACAATTTTACGTGTTCGTGTTTGGTTTTCATGAATGACTCTCAACTGATAAATACCTTTTGGGAAATCAGCCATTGGGATTTGAGTGAATGTTCCCTTGACTTTCTTACTATAAATCATCATTCCCTGTGCATTGAATACATTCAATTGGCAACTTGACCAGCCTTTCGGAAGTCGAATATTTAATTCGGTTTTCACCGGATTCGGATAAATATTCATGCCGCTGTTTCCCATTTCTGTAATGGCAGTTGCAACAGCTATTTTCAATATTCCTGTCGTATACAACCCGGAAGTGTCCCATTTTAAACCTTCTCCTGGCGTTGATGGAATAATGTTTTGGAACTGACCGGTGTAATTCGATGCATCGAACAGTTTCAGTTGGTCGCCTTCAGAATACGTTCCGCCAACTCGTTGCAAGAATAAAATCCCGTTGCAGGTAATCATGCCACCTGCATTGATTTTATCGTTTTTATGGGAGGAAAGATCAACGTCCATATAAATGATCGATCCTGTTTTAAGATTGAGATCAGAACCAAAGGTCAGTGTTCCGATGGTTGTAATACCTGGGGAAAGGCTTCCTCCCTGGTTGATTAATGCTGTCCCTGAAATACTTCCGCTTCCGGCAAGTATGGCTTTATTATTGACATTGATGGGGCCAGAGACGTGTGCGAAGGTGCCAAGTTTAAGGGTTCCACCGTTAACGATTGTTGGGTTGCTGTAAAAACATGTATCAGCCAACAACAGTGAACCAGTACCTAATTTTGTCAACGAATTTCCATAAATTTTGCCAGCAAATATGCCATCTTGGTTATTCTCCCCAATGAACCAGTTTTCACCGTTTAGAGCCGTTTTCCGTTCACCACTGAGGCTGCCAATATGTACGGTTTGGGCAATGTTGTCACCACTGGAAGTGCCGCCGGTGAAATACATGCTCATGCCCGATGCCAGGTTGAAGTTGATTTGGCTGTAGCCAATGGTGCTGGCCAACCGCATTGGGGCAACTCCACTAATGTTGATTGTTCCGGTAAACGCTGACCAATCGCCCCTGAAAATGGTTCGGTCGATTGAGCCTGGAAGCACAAGGTCCAAGGTTCCTGAACCAGTGAGTTTGCCATTGTAGTTGCACCGCTGATCGGCGACGAGCGTGCCGCTTTGATTCTCCGGAACTTCGATGTTGGCGTTAAAGTCGGTATAATCTCTGGTGTTTCCCATTCGAAGTTGGCCGCCTTCAAAAGTGATCAATCCTGTGCCGAGTGAAGCCACATTCTGGCCGGAGCCGGGATCGTTCAGTTGGATCGTTCCTTCTTTGATCACCGTTCCACCGGTAAAGGTATTCGTGTTATTTAGTAGATGAAGCGTTCCATTTCCGGTTTTGACCAGTTTGCCCGTTCCGGTTACGACCCCATTAACGGCCATCAGCGAGCTGCCGTTGGGTACCTGAATGGTATCACTGTCCCCGTTGATCGTCAACCCTTTGTTCGTTCTGTTGTCAAAAGGAATTCCTGTGAAGATTAATTTGGCATTGTTCATTGTAAAGGCCGATGGATCGATCGAGGTATTGGCTCCGATCGAACTTTTCTCACCCGCATCCGCCAAACTGTTTATTTCAAGCGTTCCGCCGTTGACGGTGATCGTTCCGGTAAAGTTGTTGGTGGTCAATAATGATAATTTACCTGTTCCGGTTTTAAGCAGGGATCCGGTTCCAACAATATTCCCGGTTCCGCTAAACGAGTAATTTGTTGATGAATTGACAAGCATATTTCCGATGGCCAGTGTTCCTGTCACATCGATTTGTGGATTAGCGGAACCGCTGTCATCAAACGTAACGGTATCACCGGTCACAAAAGTAACTTGCGAATGATTTAACGTCCAAGCAGCAGTCGTTTGTAAATCCCAGGTATTTGAAGTGCCATCCCATGTAACAGAAGATGGCGAGCGAGAGGATTCAATATTTAGCGCAAGGATTCCGTCCTCACTGGTCAGGGTATATTTCTGACCCGCCAATCCCGAAACCATAATTTTACTCAGGTCTCCGGTAAATGATCCCGAATAAGTGATTAATGGATACGTTCCCGGTTTCACGTCACCATCTGTTTTGTTGATGATAACCGTCATCGCATCGGCAATGGTCAGGTTTCCGTTTACAACGATTTTATCGGAAGGTTTTTGATTGCCGGTTGAATCACTAGTGATATCAAAATAGGCTGTGCAACCTTCAGGCAAGCTCAGGTCTTTGGAAAAAGTTAATGTGCCGGTTGAATCTTTTTTTCCGGGTGAAATATACGATCCTTGAATCAGTTTCACCGGTTGGGAGATGGTTCCACTGCCTCCAAGTTCTGCCCCGTGATAAACAAGCACCGGGCTTTGGCTCAATTCATCGTTGACGAACAAAGCGCCTTCCTCCACGCGCGTGGTGTCCGTGTAGTTCATGGGGCAATTGATGGTCAATGTTCCCAATCCCGATTTCAGGAGTCCGGTTGATCCGGTGATTGTTCCGGTTCCATTGAATGAATAATTGAGTGAAGTGATCACTTTGACCGATGATGGTTCCAGTGATTCATTTAAAACGACAGCAGTATCCGGGTCTCCAGCGATATCGAACAGAACATCATCGCCTTGCGTGAAAGTGCCAGTTGTACCATATACTGCCCAATTTGATGTTGATGAATCCCATACATTGTTAGACGTGTTTCCTTTCCAGGTGCATTTAGCTGTTTGAATCGGTGGAGTAGGAGGTGTTGTCATTCCGGCACCCAGATAATAGTCAACCATGTGCGACTGCATATATCCTTTTATAGTCATGCAATTGCGGTATTCCGGATTCTGTGCCAAGGTATATAATCGAATGTCAGTTGGGTCAGGAGTGGTAAAAATGACGAGCTGTGAATAATCGCTACTGGCATAGATCGCCTCTTCCCGCCAATCGCCCATAATGTCGCCGTAAAACAAAGGAGCAGCCCGGGAACTTCCAGTGGCTGAATGGTAATGCCAAGCTGTTAAAAGACGAGAAACTGAGGATGTTTGATAATTCCATTTTTCAATTTTACCATCATTCAGGTTTTCGCTCAACAAATCGCCATCCCACCAAATACGAAAGTTGGGGTAAGGATTCGTGTCGGCTATTTTTGTATTCGTTGGTCCGTTGTATTGACCGCTAAATGACCAGACTTCATACCCCGGATAACGAGGATCGATATCTCCGGTTTCGCCTCGGCCCACATCCACGATGTCCGTTCCCGAGTGTTTCCAGAGGACTTCGCCGGTTCCGGCATCGTAATAATATTCGATGAGGCCATCTTCTTGATCTTGCTGTATCCCGTAACCCTGTAGGCCGGGACGATCGGGGTCAAGTTTTCCGGCGAACCAGCGGTCACCATGAACAATTCCCTGGTAGCCCAAATCATAGATTAGCGATCCATCTTCACCGTTCACCATAAAAGCAACTTCACCGATATCATCTTTTCCGTCGCCGTTGCAGTCGTAAATACGCATTTGATGGCCATCAGCGCCGTGGGCTGAGTAACTGGCGCCAAACCCGAGATTTGTGGCCCATTTCCGGCTTAAGTTCGTTCCGTCGAAATCCCAGGCACACATTAGCCGGTTAAAGGATCGATCCGGGTTTCTGTTTTTAAAGAAACCGACTACGCTTGGTGTTTGTCCATTCAGGTACCCGATTCCGAGGCTACAGGCCAATGGCCCGACCGACATGTAATTGTTGGGTATTTCTGCGCGGGCACGTTCAGCTCCGGTCATGCCGTCAATAACAGATATAAATTGAACGTTGGGATCGCTGTAGGTGAGTTTCTGTCCATCGCCAAAAGTTACGCCACTGGCCGTTTTCAAAAGCACTTCAGCTTTTCCGTCGCCATCCATATCGTATACAGTTACACCGTCCCAGTTGCCGACATCAATTACCGTAGGCCCCGGCGAAATATTGTCCAGATTCAGGCCGCTGCCCAGGTCAATTGTCCATAGATAGGTACCATCTCGTTTGTAAGCTTCTATTTTTTCACTTAAATTGTTGAAGTTCAGTCGGTCAATTACATAGTCATACTCGCCATCACCATCAAGGTCTCCAACCCACACAAAATGAATGGAGCTACCTTGTTTTAATGGCACAACCACACACGGCTCTATCGCATGGTTGGTCGTCAATGTATATGAACCACTAGCTTCCTGCTCAACACCGTTAATCACCGGTTTCACAAAATAGGAGTTGTCAACGGTATAATTCAAGGATTTGTCCGTATAATTAGTGCCTCCGGTCAGCACACTACCGTTGAGTTTTTCAGGAGTTCCGCCATCGGCTGATCGATAGATGTTGAAGCCAATATTTTGAGGTTCTGTTCCCAATACACGCCAACTGATAAAAGCGTTTGCTGTTGTGGTGCGAATGGCGACAATACCTCTACCGAGGTTTTCCATGTGTCGTTGCGCAAATCCGGGGAGGATAAACAGCATCATGAGTATGCAAAGGCTATAGCGAAGAATGAAATTCTTTTTCATAAGATTCGATTTCTAGTTAGGTTGCTGAAACTACAGACAATAATAATGACCTGCCGTGGAATGGCGGTTATCACTGTTTGACAATGCTTATCAAATATTGTCAAACTGGGTTTTCCAGCTTATTTACCAGCCTTTTCAGCAAGGTATTGCGATGGGCTTTTGCCAAACTGTTTGCTAAAACTACGCGAGAAATTGGATGGTTCAGAGTAGCCAACCTGGTAGGCAACTTCTGAAATGTTCAGATTTTCATTGAGTAGAAGTTCTTTTGCCATGTTCAACCGAATGGACGTGATGAATTGATGCACGGTTTGTCCGGTGAGCGCATTCATTTTTCGATAAAGCTGACGCTGACTCATGTTCAGCAACTCGGCCAATTTGTCCGAATTGAACCCTTCAATCGTGAGATGATCGTTAACCAATTGGTTGGCCTTTTGCAAGAATTTGTTGTCGATTTTGTTTTCGGAAGGCGAATCGGGGTTTTTTAAGTCATGGTTCTGATAGCGCTCCCGCAATAGCTGGCGGTTGGCGAGCAGGCTTTTCAGCTGGGCTTTTAAAACCGAACTGTTGAACGGTTTGGTGACAAAAGCATCGGCGCCCGTCTCCAGCCCTTCAATTTTATAACGCTGCGATTGGTGGGCGGTCAGCAGTACCACCGGAATGTGACTCGTTCGGACGTCGGTCTTGATTTTTTCGCAGAATTCGAAGCCATTCATCACTGGCATCATCACGTCGCTGATGATGATGTCGGGGACATCATCAGTTGCTTTTTGAATCCCGTCATCGCCATTTACGGCCATGATGACAGCATAGTCATTTTGAAGTTCATCGTTTAAATAGTGGCGAATATCCTCGTTATCATCAACAATGAGTAATTGGGGCTTCGGCGGTATGCTTTCCTTTGTCGATGTTTCCGTTTTCGGCTTTTCCAGAACTTCGGTTGGCTGCATTTCCAATTTGGATTTCATGGGAAGCTCAACCAGGAATTTGCTGCCATTCCCGGGCGTGCTTTCAACGGCGATTGTTCCTCCCAGCAATTCCACCAGTTTTTTTGTGAATGCCAAACCAATCCCCGTGCTCTGACCTTCAAAAGCCGGTTGATTTTCAACTTTATAAAATGAATCAAAAATGCGAGGCAAATCTTCGGAAGAAATACCGATTCCCGTATCGCTCACAACCAGAATTAATTTTGGAGAAGCAGAATTTTCTATTTCTGTCAGTTGAATTTCAACCTGAATAGAACCACCGTCGGGTGTATATTTGAGCGCATTGGAAATCAGGTTGACAGCTATCTTTTCAAACTTATCTGCATCAAGTTCAGCAACAATGCTTTCAGGTTTGGATTGAAAATGAAGCTGAATGTTTCGTTGTTGTGCGCGGACAGCAAAAGAATCAACGATGGTTTTTGAGAACTCGCTCCAGTCAGCCTGGCTTAGGTTGATCGATTCATGTTGAGTTTCAACTTTGCGAAAGTCGAGCAACTGGTTGATTAGCTGCATGAGCCGCCGGGCACTTTTCAACATGATAGCATGGTAGCTTTTTGCTTTGTCCTTGTTTACATTACCTTTTGCAAGGTTTTCCAACGGATCGATGATCAATGAAAGTGGCGTGCGCAATTCGTGCGAAACATTGGTGTAAAATTCCAGTCTTAAATTATCAATTTCCAACTTCTTCTCCATTTCCAGCCTTTCCATGGCAAGTTGGTTCTTAAGTTTAACTCGAGAAATCAAGTAGTAATAGACCAATGCCAATATTATTAAGAGGAAAATGGTGTATGCAATATACGCCTGATAGCTGGCCCAAAAAGGCTGGGTAATTTTGATTTGCAATTCGGCATTTTGTTTTGACCAAACGCCGTCTGGGTTAGCGGCTTTCACTATTAATGTATATGAACCTGCCGGTAGGTTTGAATAACTGGCAATTGCCCGCGATGCATCCGCCGAAATCCAATCATTGTCAAATCCTTCAAGTTTATATTCGTACTGGTTACTGGAAGGTTCCGAATAATGGAGAGCCGCAAATTCCAGCGCGAAACTACGGTCCCAATAAGATAAAGTAATTGATTTTGTGAAGGGCAGTGCTTGTTGAAGAACTACATCTCCATTCACCTTTTGCCCGATGTTGACCGTTTTATTGAGGATTTGCAAGTTGGTGAAAACCACCTTTGGAGGAATTGGGTTGTCATGAATTTTAGCGGGGTTGAAAGACAAATAGCCGTTTTTGGCACCGAAGTATAATCTATTGGTTTGTGGGTCATGGAAGCCAGCATTGTCTAAAAACACGAGGTTGTGGCGTCCCTGAAAGGAGGTGAAATTTCGAACGTGTCCCGTTTTTTTGTCCAATCTTGCCAAGCCTTTTTTGTGTGAAATCCAGGTATTGCCCTCGTCATCACCAAGAATGCAGGCGATGTAGGCTCCCTGAAGTTCACTATTTGAGGTTGGTCGGTCAATTTTCCCCGATGTTGGGTTGATCGTGCAAAGTCCTTTTGACGTACCGACCCAAATCAGTCCGTCAGCATCTTCAAAAAGCGAATAAACCAGGTTGCCCGAAAGCGAATTTGGATTTCCCGCTTCCGAACGATAGACGATCGTATCGCTCCAGCTGCCTCCGTTTGAACCTGATTTCAAACAAATGACGCCATCTCCTTCGGTTCCCAGCCATAGGTTTTTGTGTTTGTCGATCAGTAGTTTCATCACACTGTGGTTATGGATCAGGCCGGAGAGATAAAATACCTTGAAGTTGTTTGTCGTGGGATCATATTTCAACAGGCCATTGTATTGGCTGATCCAAACAGCGCCTTGCTTGTCACAAACGATTGAAAAAACGGAGTGGATTTGCTGCTCTGGAGCAATTTCATTTAAATTAAACGTAGTTATTTTGTTGGTAGGGGGATTGTATTGATACAAGCCGGAATTACCCCCAATCCAGATCTTCCCGTTTTTATCCGAAACGATCGACCGAACTTGTCGCAATGCGCTGGCATTTGGATTGAGTTTTTCAAACAACAGCCTTTTCCCTGTGCGATGATTGACCAGCGAAATTTCATTGTAGTTGGTTCCCAGCCATAGGTAGCGGTCATCGTCACAAATGGCGCGGATGGAGGTGTTTTTCAAGTTCCCATTTTCAAGCCTTTGGTTGTAGGAAAAATAGAACGGCTTTCGGCGCAGGTCAGCTTTATTAAGGTCGCCGCTGCGGGTGCCCACCCAAAGAATTTGATTATTATCCAAATAATACCAGGTGACATAATCATCAGTCAATGAGCCTGGCCTGTTTATGTCTGCCTCATAAGCAAATCGATCGCCTGTTTTCAAATTGGTTTGCCATAGCTTTTGTCCAGAGATGTACCAACTCGTTCCTTGAAAGTGCGCATTTTTATTTGCTGAATTAGCAGATCTTGCTAACGAATCGACGATTGCCTGATTCATTTCATTTCTGCTGAATCGTTCAAAATTATTCAGGAGTGGGTTGTATTTTGCGTAGGTGTTGTTAAAACATGAAATCCACAATTTTTCGCTAGAATCGTTGAAAATATTCCGAATTCGGTTTGCCGGGATGGTTGTCGAATCTTGTGGATCGTTTCGATAAACCTCGAATGAAATCCCGTCGTAGCGGAAAAGACCATCCCAGGTGCCGAACCACATAAAACCCTGTTGAGCTTTTGTGATGCCAAAAATAGGGGTGTGGGGCGAAACCTTTCCGGCAGCCACTTTTTCAAAAAAGAGCTGATCATTTTGTGCCTGTGAGAACAAAGCACTGAGCGCAAACAGAAAAGTCAGAATATAAAAACGAACTTTCAACATTTAGTCGAGATCAGTTACACGTAATTGAAAGTCAAAAATAAGAAATTGTGACTGATCATTATCTGTAGGATCGATTTTCACAGCATTAAGTTCAGGATTGAAAAATGGGGTTGAGAAAATTCTTCATTTCGCGGAAGGGGAGAATGATCGAATTTAAAAAGGGCTGGCCCCAGCCAACCCTTTTATCCAAGCTATTGTGTAACTACAAACTTGCCGGAGTGACAAGTTTTTCTTTCATCTGTTATTCGGACCAGGTAAACGCCATTGTTCAACGCTGGAAGTTGAACGTGCAAATCTTTTTGATTGGCACTGATTGTTTTAATTAATGCGCCTGTAGTTGAATACAGATATACTTTTTCAATTTTTGTTGAATGACTGATGTTGAGCTGGCTGGTAAACTTGTTGTAGTACATTTTCAGCGGATTTCGATCGGTTTTCAACTGTGCCGCTGATGTCAGCGTACCACCTTCATTTTGATTATTTACAATGTCAGCCACCAGGCTGTTAATGTATACTTCAACATTGGTGTATTGTCCATCAACAGTTGTTAGTTTGGCATCGGCTGGATTATTTTTATCCAGATTGTTGGCATCTTCCCAATCATCAGGCATTCCGTCCTGGTCAGTATCAGTAGGAGCAGGTTTTGATTTCAACTCCGGCCATCCACCAACAGCAGATTGGCTGTCAATGAGTCCATTCGTACTTCCATTTCCACCATCGGTGATCGTAGCTGTTCCGGTTTCGGCATCGTGAATGACCCGTTTGTCAACTGTATCTCTTACCAAGCTGGCGCCAACATATTTTAGTACCTGTTCGTAGGCTTTGTCCGCTGGCTGTGTAGTGACAGATGGAACAGTAAATGGAGTATCCGATTTCAAATCATCTTTTGTAATACCATATTGGTCAAATGCCGATGCCAAATCAACCCCACGCCAGTTGTCTTGTGTGGTGGCAGAGCTTGCCGTAGTAATATTTCCATTAATGTAGAAACGGCCATACACACCTGCCGGTTGTTCGTTTCCACCATTGTCCGGGTAGGGTTGCTCAATACGGTCAGCTTTGGATGAAGAAGTTGCCGGACCAGCCTTGAAATAGTTGTTGATCATGTTGTAACTTCCGCCCTCTGCTGCATAGGAACTGTTTGCTCCCCAGTTGTAGATGACATTGTTCCGGAAATCAACCAATTCCAAATCTGGTCGATTGGAATAACGACTTCCACAGAACCTGGGATTCCGGCTATCATGGTCTGCTAGCAGGTTATGATGGAACGAAGCAGTTTTTCCGCCCCAGATACCACCGTATCCATGTCTCCCTTTATCATGAATTGAGTTACGAAGGCTTTCCGACAACAAACACCATTGCATGGTAAAATTGGTGTTGTCGTAAAATGAGCCTGTTTCATCGACCGACCAGCTCATGGAGCAATGGTCAAGAATGATATTCTTGTGCCTCCTGCCGTTCATCGCATCATCTTGATCGCCACTCACATCTCCTAGCCGGGATCGGATAAAACGAATTATCACATTGTCTGCATCCACTGTTAAAGTGTAGTTCCGGAGACAGATTCCATCGCCTGGTGCAGTTTGTCCAGCAATTGTGATATCACCGTTTTTAATACTCAATCTACTATTCAAGGCAATGGTTCCTGACAATGCAAAAACAATGATACGGGGTCCCGACTGCTCGACTGCATAACGCAGCGATCCGGGAGTGGTGTTGTCATCCAGGTTGGTAACGTAAATCACTCTTCCGCCACGTCCACCGATGGCGTATTTTCCGCCACCTTCTGCGCCCGGGAAAGCTGGTACATCTTGCGCCATAGTAACTGTTACAGTTAGTAACACAAAAACGACTATTCCTAAAATCTTCTTGTTTGTTTTTAAAATTCTACTTAACACATTCATTATCCTTTTCTCCTTTTCTGATCTGTAATTTTTCTACTTTTTTGATTGTCTTCCCGATATTTCCTCTTTGAGTAATTTGCAGTCTTAGTTGGTCGCAAATTTTATGGTACCGGTTGTTCCATCAACTTTGTAAGCAATCAGGTAAACACCGGCTCTCAGATTTCTCAGTTCAATTTGTTTTACATTTTTATAATGTTCTACCGGGGTTCCCAACAATGAGTAAATAACTACATTGGATTGATTGCCGTGGATGAGCAATGTAGTGCCTTCTAGCTCTGCCAAGTCAGTTTGATTGATATCAGGAGAGCTAACTGGTGCATCGACAACGATTGAGCCGGATCCTTCGAAATACTCAGGGTTTGTTGAGGCCGAATAAGTTCCCTGGGCGAAATTCTGATCATTAATTTTTAGCGAATTTACATGAACTTCAGCATTTAACACGGCTTTAGCATTATCGTTGATCGTCATCACCAAGTTATCTCCAGCCGCTTTTGCATTGCTGAAAATGACTTTGTTGGACAAGCCAACTGCAATCATTGCTGATCCAAATGCATTGGCTGATTGCCCGTCCATCGCTGAGATGTAGTTCCCTCCAGGGTATTTTTCACTGTCTGAAGTCAGGTCCCAAACGCCGGCAAATCCACTGTTATCACCCTGCAATACGAGTGTTCCTGTATTAACAGTTCCTTTTCCGTTGTTGATGATTGTGACTGTGTGGTCACCTGAAATTGGTCCACCTAAAGTCATTGAACTTCCGTCGCTGTTTCCACTTTCCATGATCATTTTAACATCACCTTCAACCGAGATTGGCGCTTTCAGTGAAAAACCAGTTCCTCCCGTGTTATAACGGAAGTTGGTTCCTTCATCCATGAATATTGTTCCGGTACATTCGTGTGTTCCCCGAAGTCGAATATTTCCGGGTGCCATCAAATGAATGTCGGCAGTGAATACGGTTGAAGTTGTTTCCATTTCGATGGAACAATTAGCAACTTCACCTGCCTCTGGCAGCAATGCCGGAGAGAAATTTGTTGCAACATCCCAATTAGTATTGGTGGCACCGGTGAATGTGAATTCTTTGGGACGACCGACGACAACCTGTCCGCTTCCCGATATCAATTCAGGATTTGTGATGGCGGTGTAAACACCAATAGATAGCATGGTGCCATCAACATAAAATTCGCTGGTGGTCAGGTCTGCGTTTAGTTGCAGCATGGCACCAGTTTCAACACTGATCCGGGCGTTTGGAAAGAACGATTGGCCATCGTCAATAATTAAGGTGGCACCATTTTTAATCGTTACGTTTCCTTTTCCTAACGAGCCTGCGACAGATGCTTCCAGGCCTCCGGCTGCCACTTCAATATCGCCTGAAAAATCAGAGTTGTCGGCAGCTAGTTTCAAATTTCCGGCACCGTTTTTACTTAGATGATGAACTCCCGATAGGGTGGCATCAACAGTCAGCGTTCCAGCGATGGTAAAGTTGATGGAGTCTTTGGTTGAAATACGTCCACTCAATGTGGCGTCTCCATCACACAATATTGATGCACCACTCACGGCCATATAGTTGACCGTGCTGTTTGCTGAAACCATCAGTTTGGCTTTACCCTGCAGGTTCAGGTCTGCTGCAAATGTTCCGCCGTCAGCTTCTACAGTATCACTAATGCTGACTGTTGCAGATTCGCCGGCAGATGGCAAACCATTCGGTTTCCAGTTTGTGGTATCGGACCAGCTTGCTGTTGTTCCGGCTCCACTCCATTCGTAGGTTTGTACTGATGGAGCTTCGGCTGCAGGATTCCAGCCATCAGAACCAGCTAACACTTTTTGAGCTGTATAATTGAGCGCTTCTGGATCAGTCATTGCACGAAGGCCTGCCCAGTCCGCAAGGCCACTCATATCAGCACCAGCTCCTGTGTTTTTGTATTCGTATAAATGAAGATCGGTGCTTGTGGAAGCATAATTCATATTCCAGGTGTCGCCCCAACCTTCGGGATTAATCTTTCCTGTCATGTCGCAATACAACCATGCAACTTTGGGATATTCGTGCCAGGGACGTCCCAAACGAACCAATGCTCCGTCATCACCCGCGCGCGGACTGCTTTCAGCATAAGTAATGGCACATTTTGAAAAGACGAATCCATAGGCTTGATCTTTTGGGGTTGATGGAGCCGTGATCCAACCACCTCCCCAGCTTCGGATTTCACAGGAATCGAAAAAGGCAATTCCGTCTCCATAAATGTAATCAGTGCGGCCAATGACCAGACAATTTTTGAAATAGTCTCTTTTGCCGCTTCCCCAGAAATAAATGGTGTCCTGATACCCTCGCAGGTTGCAATTGATAAAGACAACTTTGTCGGATCGAACCGTAATGGCTTGTGCTTGTCCAACTGGGCCTGCTGTATTTTCTATCGTTAAGTTTTCTGCTTTAAAACCGTCGCCTTGAATGGTCAGAGTTGCTGAAGTCCGGATATTATCTCCCGACCATAATGCTGCATCTTCAGGCGGACATTTGCCATCCGGGCAGTCGTAGATGTGGTAGCTGATCACCGTTTCATCGCGGCTTTCGCCAATAAAATGCACATTCTTCTTATCTGAGGGGATGATTAATTTCTCCGTGTTGTAGGTTCCACGTTTAATGTAAATCACGGTTTCGCGGTCACTATTGGACGGGACTGCATTGATCGCGTCCTGAATCTTCGTAAAATCGCCACTACCATCCAGTGCAACAACAATATCTGCATTCGCCGAATTCGTCTGCCCATTTGTAGTCAGGCTTCCGAATAAGCATAAAAGAAAAAAGAGAGGTAAATATCTATACATAATAATTATATTGGGTTAATTTTTAGTTAAGCCAAGGTTATTTCATTCGGGTACGTCAGGTGTTTGGATAGTGGGGGCGAATTTAGGAAAAAGAACCTGAAGACCTGCACTGTTACAGTGCAGAATCTTCAGATTTCTTAAAGCATAATTATCTATCTACAATAACTATTCATTTTTCAAAGGTTATAGGCCTTCGCGCCAGCGTGGATCGCCAGAGTCACCTTTACCGGTAAAGCCTGAATCCAGAAAGCTGAAATCGACTGAAGCCGGATCAGTCCAAAGTTGAGCAGTTGTTCCCGCATAACTGAACGATGGGAATCCCGGAATATCATCACTTGAGAAGGAGAATTGAGAAGTTGCCCATGTATTTTTGACATCAAAATTGGTATTAGGCAAACCTTCGAAACCTTTAACAGCGTAATCTTCTTCGCCATCCATATTCCAACCATGTCCCCAGATGGTATTGTAAATCTTGATACCTTCTGTGACATCATTGGCACCGTCACCGCCTCTCCAACGGAACATTTGTCTTCCTTTTTCGGGAGCGTCGTTAATGGTGCAGCTTTCGATGGTAATTGATCTGGTATTTGAGCGGCTGGCCAGGAAGTACTGGCATTTTGAGAAGGTTGAATTTTTGAGTGTGATATCACCGGCACTCCACGTGTCTTTGTCCACATAGAATACGGCATAACCGTTGATACTATCCGCAACACAATCATCGATGGTGAATTTATCGATTGTTCCATCGCCACCTTTTATACGGGTGATCCCCCTCAATGAATGCATCCGGCACGATGTATATTTAATTTCACCAATGGTAGCACTATTGCTAATGTTGAAGATATAGTTGGCATCAAAGCTTGCCGAGAACGAAATATTCTTGAAGTAGATTGAATCAACAATAGCACCATCTGCCATATTGAAGTTTGAACCACAATCAATGTGCGGCAGTGCTTGTGTAAAGCTGTAGCCACTCATGATGGTAACTGATTTGTCAAACTCGTATCCACCGGTAAAATAATTCCGGCCACCTTCCAAAAGTATGACACTACCATTGGGTACTGTCGGCAATGTATCGGCCAAAATAGAGTCATTCTCAATACCAGCCAGGTTAATCACGTTATCACCTGAAACCAAGGGTACACGAGTGGTGTAATTTTCCCAGCCACGGAGAGTTCCATCACTATAAATAGCGATCTGGTATTCTGTGTTTGGGGTCAGGCCACCGACTACTTTTTCATGGGCTGTGCGGTCGGCATCAGTTACGTCATATTCGAGCAACGGAGTTGTTAATCTTGCGTCATCAATGGCAAATACTTTGATTCCGGTAATGGG
>Ga0102953_1001178_pt1 | contig 16815 bp, 14 predicted proteins | sample SalPon2A_C_D2_MG_FD_78509 | JGI IMG/M metagenome (GOLD analysis project Ga0102953, IMG submission 78509) | Soil microbial communities from South San Francisco under conditions of wetland restoration - Salt Pond MetaG R2A_C_D2_MG | ecosystem: Environmental > Terrestrial > Soil > Wetlands | place... | reverse complement strand
TGCCCCCGAGCGAGAGCGCGGCCAGTTCCGTCAGTGCGGTGAGCGGCGTCAGGTCCGTGACGGATGTGTCGTCCAGGCGCAGCGTCTGCAGTCCGCTGTAGGCGCCGATGCCGGCCAGCGAGGCGATGGCCTGTCCGGCGCAGTCTGCCGCGCGGAGGTCGGTGGCCAATGCGCCCGCGGCTCCGGCCATGCGCAGGCAGGCCTCCAGCGTGCCGTCGGTGGGCCCGGCGCTGGCGGGCTGTTCCGCGTGCAGGGTGCCCGTGACCGGCTGCGCGCCGGCCTGCACGAGCAGCCGGTAGCCGCCCGCCGGCAGGAACGCGACGAGACGGAAGCCCGCGCCATCGGCTGCACCGCCGCGGGCGGCGGCAAGGCGGGTGCCCTGGCCGTCCAGCAGCGTGCCGGTGGTTTCCGCGCCGCCGTCCGTGTACAGGCGCACCAGCGCGGCTGCCGCCAGCGTGAAGCCGTAGGCCGCCTGCGCCCCGGCGGGCAGCGACACGGCCGCCGTGCCCGGCACGCTCAGCGCGGTCGGCGCGGCGGGTTCGCCGTAGTCGGCGAACGGCCCCAGGCCCGCGGTGCTGCTGCCGGCGGGGAACACGTTCAGGTAGCGCTGGCCCCCCAGGCTTTGCACGGAGAGCTGCACGGACTGGCTCGCGCCCGCCTGCAGGCCGAGGGTATCCGTCCCGTCCGCCACCGGCTGCACGAGCTGATCCAGCAGGCGCGTGACCGCCCGGGCCGTGCTGCCCTGCAGGGGCAGGGTGCGCAGCGCGGTGGGTTGCCCGCGCGGCACCCCCAGCAGAAACGCAGGCCCGCCCGTGAGCGCGACGGTGAAGTCTCCGGCCGCCGCGGTCTGCAGGTGCTCGGCGGCCAGCCGCGCCGCCAGGGGCCGCGCGCGGACGTTGACCTGGCAGAGCCCCCCGCCCGGCGGCGTGCGCACGTCCACGGCCAGCAGGTACACGGGCTGCGGCTCGCTGGTCACGGTCGTCGCAAGCAGCGGCGGAAACTGGCCCGGATCGCCGGGGTTCAGGGTCACCACGGGCGTGGTGGCCACGTTGGCCAGAGGATTCGGGCTCAACGGAGCATTGAACGACGGCGAATCCATCGCCACCAGGTGGCAGAGCGGGTAGCCCGTCCAGTCGGCCCTGGGCGTGAAGTCCACGTCCACCGCGCTGTGCAGGCTCAACAGCAGCCTCACGATGGATACGTCGGCCGTCGTAACGTCCGAGCGCTGCGAGTACGCCTGTTGGGGCAGATTCACCACCGTCACGGTGGAAGGCGGGTAAGCGCCAGGCAGGTGTGCAGGCCTGCGATGGAACAGCACGGCGCTGGAATCGACCGCTCCGGCCGCCACGGCGTCGTCCAGCGTGAAGCCGTGCAGCACGTCGGCGTCGCGGGCCAGCACGAGGCGATCCGCATCCTGGGTCGTGTCCGTGCCGACCCAGGCCAAGGCGCCTCCGGGCAGGGTCAGCGCGCGCCAGGCGAGCGGCGCCGGGTCGTAGCCCGTGGCGAGCTGGATCGCGGTGAAGGGCCGCGCGCCGCGGCCGGCGCCCGCCCATTGGCCGCAGTAGGCCACCGGATCGGTGATGGCGCCCTGCGGCGTCACGTCGGCCTGCAGGGAGCCGTCCGCGGCCAACGCGAGCCCACCCACGGTGCCGCCCACCAGGCGCTGGGCGCTCTGCCCCTGCAGCGTCAGCGCTACGCCGTGCACGAAGTGCCCGTCGGGCAGGAAGGCCAGCGACTCGCGGCAGGCGGCGTCCGGCTGCAACGTCCAGCCACCGAGGATGGTGCTGTCCGTGCCGCCGCCGCTGCTGCTGCTGGGTGAGGCCACGCACGCACCCAGCGCCAGCGCGAGCGCCAGTGCCAGCAGCAGTGCCGCGACGAGCAGCCCCGCCGGCGCGCTACCGCGGCGGACGCGAGGGGCGGCGAGTGGCTGGGTGGGCGACAGGGCCATGGGGCGCTCTCGGGTGGGTGGGACCGGGCCGCGGTCAGAAGGCCAGCGAGCCGGCCACGCGCAGGTCCAGCTCGCGCAGCGCGATGGCCGTGGTGACCGGCTGCCCGCCGTCGGGCGGGGCATCGAGGGCGCGTGGCTCGCGCGCCTCGCGCCAGAGCAGCCCGGCCGACAGCGAGAGGTCGCCCCGCACGTGGTACACGCCCGCGCCGACGGTGGTCACGCCCACGCTGCGGAAAAGCGGGTCGTCCGGCGGCACGGGCGAGGGATCGGCGGCGAAGGACAGCAGCAGCGAGGTGCGCTCGCTCTGGGCGTAGGCCATCCCCAGCGCGATGCCCAGCACCGCCCGGCCGGAGGTGCGCAGGGCCGGCAGCGCGAAGGCGGTGCTGGAGGGCGGTTGGCTCTCCGTGCCCGGCAGCACGGCGTAGCTCCCCTGGCTGGAGAGGCGGTACAGGTCCAGCTCGACCAGGAAGCGGTCGCTGCGGAAGGCCAGGCCAAGCTGCACCCGCCGCGGGGTGTCCAGCCGGAAGGGCAGCCCGCTGCGGGCGATGTAGATCGCGTCGCTGGCCGTGCTGGGGCTGCCCGTGTCCACGGTCAGCGTGTCGCTGCGCTGGTAGAGCACGCGCCCGGAGCCGTCCAGGGTGTGCGAGGGCAGCACCAGGGCGATGCCCAGCACGAGGCTGCGCGTCAGCTCCATCTGCACGCCCGCCGAGCCGGTGAGGCGCAGGGCATCGCCCGCCAGCACCCAGGCGAGCTGCGAGTGGCCGTCCAGCGTCTTGCCGCCGCTGGCGGTGGCGCTGTAGGTGGTCGTGACCGCGAGGCGCTCGGCCAGCGCGAGGCGCTCCACCCGCAGCGCCAGCCCCACGCGCAGCCAGTCCGCCGGGGCGATGCCCAGGCCCATGCCCGGCGCCAGCACGCGCAGCTCGCCCCGCGCCTCGCCCGTGTCCGCCAGCGTGAGGCCGTCCGGGAAGTTCGTGTCGATGTTGGTGGCGCCGCCCGGGGGCGTGAAACCCGGCGGCAGCGAGGCCGAGGTGCCCTGGCGCGTCTGCGCGATCTGCGTGGGCAGCCGCCGCCCGGTGGATTGCAGCGCCAGCCCCAGCGTGAAGCGCGGGTAGCCGCGGCGTTCGCCCAGGCGCTGCGCGTAGGCCACGCTGTCCAGCGCCGTGTCCGCGGTGGTGGTGGCCGGTCCCCCGGCCTGGGTCGTCCGCAGCCGCAGCAGGTCGCCGCCGGCCGTGACGCGCCGGCCCGTCTCCAGGGCCAGCCCGGCGGGATTGTAGAAAATGCTCTCTCCGGAGCTGGCCAGCGCCACCTGCGCCCCACCCATCAGGTAGCCCAACTCGCCCGGCAGCACGCCGCCATTGGGGAACAGCAGCGGGCCCGCCGCCGCATCGCCCGGCCCCCAGAGCAGCCCGCCCAGCAGCGAGGCCAGTGCAACGGCAACCCACACGGCTTTCATGGCAGCAGTTCGCTGACCCGCCAGGGCCGTAACCGAACGATAAGGCAAGCGATTCAAGGATATGCGACCCCCGCGGCCGCACCTCCCCCTATCGCAATCAAGTGGCGCGGGGCAAGGAAATAAGGGCACGCGGACAGTGGGCGCCTTGGGATGGGTGTTCACGCCTGCCCGCCCGATCGGCTTGCCACAATCGGCGGCGCATGGGGTATGCTGGGCCAATCAGGAGGATTCCGAGCGCGGCGCGTGGCTGGAGGCGCGCGCCCGTGAACCCCAGCCTTACGGATACCATGATCGACCTGTATTCCTGGCCCACCCCCAACGGGCACAAGGTGCACATCATGCTGGAGGAGACCGGCCTCCCGTACAACGTGCACCCTGTCAACATCCAGACCGGCGACCAGTTCAAGCCCGAGTTCCTGGCCATCAGCCCCAACAACCGCATTCCGGCCATCGTGGATAGCGAAGGGCCGGACGGCAAGCCGCTGTCCATCTTCGAATCCGGCGCGATCCTGATCTATCTGGCGGAGAAGAGCGGCCAGTTCCTGCCCAGCGACCCCCGCAAGCGGGTGGACGTGCTGCAGTGGCTGATGTGGCAGATGGGGGGCGTGGGCCCGATGTTCGGGCAGGCCAACCACTTCCGCAGCTACGCGCCGGAGCCCATCCCCTACGCCATCGACCGCTACACCAAGGAGGTGCGGCGGCTCTACGGCGTGATGGAAAAGCAACTGGCCGACCGCAGCTACCTGGCGGGCGACTACTCCATCGCGGACATGATGACCTATCCGTGGACGCTGCTCTACAAGCGCTACGAGGTGGAGATGAGCGAGTACCCCCACGTGCAGCGCTGGCAGGAGGCCATCGGCGCGCGCCCGGCCGTGCAGCGTGGCATGGAGGTGCTGAAGGATCAGCGCCGCCAGGGCCCCATGAGCGACGAGGCCAAGAAGAACCTCTTCGGCCCCGCCCAGTTCGAGCGCCGCTAGGGGTGCGCCAAGGCTTAATATTGGGGTTTGCGGAGGAGGAAGGCGCTGCCTCCCTCCTCCGCACCTCCACTCTCCGGCAGGGGCCGAGGGGCCCCTGCACCCCTCCAAATGGGGTCAAGGGGGCTTGCTCCCTTGCGGGGGTTCCAAGGGGGTGGAGCCCCCTTGGAGGCGTCCATCCTGAACTTCTGGGCGGGCGCTCTACTAGCGGCGGTCAGCGGGGGGGCCGCGGCTCCCCCGCATCCCCCGGCACATCCGTGTCGACCGGCGCGTGCGGCAGTGCTGCGCTCGCGGGGCCGACATTGTCATCCAATCTGCGTCACCCGCGGCAGCCGAGGAGCGCGCGGGTGAGTGCAGCCCCACAAGGAGACCCGTAGCCCATGGAGCGCAGCGCGATCGAGCAGCAGGTGCTGCCGTTCTGGGACGAGCAGATCCTGCCGGCCCTGATCGAGTACGTCCGCATTCCCAACGAGTCCCCCGCCTTCGACAAGGAGTGGGAGGCGCACGGCCACATGCAGAGCGCGGTGGAGCTGGTCACGGGCTGGATCGAGCGCCAGGCCGTGCCGGGTCTCAAGCTGCGCGTGTTCAAGGATGGCGGGCGCACGCCGCTGATCCTGGCCGAGGTGCCCGGCGCGCTGCCCGAGGTGGTGCTGATGTACGGCCACGTGGACAAGCAGCCGCCCATGGTGGGCTGGCGCGAGGACCTGGGGCCCTGGCAGCCCGTGCGCGAGGGCGACAAGCTCTACGGCCGCGGTGCCGCGGACGACGGCTACGCCGTGTTCGCCGCCATCGCCACGGCGAAGGCGCTGCAGGCACTGGGCCAGCCCCACGCCACGCTGAAGATCCTCATCGAGTGCTCCGAGGAGAGCGGCTCCACCGACCTGCCGCATTACCTGCAGGCCTACGGTGCGGAGTTCGGCGAGCCGAACCTGGTGGTGTGCCTGGATTCCGGCTGCGGCAACTACGAGCAGCTCTGGAGCACCACCTCCCTGCGCGGGCTGGTGGGCTGCACCCTGCGCGTGGAGATGCTGCGCGAGGGCGTACACTCGGGCATCGCCGGGGGCGTGGTGCCCAACCCGCTGCAGGTGGTGCGGCTGCTGCTGGATCGGCTGGAAGACCCCGCCACGGGGCGCCTCAAGCCCGAGGCCCTGCACGTCGAGATTCCCGAGCAGCGCATCGCGCAGGCCCGCAAGACGGCGCAGGTGCTGGGCGGCGCGGTGACCGGGGACTTCCCCTTTCTGGAGGGCGTGCGGGCGCTGGGGGACGATACCCAGCAACTGCTGCTGGCCAGCACCTGGGAGCCCGCCATGGCCGCCATCGCGCAGGAGGGCCTGCCGGAGCTGGGCAAGGGTGGCAACGTGCTGCTGCCAGGGCTGGCGCTGCGGCTCTCCCTGCGCATCCCGCCCACGCTGGACCCCAAGGCGGCCAGCGAGGCGGTGAAGCGCACGCTGGAAGCCGACCCGCCCTTCGGCGCGCGCGTGACCGTGACCACCGGGGGCGAGCCGGGCTGGAACGCCCCGCCGCTGGCCGATTGGCTGGGCGAGGCCACGGACGCCGCCTCGCGCGAGTTCTACGGCAAGGAGGCGTGCTACTGGGGCATCGGCGGCTCGATCCCGTTCATGCACATGATCGGCGAGCGCTTCCCGGACGCGCAATTCCTCATCACCGGCGTGCTGGGGCCCAATTCCAACGCGCACGGGCCCAACGAGTTCCTGCACGTGCCCTACGCCGCGCGGCTCACCTGCTGCCTGGTGCGCATCCTGGCTGCCCATCACGACCGCTACGCGCGGTAGGCACTGAGGGGGGCGGGCCAAAGCATCTGCCTTCCCCTCGGCAACAACGGATTCCTCGTTGCGCTCGGAATGACAGCGCTGCCCGGTGGCGCGGGCGGGACGCCCGCGCCACCGGTACTTTGGGCATGGGGCCAATCCGCGTATTTCCGTACGGAGTCCCCACGCTGCCCCGCCAACGGTCGCCCCGCAGACCCGTCCGGCCCCGGCTTCGCGCCCGGGAAGGCCGCTTCCGCGGCGGCTGGCGCGGCTCGGGCCGCCGTTGCCGACCCCTGGCAAATGGGCTGTAATGGAGGCGGGGAGGTCCTCCCGACCGTGCGGTATATCTCCAGGGGAGGCGAGCAGGCATGAACATCGGCAAGCGATGGCGGTGGTGGGCGCTGGTGCTGGGCGGCGGGCTGCTGGTGCTGGCCCTGGCGGGCTGCCGGCGCGGCGAGCGGCCGGTTGCGGGCCCGGCCCCGGGCGCACTCACGCTGGAGCAGCCCTACGCGGCCCAGAGCCTCGGCGCCGGGGGCAGCGCGGAGTACCGCCTGTACGCGCCCCAGCGCGGCGCGTACCTGATCGTGGTTTCCGACAATCCCACGCCCATTGGCCTCACGATCACGCACCCCAAGAAGACCTGTCACGTGGTCGGCAACGGGAGCTGCGAGCTGGTGAGCGGCGCGGACGAGAACTACACGTTCCAGATCAGCGCGGACGCCGCCCAGGCCCACCCGGCCGCCGTGCTGGCGCTGCGCTTCACGGTGACCGTGACGCACTCCGAGGGCAAGGGGTACTACGAGGGGCAGGTGGGCCAGCCCCAGCCGCTGCGCATGGGGCAGCCGCACCCCGGCGCCGTGGGCGTGTACGAGTCCAGCTACTACAGCTTCGTGCCCACCCACTCCGGGCCGCAGACCATCGCCCTCACCGGCACGCAGTCCGACCTGCTGTGGCGGCTCTTCGATGCGCCGGACTATGACGTGATCCTGCAGGAGTGCGACACGCAGGCCGGTGCCGTGGACGAGGTCTGTCCATCCATCCCGCTCCAGGCCGGCGTTCGCTACTACCTCAAGGTGGAGGAGAAGAGCGGCGTGCCCGGCACCTTCCGCCTGGCCCTGCGCGGGGCTTAGGCGCCCTCGTTCCCCTACCGAACGGTACTGCGTGTGCGGGGCGGGGGGCGTTCCCGCCGTGCAGTAGCCTGCCCGGTCTCCCACGCAACGCTTTGCAGGCCGGCTCCGCGCCGTGACCGCCCTGTGGCGCTATGGTAGACTGACGCTTTCCCTGCGCGCGGACCGCCAGGCCTCTGCAATGTGCGGAGCGGCCGGACGCGGTCGAGCGCACGAGTCCATCGCTGCACCGAAAACGAGGACGCCGGTATGCTGAAGCGAGCCGTGGTCGCCGTGCTGTTGGCCTCCGCCGTGATGTGGGTGGCGGTGCCGTCCGCTCTGGCGCTGGGCTGCATGGAGCAGGTGCAGAACAGCGAGAAACTGCTGGCCAAAGTGACCGAGGAGGCCAAGAGTGCCCGGGACATCAACAAGCCGCGCATCGAGGGCTTCCTGGACAATGCCCGCATCCTGCTGAAGCAGGCCCTCGAAGACTGCAAGACGGCGCGCTCCGAGGTGGACAAAGCGGTGTCCATTTCCAAGGTCGCACTGGCCGAGGGCAACCTCGGCGCCGCGCGCGTGTTTATCAAGCTTGATTGAGCCGGCGCCCCACCCCATGGCTGTTACCGCGCACGAACGCTTCGCACGGCTGGCCCGGCTGCCCGATGAGCAGATCGATCTGGCCGAGGCGGCCCTGCTGATCGCCGCGGAGGCGGAGCCCGCGCTGGATGCCGCCGCCTGCCTGCGCGAGCTGGATGCGCTGGCCGCCGCAGCCGCGGAGCACCTGACGCCGGAAGCCGGGCCGCGGGCGCGCGTGGAGGCACTGGGGCGCTTCCTGTTCGAGCAGGAGGGCTTCCAGGGCAACGCGGCGGACTACTACGATGCGCGCAACAGCTTCCTGCACGAGGTGCTGCGGCGGCGCACGGGCATTCCCATCACGCTGGCGCTGGTGTTCATGGAGCTGGGCAAGCGGCTGGGCCTGCCCATGGAAGGCGTGAACTTCCCCGGGCACTTCCTGGTGCGCCACACGGCACCCGATGGCGAGGTGCTGGTGGATCCGTTCAGCGGCCGCGTGCTGAGCGCGCTGGACTGCGAGCACCTGCTGCGCCGCACGGCCGGGCCGCAGGCACAGCTCGCGCCGCACCTCATGCAGGCGGCCACGCCCAAGGGCGTGCTGCGGCGCATGCTGACCAACCTGAAGCTGATCTACCTGCACCAGCGGGCGTGGCCGGAGGCGCTCTCGTGCATGGAGCGCATCCTGCTGCTGGCGCCGGACGACCCGCACGAGCTGCGCGACCGCGGTCTGCTGTTCCTGCGCCTGGAGTGCCACGCGGAGGCCGCCGCGGACCTGGAGCGCTACCTGATCCTGGCCGGCCACGAGCCCGCCGCGGAGACGGTGCGGCCCTATCTGGACGAGGCCCGCGCCAAGGCCCGCCACCTGAATTGACCGTGCGCCGCGTCAGGCGGCCGCGACCCGACCTGGAGGGGAGGATGATCCGACGCGTTCCGCTGCTGGGTGCCGCGCTGCTGGTGGCCCTGCTGCTGACGGCCAGTCCCGCGCTGGCCTGCAAGGAGGACGTGCAGCACGCCAAGGCCCGGCTGGCCGATCTGAAGCGTCATGCCTACCAGGCCAAGCCCAAGGAGCGGGCGCACGTGGCGGCCATGCTGGCGGCGGCGGCCAAGGAACTGGCCAACGCGGACAAGGACTGCAAGGCGGCCACCAACCTGTTCGAAAAAGGCGTGGCCGTGGCCGAGGTGGCCTCCGCCAATGCGTCCATGACCTCGGCCGCCATCGACATCCCCGACAAGTAGCCATTGCCCTTTACGCAGCTCAGCGGAGCGCTTCCCATGCCGTCGACCCCGGATTCATCCCTGCTGCAGCGCCTGCACGGCGTCGTGCCGCCCGCCGTGACGCCCCTCACCGCCAAGGGCGGGCTGGACGCGGACGGGCTCGCCGCGTTGATCGAGTATCTGGTGAAAGGCGGGGTGCACGGCCTGTTCATGATGGGCACGACGGGCGAGGCGTACATCCTGCCCGATGATGTGCGGCGCGAGGCGGTGGCCTGGGCGGCGGAGATGCTGCGTGGGCGGCTTCCGCTCTACGTGGGCATCGGGGACAGCAACGTGGAGCGCACGCTGGCCAACGCCGAGCACGCGGCTTCCGTGGGTGCGGACGTGCTGGTGCTGATCTCGCCGCCCTACCTGGACTACGTGGAGGCCGAGCGGATCGACTACTTAAGCCGTATGGCCGAGCGCCTGCCCAAGCCCGTGCTGCTGTACAACATCCCGCAGGTGAACAAGAACCCCGTCACACCGGCGATGCTGCGGCAGCTCGTGAATGCGCCGAACATTGTGGGCATCAAGGACAGCGCGGGCGATGCCATGGCGAGCAGCGGCGTGCTGGCGTGGCTGCGCGCGGAGCACCCGCACTTCCGCTGGTTCGAGGGCCAGGATTCGCTGGCCGCGCAGAGCCTGGCCGTGGGCGCCCACGGCATCGTGAACGGTGGGGCGAACGTGTTCCCGCGCGTGTACGTGGCCCTGTATGATGCCGCGCAGCGGGGCGACCTGGCCGCCCTGCGCACGGCGCACGGGCAGATCCTGCGGGCGCAGGCGCTGTTCGCGGCGGACCGCGGGGCCAGTTCCCCCTTCGGCTCGTTTCTCAAGTGCTCCAAGCACGCGTTGCAGGTGCTGGGCATCGGCCAGGGGCACCTGGCTCACCCCTTCGCACCGCTGGATGCCGAAACGCGCCGCGCCGTGGAGCGCCTGCTGGCCGAACTGGCGGAATAGCGGCCGCGCCGGCGGCCTGTCGCCTCCCCCTTTTCCGCACCGGAGCCGAGATGAACGAGGAACGTCACGGACTGCGCCGCATGGTGACCGATCCCCAGTTCGTGGCCTTGTTCCTCGTGCTGGGCATTGGCGCGGGGCTGCTGTATGTGTTCGGCTTCCAGCTCATCCCGTTCATCGCGGCGTTCCTGCTGGCCTACTTTCTCGATGCCGGCGTGCAGCAGCTCACCCAACGGGGCCTGGGGCGGGGGCTGGCAGTCGGCATCGTGTTCACGACGTTCCTGATTGCCTATGGGGCGATGCTGGCAGGGCCGGTGCAACTGGTAGCTCGCCGCGCCGTGGAGGCAGCGGCCAGCCTGCCGGCCAGCACCAGTCAGGTTATCGAGCGCCTCCAGGCCATTCCCGATCCCTCCTTCGGCCTGCTGCCGGAATCCATCCGCCAGGATGTGCTGGAATACCTGCTGAGCCAGACCCACCAGTGGTTCAGCGGTGCGGTGACCGGCACGATCGGGCTGCTGCCCCAGGTGACCAGCGGCATCGTGTTCGTGTTCCTGGTGCCGGTGCTGGTGTTCTTCTTCCTGAAGGACAAGGACGCGATCATTCGCGGTTGCGTGCGCTGCCTGCCGCGCCGGCGGGAGCTGCTGGGGCGGCTCTGGGGCGAGATGGAAGCACAGATGGGCAACTACGTGCGGGGCAAGATCTGGGAGATCCTCGTCGTGGGGTTCGCCACGGGCATCGTGTTCGCCCTGCTGGGCTTCCAGTACCCCGCGCTGTTCGGCATCCTCTCCGGCCTGTCGGTGGTGATCCCCTACGTGGGGGCGATCGGGCTGGCCGTGCCGGTGTTCGCGCTGGGCCTGATGCAGTGGGGCATGTCGTGGCCCCTGGCGTGGCTGTTGATCGCCTATACCGTCATCCAGCTCCTGGACGGCTACGTGCTCGTGCCCTACATCTTCTCCGAGACCGTCAAGCTGCACCCGGTGCTGATCCTGCTGGCCGTGTTCATCTTCGGCAGCCTGTGGGGCTTCTGGGGCATCCTCTTCGCGATTCCCCTGGCCACCTTCGTCAAGGCCCTCATCAACGCCATGCTCGAGTTCCGCGACCGCGACGAGGCCGAGCAGGACGAGGGCGTGGCGCAAGCGTAGCCCTGGATCGTCGCACCTCGCAGCTCCCGTCTCATCGGCCGAGTGCGCGCACGCGCAGACCGGCTCGTCCCACCCCGGCGGTCGGGCGGGGCCCGGCTGGCCGATTTCCGCTTGACCCCCGCGGCGGTACGCATTAACCAGTGCATCGGGAGATGCAGTCGGCGCTCGAACCGCGTCGCGCGTGGGTTAACACACGGTTGGGGGAGATCGCACATGGCAAGCGAAACACGATCCGCGGTGGACGTACTGGTGGTGGGGGCGGGGCCCACGGGGCTGCTGCTGGCGGGGGAACTGCACCGGCACGGCGTGGCCTGTCGGCTGATTGACAAGCTGCCCGCGCCGCAGCCCTATGCCAAGGCCTCCGGCGTGATGCCGCGCAGCCTGGAGATGTTCGAGGACATTGGGGTGCTCGATGCCTTCCTGGCCATCGGCGTGCCCGTGAACGCATTCGTCACGTGTGGGCAGGGCCCGGACGCCCTCCTGTCCCTGTCCTTCAAGGATCTCGACTGCCCCTTCCCCATCCTGCTGGGCATCGAGCAGTACAGCACGGAGCGCATCCTGGCCGAGCACCTGCAGGGCCTGGGCGGGCACATCGAGCGCGGCGTGGAACTGGACACCTTCGAGCAGCACGACGACGGCGTGGAGGCCCGCCTGCGCCATCGGGACGGGCGCACGGAGATCGTGGCCGCGCGGTACCTGGTGGGCTGCGACGGTGCGCATTCCGTCGTGCGCCACGGGCTGGGGCTGGGCTTCGCCGGGGCCGAGTATCCGCAGCACTTCCTGCTCGGTCACGTGCGCATCGACTGGGACGTGCCGCGGGACGAATCGCGCATGTATGTGGCGCGCGCCGGATCGTTCTTCGTGTTCCCGGTGCCGGACGAGCGCTGGATGATGGTGGGCGAGCTGGCCGGCGACCAGATCGCGCAGCACCACGAGGGCGACCCTACCCTGGCCGACCTGCAGCGCCTGCTGGACGAGCGCGGTCCGGCCGGCGCGCGCGTGCACGATGCCCAGTGGACCTCGTACTTCCGCATCCACCATCGGCAGGTGGAGCGCTACAGCGCGGGACGGGTGTTTCTGGCCGGGGATGCGGCGCACATCCACTCTCCGGCGGGGGGGCAGGGCATGAACACGGGCATGCAGGATGCCTACAACCTGGCCTGGAAGCTCGGCGCCGTACTGCGCCACGGGGCCGCGCCGGCCCTGCTGGCCTCCTACGATGCCGAGCGGCGTCCGGTGGGCAAGGCGGTGCTCCAGTTCACGGATGAGCTTCAGGTCTCCGCCGGCTTCCGCAACCCCGTGCTGCAGGAGGTGCGCAATGCGGTGATGGGCTGCCTGGGGCACTTGGAGGTGGTGAAGCACCACGTGGCCACGCAACTGGGCGAAACGATGTACAGCTATCACAAGGGTCCGCTGGCCGCGGAACATCACGCGTCGGGTCTGCGGCTGCACGAAGACGCGCGCCACCCGGGCTTCCGGGATTGCCGGGCATTCCACCACGGGCCGCATGGGGGCGATCTGGCGCCCGATGCCCGGCTGAACGGCAAGCGCCTGTACGAGCACCTGCGCGGGCCGCAATTCGTGGCCCTGCTCTTCGAGGGTACCCACGGATCGCAGGGCGAGGCGGCGGACCTGGTGCAGGTGGCCCGGGCCATCGAGCAGGCGCACGGGGCGTGGCTGCGCACCTGCATCGTGACGCCCCACGCCACGCCGCCGCCGGCCCTGGCCGGCTATCCGCACGTGCTGGCCGACCCCGACCAGCACACCCACGACCGCTACGGCGCACGGGGGCAGTGCCTGTACCTGGTGCGCCCGGACGGCTACGTGGCGTGGCGCAGCCTGCCGCCCGATCCCGCCCGGCTGGGGGCCTACCTGAAGGGCATCGGGCTGCCCACCGCGCTCGGCTGAGCCGGGCATGGTTGCCCCGTCCCCGCGCAGGACTTGACCCCGCTCAATGCAGGCGCGCGGGCGGCAGGCAAGACTGAGAGGAATAGCGGGGGCTGGGGGGCGTCGCGGAGGCGTGCCATGATCCTGCGGATTGCACTCACCACCCTGGGCATCGTGCTGGTCGGCGTGGTGCTCGTCGTGTTCATTTCCAACCGTGCGTTCAATGGCTCCATTGAGCGCGAAGTGGCCGAGCTGGCGGCCCGGCCTGCCGCCCAGCCTATGCCGGACGCCGATGCGCTCCGCGCGCTGCCGGAGCCGGTGCGGCGCTACCTGCGGTTCGCGGTGCCGGCCGGTCGCGTGCCCGTGCGCTCCGCGACCGTGGAACACGGGGGCCAGTTCCGCCTGGGCGAGGGGCAGGGCTGGATGCCCATGCAGGCCAGCGAGCACTTCTTCACGGCACGGCCCGCCTTCATCTGGCAGGCGCGCATGCGCATGTTCCCTGGCGTCTCCATCGCCGTGAAGGACAGCTATGTGGACGGCCTGGGGGGCGTGGATGCGCGCCTGATGGGCGCGCTGCCCCTCGCCAGCATGGCGGGCGGCAAGGTGAACGAGGCCGCGCTGCAGCGCTTCCTGGCGGAGGCCCCCTGGCTGCCCACGGCCCTGTATCCCAGCCCCTGGCTGCGCTGGGAGGCCATGGACGGTGCGCACGCGCGGGCCACCATCACGGATCGCTCCCTGTCGGCGCAGGTGGTGTTCACGTTCGCCGCGGACGGGCGCATCACCGGGATCGAGACGGAGCGCTACCGCAGCGTGGGCGACACGCAGGTGCGCACGCCCTGGGTGGGCCACTTCAGCGACTACCGTCGCTTCGGCGACCTGATGGCGCCGGCCACGGGCGAGGTGAGCTGGGTGATCGACGGCCGGGAGGTGCCCTACGCGCGCATCGAGGTGACCGACATCCGCTACTGGCGCTAGGCTGTGTTTGGAAAAGCACTTCGGCCATGGGGGCTTTGCCCCCCGCATCGGAATTCTTGTGCACTTCAAGCGGCCCAGCCGCTTGAAAACCCGTTCCCAAATAGAACCTAGAGCAGCAGACGCCAGTTGAAGAGCACGTGCAGCAACGCCACCTGCGTGAAGTTGCGTGCCCACAGCAGCAGGTTGCCCAGCACCAGGCTGCCCAGCAGCGCCACCAGCATGGCCCCGGGCGGCTGCGGCCAGTGCAGCGCGGCAAAGTACACGCTCACGACCACCAGCCGCGCCTGGGCGCCGGGGTGCGAGAAGACCCGCCGCGGTCCGTCCGTATCCCGCGCGGGCAGCCAGCGCCAGAACAGCACCGTGCGGAACATCCACTCCTCTGCCACCGAGCCCAGCCCGAACACCGCCACCGCGACCGCGGACGGTAAGGGCCCGCCCATTGCCAGCGTGTGTACCACCGGGCGGGGATCGAACATGGACACCAGCGCGTAGAGCGGCAGCGGCAGCAGCCGGAATATGCCCGGCACGATCAGCAGGCCCAGCGCCACGACCACCAGCAGTGCATACACGCCCAGGCCGATGGCCAGCCCGCGCCAGGGCCTGGCGAAGAGTGGCTGCAGGCGGGGCCAGTCGCCCTCCTTCCACACCGCAAAGCCTGCCAGGGCGCAGCCGCCCACGAAGAACAGCAGCAGCCGCAGCCAGCCCGCGGGCAGGCTCCACTTGACCAGGGGCAGCCAGAGTAGCAGCAGCAGCGTGGGCCAGCGGCGCGCCAGCAGTTGGGTCATGCCTGGGCTATGGAAGGATGGGGCAGGCTGGCGGCAGCCTCTGCGCACCGGCCGGAGCCGGCGCTGGAAACGCCGTGGGGCCCGGTGCCGTGAGAGCCGGCACCGGGCACAGCGCGGTCAGACGAGGCGACCGGTGACGTCCACCATGCGATTGGAGAAGCCCCACTCGTTGTCGTACCAAGCCAGCACCTTCACTTCGGTGCCGCCGATGACCGTTGTGGAGGCGGCATCCACGATGGACGAGTGCGGATCGCCCTTGTAGTCCACGGAGACCAGGGGCTCCTCGGAGTAGCCCAGGATGCCCTTCAGCTCGCCCTCGGCCGCGGCCTTCAGCGCGGCGTTCAGCTCCTCCTTGGTCACCTCGCGCGCCAGCACGGCCGTCAGGTCCACCACGGAGACGGTGGGCGTGGGCACGCGGATGGAGAGGCCGTCCAGCTTGCCCTTCAGATCCGGCATCACCAGCCCGATGGCCTTGGCCGCACCGGTCGTGGTGGGGATCATGGACAGGGCGGCCGCGCGGGCCCGGCGCAGGTCCTTGTGGGGCTGATCCAGCGTGTGCTGGTCGTTGGTATAGGCGTGCACGGTGGTCATCAGGCCGTGCAGGATGCCGAACTTCTGGTGGATCACCTTCACCACGGGCGCCAGGCAGTTGGTGGTGCAGGAGGCGTTGGAGATCAGGTGGTGCTTCGCCTTGTCGTACTGGTCGAAGTTCACACCCAACACGATGGTGATGTCCTCGCCCTTGGACGGAGCGGAGAACAGCACCTTCTTCGCGCCCGCCGCCAAGTGCTTCTCGCCACCCTCGCGGGTGTTGAACTTGCCCGTGCACTCCAGGGCCACGTCCACGCCCAGTTCCTTCCAGGGCAGGTTGGCCGGGTCGCGCTCGCTGGTCACGCGGATGCGCTTGTCGTCCACGATCAGCGCGCCATCCTCCGCGTGCACCTCGCCGGGGTAGCGCCCATAGTTGGAGTCGTACTTGAGCAGGTGGGCCATGGTCTTGGCGTCGGCGATGTCGTTGATCGCCCGCACATCGAAGTCCTTGTTGCCGCGGGCCGCACGCAGCACGTTGCGTCCGATGCGCCCGAAACCGTTGATGCCAATGGCGGTCATGTGGTGTTCTCCTTGGTGCTTCGCGGTGCCGGCCCAGCCCCCGCACGGGCACGCCGCGGCTCAGTCAATGCCAATCCCCCTGTATCGGTCAGCTTTCGCCTTCCTTCACGTTAGCATGGGCGCCTTTGGGCTGACCAGCCGCGCGGCACGGGGCACGGCACAGGTCTGCCGCTCGCGAGGTGAGGCGTGATGCGGTCAGCTTGGCGCGATGGTGCGGCGCGATGGCCGGGTGCGAGATGCGGTGGGGGCTTCAGTTCCTCGGGGACAGCAGGCGGCAGCACACGCGGTAGCGGACTTCCAGCAGGTCGGCGTCCGTCTCTTCCAGCAGGCAGGCCACGACCTCCACATCGCTGGGCGGGCCTGCCTCGCGGCGGAGGGAGAAGCGCTGCCCTGGCTGCATCGGCACCTCGGCGAAGAACTCGATGCGGTCGGGCCGCACGTCGATCGGGGCCAGCCCGGCAGCAATGGCCGACTGTAGGCGCAGACCCTTGGTGTGCAAGCGCGGGTGCCGGCGTTTCTCGGCGCCGGGGAAGGCCCGGCAGGCCCTGCCGGTGCCGGCGGCTGTGCACGCCCGTTCGTACTCCTGTTTCCAGTCCCGCTCGCTCATGCGGCTTGCCACGGCGTGTGACCGGCCTTGCGGCCGGGAGAATGCCAGTCTAGGCCGTTGCGCTGAGGCATCCCAGTGGAATTGTTGTGGAGGCACGTTGGAGCGGACGTGGAGGGGCCCCCGCTGCCGGGGGCGCCCCACGATCCGCGCGCCGCTCAGCCCTGCGGTGCCGCGCCGGACGGCGCCGCGCCCTGCGGCTGTGTGCCGCCGCCGGGCTGGGGCATGTCGCCCGACGGTCCGGATCCCGCCGGCGGTGCCGGCTCCGCGGGCTGGGC
>Ga0102953_1001177_pt1 | contig 16826 bp, 17 predicted proteins | sample SalPon2A_C_D2_MG_FD_78509 | JGI IMG/M metagenome (GOLD analysis project Ga0102953, IMG submission 78509) | Soil microbial communities from South San Francisco under conditions of wetland restoration - Salt Pond MetaG R2A_C_D2_MG | ecosystem: Environmental > Terrestrial > Soil > Wetlands | place... | reverse complement strand
GTAGGAGCGGACCGGATGGACGTCGCGCACCGCCTGTTTCAGCGACTCGATGTCGCCCGAGTCGCCGAAGAAACTCTGCAGCATCGGGGTATCCACGTAACCCGGGCAAATCGCGTTGACGCGAATGCCCTCGGGTCCGTGATCGCAGGCCATGGCGCGGGTCAGCGCGTGCACCGCGCCCTTGGTCGCGCAGTAGGCGGCGAGTCCCGGGTCGGCGATATAGCCGTCGTAAGAGCCGAAGTTGATGACGCTGGCGGCGTTGGCTTTGCGCAGCAGCGGCAGCGCGTACTTCGAGGTCAGGAACATGCCGGTCACGTTGACCGCGAATATCCGGTTCCATTCCTCGAGCGTGGTGTGCTCGATGGTTTTCTCGATTTCGATGCCGGCCGCGTTGACCAGGATGTCAAGCCGTTCCCAGCGCGCGGCCAGGCGGTCGAAGGTCTGCCGGCATAGCGCCACGTCGGTGACGTCGTACTCGACGAACTCGACAGCTTCGTTCGCCGTCGCGGAAGGCGCCAGGTCGGCGGCGAGCACTTCCGCGCCCTCGCGCGCGAAGCGGCTGCAGATCGCGCTGCCGATACCGCCGCTGCCGCCGGTGACGAACGCGGTCTTGCCGGCGAGTATCGCGCTCATGCCGAGATCTCCGCGGCGCGCCGGTAGGCGTCCAGCAGCAGCCCGTGAAAATGGTGCACCGCGTGCTCGCTCATGCCGCTGCCTTCGGCGTCGACCATGTAGCGCCCCGAATTGAATGCCGGCGTGCGCATGCCGCGCTGCACGCTCTCGACCAGACCGATGTCCTCGGGCTGCAGCACCTTGTCGATAAACTCGATCGCCTCCTGTTCGACTGCGCCGGGCTCGGCATGTTCGAAAAAGAAATCGAATACTTCGAAGGTTTCCTCGGGACCGAGCGGATAAAACCGCCAGACCATGAAATTGCCGCTCCCCGGGTAGCGCATCAGCGTCATGTTGGGCCACAGGAACCAGACCGCGTGATCGGTCACGGTCGCGCCTTCGATGTCGTAAGCGTTGTTGGCGCCGGCGCGCGCCTTTGCCATGTGGCTGGAATAAATGCCGTGGGTTCTGACCTGGTAGGTATCCATGTCGATCATCGAACTGAAACCCTTGTGGGCGACCTGACAGTGGTAGCATTCGAGGAAGTTGTCCACTACCGACTTCCAGTTGGCCTCGAGGGTATAGGTCAGGCGCCTGGCGAAAGTCAGCCCGGCCAGATCGGGCGCGTAGGCCAGTATTTCCTCGGCGAGTCCGCCGCTCTGCTCGGCCAGCGGCGCCGCATCCCTGTCCAGATTGACGAACACCAGGTGGCAGAAGGTTTCGATGCTTACCGGTTCGAGGCAGATTGAATTGCGGTCGAAGTCTTCGATATGCCCGGAGCGCGGCGCGTTGACCAGGGCGCCGTCGAGATCGTAGGTCCAGGCGTGATAAGGGCAGGTGATGCGCTTCGTCTGTCCGTCGCCGAACAGCAATTCGTGCCCGCGGTGCTGGCAGACGTTGTAGTAGGCGCGCAGCTCGCCTTCGCGATTGCACAGCGCCACCACGCTCCGGCCCTCGACCCGCAGGCTGACGTAACTGCCGGGCTCGCGCAGCTTTTCCTCGTGGCAGACGAATTGCCAGCTGCGGTGAAAGATCTGTTCGCGCTCGATCTCGAGATACTTGTCTTCGAGATAGCAGCGCGTATCGATCGAATGCGAGCGGGCCGCGGTCTCGTGATACCTCCCGCTGATCAGATCGAACTCGTCATGACTCAAGATAGTGTCGGACACGATGTTTCTCCAGACTGGTTGCGGTCTCCGAGCTTCCGTTCGACGACCCGGGAACCGTAATTTAACCGTTGGCGCGACGGTTTGTCGATTGGTGTTGCCGCGACCGGCGGACGGCGCCTCGCGGAATAACTGGTCTCGGGCCGACTGGGACGCCGCCTCGCGGAATAACTGGTCTCGCGCCGACTGGGACGCCGCGCCGCCGTGGCCGGCAGGTTATCCGGGAGGCAACGCGTAGACCGGCTGGGCGGCGTCGATGCCTTTCATTTCGAAGTCGCCGAAAAACTCGCTCGGCGTGTCGAGGAGTTCGGCGAACTCCTTCGAAAACAGGATGTTGCGGCCGAGTTCCTTGGTCAGCGCCTCGAGGCGCGCGGTGCGGTTGACCGCCGGTCCCATGACCGTGAAATCGAGCCGGTCGGGGGCGCCGACGTTGCCATACACGACCTCGCCGACATTGAGCCCGACACCGAACTCGATCTGCGGCTGAGCGTGGCGGCGGCGCTGGAAATTCAGCGTCGCGATAGTGCTTTGCGCGTCGAGCGCGGCCTCGAGCGCGGCCCTGCACGCAGCTTCACGGCTGGTTTTCCGGTCGATCGGGAACACGATCAGCATCGCGTCGCCGATGAAACGCAGGATTTCGCCGCCGCGCGCGCCGACCGCCGCGGCCACGAATTCGAAATAATCGTTGAGCATTTGCAGCACGTCTCGCGACTCGCAGCTTTCGGTGACGCGGGTAAAATCCCGCAGGTCGCTGAACCAGAGCGCGGCATTGATGACGTCGGCGTCGCCGCGCTTGATCATGCCGGCCAGTACCTTTTCGCTGGTGCGCCGGCCGACGTAGGTATTCATCAGCGAGCGTGACTTGTAACGCAGCGCGTGGACCTCGAGCACCGGTGCGAGGTAGTCGCGAATCAACCGGTAGCTTTCGATATCGGCGTGGGTGAATCCTCCGGGGCTTCGGGTACAGAAAATGATCGCGGCACCGGGCTCTGCTTTCTCGCCGAAAAGCACAGGCAGGGCAAGGTAGTCGGTGAAACCGTCTTCGGCAAGCTCGGTGTAAGCTCGGTGCGCGTCGTCGGGCAGCTTGTCCAGCCGCTGGCGCACGCGCCTGTGGGTTTCGTAAATCGCCTGTAGCGGGCTTCCGATGTAGCGCTCGGAGATACGTACGTTATGCGAAGCCAGTATGGTTCGGGTCGTATCGTCGGACCTGAGCCAGGTCTCGGAGGTGCCGACGATCAGCGGGTTCAGCGTCAGCAACGACACCATCAGGCGGTCGATATCGCCGCCATTGTCGTTGATCCGGTGCGCCAGTTCATGCACGAAACGGTTGGTGCTTTCGATGCGGCGGCCAGCGGTGAAAAGCCAGTCGAAGATGGCCTGTGCGGAGCAGGGCGTGATCGCTTTCGTTTCGGGTGTCGGCATTTGTCGGGTTCCGGAGGCCAGGCCGAGGGCCCGGCCTTTTGGTTTCTCGCAGGAAACCTAGATGATAGCGGAAATCACCATAACAAGGGCACCGGAAATCTTCCGGATCGACGGGCGCTCAGAGCGTCAACGGGCCGGCCGGCTGGAAGCATTCCGTGTCGTCTCCGATGAAGCCTTCGATTGGGGTAGCGGCCTGTAATGCAGCGCGGCTGCAGCCGGGTAAAGGGTAAATTGCAGTCGCAAAACGAATAATAATTCGGTAATTGCCCGGCTCCTGGCATCTCGAACCAATTGATGCAAATCAGGTGGGTGGAAAAGGACTGATTTAAAATCAGGCCGAAATCAGCTAACGGCCCTGTAGCATGAGTGATTCTTTAAAAGACTTGTTGACGGCGGAGACTGATGCCGAGGCGATCGTATCCGCGGGAGAACACGAACGCGACAGGATAATTCAAAAGGCACTCGAGGATGCCCAGGATATGGAACGGCAGTTCCGGGACCGCCTGCCCGAAATGCACGAGTCATTTATGGAAAAGGCTCAAAGCCGCGCCGAACAAACCATCGCCGAGATAAAACTGCGCTACGACGAACGTGGCAAGATGTTGCGTGAGCTCGCCGACAGGCACGAACGGGAAGCTCTGGATCTCTGCATTGAGCTGATACTGGGCGACGCGACAAATTCATGAGTGGTTTTTCCAGCCTCTACCTGGATACCCGTTTGACGATTCTTGCCGGCCGCCTGATCAGCTTCGAACGTTTGATCGAATTTATCAGTCTCGACCTCGAGCCGTTACTCTCGCAGGTACGGCAGATAACCGGTTACCACTATGATCTCGATGCTTCGGATTCCAATCGAATCGAAATCCAGTTGACCAACCGCGCGCTGGATGACTTCCTGGTTTTGATCAGACCATTTTCGGGCAGCGAACGGCGCTTCTTCAACTTTGCCGTCCGCTGGTTCGAACTGGTCAACCTCAAGGTTTTGATCCGCGGGAAATTCAACGGAATCGAAAGTTCGAGGATACAGGAACAGCTGATCGACCTGCGCGGTTTTGCCGACTTGCCCGTCAGAAAGCTGCTAGAAACCGACGATCCTTACGAAATGCTGCGCCTGCTGGAGACGACGGCTTACGGAGGGATCGTGCGCCATGCCAGGCGTATGTACGAAGAACATGGCAACGATCTGTTTTTACTCGATGCGACCATAGACCGCGGATTTTTCATCGATCTGCACTATCACGCGAGATTTCTGCTCGAGGAGGACATGGAAAATATCGGCCGGGTGCTCGGCGGTCTGCTGGACCGCTTAAATCTTTTATGGCTGTTGCGCTACCGCTTTTCCTATGGTTTATCCGCCGCCAAATCGTTTTATCTGCTAACCAAAACCGGTAACCGGCTGCACTCCGCGGATTTGATGCGTCTCGCCAGGACGGACAGTATCGAGGAAGCGGTTGCTGCCTTGCCAGAGCCTTACCGGCATTTGCTGGCAAATGTCAGCGTCATCTCGGATATGGAAACGGTGATGGAATACTACAGCCTGTCCATCGCCGCCAGGGCATTGCACCGACAGCCAAACCTGTTAACGCGTACCTTTTCCTATTTCCTGTTGCGCGAGGCCGAAGTCCGGTTTCTGCAGGCGTTGATCAAGGGCAAGCTGCTCGGTTTCGATACCGACCTGATCAGCCGGGCGGTGGGGGCGTTAGCCTGATGTTATCGATGCCGCTGACGATGAAGAAGGCCAGTCTGTACATGGTCGATGTCGATGCGCAAGCGGCGGCGATGGCCCTGGCGCGCCTGGCGGTAATGCACCCGCTGGAAGCAGGGGATGACGACCAGGCACTCGATGCTTATCCTGCCGCACCCTATTATGCCGTCTACCACGACCTGGATGCCCGCTTCGGCAAGATCTCCGGCTTCGTCAGGTCGCCGTTCGAGGCTACCGTCGATTCGACGGTTCTCGTCACGCTGGACCAGTTACGAGACCTGGACGGGCAGTTGAAAAAATTATGGGCACGGGTTTCTGCGCTGGAGGAACGTATACGCGAGCAGAACGAGAGGATTAGCGCAGTTCGGCTGCTCGCCAACAGCCTGCAGAAATTTACCTCGCTGGATCTGGACCTTGGCCGGTTGCGCCGACAGGGCCGATTCCTGCGCATCGCCGTCGGCAGCCTGCCGTCGGAAAACTTCTACCAGCTCAAACGCGCATTGTCTCTTGCGCATTTCATGATCAAGACCTTTTATACGAGCGAGGGAATCGAACACGTCGTGGTTTTCGGCCCCAGCCAGCAACGTGACGTGGTGCAGGATCTGTTGAATTCCGCTGATTTTCGCGGGCTCACCATACCGGAAGAGTTTTCCGGCAGTCCGGTCGAACTTCAGGCCGACCTCAACCGCCAGACCGGGCAGGCGGAAAATCGTATCCGCGAGGCGGAACAGGAATTATCCAGTCTGATCGACGATCACCGGCAGACGCTGCAGTCCGCACATGATTTATTGCTTCAGGCAAGGCCCTATGCCAGCCTGGCAACGGTGCTCAGGGGCAAGGGGGGGCTGGTATTCCTGCAGGGTTGGGTGCCGGCAGGCCGCGTCGACGAAATCAGGCAACAGCTCGAACAGTACCTGAACTTCGCCTTTCATCTGGAATTTTCCGATCCCGAACGCCAGGAGTTCGACTCGGTGCCATCGCTGCTGCAACAATCCAGGTTGCTCAAACCGTTCCAGGGCCTGGTGAAGACTTTCGGGATACCAGGCTATCGGGAGGTCGATCCGAGCGGATTGTTCGCTCTCAGTTACGTCATCATGTTCGGCATGATGTTCGGCGATATCGGTCATGGTGCGGTAATTGCCTGCGCCAGCCTGATACTCTGGCGGCGCTATCCCGGCGCGACCATTGTCGGGGTGCTGGCGGGCAGCTCGTCGACCGTTTTCGGCTTCGTCTACGGCAGCCTGTTCGGCTACGAGCATGTCGTGCCGGCGTTGTGGATGTCGCCGATGAACGACCCGGTGCAGGTATTGCTGCTGGCGGTGCTCTGGGGCGCCGGGTTTATCCTGGTCGCCAATCTTCTGGCGATTCGGAATTTTATCGCCGCGGGACGAATTCACGAGGCAGTCCACAGCGGCAAAGGGGTGGCGGGGCTGCTGTTGTACCTGGCGGCTTTTTATGCGGCTTACCAGGTGGCGGTCCATGGCCGTTTCAGCTGGCTCGAGGGCCTGATGATCGTGCTGCCGCTCGGTATGATCGTGAATTTCCAGTGGCGGCAGTCAAGCGCCGGTCTGGCGGAGCGAATTCTGGTGGTATTTATCGAGGGACTCGAGCATGTCATCAGTAACGTATCGGGGACTTTGTCTTTTCTGCGGGTTGCCGCCTTCAGTCTGAATCACATTGCCCTGGCTGCCGCGGTATTCGCCATTGCCGGGATGCTGGATAGCTTCGGTCACGGCGTCACGGTCGTGCTCGGCAATGTTTTTATCATCCTGCTGGAGGGTGCGATCGTCGCTATCCAGTGTTTGCGCCTCGAATACTACGAGGGTTTTTCACGCTTCTTCAGCGGTAAGGGAAAGGCCTTCGAGCCGCTGAGATTCGAATCTTGATATTGGATAATCGGAGCATGCCATGACGATTTTTACCATCCTGCTCACCGCAAGCGCATTGAGTATTTTTTTATCCGGATTGTATTTTCTGCTGTTTCCCGCTGCGGCTCGGCGGTTGCAATGTCGCTGGATCAAAGGCGGGGTAGCGATTAATCTGCTGTTATTTTTACTGGGCATCGCCGGAATGCTGGCAGGCGGTGTGCAGGAGGTCATGGCTGCAGAGCAGGCCGCCGCCGGCGGCCGCGACTATAGCCTGGGTCTCGGGCTTGCGCTGATCGGTATCGGTCTGCCCACGGGAATGGCGACGATTGGCGCCGGCATTGCGGTGAGCTCGGTCGGGTCCGCCTCGCTGGCCGTGATCACTGAAAAGCCGGAAATGTTCGGTCGCACGCTGATTTACCTCGGGCTTGCCGAGGGTATTGCGATTTACGGCCTGGTAGTAAGTATCCTGTTGCTCGGGAAAATCTGATGAAAATCATTGCCATCGGCAGCGGGCCCCTGATGGACGGATTTGCGCTGCTCGGTATCGAGACCTATGCCGACGCGGATCCGGAACAGATCAATACGGTACTGACCGATCTCGAGCGTAGCCGCACACGCGCCCTGGTTTACCTGCAGCAAGACCTGATGAGTGCCGATATCCCGATGATCCGACATTTGCGTATTCAGGGCGGATCGATATTGATCTGTGAAATTCCGGGCCTGGGTACTGCCGGGGATTATCAACCGGAAGTGGAAAAACTGATAGGCCGGGTGCTGGGCAGCTCGATCGTGGAGCGACAAGTTGGCTAGCGAATCAGAGCAGGTAAAAGCGTTACAACAGGCCATACTCGAGCGCGCGCGGGAACTGTCCGACGAACATATCACGCAGGGCCGGATGACGCGCGACAAGATCCTCGAAGATGCCCATGAAAAGGTTAAATTGTTGGAACAGAAGGAATTGTTGGCAGCCAGGCTCAATTCGGAGCGCGAATACCAGCGCGAAGTTCAGGCAAGCGAGTTGCGAATCCGGGCCGAACTCGACCGCAACCGCTGGGGCCTGGTGCAGTCGATGATGGATAAAATTACGCGCCGGCTGGTCGAGTTGCGCAAGGATAAAAAGGCTTACCGCCCGGTATTCGAACACCTGCTCAGGCAGGGCGTCGAGCTAATCGGGCGGCCACGCCTCGTAGCATCGCTCGGCAACGACGATTTGTCGCGTTTTCATGACGACTGGCAATCGATGGTAAAGGCCTGTTGCGACGACGACGTGGCGGTCAGGTTGTCTCCCGAGGCCTGCCAGTGCAGTGGCGGCCTCAGGCTGGTGTCGGAGGAGGGCGACGTGATGATCGATAACACCTTCGAGGGCATCATTTCACGCCGTGAAAACGAACTGCAACAGTTGATTTTCGAACGCCTGTTTTCCAGCCTGGAAACCCAGGGGAGCGTATTCGATGGGTGAAGTGGTCGAGGTCAATGGGCCCATTGTAACCATCGATGAACCGGGAATTCGTAACGGCGACCAGGTCAGGATAGGCGGCATGGGGCTGATCGGAGAGGTGATTCATATTCGCGAAAATGATGCCCTGGTGCAGGTTTACGAATCGACCGAGTCGTTGCATCCCGGCGAGCAGGTTACCGGGCTTGGGCATCCTCTGTCGGTGGAGCTGGGCCCCGGTCTGCTCGGACAGATATTCGATGGCGTGCAGCGACCACTGGACAAGATCATGGCGTTGAGCGGCGATCAAATCAGTCGCGGGCTGGATATATCGGCGCTGGATCGAGAGAGAATCTGGCACTACGTGCCGGGGGTCGATCTGGTCGTCGGAAACGTGCTTCGCGGCGGCGAGGTGCTGGGCACGGTGAAAGAAACTGCAACCATCGAGCATCGTATTCTCGCACCGCCGTACTGCACCGGCGAAATTATCGAGCATGCCCCGGAAGGCGATTACGGCATCGAAGAAATCATCGTCCGTGTGCGTACCGAGTCCGGGTCGGTTGAAGGCCTGAAAATGTACCACCATTGGCCGGTGCGCCAGCCGCGACCTTATCGATCGCGCGCCAATTCGGGCCTGCCGCTGATCACCGGGCAGCGAATCCTGGATACTTTTTTCCCGATGCTCAAAGGTGGGAAGGCCGCGGTCCCCGGCCCCTTCGGCGCGGGCAAAACCATCGTGCAACAGCAGATAGCACGCTGGTCCAACGCGGATATCGTCCTTTACGTGGGTTGTGGTGAACGCGGCAACGAGCTGGTCGAAATACTGCAGACCTTTCCACGATTGTCCGATCCAAACAGCGGGCGTTCGCTGATGGAGCGGACTTTCCTCGTCGCCAATACGTCGAACATGCCGGTAGTAGCGCGCGAGGCCAGTATCTATGTCGGCGTAACCATGGCGGAGTATTACCGCGATCAGGGTTACGATGTCGTGATGGTAGCGGATTCGACCAGCCGCTGGGCAGAGTCGTTGCGCGAGGTGGCGGGCCGCCTCGGGCAGATGCCGGTAGAAGAGGGTTACCCGGCTTATCTGGCCTCGCGCCTGTCGGCATTTTATGAGCGCGCCGGCACCGTAAACACACTCTCCGGGGTGCACGGTTCGGTAAGCCTGATAGGCGCCGTGTCCCCGCCCGGCGGAGATTTCTCCGAACCGGTGACCAGCCACACCAAGGAAATCATTCGCACCTTCTGGGCGCTGTCGAAACCGCTCGCGGACGCAAGGCATTACCCGGCGATATCCTGGTTGGAAAGTTTTACCGATTATACCGATCGGGCGGCCAGGTGGTGGTCCGAAAACGTTAATCGGCAATGGGCCGTACGACGGCAGCAGGCCCTGGGGGTGCTAACGGAGGCCGATGAACTCGAACGCATCGTCAATCTGGTAGGCCCCGAAGCCTTGTCGGCAACGCAGCGCTGGGTACTGGAAAGCGCGGGTCTTATCAAGGAAGCGGTACTGCAGCAAAGCGCGCTCGATGAGGTCGACAGCTATTGTTCGCCGCAAAAACAGTTTCGGTTGCTGGACCTGGTGCTGCAGTATCACCAGGGCGGAGCCGAGCTGATCGATCTCGGCGTGCCTGTGGAGGAACTCACCGAGCTTCCCTTTAGCGCGCAGATCAAGCGGCTCAAGTCGACGGTTAGCAACGCCGATTTGTCTCCGCTGGAGGATCTCGCGCAAACGATCCGGCAATCCTTCGACGCGACCCGCGCCGAATACGGTAGTCAGCGGGGATCGGCATCTTGAGCCAGCTCGAATACCGCAAGGTCAGCTCGATACACGGCAACCTGCTGTTTCTCAAGGCCATCGACAGGGTGGCCCTCGGCGACCGCGTCGTCATTCGTGACCGGGAAGGCCGCCGCCGAAACGGTCAGGTAATCCGGACTTCCAGGGATATCGTCATGGTGCAGGTGTTCGAAGGCACCGAGAACCTGGACCTCGAAAATACCTGGGTGCGTTTCCTCGACGAACCCTTCGAGTTGCCGCTGTCACCCGACCTGCTAGGGCGTAACTTCAATGGCCTCGGAGAACCGCGTGACGACCGCCCGCCGATTATTTCGAGCCTGCGAAGAAATGTTAACGGTACTCCGGTAAATCCGGCCGCGCGCGCCTATCCGCGCGAATTCATTCAGACAGGAATTTCGACCATCGATGGGCTCAACTCCCTCGTGCGCGGGCAAAAATTGCCCATATTTTCCGGATCCGGCCTGCCGCACAACCGCCTCGCGGCGCAGATCGTGCGTCAGGCGAAGCTGCCGGGCGATACGTCGAATTTTGTTATCGTGTTCGCGGCGATGGGAGTGTCTTATTCCGACGCCCGGTTCTTCGAACAGGAGTTCGAGTCGAGCGGGGTATTGCGTAACGTAGTGATGTTTATCAATCTGGCCAACGACCCGCCGATGGAGCGCCTGATCCTGCCGCGTACCGCATTGACCGCGGCCGAGTACCTGGCCTACGAGCTCGATCATCACGTTCTGGTCGTGATCACCGATATGACCAACTATGCCGAGGCCCTGCGCGAGGTCGCCACCGAAAAGGGAGATGTGCCGTCGCGTAAGGGATATCCGGGATACCTGTATTCGGACCTCGCCGAGATTTACGAGCGCGCGGGAAGGCTGCGCGATCGGCATGGCTCGATCACGATGATTCCTATTCTGTCGATGCCGAGTGACGATATCACTCATCCGATTCCTGATCTGACCGGATATATCACCGAGGGGCAGGTCGTGTTGAGCCGTGAGTTGCACGGCAAGTCTGTTTATCCGCCGGTAAACGTGCCGCCGTCGTTGTCGCGCCTGATGAAGGACGGGATCGGAAAGGACGATACGCGTGAGGATCATCCGCGTGTTGCCAGCCAGTTGTATGCTTCATACACGCGTGCGCTGGAAGCCAGGAACCTGGCCTCGATCATCGGTGCGGAGGAATTGTCGTCGCGTGACCGCCGATACCTCGAATTCGCCGCCCGTTTCGAGGCGGATTTCGTGCGCCAGGGTATAGACGAAGAGCGAAGTATCATCGAAACCCTGGACCTGGCCTGGGAATTACTTTCCTTGCTGCCGCCGAACGCGCTTAGCCGCGTCAGCGAGGAAGACCTGCGCAAGTATCACAGTTGGGAGGACTCGGCCTAGATGCAGGACCGGCTGGACATACCGCCTACCAAGAGCTCGCTGCTCGAGCTGAAACGCAGGCTGGTATTTTTGAATGAAGGCCATCGCCTGCTCGAACGCAAGCGCGAGCTCCTGACACGCCTGGTGTACGAAAAGCTGGCCGAGTATCGAAAACTGAATGCATCGACGCGCGCGGCAATGGTCACGGCGTACCGCTGGCTGAGTATTACCCAGATGCGAATGGGAAGCCGTCGAATTCAGCAACTCGCCATCGGCATGCCGCCGGCAGTCGAGGCGAAAGTACTGCCGCGGCGTAGCATGAGCGTGCAATACCCGACCGTGGAGATTCGTAAGCTACCTCTGGCTCCGGTCGGAATTCTCGCCACCGACGCGAGCCTCGACGAAACCCGGTCCAGCTTTATCGATATGATCGTCCGGGCTGCGCGACTGGCCGAGGTCGAAACCGCCCTGTGGCGCCTGCTCGAAGAGCAGCGCAAAACCCAGAAACGGGTCAACGCGCTCAAGTACAATGTCATCCCGCGATTCGAGCGTACCATAAGCTATGTCGAATCGGCTCTCGAGGAGGAGGAACGCAACACCCTGTTTCAGCTCAAGGTGCTCGCCCAACGACCTGGCGGTTAACGTGGGCGATCGTCCGTGCGATTATTTCGGGCGTCGGCTCGCCGCCACGGGCCCGGCGGCCGCGAGCAGGTGAGTTCCGATAACCACAGCTAGGGGAAAAAATCGGTCTCGGCACGGTACCGGTAAGTCGAACCGGGCTCGCCGCCCAGACGCGGCATGACCGTCAGTGCCTCGAAATCGCAGTACTCACCGTTCCGAGAGACTTCTTCGCGGGTCAGCAGCGCCCGCAGCAGGCCGTGCGACTCGTCAGACTTTTCCCGGCTACTGGCGAGTGGTACCCCGTGCGGTCCCTTTCGAGGGCGAAGGCACCGCAGCAGCAGACGCCGAGCATCGGGCGATGGTCAATGCGTCAATCTCGTTGCTTCAGCCGTTTACTCATCAACACCATGAAGCGTAAAGCTTCCTGGGTATCCGCATTGGTAGCCAGTTGCCACATGCCGCCGAAACCACCCCGCGCAGGCGCCAGGCCGGCAGCCTCGGATTTGGCAGACGATGCCGCAGCGAGTATATCGACCAGCGTATCCTGCACTTCCTCCCGACCCAGCAGATCGACCAGCCGCAGGAAACCCTCGTTGCGAGTCAGTTTATCCACAATGGCGGCCAGCCCGGTGACTATGGCTGCCAGGCGGTTGACGATATCGTCCGACAGGGAGTCCTCTACGGCGCCCACCAATCGCGCTATTCCCAGTAATCGTTCCAGATCGCCGTTTTCGACCAGTTGGGTAATGGCGGGTAATGCCCCGTCTATGCCGCTACGATTGACGCGATCCAGTAGATCCAGGCCGTCGGCGACGGTGGCGCTGAGACGGGTTACCATGTCGTCGGTCAGCGAATCCCGCGCGCTGGCGGCCAGGTGTCCTATCTCGTCGCCGGCGGTTGCTTGTTGTGCTTCGCTCATCTCGGATCCTCCCTTAAAGCAGGCCGCGTGCGGTGGCCCAGTAAAGCTGGTTATAGGCCATCTTGAACCAGTGCACGCTCTTGGTCGGCGGTTTGGGATCCGGCGGCTTGTTGTAATTGAACATGGCGTAAGTGGCCCTGTCCTTGCCGGCTTCGATGAAGCAAAATACCTTGCCGTCGTAATCCCGCACCGGCGCGCCGATCTTGATCATCGAGGCGATATTCTCGGCCAATGCCTCGGCTTCATAGTGGGCCGTGGAACCCGCCTTGCTGATCGGAATATTCGTGGTGTCGCCGATGGCGAAGGCGTTGTCGTGGCCTTCTATGTTGAGGCGGTTGCGGTCGACCGGTATCCAGCCGCCGGCGCCCAGGTCGTTGGTTTCCAGAACCTCCATGCCTTTATGAGCTGGCACGGCCACCAAAAGATCGTATTTGGCCTCGCTGTCCTCTTCACTCAGCACTACCTTGTTGGCGCCGTCGACCTCCTTCATGTTGAACAGGGTTTCCGAAGTTACGCCACGTTCCGCGAACTCGCCCTGCATCCAGTCGCTTACCGGTTCGAGGCTGTGTAATCGCCCGATGGGGTAGGTGTAATGGAATGAAACCTTGTCGAGAATACCGCGATCCCTGAAGTAATCGTAGAGGGTAAAAGTCAATTCCGGCGGAATCATCGGGCACTTGTGAGGCACGCCCACGGCAATGACGACGCGTCCACCTTTGAATTCGCTAATGGTTCTATAAAATTCGAGGGCGGCTGCCTCGGTATAGACGTTGATGGAATTTTCCGCCAGGCCCGGGATGGATTCCGGTACCGCGCGCGAGCCGGTGGCGATAACGATCAGGTCATAGTCATAAGTCTTGCCGCTCTTCGTCTTGACCTGGTTGCCATCGAGATTGAATTCTTCTACCGGGTCTACATGAAACTCGATTTCCGGTTCCAGCAGGCTGGCCTGATCCCGGTATAACTCGTCGACCGCCATGCGGCCCAGCGCCACATACAGCAAGCCCGGTTGATACATGTGCTGGTCCGAGGCCGAAAGCATGGTGATTTTCGCCTTCCCGGACTTGAGTTCGCGTTTTAATCGCCTGGACAGGTTATTGGCGAGTATCGTCCCTCCCATACCGCCACCTACGATCAATATTTTCATTTGAATCCTCCGCGTGTCGAATAAATTATCTGCATTGTCGATTACTTTGCCTTGCGTACTACTATGTGCCAGACGCCCTGGTCTTCGGTACTGGACACCATTTCATGGCCGACCTTGTTCACCCACTCGGGAATATCGTTGGCTGAACCCTTGTCCGAAGAAAGGACCTCCAGTTCGTCGCCAACCTCGATTAATTTGATGCCGGCGATCAGCTCCATGAGCGGACCCGGACAATAGGATCCGCGGGCATCGATTGTTTTCTTTTCCGCCATCAAGCTACTCCCGAAGCAAATTGCTGAATTAAAAAGTCCAAATCTGGCTATCTCCCGCATCAACGAGGAATTTTGTCAATCCAAGGGGTTCGGATAAGTAGGATTCCAGCGCTTCCTCCGCGATTTCGAGTACGTCCATGGCCATCGAGCAAGGGTAAATTTTGGCGTCTCCCAGTTCTACCGCGCTTTCAAACAGGTTCTTGAAATGAGGAACGTTTTTGCCTGACATGATTTCGCCGAACGAGCCTTCCGCCGGGGCCTCGGCATTAGCGTCTTTTACGAAATACTGCAGTGCATTCATGGAGAGGAAAACTGCCACTTCGTTGCCGCTGACCGCGCCCACGGAAGCGACCATCGCCGCCATCTGCAAGCGTTCGTGTGATCCGGAGACTAGCATTATGCTGATACTTGAATTGCTCACGGGAAATTGTTCTCCTGCACTGACAAAACGAACATTAAACCGCTAGCTGAACTTGTAGGGTAAACAAGCGTATAACTACCAGCGACGAACCCACAACATAGCTTATTAGGTATCTATCGATTTGGCTTGATGGGCGTCAATCAAAGGTCAAGAAGAGAAAGCCCCGAAAATAGAGGTGCTCAAATGCAGCATTTTTTAAACTGACTCGGGGATTCTCGCTGAAGAAATCACGCAGGCAAATGCCGAATCGTCTCGATAGCGAAGCGGGCCGACGCCGAGTGGAAGACGGGTCGGATTGAACGGGTGCAGTGGGCGAGAGCGACCTCCTGGCGAATTGGTTAACTTCTCGACTTCCCAAGACTTTGGATCAAGACAGGGAGTTGAAGCAAACCGGGATTTCAGAAAATGGATAATTTCGGTGGGTGAGAGGATTTGGCTCGCACATCCCTGTGCTCGGCCCTGCGGGCCGGGCGCTACGCGCCCGACGCCAATTCGCTCCCGGCGAATTGGTGAACCTCTGGTACGGTTCCATCTCCCGGCCAAAATCCACAAAAAAATTCGGCCTCGAGCACGGGGGCAAGAGGCCGAATTTTTTTGTGGATTTTGGTCGGGGCGAGAGGATTTGAACCTCCGACCCCCTCGTCCCGAACGAGGTGCGCTACCAGGCTGCGCCACGCCCCGACAGCGTGGACCCGCTATTCTAGGGGAATAAACTGTGCGGCTCAATTAACATCTGCGCCGAATTTCAGGTTTTGCCATAGTAAATACGGTCGAAAGTCGCGGCATCGAAGCCGTTCATGCGTTGTTCGCCGATCAGGATGACCGGCACCCCCCGGCCATTGAGCTTTTTGAACCGTTTTGCGGCGACGGGCGATTTCTCGATATCGTATTCCTTGAACGGAATATTGTTGCTGCGGAAATAAACCTTTGCCTTTTTACAGAAAGCGCACCAGCTGGTCGAATACATGATCACGTTTTTGGCGCTGCCTGGCTTAGTGGCTTTTTCCGGTTGACTAACCGAAGGTTCGACGCTGACCGAACCGTAACTGCTGATTTTTCCGGTGATACTCTTAAGCTTCGCATTCTCCGGCGGATGGTCGCCGTAGTGGACAGTGCCCTGCTCGTCGACCCACTTGAAGAGTTCGCCCGCATCGATCGGGGCGGCGAATGTCAGGCATAGCAGCAAGATTATCGCTGAATTCCGTGTTTTCATGTCAATACGCTTTTCGCTCGTATTAAATTGAGTATAGCAATGAAAGAAAAGTTAACCATTCGCAACGCTGGCTGGTGTCCCGAATTGTCACCGATGACCGCCAGTGAAGCCTGGATCCGGCAGCTTATCCGGGTCAGCCCGATTCGAATCGGGAGCATTGCCCTGGAAGAACTCATGAGGTTACACTGGTTGTATCCATCCGCTCACCAGCGTCATTTTTTGCATTCCGATCTCCCCGAAGGCCGATGCCCGATAACTCCACTCTCAAAATGGTCCCGCACACGCTGAAACTGCGGCGTCTGGGGATAGATACTTACCGTGAAAATGTCGCCTACCTGCACCGGGAATGCGAGTTGTATCGGGCCGAGGGTTTTCAGGCCCTGTCGAAGGTTACGGTGTGCGCCGGGGAGCGGCGCATTCTGGCCGTACTCAACGTCGTCGATGACGATGACATCGTCATGCCGACCCAGCTCGGCCTGTCCGAGGAAGCCTTCGTCAAGCTGGATCTGGAAGAAGGCCTCGAGGTCAGTATCGAGCACGCGGAGCCACCCGCGTCGATGGCGGCGGTGCGGCGCAAGATCGCGGGTGAGCGATTGAACCAGCAGGATTTTCGCGACATCATCGGCGACATCACGGACAAGCGATACTCGAAAACCGAAATCTCCGCGTTCCTTGTCGCAACCGGACAATCCGATATGGATCGCGACGAGGTTTATTACCTGACCAAAGCGATGACCGAAGCGGGCGAGCAATTATCCTGGGACGAGCCGCTGGTCGTCGACAAGCACTGCATCGGCGGAATTCCCGGTAACCGGACTTCCATGCTGGTGGTGCCGATCGTCGCGGCGCACGGCATGTTGATCCCC
>Ga0102953_1001176_pt1 | contig 16847 bp, 15 predicted proteins | sample SalPon2A_C_D2_MG_FD_78509 | JGI IMG/M metagenome (GOLD analysis project Ga0102953, IMG submission 78509) | Soil microbial communities from South San Francisco under conditions of wetland restoration - Salt Pond MetaG R2A_C_D2_MG | ecosystem: Environmental > Terrestrial > Soil > Wetlands | place... | reverse complement strand
TGGTTACTCAACCGGAGGGCGCAAACCGCGAGTGAACCCCGCTTTTTTTGCGCAAGACTCCTCCGGCTAAGCATCCGGCCCGGCACAGATTTAAACGGGCCCGAAATCAAAGGCAAAACAACAAGGGAAAAACGGAAACGCGGGACAGCTTACCTATTTCAATAATCAGTGCCGACAGTCTGAAGTTGGCCGGAGTCAGACTGTCACGCATAAAAAAGCCCGCTCATTGAGCGGGCTTTTTGTTTGGGTTGAGAGTCAGCCGGTGATCAGTGGCGGAAGTGGCGGATGCCGGTGAAGATCATGGCGATGCCGGCTTCGTCGGCGGCGGCAATCACTTCCTCATCGCGGATCGAACCGCCCGGCTGAATCACGGCGGTCGCGCCGGCCTCGGTCAGGGCATCGATGCCATCGCGGAACGGGAAGAAGGCATCGGAGGCCACGGCCGAGCCCTTGATGGCTTCGCCGCCGTGGTGGGCGGCGATGCGCGTGGAGTTCACGCGGTTCATCTGGCCGGCGCCCACACCGAGGGTCACGCCGCCTTTTGCAAAGACGATGGCATTGGATTTCACATGCTTGGCCACGCTCCATGCAAACATCATGTCGGCCCACTCTTCCTCGGTCGGCTGGCGCTTGGTTACCACCTTGCAGGCGGCACGGTCCAGGATGTGCGCGTCGCGCTCCTGCACCAGCAGGCCGCCGTTCACACGCTTGAACTCCAGCCCGCCGCTCACGGCCTCGGCCGATGGTGCCAGCAGCAGTCGCAGGTTCTTCTTACCGGCAAGCGCGGCGCGTGCGCCGTCGGTAAAGCCGGGGGCGATCACCACTTCCATGAAGGTTTCGGCAATCAGTTTTGCGGTCGATTCCTCCAGCGGGCGGTTAAAGGCTGCAATGCCACCGAAGGCGGACACGGAATCGGCCGCGCGGGCGCGCTCGTAGGCATCTTCCTGGACTTCGCCCACGGCGACGCCGCAGGGATTGGCATGCTTGACGATCACGGCAGCGCCATCCACGAAGTCACGCACGCAGGCGAAGGCGGCATCGGCATCGGCGATGTTGTTGTAGGACAGGGCCTTGCCCTGCAGCACTTCGCAATCGGCCAGGCTCAGGCCTTCATCCTCGGTATCGGCATAGAAGGCGCCGTTCTGGTGCGGGTTCTCGCCGTAGCGCAGTTCGTCCGCCGTCTTGATGAACTGGCGGGTGAAGATATCCGGGAAATCGCGCCTGGAGCCGTCCGGGTTCAGTGCCGAGAAGTGGTTGGCAATGGCACCGTCGTAGGCAGCGGTGTGCGCGTAGGCCTTGGTCGCCAATGCGCGTCGAATGTTGATCAGCAACGAATTGGAATCCATGCCCTGGATGATCATGCCGTAGTCGGTCGGATCGACCACGATGGTGACGAAGGCATGGTTCTTGGCAGCCGCGCGCACCATGCACGGGCCGCCGATGTCGATGTTTTCAATGGCATCCTCGATGGTGCAACCTTCTTTGGCCACGGCCTCGCGGAACGGGTACAGGTTGACGCACACCAGGTCGATCGGCTCGATGCCGTGCTCGGCCATCGAGGCCAGGTCGCCGGGGTTGTCGCGGCGGGCGAGGATGCCGCCATGCACCTTCGGGTTCAGCGTTTTCACGCGTCCGTCCATCATCTCAGGGAAGCCGGTGTAGTCGGAGACATCGCGGCAGTCAATGCCGGCCTCGCGCAGCAGCCTGGCGGTGCCGCCGGTGGACAGGATGTCCACGCCGCGCTCGGAAAGTGCGCGGGCGAAATCCTCGACGCCTGTTTTGTCGGATACGCTGATCAGCGCGCGCCGGATGGTGATGGAATTGCTGGACATGATTGCTCCCGGATATTTGTGTATTCAATGTATATGAAGGGGTGCGGGAAGCTACGCATCGCGGCAGGTGGCGCAAGGCCAGACGGTTCAGTTGCTTGCGATACACGGGGTTCGGGTGACAGGTATCCAACCGTCCTGATGCTTGACATTAATTAACCGATTAATTAATTATTTGCTGATGGCACGAACCCCACCGGCCCAGCGCAATGCCGAAGAGACGCGCTCGCAGCTTCTGAAAGCGGCTACCGCTTCGTTTGCCTACGATGGCTTCCACGCCACCAGCCTGAAACAGATTGCACGGGCGGCCGGGGTGAATCCGGCGCTCATCGCCTACTACTTCGGCAACAAGGAAGGTCTGTATATGGCGGTTTTCGAGGCCATCGTCGGGCAGATTCAGGCCAAGGCAGGTCCGAGGGTGGAGGTGCTCCAGACTGTGCTCGATGCAGGCGAAGCAGCCGACCCCGGGGCCTTGCGGCAGGCGCTGTATGCCATCGTCGATGCGATGCTGGAGCTCTTGTCCGGAGAGGAAAGCCGCGAGTGGGCCTTGCTGATCACGCGTGAGCAGGCATCGCCCACCGATGCCTTCGAGATTGTCTACAACGGCTTCATGGGAAAGGTGCTCGGGCTTGCAAGCCGGGTGATTCGCGAACTGAAACCGGGGCTGAGCGATGAACAGGCCCGCCTGTTCGCGTTCACCGTCATGGGACAGGTGCTCGTGTTCAGGGTGTCGCGGACAGCCGCGTTGCGTCATATGGGCTGGAAGGTGTTCGGCGAGGCCGAGTTGGAGGCCGCCAAGGAACAGGTGCATGACAACATCACCGCATGGCTGGCAGTGTGAGCACGGGGGTACGATGAGACACTTGCGATATCTTTGGCTGGCAGGGCTGATGCTGTGTTCGACACAGCTGCATGCCGAACCGTTGGATATGCAGCAGGCCGTCGAACTGGCGCTGGCCCATGCGCCGGCCATGCAGGCCGCCGAGGCCGGGCGCGATGCCGCGGCCGAGGATGAGGCGATCGGCCGTGCCTGGCTGCTGCCCTATGTGGAGGTGAGTGGCTCCCTGCAGCGCCGCCGGCGCAACACCGCTTACGATATTCCGCAAACCGTGTTCAAAACCGACCTGAACTACAACGAGAACACCATCGGCGTGAAGGTGGTGCAGACGCTGTTCGATCTCGGGCGCTGGGCAGGCTACCGGCAGGGAGAGTTGTCTGCCGAGGCAGGCGAATTGAAGTTGCAGCTCGAACGCCAGCGCCTGATTCTGGAAACAACCCGCGCCTTCCTTGATGCCGGCACAGCCGGTGCAACACTGGCTGCGGCCAGGGCGCGCGAGGCAGCCGCCGGGAAGCTGGCCGCGCAGGTGACGGCGGCCGAGCGGGTGGGCACGGCAGCGATGCCTGAAAGGCTGGATGCCGAGGCACGCCGCGACCAGGCACGGGCCGAGCGCCTGCAGGCGGAAAACGAGATGAATCAGGCGCGCGCCGTGCTGGCCTCGCTGACCGGCCGCGCGGTGCATGAGCTGCAACTGCCGCAGATTGCGCCGGACCCCGTAAATGGCGCCGCACTCAAGCCGGGGTTGTGGGAAGAGAAGGCGGCCGGTGATGCGCTGGCCGTGAAGCTGGCCGAGGTGCAGTTCGGCGTGGCCGAGCAGGGTAAACGCAAGGCGCTCAGTGGCGCGTTGCCCAGGTTGCAGGCATTCGGCGAGGCAAGTCGTGACCGTTCTTCGGACAGTATTCTGAATCGCGGGGCTACGGTGCGCGATCAGGCTGTGGGCGTGCAGGTGAGCATGCCACTGTATGCCGGCGGAGGAACGACCGCGCAGATGCGCAAGAGCGAGAAAGAGGCCTTGCAGGCCGAGTTTTCGCTGGCCGACGATGTGCGGCTGGCCCGCCTGAGCGCGCGCCAGGCGCTGCTTGCCCGGCAGTCGGCCACGGCGCGCTACTCGGCCATGACACTGGCGGTGGCCTCCGCGCGCAAGGCCACCGAGGCAGCACATCGGGGCTACGAGGTGGGCCTGCGTAGCATTACCGAGGTGCTCGATGCCGATGAGCGCAGTTTTGCCGCCGAGCGGAACCGCGCTGCGGCCGTAGCACAGCTGGTGTTCGCCGAGTTGCAGCTCCGCGCCAGCGTCGGCGAGTTGGTCGGTCGGCCCTTGCCGCGCAGTTACGGGGGCGAGCTGTGACGTGCCGGGCCGGAATGTTCCGGACCGCGATGATCCGAAACAAGCCGTGCCGCGTCGTGCTGCCCGGAGCCGCCCTGCACCCAATCACACCAACCGGGAGTTCAGTATGAAGAAGGTATTACGGCTGTTGATTCCGCTGCTTGTGCTGGCTGTCGGTATCGGACTCTGGCAGGCCAGGGAAGGCGGGGGCGGTCTTTCTGATGACAGCCAGCTACGGCTTTATGGCAATGTCGATATGCGCGAGGTCGCACTGGCGATTAACGGCAGCGGACGCATTGCCGAGATGCTGGCCCGCGAAGGCGAGGCCGTTGAGAAGGGTCAGGTGCTGGCCCGGCTGGATGCGGACCGCCAGCAGGCCATCGCGGATCGCGCGGCCGCGCAGGTGGCGGCGGGCGAGGCTGGCTTGGCGCGCATGCTGTCCGGCTCGCGTCCCGAAGAAATCAGCCGTGCCGAGGCCGAAATGGACGCAGCCTCGGCGCAGGCTGCCGATGCGAAAAGAACCGCCGAGCGACTGCAGGACCTGAGCCGTCAGAACCTGGTTTCCAGGCAGCAGGCCGACAACGCGGCGGCCGAGGCCGAGGCGGCCATGCAGAGAAGGAAGGCCGCATCCGAGACCCTGAAACTCGCACGTCTCGGGCCGAGGCAGGAGGATATCGATGCCGCGCGGGCGGCCCTGCGGGCGGACAAGGCGCAACTGGCCCTGGCCGCGAAGGAACTGGCCGATACCACGCTCATCGCCCCGTCCGTCGGCATTATCCGCAATCGCGTCCTCGAGCCGGGCGATATGGCCAGCCCTCAAAGGCCGGTCTTCACCCTGGCCATCACCGATCCGCTGTGGGTGCGCGCCTATGTGTCGGAGACCGATCTCGGCAAGCTGCGCCCGGGTATGCCGGCCACGGTGAGCACCGACAGCTTCCCCGGCAAGCAGTACCGCGGCTGGGTCGGCTTCATTTCGCCGACAGCCGAGTTTACCCCGCAGACCGTGCAGACCGAGGAGATGCGTACCCAGCTTGTCTACCAGGTGCGTATCCAGGTGTGTAATCCCGAGGGAGAGCTGCGCCTGGGCATGCCGGCCAGTGTCAGTATCGATCTGCGCAGCGGCGAGCTGCAGAACGGCGCTCCGGCCGGCAACGATCCCTGCCACGGGCAGGAATGACCGCGACACCCGCTGCAGATCCCGTCGCTGAATTCAGCGGGGTCGAAAAGTCCTTTGCCGCAGGCAAGCGGCGCGTCACGGCCCTGTGCGGCGTGGATGCCGCGATCCGGCCCGGCTGTGTGACCGGCCTGATCGGTCCGGACGGGGCCGGCAAGACCACCCTGATGCGCATGCTCGCCGGCCTGCTGCGGCCCGATGCCGGACACATCAGCGTGCTGGGGCGCGATGTGTGCGCCGATTCGCTTGGCGTGCAGCAGCAGCTCGGCTATATGCCGCAGCGCTTCGGCCTGTACGAGGATCTCAGCGTGCAGGAAAATCTCGATCTGTATGCCGATCTGCAATGCGTGCCGCACGACGAACGTCCCGGGCGCTACGAGGAACTGATGCATATGACCGGGCTGGCACCGTTCAAGGGCCGGCTGGCCGGGCAGCTGTCCGGCGGCATGAAGCAGAAGCTGGGCCTGGCCTGCACGCTGGTGCGATCACCGAAGCTGCTGCTGCTCGACGAGCCGACGGCCGGTGTCGATCCGGTGTCCCGCCGTGAGCTGTGGGAGATCGTTTACCGGCAGGTTGAACAGGCCGGCATGAGCGTGCTGTGCAGCACGGCCTATCTGGATGAAGCCGAGCGCTGCGAATCGCTGCTCCTGTTGCATCAGGGCAAGCTGATCGGGCAGGGCTCTCCGGCGGAGTTCAGCGAGCGCATGCAGGGCAGGGTGTGGAACGTGGCGGTCGGCGGGGACTCGCGGCGCGGCCTGCACCAGCGGCTGGTGCGGCAGGACGGGGTGCTCGATGCGCTGATCCAGGGCGATGCCGTGCGCCTGGTGATGCACGAAGGCCGCAGCCCGGACGGCGAGGCATGGGCGCATGGGCTGGATGTGCAGCAGGCGCCGCCGCGCTTCGAGGATGCCTTTATCTCCATGCTCGGCGGTGTCGGGGCGATCAAGGCGGATGAGCAGCCTCCGTCCGCCCCGGACACCGGGGATGGCGCGGTGATCGAGGTGCAGGGACTGGAGCGCAGCTTCGGCGAGTTCATGGCCGTCAAGGGCATCGACTTTCATGTGCAACGCGGCGAGGTGTTCGGCCTGCTGGGTGCCAACGGGGCGGGGAAGTCCACCACCTTCCGGATGCTGTGCGGCCTGCTGCCGGCCAGCCGCGGCAGCCTGACTGTGGCCGGGGTGAACCTGCGCGAGGCACCGGCCAGCGCACGCGGCCGCATCGGTTATATGTCGCAGCGCTTCTCGCTGTACGGCACGCTGAGCGTGCGCGAAAACCTGCGTTTCTTTAGTGCGGCCTATGGCCTGTCGGGCAAGCGGCGCGGCCGGCGTATCGACTGGGCCTTCGAGCGTTTCGAGCTCGGCGATGTCGCCGATACCGCGAGCGATGCCCTGTCGCTCGGCTACAAACAGCGGCTGGCCATGGCTGCGGCCCTGCTGCACGAGCCGGATATCCTGTTTCTCGACGAGCCGACCTCCGGGGTCGATCCGCTGGCCCGGCGCGAGTTCTGGCAACGCATCAATATGCTTGCCGAGCAGGGCGTGACGGTGCTGGTCACCACGCATTTCATGGAAGAGGCTGAATACTGCGACCGGCTGGTGATCATGGCCGAGGGCGCGATCCTGGCCTCCGGCACGCCCGAGGCCATCAAGCAAACCGCAGCCAGCACAGGCAAGGCAGCTGATACGATGGAGGATGCTTTCATCGCACTGATCCAGCGGGAGGCGGCATGAAGGCGGGGCATCAGCAGCCGGGCTGCCGGATGCGACTGGCCGGCCTGATCCGCAAGGAGTTCCTGCAAATATGGCGCGATCCCTCGAGTATCGCCATCGCCTTCGTGCTACCGGTCGTGCTGCTGCTGCTGTTCGGCTACGGCGTGTCGCTCGATGCCCGGCATGTGCCCATCGCGCTGGTGGTCGAGCAGCCGGATGCGGCCAGCGAATCGTTCACCGGTGCCTTCCGCAAGCTGGACTACTTCACGCCGCTGCCGTTTGCCGATATGAAGCAGGCAGGGGAGGCGATGCGCGAGGGCGAGGTGCAGGCCATCCTGCATCTGCGAAGCGATTTCGGCCGCGCGATTTATCGTCCCGGCGGGGCTGCGGCGCAGCTTATCGTCAACGGCGTGAACGCCAATACCGCGCGCCTGATCAGCGGCTATGCCGACGGCGTGTGGAATATCTGGTTGCAGCACTATGCCGCGCAGCAGGGCGTGCGCCTTGCCCTGCCGGTGATGGTGCACAGCCGGGTGTGGTTCAACAGCGAGCTGACCAGCCGCAACTACCTGGTTCCGGGCCTGATCGCGGTGATTATGACCCTGATCGGTGCACTGCTTACCGCGCTGGTGGTGTCGCGAGAATGGGAGCGCGGCACGATGGAATCGTTGATGGCCACGCCGGTGTCGATGCCCGAAATCCTGCTCGGCAAGGTGATTCCGTACTTCGTGCTCGGCACGGGCGGCATGCTGCTCTCGGTGGCGATGGCGGTGTGGCTGTTCGGGGTGCCGCTGCACGGCTCGTTCCTGGTGCTGATGGTGGTTGCCTCGCTGTTCCTGCTGGTGGCGCTGGGCATGGGCCTGTTGATTTCCACGGTGGCGAAGAACCAGTTCGTGGCCTCGCAGATTGCGCTGGTGGTCACCTTCCTGCCGGCCTTCCTGCTCTCCGGTTTCATCTTCGAGATCGCCAGCATGCCGCAGGTGGTGCAGGTGATTACGCACATCATCCCGGCGCGTTATTTCGTGTCGCTGCTGCAAACCCTGTTCATGGCCGGCAATATCTGGGCGGTGATCGTTCCCAATGCCCTGGCTCTGGCGGCGATGGCCCTGCTGTTTGCCGTGCTGGTGCGACGCGTGTCGCGGAAGCGGCTGGACTGATGGGGATTCGCGTGAGGGAGCCGTCATGATGGCCTCGCTGCGCCGCATCCTTGCCCTGATGGGCAAGGAGTTCCTTGCGCTGCTGAAGGACGGCAAGGGGCGCTTCGTGCTCATCGGGCCGCCGATCATCCAGTTAATGGTGTTCGGCTATGCGGCCAGCTTCGATCTGAACCATGTGCCCTATGCCATCTACAACGAGGATGGCGGCGCGGCCTCGCGTGAACTGGCGGCCCGCTTCGATGGCGCCCCGGCGTTCGAGTCTCCGACCATTATCCGCAGCGATGCTGAGGTGAAAAGGCTCATCGATGACAAGCAGGTGCTGCTGGTGGTGCATATCGGCCCGCAGTTCGGCCGGCAACTCGCGCTCGGAGAACCGGCGCCCCTGCAACTGATCGTCGACGGGCGCAATTCGAATACCGCGCTGATCGTGCTCGGCTATGCGCGCAGTATCGTACGCGGATTCAGTACCGAACGGATGCTGGCGGCGGGCTCAACCGGCCCGCCGGCATCTATTGAAATGCGCGCCTGGTTCAACCCGAACCTGCAAAGCCGCTGGTTCCTGATACCGGGCATTGCCGGCCTGATCACGCTGGTGGTGACGATGATGGTCGTTTCCCTGACCGTGGCGCGCGAACGTGAGCAGGGCACCTTCGACCAGTTGATGGTTACGCCGCTTCGCCCTTTTGAAATCCTGCTCGGCAAGGCCCTGCCGGGCTTCATTATCGGCATGCTGGAGGGCACGCTGGTGATCCTGATCGCGGTTTTCTGGTTCGAGGTGCCGCTGCTCGGCTCGTTGCTCACGCTGTATACCGGCATTTCCCTGTTCCTGCTGTCGGCGATCGGTATCGGCCTGATGATTTCCTCGCTGGCCGTCACGCAGCAACAGGGCTTCCTCGGGGCGTTTCTTTTCATCGTACCGGCGATCCTGCTTTCCGGATTCGCCACGCCGATCGAGAACATGCCGCATGTGGTGCAACTCATCACCCTTGTCGATCCGATGCGCTATTTCATGATTATTCTGCGCGGCGTGTTCCTCGAAGGGGCAGGGTTTACCGTGCTGTGGCCGCAGTTCTGGCCACTGGCCGTGATCGGCACGGTGTGTCTGAGCTTTGCCAGCTGGCTGTTCCGCCACCGCATGGTCTAGCCCTGCGGCTTGATGTTTGGATAGTCGTGTTCGCCTTTGACTCCGGGGCCCACTTGTAGCCGGCACGGCTTCAAGCGGGATCCCGAAGCCAGAGGCACTTCAAAGTCAAAGTCTTTTGCCGTAGCTGACGAAGCTACTTGTGCAGCCAGGTTAGAATCCGATTATTCTTTCCAGTTCAATGCCTTGCCGGTCGGGCGTGGCAATTTCGGATAGGTGATGGTCGGTTGTTCGCCGGTCAGAGTCTCCAGAAAGGCTTCGATATCGGCCACATCGGCATCGTTCAGTTCTGTGTCGAGCTGCACCCTGGCCATGATTCGGATTGCCTCGTCAAGCGTGGCGGCAGAGCCGTCATGGAAGTAGGGGGCGGTCATCGCTACATTGCGCCAGGACTGGACGCGGAACAGATGGTCGTCGGTTTTCTTGCCGGTCACGCTTTTCACGCCGGTATCGCTACCGTAATTGAAGCCCATGAACATATTGTTGGTGAAAAGCGGTCCGGAGTGGCAACTGGTGCAGCCGATCTCGGCAACTTTCTTCATGCCGCGCCTGGCTGCCTCGGAGATGACGCCCTCACCACGCACATATTTGTCGAACGGGGCGTTCGGTGTCAGCAGGGTGCGCTCGAAATCGGCAATGGCTTTGGCCATGTTGTCGAAGGAGAGGGCCCCCGGGTTGTCGCCGAACACAGCCCTGAACTCCGGCTCGTATCCGGCCTCTTTAAGCCGCTTGGTCACCTCTGTTTCGGACATGGAGGCCATCTCCACCGGGTTGAGCGGCGGCCCCTTGGCCTGATCCTCCAGCATGGGAGCGCGGCCATCCCAGAACTGCTTGCTCCAGAATGCGGAGTTTAACACGGTCGGTGCGTTGCGACCGCCACGCTGCCACTTGTGGCCGATGGAAAACTTCTGGTTGTCCACGCCGTAGGTCGCCAAATTATGGCAGGAGTTGCAGGAGAAGTGGCCGCTCCGGGATAGAGCGGGCTCGAAATAGAGCTTCTTGCCGAGTTCAATCTTGGCTTTGGTGATCGGATTGCCGTCCGGGACGGGGACCTTGCTCGGCAGAGCGTCCATTTCCTCCGGAATGCCTGCCGGGCGACTGTGGTTCGATGAGGCGGCATCGACGGTTTGCTGAGCCGTGGTTTCGGCCTGTTTTTGTTCGGAATCGTTGCAGGCGACCAGAGAAAGGACCGCTGCCATCAGTACGAGTGTGCGCATGGGAGGTCTCTCCTTGATGGTATGTCGCGTTGATTATAGCCGAAATACGGTCAGTTTGCCTGCGGCAAAGTGACGCATTCCTATTTGTGCAGCGAGGTGAAGATCAGTTCGGCCAGTTTGGTGGAGACGCCGGGGGCGGCGGCGAGTTGTTCGCGGCCGGCTTTTTTTACGCCTTCGATGCCGCCGAAGTGTTTCAAAAGGGCGAGGCGTTTCGCAGGCCCGATGCCGGGGATGGTGTCCAGCGCAGAGCTGAACATATTGGCCTGTTTCCGCTTGCGCATGTACTGCCCGGCAAAGCGATGTGCCTCGTCGCGTACCCGGGCGATGAGCAGCATGGCAGGCGAGTGCCGGCCCGGTTTCTGCGGTTCACCCATGCCTTCATCGCCATCCGCGCGCCACGACGGCCACAGGGTTTCAAGTCCCGCCTTGCGGCTCGCGCCCTTGGCTACGCCGACCAGCTTCATGCCGGCCAGCCCTGCCTCATTCGCCGCCCGGACGGCCACCGCTAACTGCCCCTTGCCGCCGTCGATCAGCATGATGTCCGGCCAGGGCAGGGCCCCTTCGGCGATGCTGCGGAAGAAGCGCGATAGCACCGCCTGCATCGCGGCGTAGTCATCCCCGGCCGGCACATCGTCCAGCCGGTAGCGGCGGTAATGGTTCTTCTCCGGCCCGTCCCAGCCGGCATACACGATGGCCGCGACCGTCTGCTTGCCGCCCAGGTGCGCATTGTCCACGGCGGCGATGCGTTGCGGGGTCTCGCCCAGGCCAAGCATCTCGCCGAGCGCCTCGAAGGCTGCCAGCTGGCTGACCTGTGCCCGGCTGGCCAGTGATTGCTCGCCGGCATGCGCCACCTGTTTAAGCCAGTCGGCGCGGGCGCCGCGCTGCGGGGTGCGCACCCCGGTGCGGCAATCGCTGTGCAGCAGGCGAAGCAGGCGTTGCAGCTCGTCAGCATCGGCCGCCGATGCCTGAACCAGCACCTCGGACGGCGGGGTTTCGTTTCGGTATCGCTCGAGACACAGCGATTGCAGGATTTCCAGCGTGTCGGCATCGGAGGCCTGGTCCACGCGCAGCGTGTGGGTGCCCAGGTATCGCCCGGCGCGGCGCACGCCCACGCTCACCGCTACGCCGGCCGGATGGCGGGCGATGGCCAGCGCATCGGCGTCCGCCGGGAGGCTGCCGGCCTCGCTGCCGGAGAAGATGGTTCGCAGGGCGCGGATTCGGTCGCGCAGGGCCGCGGCGCGTTCGAAGTCCAGCGCATCGGAGGCTTGCTGCATGTCTGCCTCCCAGGCGCGGAGCAGGCTGTCGTCGGCGCCCTTCAGGAAGCGTCGAGCCTCATCCACCTGGGCGCGGTAGGCGGCATCGCTCACCACGTCGCAGCAGGGGGCGGAGCAGCGCCCGATCTGGTGCTGCATGCAGGGCCGGGAGCGGTTGCGGAATACCGAGTCCTCGCAGTCGCGGATGCGGAACAGGCTCTGCATCTGGTGCAGCGTGGTATGCACCGCGCCGGCATCGGGGAAGGGGCCGAAGTATTCACCGGGGCGCTTGCGGGTGCCGCGATGCATCACCAGCCGTGGGTAGGCCTCATCGGTGAGCAGGATGTAGGGATAGGATTTGGCATCCTTGAGCAGCACGTTGTAACGCGGCTTGAGTTGCTTGATCAGGTTGTGTTCGAGTACCAGCGCCTCGGCCTCGGAGGCGGTCACGCTGACATTCAGGTCGCGTATCTGCTGCACCATGGCACGCGTGCGCGGGCTCTCCGGAAGTTTCTGGAAATAGCTGGAAACCCGCTTGCGCAGGTTCCGCGCCTTGCCGACGTACAGAACGTTCCTGTCGCCATCGAGCATGCGATATACCCCCGGCTCGCGCGGCAGGGTGTTCAGGTCAATCGGAGCATCGATCCACATGGGTTGAAGGCTAGCGACAAATCTTTCAGGGAGCCAAACCCGCCGGTTCGGTATGGACCTGCCGGCAATGCTTGTCGCCGCCCGCTATGTCGAAAGTCGCGTCCGGAAATAGACGCAACTGTGCTGCAGCGGGCAGCCCGGGCAATCAGGCCTGACCCGGCAATGCTGCTTGGCGTGCTGCACGATCAGCGCGTGGTATTCGTTGAACAGCCGGGTATCCCTGTCCAGCGAGGCGTGAAAATAATCCTGTAACGCGTGGTAGCTCGCATCCGCCTCGGTGAGGCCGAGGCGGGCGAAGATGCGGCGGGTATAGGCATCGATCACGAATACCGGAATGCCCAGCGCATAGAGCAGCATCGAATCGGCGGTTTCAGGGCCGATGCCGTTCAATGCCAGCAGCGCAGCCTGCGGGTCATCGAGTTGCCCGATTCCCTTAACCCCGCCGTTTTCGAGATAGAAGGAGCAGAACAGGCGTAGCCGCCCGGCCTTCTGGTTGAAAAAGCCGGAGGGGCGAATCAGCTCGCGAAGCCTTTCTCCGGGCATGTCCAGCATGCTGCGGGCATCGAGTGCATCGGCAGCCTTCAGGTTGGCGATGGCCTTTTCCACGTTCGTCCACGCGGTGTTCTGGGTGAGGATGGCGCCGACCATCATCTCGAAATCGGAATCCGCCGGCCACCAGTGCTGCGGTCCGTAGGCCTCCAGCAGCCGCCGGAAAATACCGGCCGGGTTTCCGGCCTTTGGGGTGGGGCTCAGCCTGCCTTCTCTTTCAGGCCGAGGCTGCGGCGCAGGTGTTTCACCTCGCCGGCATTCAGGTGTCGTGAGCTGCCCTTGGGCACGCCGTCTTCGAGCTTCAGCGGCCCGAAGCGGGTGCGGATCAGTCGGCGCACCGTGTGGCCGGTGGCCTCGATGGTGCGGCGTACCTCGCGGTTGCGGCCGCGGCGGATCACCACCGTCAGCCAGCAGTGCCCGCGGGTTTCCGAATCCACCACGATTTCCCACGGGTCGCTCTTCTCGCCGTCGCCGATATCCAGCCCGCCCTTGCGCAGGCCTTCGAGTGCATCGAGCGAGAAATGCCCGGCGACCCTTACCCGGTATTCGCGTGCCACGCCGCTGCCCGGCCGGGTCATGACATTGGCCAGCTCGCCATCGTCGGTGAGCAGCAACAGGCCCTCGCTGTCCATGTCCAGCCGGCCGACCGACTGCACGTTCGGGCCGACCTCGATGTGTTTGTAAATCAGGTCCCGGCCCTTTTCATCGCGCCGCGTGCACAGCTGCCCTGCCGGCTTGTTGTACAGCAGGTAGGTATGGGTGGCGAGCGGGGCAACCGGCTTGCCGTCGGCCAGCACGATGTCGCGCGGCAGCACGCGCCGGCCCATGTCCTGCACCTTCTGGTTGTTGATCACGATGCGCCCCTCGGCGATCAGCTTGTCGGCCTCGCGGCGGGAGCACAGGCCGCTCTTGGCCAGGTAGCGATTCAGGCGTTCGCCGTCGGCGGCCGTGGCCTCCGGTTGTCCGGTCCCGGTATCGGCCGGTTTCCCGGCTGGCCTGCCGCGAAGCTGCGCGGATTTCGCGCCCTTGGTCTTGACCCTGGTGCGGCGCCCGGTGTCAGGCTTTGTGGCCTTCCCCGTCGCTGCTTTCCTGCCCTTGGTTTTCTGTGTCGTCATTGTCTTCCCATGCCTCTCCGGTCTCATCTTCTCCGGCGGTGTCTTCCTCGGCGTCTTCTCCGGCTTCATCCCCGTACAGCTCGCCCTGGTCGTCGGGCGTGGATTGCATCGGGATGTCGGATTCGAGTTCTTCCTGATCCATCAGCTGTGCGATTTCCGGCAGGTCTCCCAGCGAGCTCAGGCCGAAATCGATCAGGAACTGCTTGCCTGTCCCGTACAGGTGCGGCCGGCCCGGTACTTCCTTGCGGCCCAGCACCTTGATCCAGCCTCGCTCCTGCAGGCCGCCGACAATCGAACTGGACACCTTCAGGCCGCGCAACATTTCAATCTCGGCGCGCGTCACCGGCTGGCGGTAGGCGATGATGGCGAGGGTTTCCAGCATCGAGCGCGACAGCCTCGGGGGTCTGCTCTGCCAGAGCTGTTGCACATAGGCGGCATGCTCCGGGTTGCTCCTGAACTGCCAGCCGCCGGCCACCTCGGTGAGGGCGATGCCGCGCTCGCTGTAGTGCGCCTCCAGATCGGACAGCGCGGCGCGAATATCACTGGACGAGGCCTCGGTCAGGTCACGCAGTCGGGCCAGGCTCAGGGGTTCGTCGGCGGCGATGATCAGCGCCTCCAGGATGGCGGAAAGGCTCATGCAGCGGCCTCCTTCGGAATGATACTGATCGAGGCGTAACAACCGTCCTGAATCACGCTGATCGTCTGGTTGCGCCACAACTCGAGGATGGCCAGGAAGGTGGTCACGATGGTTTCGCGGCCCGGCTGGTCGAGCAGTTCCTCCATCTGTACGCCGCCCTTTTTCAGGCGCTCCAGCACGAATGTCATGCGCTCGCGCACGCTCATGGTTTCCATGAATACCTGGTGGCGCACCTCGCCGCCGACGCGCTTCAACACGCGCCGGAAGGCGGTAAGCATGGCATCGAGATCCGGATCGGCCAGCGGGCGTTCCACCTCGGCGGCCTCGGGGAAATAGCGGCGTGCGAACACATCGCGACCAAGGCGGGGTTTTTCATCCAGTTCTGCCGCGGCGGCGCGGTATTGCTCGTAGGCCAGCAGCTGGGCGACCAGCTCGGCGCGAGGATCGACTTCCTCGCCGTCCTCGTCGAGTTGCGGACGGGGCAGCAGCATGCGGCTTTTGATCTGGGTCAGCGTGCTGGCCATCACCAGGTAGTCGCCGGCGTATTCCAGGTTCAGAGGCTGCTGCGCTTCGAGGATTTCAAGGTATTGCTCGGTGAGGGTGGCGATGGGGATATCGAAGATCTCCATCTTCTGCTCGCGGATCAGGTGCAGCAGTACATCCAGCGGGCCCTCGAAGGCATCAAGCGTGACCGGCGGGAGGCCCGAGAAACCGCCGTGGGCCTCGTCCCCGTCCGGTGGCAGCAGGGGCGTGGCGGAGGCGTCTGCCTGCGTCAAACGCGGTAACCCATCTTCAGCGTGCGGCGCACCTTGTCCATGGTGCGCTCGGCCTCGGTGCGGGCGCGCTCGTTGCCGGCGCGCACGATGTCGCGAAGGTCATCCGGGCGGGCGGCGATTTCGGCGCGGCGCTCGCGGATCGGCTGCAGTTCTTCCTCGAGGTGCTTCAGCATGCACATCTTGCAGTCGATGCAACCGATGCCGGCAGTCGTGCAGCCTTCCTGCACCCAGGCGCGTTCATCCTCGGTGGAATACAGCTTGTGATAGTCCCATACCGGGCACTTTTCAGGCGTGCCCGGGTCCTCGCGGCGCACGCGCGCCGGGTCGGTCGGCATGGTCTTCACCTTCTTTTCGGTCACCTTCCATTCCTCGCCGAGCTCGATGGTATTGCCATAGGACTTGCTCATCTTGCGACCATCCAGCCCGGGCAGCCTGGAGGCCGGCATCAGCAGGGATTCCGGCTCGGGGAACAGCGGTTGCTCCGGCTTGCGGTAGAGATGGTTGAAGCGACGGGCGACTTCACGCGTGAGTTCCACATGCGGCACCTGATCCTCGCCCACCGGCACGCCGTCGGCGCGGTAGATCAGGATGTCTGCCGACTGTAGCAGCGGATAGCCGAGGAAGCCGTAGGTGCCGAGGTCTTTTTCGCGCAACTGCTCGATCTGGTCCTTGTAGGTCGGCACGCGCTCCAGCCAGGGCAGCGGCGTGATGAAGGAAAACAGCAGGTGCAGCTCGGCATGCTGCGGCACTTCGCTCTGGATGAAGATCACGGCCTTTTCCGGGTCGATGCCCACGGCCAGCCAGTCGGTCAGCATGTCCCAGATGGTTTCCTTGACGATGCCCGGGTTGGCGTAATCGGTGGTCAGTGCATGCCAGTCGGCGGCGAAGAAGAAGCACTGGTGCTCGTCCTGCAGCTTCAGCCAGTTGGCCAGCACGCCCTTGTAATGCCCCAGGTGCAGGCGCCCGGTGGGACGCATGCCGGACAGGATGCGTTGGATATTTTTCGGCTGGTTGTCTGCTGCGCTCACTGTAGCCCCTCGAATGCGGATGTGTGTGAAGACCTGCGACGAACCATAACAAAGCCCTTGCCCCTTGGTAACTCGCCGAAAGGGGGAGGGGGATCTATCCGGCTTGATATATAATAAAACTATAATATACTAATGGAGTAAGGAGTCAGTATGTTATCCGTCAGAGAGCAGTTGAATGATCCGAAGTGCCGCTACCAGGCACAGGTGTGGCTGAAGCATCATTCACATCAATGCGCATGCTTTGCCAGCCTGCAGGCGGCCAGGCTGTGGGCCGAGGACCTGCACCGCCGCATCGTCACCTCGGATGTTTTCAAAAGCCTGCGTCGGTCCGGGTGAGTTACCGGGTTTAAGCTCACCGCTTGCCAAACAAATCCGCGTTCCTATAATCCGCGCCTCTGTTCACGGCGCTTTAGCTCAGTTGGTTAGAGCAACGGAATCATAATCCG
>Ga0102953_1001175_pt1 | contig 16854 bp, 18 predicted proteins | sample SalPon2A_C_D2_MG_FD_78509 | JGI IMG/M metagenome (GOLD analysis project Ga0102953, IMG submission 78509) | Soil microbial communities from South San Francisco under conditions of wetland restoration - Salt Pond MetaG R2A_C_D2_MG | ecosystem: Environmental > Terrestrial > Soil > Wetlands | place... | reverse complement strand
CGGCGAGGCCGTCCCCGCGCGCACCGCGCTGGACGTTCTGGAAGATCCCCTGTCGCGGCCCCGCTACTCCTTCGTCTCGGACTACGCGCCCGGTCGCGACACCGCCGGAGTCATCGATCTCGTGCGGCGCCTGCACCTCAACGCCGTGCAGTTCTACGACTGGATGTACCGCCACGCCACCCTCCTGCCGCCCGACGGGGCGGCCGCGGGACCCGACGAGACCTTCACGGACGCGCTCGGCCGGGAGATCTCTCTCGCCACCGTGCGCCGGCTGGTGGACGCCGTGCACGGAGCCGGCTCGCTGGCCTTCGGCTACGCCGCGGTGTACGCCGTGGGCAGCGAGGCATGGCCGGAGTGGAAGGACGTGGGGCTGTACCGCGCTGACGGCACGCCGTGGACGCTCGGGGAGGACTTCCTGTGGAACGTCGACCCCACCACCGAGCGCTGGCTCGAGCGCTTCACCGGCGAGCTGCGGGCCAGCCTCGCGTCTGTGGGCTTCGCAGGCTTCCATCTCGACCAGTACGGCGCCCCCAAGCGAGCGCTACGCGCCGACGGCAGCGCGGTCGACCTGGCCGCCGCCTTCCCCGCCCTCATCGCCCGGGTGGCGGCCGACGTGCCCGGCGCCCGGCTCATCTTCAACAACGTCAACGACTTCCCCACCTGGGCGACGGCCGGCGCGCCGCAGGCGGCCACGTACATCGAGGTGTGGCCGCCGCACACGCGCCTCGCGCACCTGGGCGGGCTCATCGCCCGGGCGCGGGCGCTCGCCCCCGGGACGACTCCGATCCTGGCGGCCTACCTGTCCGCCTACCAGGCGGACGAGGTCGGCGGCCGCCAGGCCGAGCGCCTGGAGCTGGCGACCGCCTGGTCGCACGGCGGCGGCGTCCTGCTGCACGGCGAGGAGGGCGCCGCCCTCACCGAGGCGTACTACGTGCGGCACAAGCGCCTGGCGGCGGAGAGCCTGGAGGCCACCAGGCGCGGCTACGACTTCGCCGTGCGCTACGGCGACCTGCTCTTCGATCCCGCCGCCGTCGACGTCACCCGCACCGAGGTCGGGGGCGTGAACGAGGAGATCCGCGTCGAGGCGTCCGTGCCCGTCGGCACGGACGGCGAGGCCGGAGCGCTGTGGGTGCGGGCCGTTCGCGGGCCCCACGGTCTGGTCCTGCACCTCATCGACCTATCCGGCCAGGAGGACGACCGGTGGGACGCCGGCAAGCGGCCTCCCACCGGCATCGCCGGGGTGCGCGTGCGCGTTCAGCGCGACGGAGCGCAGGCGCCTCGCTTCCTGTACGCGGAACCGGCGTCGTGCCCCGGCCTGAGGCCGCTCCCATCGCGGACCGAGGGCCGCTACGACGTCGTGGATCTGCCCCCGCTGGGCGCGTGGACGATGCTGTGGCTTACCCCGCCGCGCGCCTGAGCCCGGTCCCTGAGCAGGGGCCCTGAGCTGGGGCCCTGACCCAACGCCCCCGAGCGAACGCCCCCGAGCCAAGGCCGAACGTCACTACCCCGACGCGCCCGCCCCGCCGTATCGTGCCCTCAGGCGGGACCTCCCGCCGCGATCGCGTTCACCCACGCTCGCCATGTCGACGGACGGTTCGACGCGCCGGCCGGTCCGGCTCCCCCGGGGCCGCCGGCCCGCGGCGTCGCGCGTCGGAAGGGATGCGCCGTGGAAGACACCGAACGTATGGCCGCGCCCAGCCTGCCGAGGCTCAACGAGCCGGCACCCGAGTTCACCGCCAACACCACCCAGGGCAAGCGCTCGCTGTCGGACTACAAGGGGAAGTGGCTGGTGCTGTTCTCGCACCCGGCCGACTTCACGCCCGTGTGCACGACGGAGTTCCTGGCCTTCTCGCGGACCCACCCCGAGTTCCGCGAGATCGGCGCGGAGCTGCTGGGGCTGTCGATCGACAGCGTCTACTCCCACATCGCCTGGATCAAGAACATCAAGGAGAACTTCGGCGTCGACGTCCCCTTCCCGATCATCGACGATCTATCCATGCGCGTGGCACGCGCCTACGGGATGGTTCAGCCGGGTGCCAGCAGCACTTCGGCGGTCCGAGCGGTGTTCGTCATCGACCCCAACGGCGTGCTGCGCGCGATGATCTACTACCCGCTGACCAACGGCCGCTCGATCCCGGAGGTCCTGCGGCTGGTGAAGGCCCTGCAGGCCACGGACGCGCACGGCATCGCCACGCCCGAGGGCTGGCAGCCCGGCGACAAGGTCATGGTGCCGCCACCGCTCACCCAGGACGGCGCGAAGGAACGCCTCGACGAAGGCTTCGAGTGCACCGACTGGTACTTCTGCAAGAAGGAGCTGCCGGCGGCTCGCTGACGGGGCGACGACAGGGCGCGCCGACGGGGCGCGCCGGAGAGGTCCGCGGCGGGAGCATCGCGCTCCCGCCGCTTCGCGTCGGCTCAGGCTTGCGGCGCGGCCTCGGGCGGTGGCCCGACCTCGCGCCGGCCGGGCTCGCGGCCGCCGTAGCGGGTAGCCCGCACCGCTCCCAGCGCCACCATGCTCATCACCGCGCCGGCCACGGCTCCCAGCACCGGGACGTAGGCCAGGGCCGCCGCGGCCAGGGCCAGCGCGAAGGCGCCTACCGCCACGCGGACGGAGCGGTTCCAGTGCTGCTCGAAGGCCTCGGCGAGGTACTCGCCGACGGCGTCCCCGAAGGCGATCCAGCCGAACAGCACCGACGCGTAGAGCAGCATGAAGCCGAGGACGGTGAGCGGGATGCCGACGAGCGTGACGGCCAGCAGGACCAGCAGAAGCGTAACCACGATGCCCGTGAGCAGCCCGTCGAAGCCCATGCGCACCGGCCTGCGCAGGATCGCGTCGCGTACCCGCGTCACGCGGGCCGGCGCCAGCGCCATCACCAGCATCGCCAGCAGCCCCAACGCCAGGGCGCGGAAGAGCACGTCGAGCGGGCTCGCCGGCACGACCGCGCGTCCGGCCGCCGCCACCGACGGGCGCACGTACGTCGGCAGGCTGAAGTGCAGCGGAGCCTGCGTCCCCTGTCGCAGCTGCCCGGCCACCACGGCGCCCGGCGACCGCTCGAACGCGGCGTACTCGGTGGAGAGGTCCCCGCCGATGGTGGCGCGCTCTCCCAGGCTCAACGCGCCGCCGTAGGCGTGCACGTCACCCGTGACCGTCCCGTCCAGGGCGGTGGTGCCGCCGATGGCCACCAGCTGCCCGTCCAACGTGCCGCCCGTCGCGATCGCGACGGAGGCTCCGACGACGTTCAGGTCGCCGTGGAGCGTGGTGCCGGCGGGCAGGGTGTAGCTGCCTCCGACGATGAGGCCCGGCGCGGGGCGTATCTCGTTCGCCGCGTCCTGGCTCTGCGCCGTAGCGACGCCGCCCAGCGCCAGCACGGCCGTGAGCAGCGCGCGCGTGAACGCAGCGCACCTCACGACCGCGCGTGATGCGTCGCGCTCAGCGACGCTCGAAGCCTCTCCCATGTCCGCATCCTTCCCGATGGCCACGCGAGCGCGCGGGCATCGACCCTGGATAGCGGATGCGGCGCCGGCGGCGGGTCCGTGGCTTTCCTACCGTGGCGTCGGGCGAAGTCGGACGCGTGGGCGGGGCGCAGGGTGCGGCGCGTCGCGGCCGCGGTGGCGGCGCGCCATGCGACGCGTGCGGGCGCTCGCGCGTGCGCGCCCGCCCCCGCCTCCGGCGACCGGGCGGGTCGCCTCAGGAGAGCCGCGTGTGCAGCTTCACCCAACCCGGCGCGATCGGCGTGACGGTGACCACCTCGCCAGGATCGAGGCAGCGATTGACCCTCATGTCGTGGTCGTCCTGGATGGTGATGGTGTCGCCGGAGAGCAGCTCGATGACGTTGTGGCAGTGGCTGAGGCCTTGCGCGTCGGGGGTGCAGTCGGTGTCGGTACGGACCGTGCCGAGCGTGGCCTGGCGCGGAGTGGCGCCCTCGATGAGGGGCGCGTAGTAGCGGCCGTCCTCCCCGTTGTGCTGCCAGGAGGCGAGGTCGGTGATGAAGGCGGGGATGCCGCCGGCGGCGAGCGCCGCGCCGTCCTGGCTGCCGTTCGCCTGTGCGGGCGCCGACGGCCAGAGAACGGCTGCGGCGGCAAGCGCGACGATGCCGGCCAGGGTGGCGGTGACGATCCAGGGCTTCTTCATGCTGCGTTCCTCCAAGGGTGGCGCGCCCAACCGCTCGCCCGCATTACCTACCCCCGGGGGGGTGGGAGTGGCTCCATGCTAACAGACGCAGCCGACCCCGAGCAGGGGGCGCGCCATCGGCCCCGAGGACCGCCCTTCGCGGCCGTCTCGCGGGCCATATCCCCGGGGGCTTCATACGACCTGAACACTCCGCCCCTACCCTCGAGACGGTCGACGGGGGCGGTCCGGCCGCCCGACCGGCCCACCGCCCCCGCGCCTCCACACCGCCACCTCCGACCGCCTCGACGGTCGAGAAGAAGGGAACTCGATGATGATGGGATTCGGAAGCGGACTCGGCATGACCGGCTTCGGCATGGGCTTCGGCGGCATCGGGGGCCTGCTCGTCCTCGTCCTCCTGATCGCCGGCGGCGTGTACCTGTGGCGCGCGCTCGAACGGCGCGACGCGACGCGCACCCCGACCCCGCCGCGGCAGGAGGACAGCGCCCTCCAGGTGCTGCGCGAGCGCTACGCTCGCGGCGAGATCGACCACGAGGAGTACACGCGCCGCAAGGCAGGCCTCGCATGAGCCGCGGCCGCCACGCCGCCATCCTGGCCGCGCTCTTCCTCACCGCCGCCACGCCCGGCACCTACTACTACGTCTGCCAGGTCCCCGGCCACGCCCAGGACGGCATGTACGGCAAGATCGTCATCGACTGACGCGACCCCTTCCGGGCCGCGTCCGCCCCTCGAGGCGATCTCGGGGGGCGTCTGAGTGTCTGGCGGCCGCGCATGGTGGCGGAAGCGCGTGGTGGCGGAAGCACGTGGTGGCGGAAGCGCGTCGGGGCCTGAGCCGGACCGAGCGCGACCGCCGAGACGGCCTGGAGGCCGACGATTGTGTCGTGGGACTCTCCGGACCCGCATCGCATCGCCAACGCTTGGGTTCACGTATTGGGCTGACGGACATCGCGAACCCGGCACCCGAACAGGTGGTCACAGCGGCACCTTAGCCGTAGACTCATAGCGAGTTGTCACCCTGACAGTTGGCTGTACCTCTTGGAGGATCGCGATGGGAATCGCGTCAGCACAGGGCAAGAGTCGGCGTGACGTTCACCTCATGGTCGTCGACACGATGGCAGATTGGGAAGCCGCGTTTGCCGTCGCTCACATCAACAGACCGGCACCCGGCATGCACTCTCGATACCGGATTCGAACCGTGGGCCTTGCGGGGAAGCCCATCCGGTCCATGGGGGGCATGGCCGTCGCACCCGATCTGGACCTGTCTGAGCTGGCCCCCGAGGATAGCGCCATGCTGATCTTGCCCGGCGCCGACCTCTGGCAAGACGCCGTCACCGACCCGGCGCTGGCCAAGGCGCGAGACTTCGTCGATGCCGGCGTTCCCGTCGCCGCGATCTGCGGCGCGACGTTCGGCCTCGCACGTGCCGGGCTTCTCGACGACCGCCGGCACACGAGCAATGACCCCCACTGGCTCGCCACCAGCGGCTATGGTGGAGGCTCACGCTACGTTCAAGAGCCGGCCGTCGAGGACCGTGGCGTCATCACCGCGTCGGTGACGGCCTCACTGGAGTTCGCTCGGCTCATCCTAGCCCGGCTCGAGGTCTTTCCCGACAGGGCGCTCGACGCCTGGTACAGGCTCTACAAGACCGGGAGCGCGGCCTGCTACCTCGAGTTCATGGACGCACTTGGGCATGGTGTCCAGGCGTAGATCGCCGGGCGGCGTCCTCACGGATCTCGAGCGAGGGAAGCGGGCTGACGGCGGCCGGCCGGCCCCACACACGCGATCACCCGCATCGCCGGCGACATGAGACGCGCAGGGCGGCCTCAGCCGCGGCAGCTCGCAGCTCAGAGACTGTCTGCGCAGCGCATCACGGGCAGCGCCTTCTCGGCCGCGCCTGACGTCGTCGAGTGGCTCGGCGCAGTGCAGGCCCAGGACGCCTCCGCGGCGAAGTGGGCTGTGGGGCTCCGAATGCCGGTCGGTACGGCCAAAGACGCGACCATCGAAGGAGCCATTGCGAGCGGTAGCATCCTTCGCACCCACGTGATGCGTGGCACCTGGCACTTCGTCTCGCCGAAGGACCTGAGGTGGATGCTGGACCTGGTCGCACCCAGGTTGATCGCCCGTTCCGCGGGCCGATACCGGCAACTTGGACTCGATGCAGCCACCTTCGCGCGCTGCGCTAGGATCCTCGAGAAGACCCTCGACGGAGGTCATGCGCTCACGCGTGACGAGATCGGCGCGACCCTCGGGCATTCGGGTGTCTCCGCGGACGGCCCCCGCCTCGCTCACCTGCTCGTGCGGGCGGAGCTCGACGGCATCATCTGCAGCGGCCCTCCACGCGGACGCCACCACACGTATGTTCTCCTCGGGCATCGAGCACCGCTTCGAGCGCCACGACCAAGAGGGGAAGCGGTCGCCGAGTTGGCCCGCCGTTATTTCCGCAGCCGGGGCCCGGCATCGTTGCGAGACTTCGTTTGGTGGTCAGGGCTCACTACCAGGGAGGCGCGAGCGGGCCTGATGGCTATCGAGTCTCGTCTGGTGGCGGACGTCGTGAATGGCGAGACGCTCTGGTGGTCCAATGAAGCGCCGGCGACCGCCGGATCTATCTGCGTGCACTTGCTGCCGGCGTTCGACGAGTACGTGCTTGCCTACCGTGACCGGACGGCAGTTCTCGACGCCGAGCACGCCGAACGGCTGAACGCCGGCGGTGGCATGGTCGCACCCGTGATCGTCATTGATGGACGCGTCGCTGGCATATGGCGGCGGACGGCGCTCCGTGTCGGCTCGGTCTCGTTGAAGGCGGATCTGTTCGCGCCCATGGGCGATGGGGAGCGACTGGCCCTCGACGGTGCCGCTCAGCGGTATGCCGAGTTTCTCCAGCGCGACGCGCATGTCGAAGTCGTCGCGGCCGCTTGACGGCGTTCATCGTCGCCTCAACGATGAGTTGCGTCGGCAGCGTCACGGCTCCGGCTCGCCCGATCGTCGTGGGAAGCTGGCGCACCCCCCGCAGGCGATATCTCCCTTGTACGTTCGGAGTTGGTGATGGAAATCGCGGCGCGCCCATCAAGGACGTGACACCTCGAGTTGTGTGGGCTCTGGAAGGGCGGCGGGGTCGAGTAGGACCGGCCCCCAGTCTGGCGACGACGCGCGATCCCAGACCAAAGAACGTCGTCCAGGTCAGGCTTAAGGCGAATTCCACCTGATACGTGACTTGCATCCCCGCATAGCGCCGACCGTGAGATCATCTGGGCACTGTTTGAAGGCGTCAGTCGGCAAGTTCCACGAGGAACATCCAAGGCGGCGGTTCACTGTGCTGCCAGCAGGCACGACTCCTCGGGCCCAGAATCCACGACAATATTGTCAATCTCCTGGCCGTACCCTGCAATACGGTTCGCGAGTCGGCTCTCGCGAGAACGCCGGATCGCTCGCGAGGCCCAGTTCTGGATGGTGGGCCCTGCTGGACTTGAACCAGCGACCAATCGATTATGAGTCGACTGCTCTGACCGACTGAGCTAAGGGCCCGCGCGTCGTCGATTGTAGCGCGCCCCGTTCGCGGCCGCCGCGGCCTCTACCCCGCCCTCCACCTTCCCGCCACGCCAACCGTCACGGCGGGCCCCATGGACCGGGGTTAGCCTGTCGTGAACGCAAGCAAGCGCTCGCACCGCGCGCAGCGGCCGAGCGGCGACGGAGGAGGGCGCAGCCGTGCGGCCGGGTACGGAGGCCGCGTGGACCCGGAGGGGGTCGGCTCGACGTCCTCGGGCGACCTCACGAAGGCACTCTGGGAGGCGGGCATGAACTCGGGTGCGACGATCCGCGCGGTGGCGGCGCTCGTCGCGCTGACGCTGTTGTTGGGAGGGTGCGGCGACAGCGTCGACCCCGCGCTCTCCGCCACCGTTCGCGCCGACAGCCCCGTCGGCCGGGCCCTCTCGCAGGCACGCAACGTGCTGGCCGCCGCGGTGGCGGGCACCGGGGCAGCCACGCTGGCCTCGTTCCCCGGTCTGCCGCCCGCGCCCGCCGGCGCGTTGCCTCGGGGCCGTTACGACTGGGACGCGACGGCCGCCGCCTGGACGAGGACGTCCGACTCTCAGGACCTGGCGCTCACGTGGCCCTCCGGGGGCACGCACGGGCACATGGCGACGCTGACGATCGATTGGGCGGCGGGCGGGTCGACGCTGCAGGTCGGCGGCGCGCAGGGAGCCAAGCGCTCGGTCCCATCCGACGCGAGCGCCTCTCTCGCCGTCGACGGCCAGGAGCGCGGCGCCGTGCGCGTCGAGCTCGGCTGGCACGCCACCCCGTGCGGCATCGTCGCGCAGCCCGATCAGGTCCGCGCCGGCGGCGGGCTCGCGGCGGCCGGAACGGCCCTTCGCCTGCGCGAAGCGACCCTGGCGGTCACGGGCTCGGACAGCGCCGTCACCATCACCACCACGGGGGCGCTGGCGACCGCATCGGGTGGCGCGAGAGCATCCCTGTCCTGGACGGTGACGCTTCACGGCAGCGTGTTCCGGGACCCCGCGACCTGCCTGCCGACCGGGCTCACCGTCGGCGGAGGCCTGGTGAAGCTCACGCTCGCGAGCGCGGGTCACGACGTGGAGCTCTCCACCGCCTTCTCCAACGTGGCCCGCAACAACGCCGGGCAGCTCCAGTCCGCCAGTCTCTCCGGCGGCCACGTCAGTATCGACGGCGCGCAGGCATTCAGCTTCCACGGCACGCTCGACGACGCCAACCACGACGGCGTCCCCGGGGAGCACGTCACGCTGGTCACGGAGGGCGGGGGCCACATGGCGGGCGACCGCTTCCTGGCGCGCAACGCCCGCGGCCTGCTGGAGGCGGTCGGCGCGCTCGCCACCCTGGGCCGGTGATGGCCCGCGGCGGTGCCGGCTCCGGCTAGGCTGGAGCCATGACCGAACCGGACGCGTTCCAGGGCTTCCAGCGCGAGGCCGTCTCCTTCTTCGAGGGCCTCGCGGCCGACAACAGCAGGGCCTACTGGGAAGCGCACCGCGACGTCTACGAGCGGCACGTGCGCGCGCCGATGGAGGCCCTGGCGCGCTCGCTGGAAGGGCTCTTCGGCAGCGCCCACCTGTACCGGCCGTACCGCGACCTGCGCTTCACCAAGGACAAGCGCCCGTACAAGGAGCAGGTGGCGGTGTCGTTCGGCGGGCGCGGGCCGCGCTCGGTCGGGGGCAGGCACGTCCACCTCGACACGAGCGGGCTCTTCGTGGCCGCCGGCGCCTACCGCCTGGAAGGCGACACGCTCGCGGCGTACCGGCGGGCGGTCGCCGTGGACGGCCCGGGCGAGGCGCTGCGGCGGATCGTAGCGGAGCTCGAGCAGGCGGGGTACGAGATCCACGGCGAGCAGCTCAAGCGCAGCCCGCAGGGTTTCGCCGCCGACCACCCCCGCGTCGCCCTGCTCCGCCGCAAGGGGGTGGCGGCCGTGCGCAGCTGGCGGCTCGAGCCGTGGCTGTTCACCCCCGAGGCCGGGGACCGGATCGTGCGCGCGCTGGCCGGCGCCGAGCCGCTGGTGGCGTGGCTGCGGGCCCACCTGGCATGAGCCCGCCCCGCTCGCGTCCCCCGGGTGCGGGGCGGGATCCGGACACGGTGAGCCCTGCGCGCTCGGCGCCGCGGGCGCCGGGCGAGGCGACGCTCGGCCTGCCGTACCATCGCAGCAGGTCCCGCGGCCGAGGCGGCGGCGGGGCCGGCGGAGGAGGACGACGTGGCACGCTCCATCACGACCCAGTTGATGTTCCAAGGGCGGAACGCCGAGGAGGCGATGCGCTTCTACGTGTCGCTCTTCGAGGACGCGGCGGTCGCCAGCCTGGAGCGCTTCGGCCCCGAGGACCCCGAGCGCGAAGGCACCGTCAAGCGCGCGACGTTCGTGCTGGCGGGCACCACCTTCGCGTGCACCGACAGCCCCCCGGTGCACGACTTCACCTTCACGCCATCGATGTCCCTCTTCGTCGAGTGCGGCAGCGCGGAGGAGCTCGACCGTCTGTGCGAGGCGCTCAGCGAGGACGGCAACACCTTCATGCCGGTGGCGGACTACGGCTTCAGCCGCCGGTTCGCGTGGGTGGGCGACCGCTTCGGCGTGTCGTGGCAGCTCAACCTCGCCTGACGGGACCTCACGCGCAGAACGCCGTCGCGATGCCCGTGAGGATGCGCTGCAGGGCATCGACGCTGGCGAGCTCCACGTGCTCGTCCGCGGCGTGCAAGCCCTCCCCCTTGGGCCCGAGCACCAGCGCGGGGATGCCGGCCGCCTGCAGGAGGGCGGCGTCGGTCCAGTAGGGCGCGCCGGCGACCACGGGCTCGCGCCCCAGCACCCGCGCAGCATGCTCGCGCGCCAGGGCCACGATGGGCTCGGCGGCGCCCACCTCGAAGGGCTCGCGCAGCAGCGCCAGCTCGGCGGCGGCGTCGAAGCCGGACACGCCCTCGCCGGCGCGCTCCAGCATCCGGGCCACCTCGGCCTCGACCGCCTCACGGCTCTCGCCGGGCAGGGTCCGGCGCTCGTAGCTGAGCAAGCAGGCGGCCGGCGTTACGAACAGCTCCTCCCCGCCCTGCACCCGCACGGCCTGGGCGCTCCCGTGGCCGGCGAGCGCGTGCGGCTCGCGCCCGGACAGCTCGGCGTGAAGGCGGTCGATCTCGGCCAGCACGCGCCCCATGTGCGCCACGGCGTTCACGCCGCGCTGCGGCTGCGAGGTGTGCGATGCGACGCCGCGCGTGCGGACGTCGTACACGGCGAAGCCGCGGTGCGCGAGGTGGAGCTCCAGGTTGCTGGGCTCGGCCACGACCGCCGCGTCGGCCGAGACCTCCTCCAGCACCGCCGCGGTGCCGATGGAGGCGTGCTCCTCGTCGGCGACGGCGCTCAGCACCACGTCCCCGCGCACCCCCGCGGCGGCCGCGCCCTCCAGCGCGGCCATGCACGCGGCCAGGCCGGACTTCATGTCGAGCGCGCCGCGGGCGTACAGGCGGCCGCCCTCGATACGGGGCTCGAAGGGCGCGTCCATGCCTAGGACGCCGACGGTGTCGAGGTGCGCGTTGAGCATCAGGATGCGGCCCCCGCCCCCGCCCCGCGCGGTCACGACCACGCTGGGGCGGCCCGCCACGGGCTCGAGCCGCCTGGCCTCGAAGCCGCGCGCCGCCGCCCACGCCTCCACGAAGCGGGCGATGCCGTCCTCGCCGGCCGCACCCTCCACCAGGGCCGGGTTGACCGAGTCGATGCGGACCAGCTCGGAGAGGAGCGCCCGCGCGCCGTCGGGGCGCGCCGGGCCCCCGTCGCCGTTGCGATCACCGTGGTCGTGCATGCCCGAGCCTACCCGACGGGGGGCAGACGCTCCCGGAAGCGCGAGCCCGGCCCCGCCGGCGCGCCAGCGGTACCCACCGCCATGCCGCCGCCGGAAGCCGCGCCGGGCGCGCCGCGTAGCCGGGCCTCCAGCGGCCGGGCGCAAGGGACGTATAATCCGGAACTGGCCGCGGCGACCCGAGACGCCGCGACCCGGACTGACGGCCCCGGCCGGGCGCGCTGCGCGTCCGGGGCCAGGAAGCAGTGAGGTGAGGCGAACGGTGGCGAAGGAACCCATCTACCTGACACCGAAGGGTCTGGACAAGATCAAGGAGGAGTTGCGTTACCTCAAGGAGGACAAGCGCGAGGAGCTCTCCAACTACATGGGGGCGGCGCTCGCCGACGGAGACCTCCGCGAGAGCGCGGCCTACGACGAGGCGCGCATGCTGCAGAGCGCCAACGAGATGCGCATCGCCGACCTCGAGGAGATCCTCGACCGCGCGGTGGTCGTGGAGGCCGGTTCGGGCGAGGATATGAGCGCCAGGCTGGGCGCGAGCCTCGAGTTGGAGGACACGGCCGGCAAGCGCATCACCTTCCACCTGGTCGGCACGCACGAGGCGGACGTCCTCGACAACAAGATCTCCGACGAGTCCCCGCTGGGCCAGAACCTGCTCGGCAAGAAGCCCGGCGACGAGGTCGAGCTGCCGCTCGGCTCGAACACGGTCAACTACAAGGTGGTGTCGGTCTTCTTCGAGTAGCCCGACGCGCGCCCCGCCGGCACGCGGCGGGGCCGGTGCGCGCCGTCTGAAGCCGTCTTCATCGGGCGTCACGCTTCTCAGTGCCGGCGGTTGGTAGATTCTGGTGTGGCGAGAGTGGCGCTGATCGGCCTGGGGGTGGTGGTGGCGGTGCTGTTGCTCGTCACGCAGCTGCCGCAGCACCGGCGGACGACGCCCGGCTCCACGATCACCCTTTCGAGCGCCGACGTCACCCTCTACCCGCAGGCCGACCCGCACGCGGTGTGGGCGTTCCAGGCGCCGACGGTGCGCTTCGATCCGGACCTGCGCGAGACGACGCTGCTCGACATCCAGAACGGCAAGCGCGAGGTCGCCGGCAAGACCGACTTCACGCTGGCATCGAACAAGGTCGTCATCGGCAGCAACGACAACCTGCGCGGTGACCACATCGTCGCCCACCTGCTCTCCGAGGACGTCACCCTCGACATGGTCGCCAAGGGCGGGCGCCAGGTGCTCATCGACCAGCAGAAGGGTCGGTTCGAGGTCCCCCACGTGACCGTGACCGACCCCCAGGACAACACCATCGTGTTCGAGGACATGCGCATCGGCTTCGATTTCACGACCTTCCAGGCGGGCGGCCCCGGCACCGTCGGCTACGGGACGTTCGTGGTCTCGCCGCCCGGGAAGGAGTCCCCGTGAGGGCACCCAGAGCCAGGCGTCTGCTGTACATCATGCTCCTGGCCGCGCTGTGCGCGGTCGTTTCGGCCCAGGAGCAGAGCGCACCTCCGCCGGACGGCTCCGCGGCCGCGACCGACCAGGCGGCGGGACCCAGCCAGACCAACGCGCAGCGCGTCATCACCATCGACGACAGCGGCGGGACCCAGTCGGGCAACCTGCGCTACGGCCCGATCGACTACAAGAACCCCGACCCCTTCGGCCTCAAGGCGACCGTATCGACGCTCACGATCTTCGGGCACCATGCGGTGCTCGAGGCGCCCGCCAACACCTCCATCTTCAAGGGCGGCCAGCGCACCGCCACCTTCGACGGCGGGGTGAAGGTCGTGAGGGACCGCCTCACCGCCATCGGGCCCAGCCTCGCGTACAGCGAGGCCACCGGCCTGGGCACGCTCCGGGGCGGCGTCGACATCACCGTGGCGCCCACCAAGGACGGCCAGGCGCCCGTGAAGATCAAGGCCCAGCAGGTGGCGTTCGAGGTGGACACCGACAAGTCCACCAGCACCGGCGGGGTGTCGCTCGTCAACGGCAACCAGGCGGCGCAGGCGGGCAAGCTGGTCTACGAGGAGAAGCGCAGCCTCGGCCAGCTCACCGACCAGAGCGGCCAGGTGACCGTCACCCGCACGGCCGAGAACGGCAAGAAGCTCACCATCACCGCCGACGAGATCCGCGTCCTCACGGACGAGAACAAGCTCTACGCCACGGGCAACGTGACCGTCGTCGACGGCACCATCACCAGCAAGGGCGCCAGCGTGTTCTTCGACGACAGCAAGTCGGTGGCGGAGGTCCTCGGTGCGCCCGGCCAACCCGCCACCGCCGTGGACAGCAAGGACGGCTCATCGCTGCGCGCCGATCGCATCCGCCAGGACGTCAAGTACGACTACTTCGAGGCGATCGACGCTTCCGCCCCGAGCCAGTTCGACAAGTCGGCCTTCGACATGACGCCCAACGCGGGCGGCTGATGGCCGCGCCGGCGCCGGAGGGCGGCCGCGGTAGGCGCCGCGGCGCCACTGCGGCCGGCGCCGCCCGGGGGCGCGCCCGGCGTCCCCCCGCAGGCTCCGCGCGCCGGTGGGCCGCGGGCATGCTGCTGGCTACGGCCTGCCTCGCGCCCGCAGCGGCGGCGCAGACCGAGTCGCAGGTGACGCTGGAGCGCAAGAGCACCCCCATCGTGGTGACGCTCAAGGCGCAGTACGCAGACGGCGCGCGCTTCATCGGCAACAACCCCAACTGCGCCGAGGGCATCCGCCAGACGCTCCTCTACGGCCCCGACCCCGGCTACGTCGACACGCGTGTGGGCGACGACACGGAGCTTCGTTCCAACGTGGCGATCGTGCGCAGCCCCGAGGCGGGGGGAAGCGGCGCGGCACCCGCCGGGCCCGGATCGGGCGGCGGCTCCACGGGCCCGCAGTCGGGCGCGTCGGGCACCGGCACGGCAGGCACCGGCGCGTCGGGCAGCGATTCGGCGGGCACCGGCACGGCAGGCGGCGGCTCGGCAGGCAGCGGCTCGGCAGGCAGCGATTCTCCCCTCTCGGCCTCGCCCCCCGCCGGCGCGAGCTCCTCCAGCGCGAACCCCGCCAGCTCGAGCTCCGCGACCGCGAGCCCAACCGCCGCGAGCCCAACCGCCGCCAGCCCTGCCGCAGCGAGCCCTTCGAGCGCACCCCCCGCCACCGCGAACCCCGCCGAGCAGCAGACGCTCGAGCTCTTCGACGGCACCATCACCATCTCCCGCCCCGGCTGCATCGACACGCAGGACCGCGTCACCACGCCCAGCGTCACCCTCATCCAGGGGCGCACCACCGTCAAGGGAACGCGCTTCTTCCTCGACCAGGGTGAGGACGCCGGCAGCATGGACGGCCCCATCGTGCTCGACCGCGCCGCCAAGGGCGACTCCCCCGCGCTCAAGGCCACGGCCGACAGCATGACCTTCGACACCCAGACGCGTCACACCGTCCTGGACGGCAACGTTCGCGTCACCTCGGCCGACCGGACCACCACCGCCAGCACGCTCGAGCTCGACGAGAAGGCGGGCGTCGCCGTGCTCACCGGCTCGCCCGCCAGGAGCGTCAAGGGGCAGGACGTGCTCCAGGGCAACACCCTGCGCTACTACCTGAACAGCAACGACGTGGTGGTGCTCGGCAACGTCCAGGGCGACATCCAGATCAACTCGCCGTAGCTCCGCGCGGCTCCAGCCAGGCGAGCAGGGCGTCTTTGCCCTCGCCGATCCCCTTGTAGGCCAGCAGCGCCTCGTCCATGGACGCCACCGCGGCCGCCAGCGTGCTGCGCCGCTCCGCGCCGGTCAGCACGGCGGGCAACGGGGCCATGTAGACGCGGATGGTGAAGAGCGCGCGGCGGAGCTCGGGGAGCGGCATGACCGTCTGACGCTCCACGCGGAACCACAGCGCCTCGGGCGGAACGGCCGCCCGCAGGTCGGCGTGGCGGCGCGGGTTGCGGTCGAGGCGCGCGTCGGGAGCGAGGCTCCACACGTAGCGCACGAACGGCCCCTTGGACACCATGGCGCGCACCACCTGCGGCGCCGCCCGCTGCAGCACGCGGCCGTGCGGGACGGGGGCGTGCAGCGCCGCGAAGTCGGCGCCGGCGCGGGACGCCGGGTCCCAGCCGCTGGGGAAGCAGACGTGCAGCAGCTCCGCATGCCCCGCGGGGCCGGCCTCCGGCCCCGCTCCCGGAGCGTCCGCGCGCACGATCACCAGGTCCTCCTGCACGGCCAGCGCCAGCGCGTCGGCGAGGCGCTCCAGCGGCGGAAGCTGCGCCAGGTGCGCCAGGGCGCGCGCCCCGAGCGCACGCAGCGCCGGCGGCCGCGGTCCCTCGCCGGGAGCCGTGCCGGCGGCGGACGCGTCCAGCCCCTCGCGGTCGAGGACCACCCCCAGCAGCGGGAAGCGCAAGGTGCGCGCGTCGACGGCGACGGGCACGGGTCCCGCGCCACCCCGCGAGGCGGCGTCCTCGGCGAGCGCTTCAGCCACGCGGACGAGCGCGCCCTCGACACCGTCCGGCTCGGCGTCGGGCGACAGCACGCGGCAGCCCGCCGGGTCGGCGCCGAGCAGGCGCAGCTTCTCGTCGAAGTACGCGGGGTAGCGGGCGTCCAAGCGCAGGTAGCCGCGGTCGCCCTCCGGCCAGCGGTGCATGTCCGGCCGGATGCGGAACACCGGCGCGACCGGGAAGGGGACGCGTTCGTCGGGTAGGGTCACGCGCTCGGGCGGGGCGACGGTCGCCGACCCCGCGGTGGGGCGGTCAGGCCTTGGGCAGGTTGAGGATGAGCAACCCCGACTCCAGGTGGGCCGTGGCGGCCTCGCGGTCGACCTCGCCGGGGAGCGTCACGGTGCGCTGGAAGGGGCCGTTCGGACGCTCGCTGAAGACGATGCCGGTCTCGTCGGGCAGGTTCTCGCGGATGCCGGCGACGACCACGTCGTGGCCCTGCAGGGCGATCTCCAGGCTGGACTGCGGGACGCCGGGCACTTCGACGAGCAGCTGGTAGGCGTCGCCCACGTCCAGGAGGTCCACGCGCGGCAACACGCCGTCCCCCGAGGCTCCGGCGTTGGTGAGCGCCTCGATGCGGTCACGGACGGCAAGCAGCTCCTCGATATCGCCCGCCGTGCCGAACTTCTCGATCTCCATGGCGCGAGTTTAGCACCCGCGTTTGGGCCGTCTGTTAGCGTGGGTACGTGGCCTCAGCGGCCGTGCTCATCCCCGTCCTCGGTGGCCCCACGGCTTCCGGGAAGAGTTCCGTGGCGCTGGCCCTGGCCGGCGAGATGGGCCTCGAGATCGTCGCGGCCGACGCCATGCAGGTCTACCGCGGCATGGACATCGGCACGGCGAAGCCCACCCCCGAACAGCGCGCGCGCGTGCCCCACCACCTCCTCGACCTGGTCGACCCGTGGGACGACTACGACCTCGCCACGTTCCAGTCCGACGCCACGACCGCCATCGCCGCCATCGAGGACCGGGGGCACCGGGCGCTGCTGGTGGGAGG
>Ga0102953_1001173_pt1 | contig 16876 bp, 15 predicted proteins | sample SalPon2A_C_D2_MG_FD_78509 | JGI IMG/M metagenome (GOLD analysis project Ga0102953, IMG submission 78509) | Soil microbial communities from South San Francisco under conditions of wetland restoration - Salt Pond MetaG R2A_C_D2_MG | ecosystem: Environmental > Terrestrial > Soil > Wetlands | place... | reverse complement strand
GGGGAGGGTTATTGGACATGGACACGCCGTAGCGTGTCCCTACAAAGCTTTCCCCTGGGAATGATGGTTCGCCGTAGGGCCACGGTATGCCGTGGCCGGAATCCATACAAAAACCGTCATCCGAAATTATACCAATCAGATGGGAAGGTGATTCGGACACGCCGTAGCGTGTCCCTACAAAGCTTTCCCCGGGATTGTTGGTTCGCCGTAGGGCCACGGTATGCCGTGCCCGGAATCCAAACCCTAAATTCCATCCTGAATGTTATGAATCATCCGCTCAAAATTTAAACCTTTTCCAATTTTTGCATTCTAACACGCATTAACAAAATAATTTACTAACTCACCTAAATGTAGGAACAATGAAAAAACTTCTCGTCGTAATCGCAATGGCAGTGGTCACAATGGCCGCTTCTGCCCAACCCAATTTTTCCGGTAGCTGGAAATTAAACACCTCAAAAAGTAAGTTGAATGATCAATGGACCATGGCTCCCAAGTCGATCGACATCAACCAGTCGGACAACCAATTGGGGGTTGACAAGCACGTGAGCTTCCAGGACAATGACTTCACCATCAGCGACAAATTTACGCTGGATGGCAAGGAATGCATCAACAAAGGCTGGCGTGACACGGAGAAAAAATCGAAAGCCAACTGGTCGGATGACAAAAAATCGTTGACAATTGATTCAACGCTGCCGATGCGGGATGGCGGTGACATGACCATCAAGGAAACCTACCAGATGGACGATAAAACGCTGGTGCTGGTGAGCCACGTTTCATCGTCGTATGGCGAGGTTGAAGAACGCATGGTCTATGACAAGCAATAAATAGCGTAGCCAATGATAGATCAATTTGAACGTCATTGCGAGCGCAGCGAAGCAATCTGTTCGGTATTTCGAACGGATTGCTTCGTCGTACCTCCTCTCAATGACGTTTCTTCATTTATCCAGTCTAAGAATGGATAGAAAAGTCGTTGAAAAGAAACTGACAAAACATAGTTTTTAAGATGTGGGATTATCTATATTTGCTTCGATTAAAATCGACAGAAACTTCATCGACAACAAGCTATGAAACAATTGATCATCTCCGCGATTTTTATTGTGATCGCGACCCTTTCGGGCTATTCCCAGGATCGGATTATCACCTGGAACAATGACACAATCACTTGTACAATCTTAAGTACGGCTGGCCATTACATTCGTTTTCAAACTGAAGACAACGGCGTAATCAAAAAAGGCCGGATGAACCGGTCGTTGGCCAAAAAGGTCATTCTCTCGGAAGAAAGCCTGACGGCAGACAGTCCGAAATCAAGTCCCAACCGACTTCGGATCAGCCTCGAAAGTGGTAGTGGCCTGTTAATCGGCAGCGATGAAAACGGAAGGAATTCGCTGGTCCAAATGGGCTTGACACAAGCACAGGCGGACGACTACTACAATCAGGTTGAAGTTGGCTGGGAGGCCAAGGCTCGTGCGCACTATTTCATCACCGACGAGGCGGCGTTGGGCTTGACTTTTCGTCACTTCAACTCCAATGCCGAATCCTTCGTGACCCTCGATCCCCAGGATGGGAACAACCTCTATCATGGCCTGATGTCGGACGATATGTACGTGAATTTTGTTGGTGCTTCGTTCCTCTACCTCCATAAGCTGACGATGAATGGCAAGCTGCGTTTTTCAGCCACCATTGATGCCGGCCTCACCTTGTACCGTGATGAGACGACAGTACTGGAATCAAGCTTCCTGCTCACTGGGAAAGCCTATGGCTCTTCGGCAGATTTTGGACTGGAGTATTTTGTCCTGCGTCATGTGTCGCTGGGGCTGGATGCCAACCTCTTTTTGTCCACCATCCACAAGGTGACCTACAAAGATGCCAGCACAACAACCACCCAAAAGCTGGACAATGACAATCTGCAAGGGCTTTCCAGCCTGGATCTTTTACTCGGCTTAAAAATTTACTTATAAACGAAGTAACTATGAAAACCCATTTGCTGATTCTTGTATTAGCCATTTCGTTGCTCGGACTTTTTTCATGCAACAACGATTTTCTGAACCAGAATTCCCCGGCGCTGTACACCCTAGACACGCCATTGGAAATTTCATCTCAATATCCCACCAACTCCATTACACTGCATATTCCGAATGCCGACAATGAAAATTATTACATCCGCACGCAGCCCAAATGGTTGGATCTGTCGCCCCTGCAAGGCACATTCAAGGATGGCAAAATCAGCCTGCTGTACACGTTCCAGGATCCCGGATTTCAAATGGGGCAAGGGTATTATTCGGCCAACCTGACCGTTGTCGTTGAGCATGTTGGCTATTTTCAGCTTGAAGTGAGGTATGGAGATTTTGGAGATCCGACAAACCCAACAGACACGACAGGCACGACGCCGGGCGGTAATGAGCCGAACGTAGACGAAGGAACCTACCTGGATTTGCAGGGAACGGTGATTGATGCAGCCTACGACAAATCCAGCGACCAACTTGTAATTGCCACTGAAAGCCCCAATCAACTGGTGTTGGTCAATACAAGCGCCTGGACAAAATCGTCGATTCCGTTGGACTACACGCCGAAATGCATCGATTTGTCCAACGACGGGAAGATTTATGTGGGTTACACCATTGCCAGGCTTTCGGAATTTGATCTCGCCACACAGACGTCGTTGCAGGAGTTCGACCTCGATTTTGTGCCCTTTGATGTGGCGGCCGGAAACAACGGCTGGTTGTACCTGGCACCCGGCGGACAAAACCACCAGAGCCTGCACTGCCTCAACCTGTCTACCGGAGAAATGTTTATTCATAATGACGATGCCCAATACGAATTTTATGCGAACACCATCATCAAAAAGCTGAAAGGCAAACCGGTGCTGGCGGCCACACGAACGGAGTTATCGCCAAATGGGTTGCTCCTGTTCGATATCAGCAAAGGCATGCCCAACGATACCATTGACTATTGGCATGCAAGTTTTGAGCATCTGTGGCCGTTTAGCGGCGGCAAGTTGTTCCTGGGAGGGTTTAACGGTGAAGTTTATTTCATGCCGGACTATGAAGCGAGCACGGAGATCAAACTTCAACTGAACACTTACGGGCAACTAAGCTATGTCAGGCCGTACCCTATAGACATGGATGACTGCGACACCATCCATTCTCTATTTGTGGCTGAAGGTAATTCCTACTTCGACGATACCTATCAGCAAAAAGCCGGCTACATTGAGCAGTTTGATGCGACCAGCCTGGCACTGCAGCACACCTACCGACCATCACCCCTGGTGATCGATCAAAATGGCACTTCGGTAGAAGCCTACCAGCAGGTGCGGTTTGTGTTTACCAATAACGCCGGCACGAAGTTGTATGCGGTCCGGCGCATTGCTCCCGACTTCAATATTAACCAGTGGTCGGTGGAACAGATCGATATTCAATAGTAAGCCATTCAAAAAAGAAACTATTTACAATCAATTCGGAATGAAAATCAGCTTCTTCATCAAAGGTTGGAGAGCTGATTTTTTTTTGCGAAATCGGCGCAGATTTCAGCCTGTGCAGGGATGAAGAATAAGAGGCTTGCTCAAAGTGCTTTCTCCCCTTTTTAAAAGGGGAGACGTCGATTGTTTACGATTGACAGAGGGGTTTGTATGTTGGAGATGAAATAGCTGGCAGATTTCGGCATCTGCAGGAATGGCATCGGTCTGTTGCAGGGAACTTATAGGGTCACAATACGTCGTGACCGGGAACTATTCCCCAGCTTGAAGCGCAATCCCTTAATGTGTTTAACTGTTTGCCACGTTTTCCTGTGCGGTGCTTGCATTGTTTTCCCATTTCAATTAGTTTGGTGGATGCACCTTTTCCCCATCACCATTGCTAACCCCGGGTTGACACCCGCGGCTATTGTTGTTAAACCCCTCCGGGGTTTCGATTTTAAAATTTTCCAGTTTTTCAATCGGAGGCATGCCAATAGATTCGGACAGATCACTTCGCTACGCTCGTGATGACGTGCAATAAAAGGACTGGAAGCTGGCTCGAAGCATTCTCTACCTTTTTCAAAGGGGAGACGTCGATTGTTTACAATCGGCAGTGGGGTTTGTAATTTGGAATTAAAATAGCTGGCAGATCCCTGCCTGCGCAGGGATGAGATGCGCCCGAAGCTGGCTCAACTAAAAACCTGACAGCGTATAAAAAAACCAGCCAGCTAATCAATCATTTTGCCATTCACCTCAACATTTTTCAGAATCAGACCATCGAACATGTCTTTTTTCAGCTCTCCGTGTTTGGCCTTGATTTTGACATTCTCAAAGGTGAAGTTTTTCAGCAAATCGTATTTGGTCACGTTGATATCTGCAAAAATATCACAGGTCAAGTCGATGTTGCGCAATGTGACATGATTGGCTTGCGAAAGTGGCGGTTCCTTCTCCCCTTTCAAGTCAAAAAACTGGGTCCATGGCTTGGCGTAGATCAGGCGATCAGCCTTCCCGGTGATATTCTCCACCGTGATGTATTCGTACAATTGTGGGGTGTCCGGGCGGTTTTTCAGCCATAGTACGCGTGATGGTCCGTCTACGGTGCAGTTGCGAACAAGGATATTACGATCGTGCAACGACTCACTTCCGCAGGTTACTGCCGAATGACAAAAGCCAAAGGTGCAGTTTTGAATGATGATGTTTTTGTTGGGCCCGTTGTTCGGATCATTGTTAGCCTGTGGTCCTTTTCCGCCTTTCATGGCCACGGCATCGTCGTTCACCTCCATGTAACAACCGTTGACCAGCACGTTGGAGCAGGCATCAATATCAATGGCATCAGTACTTGGCGCTTTTACCGGTTTCACAGGCGAAAAGATGTGCAGATCAAGCGCTTTAACATGGTTGCACTTGTAAAGGTGAGTGGTCCAAAAACCGGAGTTGTGCAGGCGTACGTCCTGCAATTGTACGTTGTCACTATGCTGGACAAAAACCAGTCGTGGACGCGACACTTCCAGGTTGGTGCACTTTGGATTTTCAGCCCGTCTTCTCCAAAACGCTTTCCAATATTTCAGACCATTTCCGTCAATGGTTCCATGTCCGGTAATGGTAAACCCATCCACATGATAGGCATTGACCACTGCCGGGAAATAATCCAGGTTGTGGCCTTCCATACGTGATGGCATTTTTGGGAAATTGATGATGGTATCTGATCCCAGCAGTACAGCGCCTTTGCGAACATGTAGGTGGGTATGCGGTTTAAAAAACAAGGCACCGGTCAGAAATTTTCCTTCAGGAATAATGACCACGCCACCACCACGCTTGGCCGCTTCATCTATGGTTTTTTGGATGGCTTCCGTGTTCAGTGTTTTACCATCGCCCACTGCCCCAAAATCAGTCACCACGAGTTGTGCTCCCAAGGTATCGGGATTTATTTTTAAAGTATCATTAAACCAAGCCGGGATTATAGTCCCGTCTGGAAATTGATCAGCTACTTTGTTCTGAGTTGGTTGATTATTGCAAGAAATCAGTTGGAGCATGACGATACATGCAGCAAGAAGTTGAATAGTACTTTTCATTTCAAATTAATGTGGAAAATTTAGTTCTTGGTTATTTCGTCGCTACCTGCAAAAATGGTCATTCCCATGGCGGATAACCTGTAATTTTGTACTCAATAGCGGTGACAAACTGTTTTTTTAGCTGGATAAAAGTACACCAATCAACTTTAAGTTACTGAATGATTGACCGATAACTCAAAGCTGGTTGTTTTTCAGTCAATCACACGAAATTCCCTTTGAAGCCATTCAATCTTTCATTTCCAACATGTATTCAATACAGATTTTAAGGGAATTTTAAGGGTTGCCGAAACTAATTTAAGGATGCTAATGGTTAATTTGTTATGGAATTAAAACATACGCCTTGACAGCTGATCACACATTCGTCCACTAATCGTTCAATTCCCACTTCTGGATGACTATTGGTTGAATGTGCGGGTTGATCATTCCTACCTAATTGTTAACCAACACCAGTTTTTATTTATTACTTTTAGGTTTGGCCGGAACAATGACTGAATGAGAAATAATAAATGGGGAGACTTGCAGCGAAATGAAGTTGTCAGAAAGTGGGAAGCATTTTACAATGAAGTTGAAGATCACAAGTGGTTTCATATTATGACGAACTTAAAAGCGGCGTTTGATCACTGGGATTGCTGGATTACACAAAATAAAACCGATACAACTCAAGCATGAAGATTCTAATTATTGAAGACGAACCAGGTATCCTATCGTTCATCGAGGAAGGGTTAAAAGAAGAAGGATTTGCTGTAGATACGGCGGTGGATGGCAGCGAAGGACTTGATAAGGCACTTGAGAATCATCGCTCGTATGATTTGTTATTGATTGATTGGATGCTTCCCGGAGTGAGTGGAATTGAGATCAGCCGGCAGGTTCGCAAAGTGAACTCAGCAGTTCCCATCATCTTTTTAACGGCTCGTGACACGGTTCAGGACACGGTTTTTGCCTTGCAGATTGGCGCCAACGATTACATCAAAAAGCCCTTTTCATTTGACGAACTGCTGGCGCGTATCCGTGTTCAACTTCGAACTAAAACAGAAGAGAACACCCGGTTTTTTCATAATGATCTATTGATGGACCTGAACAAACACCAGGTTTTTCGCAATGATGAAGAAATTGCATTGACACACAAGGAATTCTCCCTGCTTGAATTTCTGCTTCGCAATAAAGGGAAAGTCTGCTCGCGAACCAGCATTATTGAACATGTTTGGGACATCCATTTTGATTATGACACTTCGGTGATCGATGTATACATCAATGCCTTGCGCAAAAAGCTGGATACAGCTGACGGCCCCAGCTTTGTCCGAACCATACGCGGGGTGGGCTATATTATTAGTACAGAATGAAGACACAAAGCTATAGCAAACGAATTGCCCTGAATTTCATGGCAGCCACGGCAGCACTTGTTGTGCTGATTTTTGCCTCCACCTACCTGGTGGTTGATCGAACGGTTTTCAAACATGTGAACGACGATTTGAATACGGAATACCATGATGTCGCAGGGAGTATATCCGTAATTGATGGCGAACTTGTGATCACCAACCCAGGCGAATGGAATGAAAACGAACATGGACAAATTGAGATAAATCCGACCTTCATCCAGGTGGCTGATCTTTCGGGCCATGTGATCAAACGGTCGCCCAACCTGATGAACACCTCAATGAATTTAAGACTTGACGAACCTAAAAAAGTGATTTGGAATACCAAATTGTCAACCGGCGAAGTACGGCAGCTGCAAATGATTTTAACAGATGAACACCAAAAACCGGTTGGTTATGTTTCAGTTGCCATTCCATTCGCTGAATCAAAAATGGTTCTGCACAACCTGTTGCTGGTGCTGTTCCTGGCTTTTCCAGTCGTTGTTCTGGTGCTCTATTTTGTGACCAGATACATGGCTCAACGAAGCCTGCACCCAGTGAAAGTATTAACTGAGACTGCGGAGAAAATCACCCGTCAGAACCTGAACGAACGCATTGAGCTTCCCAAAATAAAAGATGAACTGTACGTTCTCACCAGCACCATCAACAACCTGCTCGACCGGATTGAGGACACACTAATGCGCGAGAAGCAGTTTTCCTCCGACGCCTCCCACGAACTAAGAACGCCGCTTTCGGTTTTGAAAGGCACGTTGGAATTGATGGTCCGCAAACCCCGCGAACCGGAATATTTCCTGGAGAAATCGGCTACCTGTCTGGACGAGGTGAACCGGATGTCGGTTCTCGTTGATCAGCTTTTGCTTTTGGCACGTTACGAGAATTCCAGCGAACCGGGCAAACGTTCCAATGTCGATCTGTCGGAACTGGCCGACCAACTGATCGTTCATCATGCCATTAGTCTTGAAAAGAAGGAAATTACACTTGACCTGAAGATCGGCAAAGACTCAAATATCTATTCGAATCGGTTTATGTTGGAACAAATTCTTGAAAACATTTTTGCCAACGCAGTAAAATATTCTCATCAAAACAGCACGATCGCAATCCAGTTGTCAACCAACGAGCAACGAAAGTCTCTAACCATTCGCGATGATGGCGTGGGAATGAACCAGCAGGAAATTGCAGGCATCTTCAACCGGTTTTATCGCGCTGATAAGTCCCGGAACTCACAAATTAAAGGCTTTGGCCTCGGTTTGGCTATTGCAAAGCGATTTGCTGATCAGCTGGAGATTCAAATCGATGTTGAAAGCAAAGTGGATAAAGGCACCGAATTTACACTGATTTTCCCATGGGAAAGTAACCCGTCAATGAAATAGTTTCTGCTTTAATATAAAGGCAGTATCGGGTGTAAAAACATTTCAGAACATGCGAATTGTCTTAGCTCCGATTTTTTTTGCCAGACTTACACTGCACGGATATAGACAAAATTCTACTTCACAAAAATTTGGACATAAAAAAAGCCTGTATGGCATTACAGGCTTCATGGTGTATGTTAGTCAGGTCCGATGACTAACTGGCTATCAAAAAATCACGTGTTTGCTAATTCATTGATCATCTGGAAAATGATTCCCCATCCGGGCAGTCCACCCAAATTTCGATCGTCAATATAAACATCGGCATGAATCTTTCTGCCAAAATCGGCGTCATCAACTTCCTCTGGATAATTTCGATTAACAGCATAGAACTCTACGCCTTTCGATTCACAGAAATTAACGGCATCGTCCAAATCTTTACCCTTCCGAAAAGTCCATAAAATAAGTCGATGACCCTTTTCCTGAAGTTTTCTAAGCGTCAATGTTGCAAACGGAAGTTCACGACCTATTTGGGGATATTTGTGTTGAACAATTGTCCCATCAAAATCAACTGCTATGATCATGGAAAAGAAATTTTATTCATCAAAAAAGCGTCCCAGCAACAATTGATCTGCAATTCGCGAATAATTCAAAAGCAAGGCAGCCCAATGGCTAACCTTGCTTTCTCTTTAAGTAAAGAAATCATCCAGTGTAACTAGGGCTGGACTCAAAATAGTAATTACTATTTTTCTTTTTATAACCATACTCAGCACCATACGATCCAACGTGTGCATGCTTAGAGAGATTAATATCATTCAATATTATTCCTGCGTTTTTCATGGATTTCTTTTCGTGCACGTGATCAATAAATCTCACTTCACTCTTTTTACTGAAATCTTGTCGGGTCACGAAAAGGTTTATATCTACCTTCTGCCCAATAACAACACCATCAGAAACAAGTGATAGTGGCGGATTATCAAAAACGATATAATCGTACATTTCACGGCACTGTTTTAACAGCACTTCAAAATTTTTATTCTCCAACAATTCTGAAGGATTTGGGGGAATTGGACCTGCGGAAATAAAATGCAGATTCTCAACCCGTGTATGTCGAACGACGTCTTCAAACGAGCAAAAATCAGTTAAATAGTTACTCAATCCTTCCATATTTTTATATTTCAAGCGATTGTGCAAACTTGGTTTCCGAAGGTCACAATCGATCAATAGTACCTTTTTGTTGTTAATGGCAATCATTGATGCCAGGTTAGCAGCAGTGAACGACTTTCCTTCTCCAGGAATCACAGAATTAACACCAATAATGATTGAAGAATTTTTAGAATTCTTGGGAGAAATAAATTGTAAGTTTGTACGAAGTTCTCTAAATGACTCTGCAACTGCTGAACGAGGATTGTCAATTGCCGCAAGATGCTCACTCCCGGAACTTGCAGTCACGATGTTACCAATGACTGATATTTCAGAAAATTCTTCAATGTCCTCTGCCGATTTAATTCGGTCGTAGAAATAATTGGCTAACAAGATAACCATCAATGGGATCATGAAACCACCGGCAATTCCTCCACCTACATTGACAATAAAACCAGCGCCAATCGTTTCTGCCAGTTGAGGCCTTGCACGGTCGAGAATCTTTGTGTCTGCCACATTGGACGCTTGGGTAATTGCTGCTTCCGCACGCTTTTTCAACAAGAACGTATATAAATCATTATTTAAATCATACATGCGTTTCATGTTAATCATAGCTTGTTCCGTCTTCGGGTAGGCCGACAATTGTTTGTTAACCTTGGCAATTCTTCTGTCTAAGCCCTGCACCTGAACGACCGCATTATTGATTAGATTTTTTAGATTTTCTTTTAAATTTCTTTTCACTAAATCAATTTCGTTATTGATAAGAATGAGCTTTGGGTTTTTCGCATGCGCTGTATAAGAAATAACTCCTCTTTGGCGATAAAGGTCACTTAGGTGCACAACCAAATCATTCAATGAATTATCAACAATCCCTACAACTGATGGTGCCACAACCTGTTTCATTTTCTCCGTATTGTCCAAATACTTCTGCAAATTTTTGTAATAATCTAAATGTGCTTGTACAGAAGATCTTTCCGAATCTAAATCAACCAGTTGCTTCATGATGATTCCACCTTCCTGGCTCATATCAACAATCTGATTCTTCGACCGAAACGAAGTAAAATTATTCCCTGCCACTTTCAATGTATCAATGACATCTCTAAGTTGAGAATCAATAAAATTAATTGTTGTCGCAGATTTATGGTTTTTCTCACTGAGTTCATAATTTATATAAACATCACTTAATTCATTCAGGTAATCGGCTGCTTTTTGCGGCACATTATCGATAATCGATATTTTTATCAAATCAGCATCGGGGTCGACAGCTGCGACATTTAGTCTATTGACGTAACTCTCAACTAGACCATCCATGCTGTTAAATTTGAAATAATAACTATCTCCAATCCGCACATTTTTAGGATAGAGTGTGAAATGAAAGTACTCTGAAGAAAAAGGTTCTCCAACATTACCCTTCTCATTTAAATTTAATTCAACCTCTCTCCCATAAACCTGAACTTTATCATCCACCTGAACTCTATATGCAGCAGAATCAAGCATCTCAATGTGAATGGGAACACCTTTCAGATTAACAGCGTTGTCATCGAAAATGACATCAAAAGGTTCATCATCATAAATCTCTTCGTCACGAAACATCAATTGTTTATACCATGAGGTCCTCCAATTCAAATTCGAAATTACTTTTTTATTGATTGAATAGGATGTTAAAATCCCAATATGATTTTGAAGATTGATGTTCTTTCCCATACCCGAAGGAAATATTGAACTCATGTTAAGATCTGAATTATCATCAGACTTAACCAAATACAATGAATCCAGTTGATATGATGGGGGCTTCATCTGGTGGTGCAAATATCCTAATGCACCTCCAATCATACACGCAACAAAAAACCAATACCAATTACGCTTCAGCTTGTGAATAAATTTCTTTATTGTAAGCATCTCTTCCCGCTCCAACTTATCGGAGATCGCTTCAATTGTAGTTTTCATAGACAAAATCTTTACTTAAATAAAAGTTAAAACTTGATCATACTTGCTTAAATAAATCTGCCCTAGCCCCAGAAATATTTAATTAACAGTATGATTGTGGAAATAGAAGACAACCCAATTGTGTAGATCTGTGAGTTCAGTCGCAAGTTCTTCAATTTTTGTGGTCGTACAAAAACGACATCGTTCGGTTGAAGATAAAAAGCTTTTGAAGCCAACGTCGACCTTTTTGTTAAATCTATTTTAAACGGATGAACTGCATCATTCCCTCTCCGAACGACCAAAACATCTTTAATTTTTGCATAATCCGTTACTCCACGCGCCATCCCGATGGCTTCAAGAACAGTGAGCGTATTATTGTAGTTATAATAAACTCCCGGAGCATTTACCTCCCCAAGAATACTAACCTTGAAATTTAACAAACGAACTTGAATATCTGCATCTTTGACGTACTCATCAGCTTTTTTCTGAATTTGCTCCTTAACCTGCTTTAGTGTTCTGCCGGCAACATTTATTGAACCAATTACAGGCAATGAAATATTTCCATTATTATCGACTTGATAACCATAAATGTGCTGTTCCACCTGCGACGTATACAATGAACCAGCCCCTATCCCGGAACCTGTTCCACCTTCAGGTGAAAACATCGCATTTACTTCAGGATTGATTGTTTTTACACTAATATAAAGATTGTCGTTGGTCTTAACGATATAATCCTTGTCCGCCTGTTGGACACTATTAGCGTCAACATCCTGGTTAAAATCTCTTAAGAAATACGAATTCCTTTTTGAAACACATGAAGATATTCCAATCAACATAACGAGTAACGCTAAATAGCGAATACTCCTTTTCCCTAGAAACACCATAATTTAAATGTAAAATTAAACGAATGAACTATTTATGATCTCTTTACTTTACTTTCATCTTTCAAATTGGCGATTAACTTAAATGATTGTCCACATTCTTACCTAAATCGCAAATTGATTCTCCCTGTTTACCCCATCCCTTAAAGGGAGCAGGGAAAATCAATTTGCTCCCTTTAAGGGATGGGGTGAACGAATTGATTTTCAACACCGAACCTTAGCAGGAGGGTGCTCTTGCGGATATTTATCTTCCGGTTCCGGTCAATATAACTTTAATTGTTCTAAACACCAATATGATATCCTTCAGTAGGGACCAATTATCAATGTATTCCATATCCAACTTCATCCACTCTTCAAATGGAATATCATTTCGTCCTGACACCTGCCAGATACAAGTTATTCCTGGTTTCATGCTTAATCGGCGAATTTGCCACCGTTTGTATTTTTCGACTTCCGAAGGAATGGGTGGACGTGGCCCAACAATAGACATTTCCCCTCTGACGACATTAATAAATTGTGGCAACTCATCCAGCGATGTTTTCCTAAGGAACCGGCCAATACGAGTTACCCGTGGATCCATCGCAATTTTGAATACCGGACCATCTTGTTCATTTTGTCCCATCAATGATGCCTTAAGAGCTTCTGCATTAGCCACCATTGTCCTGAACTTTAAACAATAAAACCGTCGACCGTTTAAGCCAACACGTTCTTGCTTAAAGAAAACGGGGCCTCCATCATCTAATTTTATCGCCAACGCAATAACTAAAAAAATGGGGGATACCAATATAATTACAACAAGGCTAAAAAAGAAGTCAAAAACACTTTTTAGCTTCAACCCCAAATAATTATCGGGTGTATTCATGTACGTAACAAACGGCAATTGATTAATCAGTGATAAACTAGGCCTTCTAAGTTTAGTTCCATGAACTTTATTAATCATTCCGGTATAATGGTGGAAACAAATACCCACTTCTGCACAGTCCGAAATAAACCTGGTTATTTCATTGTGGTTATAGTCTGTTTTGCAATAAATAACTTCATCAATTGTTTCACGGTCTAAAACCTCTTTCAGGTTTCTAACTACAGGTATAATTTTAAATCGATCATGATATCTCTTGATCGTATTGGAGCTCCCCGTCATTATTCCTCTTATGTTGTACCCCCAATCTTTTGTGTGAATAATCTTCTCAATATAGTCTTCAGATCCTTTATCTGCGATCACTAAAATCTCACGCGTACTATAACCTCTGCTGCGAAAAAGTCGCATTATGATGTAAAACGAATTCTTATAAGCGGCTAGTACAAAAAGATTTAACACACTAAAAATAAATAAATTCTTTATTGACAAAGCATCGTAACGAGACAGGATATTAATTGCAAACAGAAAGACAACTCCAATCGTAATTAGTTTAAAATAGGAAATAAACAGACTTGCATAACTACTTGTCCTGATCATTCTACCCAAGCCTGCTTGATCAATTAATAGAAACCAGAGTAACGCAACAAAAACCAATGAGTTTTTGAGCTCATTAACTGATTCTATTGAAATTACATCGCCAGCACTATCGATCCACCAAACAAATGTGAAGCATCCCAAGGTCAATAAGACCTGGGAAATGATACTGATTTTTTCCAGCGTATATTCACGTTCTTTAAGCATAATGTGAAATATTTGAGTGTAGAAAAAGCTGCTTTCATAGAATCACAGCGCAAAAAATTAATCGTTAAAAATTGCCATACAACAACTGATAAAAATTAATTTTCAAGACAATTTGGAAATTAACCCAATGATATAGAGTATTAAATTGGTCAGTAATTTATAAGAGGGCTCAATAATACAGCTCGAAGTATTCTTACTTGGTTTTTGATGCTTTATGCTGAAATGCCTTAATCCGTTGCTCCTCGCCCTTGCTACAGATGAGTAAAACATTGTTCGATTCAACGATAATATATTCACTTAATCCCTGAACAACAACGACTTTGTCTTCAGGAACATGGATAATATTATTTGATGTTTCGTACAAATAAGCTTTATCAGAGGAAACAGTATCTCCTGTATAACTTCGAGACGACTTTTCCCATAAAGCTGTCCATGTTCCAAGGTCAGACCAATCAAAACGAGCTTTTAAAACGTATAAATTATCGGCCTTTTCAAGCATGCTATAATCAATCGAAATATTTTCAAAAGTCGGATAAACAAGGTCGATAAAACTCTGCTCTTTGTCTGTAAAATACAATTCATCGCCATTATCAAAAACACGAGCCATCGCAGGCATATATTGTTCGAATGATTTGATAATTGTTTCTACAGACCAGATAAAAATTCCTGCATTCCAAAGATAGTCACCACTTTTGAGGTATTTATTAGCTGTTTCAACGTCCGGCTTTTCCTTGAATGCTTTTACTTCACAAATATCTTTTTCTGTGTGTTTAGTTTGAATATATCCGAAGCCGGTTTCTGCCCGGTGAGGCTCAATACCAATCGTCAGAATAGCATCTCGATCCTTTACGAAGTTGAGCCCTTTTTGTATTGTCCGCTCAAATAATTGCTTTTGTTCAATTAAATGATCAGAAGGTGTTACAACGATATTTGCGTTGGGATTCAGTTTACGAATCTTGTAACTTGCATATGCGATGCATGGTGCCGTATTTCGCATGACAGGCTCTGCCAAAATATTCGATTCTGGTATCTGAGGCCCCTGCTCTCGCGCAATATCAATATATTGACCGGAAGTCACAACAAAAATATTTCTAGGGGCACATATATCACTAAAGCGATCGATCGTATGTTGGAAGAGCGTCTTTCCTGTTCCAAGCATATCCAAAAACTGCTTGGGTCTTTTTTCAGTGCTTACAGGCCAAAAACGACTACCTATACCACCAGCCATTATGATTACAAAGTTGTCACTTTTCATTGCGCATGTTGTTTTTTAGTGTTCTGTTATTTATAGGTTTATGAATTAGAGAGTAGGATCATTTTAATTAATATTCTGGTACCATTGACAGAGTTTTTCTACGCCTTCTTCAATTTCAACTTGATGTCGCCATCCTAAATGACGAAGCTTTGATGGATTTGTTAACTTTCTCATCGTTCCATCAGGTTTACTAACATTAAAAAACAAGTCTCCATTAAAATGCACCCTTCCTTTGATGACTTTAGCCAACTCACCAATACTAATCTCCTTTCCAGTGCCAATATTGATATGTGTGTTTCGAATCTCTTCTACTGTATCTATTTTTTCTTTTTCATTCACGATATCTTCAAAGTTTTTGTTCTCCATGATGAAGACACATGCATCAGCCATATCCTCACTCCAAAGGAATTCCCGCATTGGATTTCCACTTCCCCAAATCTCAACCGATACTCTACTACCACCACTATCTATTGTTTCTCTCTTTATACCAAACGTTCGCAGTGTTTCAAGAAGCTCATCCTTTTCCAACATACCATTCCTTTTCTTAATAGGACGTGTGGAAAGGTCTTTACGGATAGCATCCCAATTCTCTTCCTCTAAATATTTCCCAAGTAGCAACTTCCTTATCAAGGCTGGTAATACATGTGAATTCTCCAAATCAAAATTGTCGTTTGGCCCATACAAATTTGTTGGCATGACAGAGATAAAGTTGGTCCCATATTGAATGTTATAACTCTCACATAATTTAATCCCGGCAATTTTAGCAATGGCGTAGGGTTCATTCGTGTATTCCAGTACAGAACTCAGCAACGTATCTTCACTCATTGGCTGAGGTGCTTCTCTTGGGTAAATACACGTACTTCCCAAAAACAAAAGCTTTTTAACTCCATTCACGTAAGAATGATGAATGACGTTATTCTGAATCATCAAGTTTTCATAAATGAACTGCCCGCGATAGGTATTATTTGCCATAATGCCACCAACCTTTGCCGCAGCCAGAAAAACATATTCTGGTTTCTCCTTTTCAAAGAAATCCGCAACAGCTTTTTGGTTGGCCAAGTCAAGTTCTGAATGAGTTCGATATACAAAATTGTTGTACCCTTTTTTCTTAAGACTTTCGAGAATCGCAGAGCCTACTAATCCACGATGCCCAGCGATGTATATTTTACTGTCCTTGTCCATTAAATACTTTTTTTGATGTGCGTAAGTCATTTTGGTAAAAAATGCCGAAAGCTAAGCCTGCATTTGCCTCTGCAAATGCAGCTTAAACTTTCAGCTAACTGGCTCAGCGTAGACTACTCAAAAAAGTTTAATATGCGGTAACCTCCATCTTTGAGGTAAGCTTCCTTTTGAAAAAGTTTGACATCCGATTCCATCATATCTGCAATCAGAGCCTGAAGATCATATCTTGGTGACCAACCTAAAACGCTTTTTGACTTGGCCGGATCTCCAATTAACAAATCAACCTCTGTAGGCCTAAAATACATTGGATCGACATTTACAATTTCTGAATTGCCTTCCATCAATCGTTCGCGAATGCCTTCTAGAAATTCATCTCCAACACGTTCACAAAATGCAGCCTCATTAATTCCGGAAATGAAACCAACTTCATCAACACCCTGTCCTTTGAAATCAACTTCTAAACCAATCTCAGCACAGGCCATCTTGATAAAATCACGAATCGTAGTTGTGATCCCTGTTGCGATTACATAATCATCAGGTTGATCTTGTTGCAGAATCAGGTACATTGCCCGAACATAGTCTTTTGC